>OCOJ01034552.1_pt2 | contig 10409 bp, 8 predicted proteins | sample 1539251 | NCBI WGS metagenome assembly OCOJ01 (sample SAMN01911457, study PRJEB22624) | soil metagenome | biome: Soil | place: Malaysia | collected 2012-04-30 | depth RA_metagenome m
AGGCTCCAAGCTAATGCAAGTTAGACTGTCTTCACGATTTGTTCGCAGAATCGACCTCTACGCTAAAGTCACAAAAGCGAGTCGAAGCGCCGTACTAACCCGATTCTTCGAGAAAGGGCTATTGCTTTACATGCGCAGCCAGAGAGACCTGATGACAGCCATTGTCGAGGCGATGAAGACTAAAGCAGATGACGCACAAACGAAGATCGACGAACCCCTCCGAGCAAGCCACTTTGACTGACAAGTGCAAATCCAATGCCTCTTGAAAATTCCGCTTGGCCTCCCTCACAATCCTACCGACTGAGTACATGCCAAGGGCGAACATGCCACGGCGTACGTTCCATCATCCTCCTGTGGGGGAGACGCCGAAACGGGATGCAGGCAACCCGTCGAAATGCATAAACCCCCGCCATTCACGAATCTTTTGCTCACTCTCCGCCCTGAAGCTCCAGACCTTAACACGAGCAGAAAAGAGAAGATATGCCAAGGCCTCGGACGACTCTACAAGTTCAAGAACATTCCATTCAACATGCCCAGATACCGAAGCATCGAAAAACTGCCGTTTATCTCATTAGAAAGAAGTTAACCAACTAATCTCAGGGGCGAAAGAACAGTCACCTTCACAGATTCGGTTATTTCCTGTATCCCTGAGATCAACTTCTCAACGGGCGGCTTGAAATTGGGCGAGATTAATGCCACGTTTCTTAGCGCCCACGCTTCACTGTTACAACGATGATCCCATCGGACGAAGTTTTGACCGAAAGTACTTGGTGACCTAGGAGGCGCGCGAGAGATGGGAGGTCTTCCTTGGCCGAGGGATCTCGCGTCGCCACATCCAATACGTGACCAACGGGTATGGCGCTGACCTGACGGCGGAACTCCTGTGGCAATCCGCTTCCACAGCCCAAATCTCCTGCGTCGTATTGGTGGTGTATATGATCGCTGGTCATATCCGCTGACTCGGGAAGATGACCAGAACATACGATATCAATTGCTTCAATCAGCCCGCTCCGAATATCACAGTATGCGTGTTGCTCGATGACCTCTGTCTCGCCGTCGGAGTAAAATTCCCTAAAGTGGTAGCTGATGTGGGTGCGGTGTGAAATAGGATAAACGTGCTTTTGGAGAATCTGAATCCGGTCTGCCTCCCGAAACCAGTATTGCAGCTGCGCTACGGCAACCTCAGACCCCTTGCACTCCTTGAACCCCGACGGCACCAACGCACGAAACCGCACCTCGGGGTGAAAACAGGCCTCAAGCTTCTTCAAGTCGCGCTCAGCCAGCGCGGCGACAAAGTACTCGCCGGTTGACTCTGCATCATCCCTCGCCGTAGATGACATGGTAGTTGTTTCCGTGTTTTCCCACTCCTACCTAGGCAAAGCTTATCGTCTTTGCTCCAGCCGCTATTTCTTCGACAATCTTCGCCGCGCCGATGATCGTTGCGCCTTCTGCCAATTTCTCCTCTGTGATGTCGCGGGGTTTCGTGCAGGCCCCACACAGCCACACCTTTCCACCGTTCCCAACAAAGTCAGAGTAGATCTTAGACAGAGGTGGGAGCGCTTTGGATTCGATCCCCTGAGTGCCGCTCTTCGTTCCGAGCCACACTCCCTCAACCGTGCACAACACGATGGCTTCTTGGCCGGCCGTGGCCGCGACGTTTGCCGCAACGAACGGGAGGGACGCACGCTCGGAGTCTTCCTTTCCATGCGTGCAGAGGAAGATCAATTTGCTACTGCTCATATTCCTTCACACCAAATTGTGCTTATGATATGCACATGGTTTGCTTGCAGACTTAAATTCTAGGACAACGCGTTGATGGTTTCGGGGCAGGAAACGGATATTACTTCCCTTTCCCTCTTTGCCACAACGGTTTAGGGAAAGAATAGCATGGATCAACTCGACTTCAAGATTTTCAAATCGCTGAGCTTTCGTCCCTTCGGCCCAACAGCCGGTGACCTGTCTAGGCTAAATCCATGGGTAATAGCCAAGAAGGTGGGGGCCGACGGCAACACGGTCAAGCTCCGCCTGAAGAAGATGAAGAAAGGCGGTTTCATCAAGTACTTTCAGATATATCCCAACTACCGCCTGCTCGGGACTAACGGGGGGGCGTATCTCTTTCAGGCGCACGACGTCTTGGAAAAATATGAGATGATCGACAAGTGTTCACTCGTCGACGGCGTAGTCGAAATCCACAATTTCATCGGCTCAAACTTCTGCGTAGATTTTACCTATCAGGACAGCAACGACGAGAAGCGCAGGTTGGAATTGCTTCGCAGGCTGATCCGCTGCGAATCACCAGAGAAATTCTACGATCGCTTCATGCCCCAAGTAGAAGTCAGTCTCTCGAACGCTGACTGGCGGATCATCAAGGCTCTGCGATACGACGCCTTCAAGCCCTTGTCGAAAGTGGCCGAAGAGCTAGGGCTGACCGCAAAGACCGTCCGCCGTCGTTTTGAGAGGATGGTGCAGAATAACGCAATAATAATAGTGCCGATCGTAAATCCTGCCGAAATCCCTGATACCATTACTTATGTGATGTTACTGTATCCGTCGCCGTCCAAGCGGGAAGAGGTCATGAAGATGGCCATGAAGAACTTCGGGGACTCTTGCTTGATCGTCAATACGTCCCCCCAAGGGAATTCTATGCTCTGCCTCGCAGCCCGGACACTGGCCGAGACCGAGGACAGCCTGATGAGGGCAAGAAAGATCGAGGGCATGATGAACGTGAAACTCATGGTTCTCAGAGAGCTGAGAGAGTACACGCAGTGGATGGATTCTGCGATCGATAGAAAGATAGCGGAAACTGCAAGACAAGAACCTCCATTACCAAAATCGTCAACAGCGGGAGTCGCGCCACTGCCCCACTGAACGTTAACGCTCGGTAGGAACCTCGAAGAGATCTGAAAGACTTCTAGCGGTTATACGATGAGACCATGCGTGAGTTTGGATATCTGAACACCACGAAAGGCTGATCCGAAGGGTTGAAGTCCCGGCGACCGCAACTTAACTGAAATTAGCTGCCATTCTTTGGACACAACATGCTGAGTCTTAGTCCCACCACCGGCGCTTTCGGTTCCACCCAAGGGGTTATCCTAGAGTTAGCATTCTGGATGAAGAAGGAAGGCTACAGATATTGTCTACTGGGCAATGCGGTTAGGGGCTGGGCTACACGAAGCAAAGCCATCTCGCATTATAGAACCTATTTTACGGAACCTTCTGCGCGGAGATTTGAATGTTGAATAAGAAAAGAAAGAGAGGGAGTGGTTCGCTTAGACTACTAAGTTACGATGTCACCTGAGTTGACGGTGAAAAAGTTGTTCCACACCGTTGCGGTGGCTGACTCGAATGTGTCGTCTAGTGTATAGGTGAAGCCCCACTTCGGCTCGGCATAACCACCGACACCGCCTGTAAAGTAATACGTGGTCCAGTCAAAGTAACCGGCTGGGTCTCCAGTCTGTCCATTGCCATATGTTTGTTTGAGTACATCTGCTGTGGTTCCGCCATAGTTCTTTACTCCCAGATTGCCTTTTAGTTGAGTCCCAGAATTTAGACCAGTAGCCGTGAAGGTGGCGATCTTGCATCCCAACAATGTTCCGAAACCTGTCTCTGTTTCCGGTTTACCAAGCTGAGGACTGATGGCTCCTTGTGGCGTAACGAATACACCGACATAGCGTGAGAAGGCAACGTAGGTACTATCTGGTTTAAGGTAGATAGTCAGCATTCTGGTGTAGTGGTCGAGACCCCAGTATCCCAGTAATCCTGAATCTTCATCGTTAATCGCGGTCCATCTTACGTTGATGATTATTTTACTTCCTTTTGGTAATGTGTACTTCCAATCTTGGCCGGGAACCTTCGGGCATCTACCATTGAAGGCATTGTCGCCGTTGTCACTATTGTCGTCCGCTGCGACCTTGAGCGCGCCAAAAGTAGTGGAAACAATCAGAACCATAAAGAGAATCGTTGCGGTAACAATCAATTTTTGTTTCATTTCATTCACCTCGCAAAATTTCTAATCGTTGCCGTATGCATTCAGACGACTCGGTTTGCACTTAACACTTTGTTATGCGATACACTACTACTGTAATATGCCCATGTGTTTTCTATGTTTTCACGGCACAAGCGAGAAGCAACGGGTGAATACTCAACACCCGCTCTACTGTACCCTCAACTCTATGACTGCCGGACGCAATTTCGGTCAACTGAACAACTGATGACCAATGAAGAAGCTGTTGGTCCGAGGCGCCTAGCTGGAACGGAGCGTAGCGAAGTGGAGGGCCTCGTGGGTTCAAATCCCACCCGCGGCCCTCCTAAGGTAATCCACGGGGTTTAAGGCGCGATCTTCTCCCTTACTCTTGGGATGCGAACAAGGCGATAGACCAACAACTATCCTAGCGATACCAGAAATCTCAAAGGTATGGACGCACAAAATCCATGTGGGAAATTGCGGGGGGCCGGTCCCTTTATGGAACTGGCTTAGGTCTCCGTCTCGCCAGGTTCAGCCCTACTGGCTCTTCCCGCGTGATACGTGATCCTTTGCTTAGTCTTCTTTTTTGCCAATCAATTCACCTCCAAACTACTCGCCATATCTGTTGAACCTCCCTATAATGAAAAAAAGGTACGGAGAGAGCGGACCCGTATATGACCGCTTCCTGAGCCTATATTTCGGTCTCGACTCTTCCGCCCGTGTGGTACTGAGGCTGAATCCTCATCTTCACTTTGCGTTTCTTGCTTGCCAACATAATTCACCTCGCAGCTTTCAACAAGGCATATCTCTCATCGACCGAATACTTAACGGTGAGTGGCGGAGGAAGTAATAATAGAACAAATTCTACTTTTCTACCCCGACTACCCTTATATTATGAGTTTCGGCCAACTTTCAGCTATGTCTTCTAACTGAGACTATCTCAGTCTACTTTCGGTCAGAATGTCGAGGAATGGGAGGGCAAATCATTTTGGAGTGGTCGTGTGGGATGGTGACAGTCATCATTACCCTTTCGGTTGATGTCGTCCAGAAGAAGATGATACCTACCCCAACATGAAGTGAGACATACAGCTTGAAGCGTGTAATCAATGGACGCGCAGTCGCCTCGTTGATACTTGCTAGAATAATCTATGCGGTAAACTGGTATAATGTGGCGTCGGTTTTCGCGTTGATAGCGCTTGACTTCAGAGAGAATGTCGGCGGTCTCGGCATTCTTACTGGAAGCTTCTACATTGGCCTCGGCCTCTTCCAAGTTCCTGGCGGCATAATGGCCGCAAAGTACGGTCCCAAGCGAACTGGAATCTACGGCACCTTGATTGCCTCATCCGCAGCCCTTCTCACCGCCTTCACCGCTCAGTTCTACGAAATCACGCTTCTGAGATTCATCGTTGGTCTAGGTATGGCGATGGTCTTTGCTCCTGGAGTTACATTGATCGCGAAGTACTTCCGAAATCGCGCGGAGGGATTAGGGGTTGGCTTGTTCAATGCAGCATTCTACGTAGGCGGCGCATTCGGCCTATTCGGTTGGGCCGTCTTGGCGGAGTTTGTGGGCTGGAGACAAAGCATAGTCGTAAGCGGAATTTTGGGCATACTTACTGCACTTTTCATGGTATTCTTGGTCCCCAAGGATGACATGCGTGAGGATTTCCTAATCAAGACCGCTGACCTGCGCAGCATACTGTCAAACAAATGGTTGCTGATCCTCACTCTAGAGCTCTTTGGAGTAGGAAGCGGTTCCACCCTAATCACAACCTTCATGGTGTTCTATCTTGAGGACTCTTTGAAGACCGCCGTCGCCTTGGCTGGAATAGTCGGTGGTCTCTCGATGCTCCTATCGATCCTAGCATCGCCAATATTTGGGAGGATGTATGATAGAAACAAGAACGCCCGCAGGTTGCTGTTCCTGTCCGGCGTTGGTTTGTCTGTGGGCATAGCAGTGGCGTCAATCGGAACACTGTTTGCCGCGGTAATATCAACAATAATTGTGAGTTTGTGCCAGGGTGGTGCGTTCACTATAGGTTTCGTAGCAGCTAGGGAGGCAGAGCTCCCAGACTCTAGGTATGAGACGCTTGCCGTCAGTTGGGTTAACAGCGTTTCGCTCTTCGCAGGCTTCTGGTCCCCCGTGGCCTTCTCTCTTATCGTGATACGGTACGGCTACGCAAATGCCTGGCTTCTTGCAGCTCTGTACACACTCCTCCTGATATCAATAATACTCGTTTCAAAACACAAACCAAAGTGATCGGCTGCAGAATTCAAGGGGTTTGGAATCCTCAACGCCATCGTTATTAGCCGATTGGACAAGCCGAAATCCAATACCCGCAAAATCGGCGCCCCCATACTGGTGGAGACTTGACAATGACGGATGAAGGTGCCTTGGTCTCGTGCTAGACACTGAAATAGACGCTGCTCTTGCCCGATGGGTGGAGGACGTTGCGCGGTTAACGAAACCCGAACGCATCGTTTGGTGTTCTGGAACACAGGAGGAATACGATTCACTCATCAAACAGATGCTTGCCGAAGGAACACTCATCGAGCTCAATCAGAGGGATTATCCAAAATGTTACTTGCATCGAAGTAACCCAAATGATGTGGCTCGCACCGAGAAAGCAACCTTCATCTGCACAAAGAACAAGGACGCCATCGGTCCAACGAATAATTGGATGGACCCGTCCCGAGCCGAGAGGAAAGTCTGGTCGATTCTGAAACGGGCCATGAAAGGCCGAACAATGTATGTTATTCCATATCTGCTGGGGCCTGTGGGGTCTGCTCACTCGAAAGTTGGAGTCGAACTCACTGACAGCACTTACGTTGCGCTTAGCATGCAAATCATGACGCGAGTAGGTGCGGTCGCGCTAGAGCGACTAAAAGAGCTCGGCCAATTCGTTAGAGGCATTCACTCTGCAGGACGATTGGATCCAAAAAACAAGTACATCTGTCATTTTCCAGACGAGAACCTCATCATAAGCGTGAATTCGAACTACGGGGGAAATGCACTTCTCAGTAAGAAATGCCACTCATTGAGAATTGCAAGCGTCATCGCTCGGAAGGAGGGATGGCTCGCTGAGCACATGTTGGTTATCGGAGTAGAGGATCCAACAGGCCACTTGACCTACATCACAGGAGCGTTTCCAAGCGCGAGCGGGAAGACAAACATGGCAATGCTCAGACCACCAGTCGATATGAAAGACTGGCGGATCTGGGCTGTAAGCGATGATATAGCTTGGATGCGTTTGGACGATGATGGAAGGTTCCGAGCGGTCAACCCTGAAACAGGCTTCTTCGGAGTCGCCCCCAACACTAACGTGAAGACGAATCCAAACATCATGGAAACCATCAGCAAGAACACGCTGTTCACGAACGTTGCTTTAACCGAAGACAGGACTCCTTGGTGGGAGGGAATGAGCGAACAACCTCCAGCCAAGTTATGGGACTGGCAGGGCAGGAGATGGGACCCTAGCAACGGTCCCGCCGCACACCCAAACTCCAGATTCACAACCCGGATCAACCAGTACCCATTCGTCTCCCCGTTGTTCAACGACACACGCGGCGTCCCAATTTCGGCCATTATCTTCGGTGGAAGAAGAGCGGAGCTGATGCCTCTGGCCTATGAGACTTTCAGCTGGGAACACGGCGTCTTGATGGGCGCAATGATGAAAGTTGAGACGACATCTGCCGCCGAGTTCGAGGCGGGTCTTCTTAGACAGGATCCGATGGCCATGATTCCATTTTGCGGTTATAACATGGGCGAATATTTCCGCCACTGGGTCGAATTCAGAACTAAAAGCAACAATCTCCCGAAGATATTTCTCTTCAATGCTTTCAGACGCGGAAGCGATGGCAAGTTTCTGTGGCCAGGCTACAGTCAGAATTTAAGAGTCCTGAAATGGATTATCGACAGGTGTAATGGAAAGGCCGAAGCGGTTGAGACACCCATTGGATATGTTCCTACTCCAGAATCACTGAACTTGAGTGCGCTGAACATTCCGCAGTCAACAGTGGAGGATATGCTTCGAGTCGACAAGGCTGCGTGGATCCAAGAGGTTGAGGCCTCTCAGAAACTTTTCGAAAGCTTTGGCGCCCGATTCCCTCAGAAGCTTTGGCAGGAATACTCAAACCTACTGGATAGACTGCGAGCTAACTGATGGGCTCGAAATTATTCCTGGAAAAACGTCTCCCATACCGTTGAGGGGAACAGCTAAATTCTCTGTCGTCGTTTGTTTTCTTGAGCTGGACTTGCCCGTAACTGTTCGAGTTCGCGACGCGTTAGAGAACAACGTGTTCTTCTTGGACGCTGCTAGGAATGTCTCAGACGCGATCGAGGCCATGGCTGAGAAGGGTGTCTGGTCTTTTGTGATCACACGGGACGAGATGCCGGTTGGTGTAGTGACAGAGCGTGATGTTATACGACGATGTCTCGCTAAAGGATCGAACCCCAAAGGAATGAAAGTGGAGTCCGTCATGACCAGCCCAATCATAACCATTAATCCTGACGCGACTCTCGCCGAAGCCATGACATTGATGGCGGACAAAGATATCCGTCGTATCTACGTTGTCGAGAAAGGAAAGATAATCGGTAGAATTACACAAACCGGTATTTTTGCTCAGATGCTGAACATAATGATGACTCTCTCTGCAGTCATGTGAACCTAATCGGATTTTTCGGATTCTTCCATTTTCTGACGCTAGATGCCTCGAATACCAGAAAACTCGCGGGACGCTACTTCCCCAAAGGGCGACGTATCCTTTGTGAAGCGACTTGATGTAACCCGACGAGACAGCTCATGATGGCGGCCAAGTAGAAGCCCATTGTGAAACTGCCCGACGTTTGGAGGATGAAACCTTCGAAGACCGGCCCAGCAAAAGCTCCCAACGCGTAGCTCGTCAACAGTAGCCCGAAGACTGCTCCATATTCACGTATGCCAAAATACTTGCGAATTAGCAACGCGAATTCAGGGATGTAACCTCCATATCCCACCCCGAAAAGCAGGGAAAGTACCACGACACTAACTACGTCCCGAGCGTACAAGAGAAAAAAAGCCGATATCCCTTGAATGATGAAGCTTAGACCTGATATTTGCTCCTCGCTAAGCCACTTGAGACCCGACTCGAATCTTCCCAAAATACTGCCTGCACCGATCATCGAAAGCGCGACTGATCCAAGGAATATGCTTGCGCCTTGGGACTCGAGCAACGGAACAATGAACACCATGACTAGGCTTCTTGAAAACGCGTTTCCCAGAGCATAATAGGTGTATAAGGATGCAAACTGTCTTGTCATAGTCTTCCGGAAACCAAAACGAATTACGTGGATTCTTTTGTCGCTGGACCCAGACGCAGCAGCAGCTGCAGCCACAGCAAACCCGAATACTATTACTCCTAGGACTACGAATGTTTGCCTCCATTGCACCGATGAGATAAGGAACGCTTCTAGCGGCGCGAAGAATAGGCTCCCGAACGCGGTTCCGGCGCTCACAACTCCGGTCATGCTCCTAACTTGGGTGGTGCTGGATTTGTTGAATACGGCATAGGATGTTGTTGGCCACATTGATCCTGTGCCTGCTCCGCCGATTATCCCGTATGTGAATATGAGAGCGGGAACTGAATTCACTACGCTTGAAAGCAGCAAGCCAGACCCCATCAAGGAACCTCCGAGCAGGATTGTCTTGCTCGGTCCGAAGCGATCTAGAAGAAGACCCATGAGGAGAGATGAGACTCCGTAAAGTATAGCGAAGGTTGCGAAGACTAGAGAAGTCGAGGTTGCAGATTGGCCGAACTCGTTAATGATTCTGTTGAAGAACAATCCATAGGTCAAGAAGATAGCCAAACATGAGTTGTAGATGAAGAGGGCGAAGGCCCTGTACTTGTTCATCGCGTATTTTGTCCTAGGACTGTGCGTTAGAGTCCAAGGTATGACTCTCTCAGCGACTTATTCGCGCGGAACTCGTCCGGTTTCCCCTCGAAGGTGATCCTCCCGTTGTCTAGTAGATAGGCCCTGTCCGCTATGTCTAGGGACGCTTCGACATTTTGCTCCACCAGCATCATCGTCAGGCCTCTGCTCTTCTTCAGCTCTTCCAGCACCTTGAAGAGCTTGGACACGATGATGGGTGCGAGGCCCAGCGAAGGTTCGTCGAGCATGAGCAGTTCCGGCTCGGCCATCAGCCCTCTAGCGATACCCAGCATCTGTTGCTCTCCTCCGCTCAGAGAACCAGCCCGTTGTCTGTAGCGTTCCTTCAGAATTGGGAATAGATCGTAGGCTGTTGCCATATTCTTCTTCAGGCTCTTGCGAGCACGCTTTGTGTAAGCTCCCAGTTGCAGATTCTCCTCAACGGTCATGGTCGTGAACAAGCCTCTACCTTCTGGGACAAGCGACAGCCCAACGGCTGTCACTTTGTTGGCATCGTGTCCCGTGATTTCATGGGAGTTGAAG
>OCOJ01053599.1_pt4 | contig 10405 bp, 12 predicted proteins | sample 1539251 | NCBI WGS metagenome assembly OCOJ01 (sample SAMN01911457, study PRJEB22624) | soil metagenome | biome: Soil | place: Malaysia | collected 2012-04-30 | depth RA_metagenome m
CCCGCCACTCGGCTGCGATGTCCAGGATTCCCGCACGGACTTCACCCTCTGTCACGCGGCCGTCCGCCCGGAAACCGGCGCGCCGGAACCGTTCGGCTGCGTTGCTCACGCACTTGTTTGCCTGCTTTCGTTCGTCATCGAACCATGCGGCCAGTTCCGGGGAATAGCGGAGTCTCATCTCGGGGATTGCCGTATAGGCCGGCGGCTCGAGCACCTGCGCCACCAGCACTTCCGTGCCCCTCGGGGAGATCGCGGACAGAACAGCCTCCGTGGCCGCCTCGGAAAACTCGGAATCGTCGGTCGCCAGAAGTATCCGCATTTCCGCCTGTCCTGAAATTTACCGGCACGGGTCGGCGTGCCTTGCCCCCCGCGGCTCTCTTCTGCCGCGACGGTCTCGATTCAGCCTTTCGCCGGGGCGCGCACGATTTCCACCGAACAGCCCGCGTTGCGCGCCACAAATTCCGCCACGCTCCCGAGCAGCAATCGCGGAACCGCGCTGCGGCCATGGGAGCCAACCACAATGAGGTCCGCTCTCCATTCGGCGGCCGCATCAATGATCCGCATGCGTATGTCGCCTTTTTCTACTGCAGTCTCCGTCTGGAATCCCGCGGCCCGCAGCGACGCTGCCGCGCGTTCTACCAGTTCCCGGGCCTGCTTGCCTTGCGCCTCCAGTTCCGGCGCGTACCCCGCTGACATCTGCGGCGGAGACGAAAAGGCGATCGGCTGCAGCACATGCAGGACCCGGACTTGCGTGTCTTGCGGCCGGAATTGTGCCGCGATCGCACGGAGGGCTTCTTCAGAGAATTTCGAATCCTCAATGCCCACCAGGATCTTCATGCGCTTTCTCCCTTCTCGAGCGATGATGGCAATCCCGCGCCTGCTGCCAGAGAGCTTGACCGATGGGTCGCGCACGGGCGTGAACTTCCCCGGCAACGGCGTGAGAGACAACGAACCGGATCAGAGGACCTGGGCCACCTCGATTCCCCATCCTAGTTTCCCTGGCACGCGATCATTTTCGAAGCGCTCCGCGGGGGATGTCATTCAAATCACAGCAGATTGCGCGGCGTTTCTTCCCGGGCGGAACGTGCCAGCGCCTTCATTCTCGGTTCGCGCCTCGCGCAACTGCTGTGACGTTCGTCACGCAGGAGCGTGCCTTAACCCACACCCTTTTCACCATGTTTTCAGCTATAAGGTATCAAGCGAACGAAAGACCTCTGGCCCATCGCGCCTGCTCCCGGCGGTGAAGTGTCTCCGCGGGCAGGGGAAAGGCCTTCTATGCTGAACACAAAGCGTGTTGTTGGACTTTCCAAGCTGCCGGCGCCGTTGCTCTCTGCGTATTTGAAGACCGGCCCGGATGATCACTCCCTGCATCCCCTTGTGCCCTCCTATCTTGCCTGGTTGAAAAAAGAAGCGAACGCCATTGCCGATAACCTGCCGGCCGGCGAGTGCGATCTCTTTCGCCAGCAACTGCGCCACCTGGAGGAATTCCTCCACGACCGGACCCCGCGCGAAAGGAGCATCGTGGTTTTCGCGGGACCGCAAACGTGGGAGATGGTGGCGCTCCAGGCGGAAGTCGCCAATGAGCTCCATTGGGGAAACCCGGCCATCGCGCCGTTGCTCTGGCTCGTTGCTGAACACAAGCCCTATTTCTTCGTGGTCGTGGACCGCAGCGGCGCCCAATTCCTCAGCTACCGGCTGGGAGAGATTTCCCGCTTGCTGGAAACCAAGTTCGATGTGGACATTTCCCAATGGAAGAAAAAGGACCGGGCGCACGTTGCCCGGCCCGGCATCCGGGAGACCCATGGCGCGCAGCGGGACGTCTTCGACCATCGCATGGACGCGCAATACAGGCGGCTCTGCCGCGAGGTGGCCGATCAAGCCATCCAACTGTGCAGAATGGAACAGTTCAGCGCTGTCTTCCTCGTCGGCCCCGAACGCCTGGCCACGCATGTTGCCGGCCGGTTTCCCGAAGACCTCTACCGGCGCGTCGTATGCGTTCGGAAAGACCTTAACAAGGTCGGCTCCGGCCGTCTCGAAGAACATCTCGAGCCTGAGATCGATGCCTGGGAGCGCGAGCATGAAATGGCGCTGGTCAACGGCTTGCTCGGCCTGGAACACGGTGCCGTCTTGGGAATCGACGAGACGCTCAGTGAGCTGCAGAAGGGGAAGATTCGCGCGCTCGTGCTCTGCCGCGGTCTGGACGCTCGCTTGTCCCGCTGCAAGAGCTGTGGCCACATCGCTTCCTCCGCCGACCCGGTGTGCAGCGCCTGCGGCGGCGGACAGTCTCCGGTGTCGCTGCGTGATGTGTTGCCCCAGCTCGCGGACACATTGAAAACCGATCTCGAGGTTGTGAGCGGCCTTGCGGCTGTGAAATTGAAGGAAGCGGGTGGCATGGGGGCTTGGCTTCGGCAGCCCAAGCCGAGCCGGCTGGCCCCAGCCCTGGCCCGAGCGTAAATCGAGTAAATCTCCTGGAACTCTCGAGCGGCCGGTGCGGTCGGAGTCTCGAACGCAGGTGCGCGTCACGCGCTGGTACCATGAAACAAGCCTTTGTCCGCTTCTATGCGCAATTGAATGATTTTCTGCCGCCGGAAAAAAAGATGCGGACCACCGCTTACCTTTTCGACGTCAGCGGCTCCGTGAAGGACATGATCGAATCCCTCGGCGTGCCGCATACGGAAGCGGACTTGATCCTGGCGAATGGCCGGCCAGTGGGCTTCACCTATCAGGTGCAAATCGGCGATAGGATTAGCGTTTACCCGGCATACCGGTCCCTGGACATTTCTCCCTTAGCGCATCTGCAGCCCCAGCTTGACTTTCGCTTTGTGGCCGACACGCACCTGGGCAGGCTCGCCGCTTATCTTCGCATGCTGGGGTTTGACACCCTGTACCGCAACGACTATGGCGATGACGAGCTGGCCCAGCTTGCGTCAGAGAACCGGATTCTGCTGACCCGCGACCTTGGGTTGCTGATGCGCACGGTGGTGACCAGCGGATACTTTGTGCGTGCCATCGAACCCCGGGTGCAGCTCGCCGAGGTGGTCGAGCGCTTCGGTTTGATCCGGGCCATCGTCCCCTTTTGCCGTTGCGTGCATTGCAACGCCCTGTTGCGGCCTGTACAGAAGGAACTGGTGAGCCATCGGCTCTTGCCCGAGACCAGGCAGTACTATCAGGAGTTTTATATCTGCTCCTTGTGTGAGCGCATCTACTGGAAAGGTTCTCACTATCGCCGCATGCAGAAATTGATTGCGAGCATCGCCGCGTGAGCCAGGCTCGCCGCAATGCTCGTTTTTCCAACTCTCCGGCGCGTTCGGACCCTTAACAATGTCAGCAAGATAGGTAGTGAGTTGCGGCAATCATGCCGGGCCAAAGGCAAGTTACGGTATACGTGGCTCATCCTGAATTTCGGCTATCGCCTCTAGGAACTGGTAAGGACTTACGATCAGCGCGTCCCCCCATTGGGCAGGGAAATGTTTCAGATTGCCCGTCACTAGGTACTTGCGCGGGCGCCTGGGCACACTCCAGAAAGATGTCGTCATCTGGGTCGCTGCAGACACGTACATTCTGAGAGGGCTTGACCCAAATACCCATCTCCCGGATGGCCCGAAATGTATCTGCGATCTCGCTCTCGGTCCGCCTGAAGCGCGGGCGACGGATCACTTCTTCGCCCTCCGCGTATGCGTCCCCGCTCACGCACATCCAGGCAGCAGGCCCCGCAATGGTCGTCAGCAGAACTTGAGCGAGTGGTCCTTCAGGCTGAAGCAAAGCAGGAATCAAAACATTCGCATCCAGCACAACCCGGATCATGAGTTGGAGGACGAACGCTCACGGCCTGCCTTTCGTGCAGCAGCGATTTCGGCCTCGATGTCTTCCATAGAGAGCTGATCTACGCCTTGTCGCCTCGCACTTTCCCATGATTGTTTGAGCCAATCCGGAGGCGAAGGTGAGGTGATCGTGCGAACGCTGACCTGTTCGTTTTCAGCAATCGCCCGTCCCAGCAACCTTTCGATGGCTGCCTTTTGATCCGGGGAGAGATCTTTGGCTCTGCGAATCATATGCACGCGTCCACAGTCTGCGGCTAAGGACGGTCTAAGGAATCTGACTGCCCTTGTGACCTCGGAGTGCACCATCCGGGCACAGACGTATCGGCTCACCCCTGTCGGCGAAATTTCTGATCACACCGCGGCAACATCACCAGAATGGGGTCCGTGATTGATATGGCCGTGCCCTGTGGGACGCGGAAGAAGATGGCGATGTCCGCAAGTCCGATGTCAACTCTTTCAACCAAGCTGCGAATGATCTCTCGCCTTCGGTCCCAATCCGCATTCTCAAGGACCGCGCCTAGGTAAGTGGCGAGCTTTCGGAAATGATCCACGAGGGATTGCAGTTCTTGCCCGCGATCAACACCCTCAGCGTTTTCGCGAATTCGAGCTTCAAGCTCAACAATCCGAGCTTTAGTCCGACTCAGCCGAGGCGTGAACTGCTCCTTTTCGATCGCGCCTTCGGAGTAGGTGTCAATCAACCTCTCCAAGCCGCGCTGCAGTTTATTGAGCTGTGCTTTCAGGATTTCAGGATGCTCAGGGATGCTGCCAACCGCGGCTTTCTGCTGATAATCGTGCACCAATCGCTGTGGGCTCCTTAAAAGGGTACAGACTTCGCTCCAGACCGCGGTTTCGATGAATTGACCGGTGATCTGTGGATTGTTGCATACGCGCTCGCCTCCGAAGCGATACCTGTCCGTGCCAGAGCAGCGGTAATAGATGAAATCCCGGACAATGCCACCTGCCCCCTTCTGGCGCGTTGTTTTTCCGTAATAAGCGTAGCGGCACTCCGAACAAGCTAAGAGCCCTTGGAGCAGTTAACCCGGCCTCCTTACGCCGATTCGGACCCGGGAGCGGTTTTGCGCTAGCTGCCGGTGCGCGGCGCGGTATAGAGCCGGTTCAATTAGCGGCGGGACGGACACATATACCCAGTCTTTTTGGTCCACGGCCTTTGGAACATTCGATTTTCGGTGCCGGGCAGGTCGTCCTCGAGCTGGCCGCAGTCGCGCGCTCTTTGACCGCTCGGTCATGCGCGTCTTTTCGAAGGCGGCCTTCCCGTAATAAGCAGGGTTCTGCAGAATGTGCCAGACAGCCGGTCGCGACCAGATAGACATGCCGGTCTTGGTTCGGTCACCTGCTTGCTGGAGCCGCCGGCAGACTTCGCATAGGCTGCATCGTTCCAAGGCAATCCACTCGAATACTTGCTTGACTATTCGCGCCTGGTCCGGAAGAACCTCGAATCGAGCTTGGCCACCACCCTCATGGACGGTGACGTACCGATATCCGAAAGGCGCTCCGGACATCATGTTAAGAGAGCCGCGCTCTGCCGCGTGTTTCTTACCGCGGCGGCTTCGTTCCATGATTTTGGCGCGCTCGTACTCCGCGACAAACCCTTGCACTTGCAAGAGCAGATCGTCTTCCGGAGTTTGGCCAAGGGGTCGGTTTAAGAACACAACCTCGACGCCGACCCGCCGCCACTCGTCGATCAACAAGACTTGGTACGCATAGTTCCGCGCAAGTCGGTCCGGCGAATGGACATAGATGCAGTTGACTGCACCCGCAGCCGCGAGATCGCGCAGGCGATCGAGCGCTGGACGAACAAGCGTGGCTCCGCTGTATCCGTCATCGACAAACCGCCTTTCTGACGGGAGGGGTGTGCCGTCGTTCCTTGCGCGCTCGGTGAGCACTGCAAGTTGACTTTCAATCGTGTGCGCAGCCGCCTGCTGTTCGCTGGAGACACGCGCGTAAAGAGCAGCTCGGATGTTTTTCATAACCACCTCCCGGCCGGGAGGTTCGGATTTCAGGTCTTGCTCGGGCAACAGCTCCGCGGAAGGACCTGAACTCAACAAAGAGAAACTGGAGGGAAATCAGATGTCGGAAACAAGCACGCTCATCTCGTACTCAGGAAAGATCACACGACCGGAACTAGCGCAAGTACGGACGCCTCCGGCAACACCAACCCATATCCCGATCCCGCACATCGAGGTCGTGGACACGCTGATAGGGACTCTCGGTCTTCGACACATCGGTGTTGTCGGGGAGGAGTTTGCCGTGTCGAGAGATGGCATGGAAATGTTTGCTGTACTCGATCTCGAAACCACGTTTGACGGGTGCCGGTTTGCGATCGGCATCCGGAATGCCAACAACAAACGGTTTCGCCTGTCTTGTACAGTTGGCTTGCGCGTGTTCGTTTGCCGGAACCTCGCGTTTCAAGGTGATTACACCCCGGTCTTAGCGAAACACACCAAGAACTCCGGTCTGAAGGACAGCCTTTCCATCGGCGTCGACCGCATGCAACGGAACTTTGAACCGATGCGCAGGCAGGTCGACGACTGGCGCGCAAGGCAGCTTTCCGACGAAGCCGCAAAGCTCATCATCCATCGAGCATTCATCCAAGGAAAACTTGAGGTGTCCAGGCACTTGGCCCGGGATGTTCACACTCACTACTTCGATCCCCAGCACGAGGAGTTCGCGCCTCGAACCATGTGGAGCTTGTCGAACGCGTTCACCTCTGCTTTCAAGGATCTGGATGCCATTCCCCAGTTTCGGCGACAGCCAAGCTGGGGGCATTTCTCGAAAGCGCCCACGCGGCGTGACCACGCCGCGGAACGTGCTCCGATGGGAGGGAAGTGCGGACCAGAAACACACTTCCCTCCCGATTTTTCTGAGCCCAGGAGTTAGGGCAAGCTCGGCGCGTTGGCGCAGATAGACCAACGGCCGGTCCGGTCAGGCGAGAAGGGAACAAAACTCTAACGTATGGTCGGCAGCGTCGTCAGACCCGGGTTAGCTCTAATCCGCGTATGAGCTTCTTAAATGCCGAATTCTACGGAGCGCGACGTTTTTGTTCCGAAGCGGCGTTTTAAGCGGGCTCATTCAGACCGAAGCGATTCCGTGACGCATGGCGAAGTGGATTAATCCGGCCAAGGAGTGGAGGCCCAGCTTCCGCATGATGTTCGCCCGGTGGGCATCCGCCGTCCGAACCGCGATTCCCAACTGCCAGGCAATCTCTGAATTGGCCGGACTCGGCATTTCGATTCCAGCAAGTAGTAATTATTTCCCTATCGTTGGCAAACCGGAAGTAATGCTCAGCGGACAGACAGCGTTGATATCACACAATCAGCGTATCTTAGAGAGGACGGCAACATCGAACTTTGAATAGTACTTCTTCACGTCTCTGGCGCCGTACTTGTCGCGAAATTTCTCGACCACAGACGAGACGCGTGCGGCATCAGTGATCGGCACGGCCTGAACTTCAGCGTCCGCGCCTCGCAGATCGATCCGAATCCTCGGGTTTTTGAGCATGTTCTTGTACCACTGGGTATCCGACCCTTGCACCGGCAGGAGATAAACTTTCTCGTCCTCCCATACGAACCAAACCGGGATGGAGATGGCGCGTCCTGACGTTCTACCGGTCACAGTGATGTTCATTTCGCGATATCGGGAAAGGAGGTCCTTTAGAGCATCGTTCCGCGCTGGCATGCGCACCTCCCGCCCTTGACTCTTAAAACTCCTGGCGCGTGGGCCGGAAAAGAATCTCGTTTACGTCGACGTCCTCGGGCTGGCTCATGGCGAAGGCGACTGCCCGCGCGAACGATTCTGCGGGAACTGCAAGCTCATACACTTTGCGGATGTGCGCGGCGACATCCGGCTCGGTCACGCTATTGGGGAGTTCCGTGTCGACCGCGCCGGGCGAGATCACCGTGGTGCGGATGTTGAACGGCTTCACCTCCTGGCGCAGGCCTTCGCTTATGACTCGCACTGCATGCTTGGTCGCCGAATAAACCGCGCTGCCGGGCCGCACCTTATGGCCTGCGACTGAAGCGACATTGATGATATGCCCGACTTTCTGCTGTTGCATGTACGGCAGCGCCGCGGCAATGCCGTACAGCACGCCCTTGATGTTGACATCAATCATACGATCCCAGTCGGCGACTTTGAGCCGCTCAAGGGGTGACATCGGCATCAGCCCGGCGTTGTTGAGCATGACGTCGAGCCGCCCGTACGTCGCGACGGCTGCATCCACCAATCTCTTCACCTGGTCATAGTGGGTGACGTCTGTAGCGACGGCGAGTGCCTTGCCGCCGCGGCCGGTGAGTTCGCGCGCCAAGGATTCGAGGCGATCGACGCGCCGCGCACCCAGCACAACGCTCGCGCCCTGCGCGGAGAGAAGCCGGGCGGTCGCCTCGCCCAGCCCGCTGCTCGCGCCCGTGATGACGACGACTTTTCCTTCGACGATGTTGCTCATAATCCCGACTCCTGCTCGCCATGGCGATCGCTCAGCGACCGGTCATTTGTCGCAGTCTTTTCGGATTGATGCTCGCCGCCCCAGCCGCGTGTCTTCCGCCGAATACACCACTCCCATTCCCCCGCCGCCGAGGCGTTCGAGGATGCGGTAATTCCCGATGGTCTGGCCGATGATCTCCGGCATGCGCGATTGCCCTGCGCGAGCATGTTAGAGAGCGCGCCCGAGCGAGTCAACAAAGTGCAACAACGCCGACTGTCTCAAAAAGGGGTCACTGCCCGAAAGTGGACAGCTATTTGGGCGGTGAGATGCACACTTCCCCGTACCTGAACACCCAATCAGTCTTTTTACCGCCGGTCCCATGCAAGATGGTGGGATTGTATTGTCCATCCTTGCCCATCTTCGCTGCTGCCTTGAACTGCCGGATTAGATCGAGTTCCCTAAACGCGCTGGTGAACGGGTTGAAGAGGCTCCAACACGTGCGCGGAGCGAATTAATCGATTTGGAAATGGAGCCACTGGAGCTAGTAGCGACAGGCCAGGTACTTGGCAACATCCGGCTCGCCCTACCCATATGGCGGCATTTAATTCTCGCTCTGAGCTGATCCGCTCGGCGTTTATCTTATCCAGGCGAAATCCAAATGAGTCGCGCCAAAACAGTGCCGCACATCTACAAAGTGGGAGTCCAGCTAAGCAGGAATCGAAGTCTCCAGGCTCAGCAGCTTCGGTCCCTGCTTGAGCTGGAACCGTCCCTCGACCGTCTCCCAAATCCACCCGGAATAGCCGTACCCACCGACCGCCTTGACGATTAGCGCGCCCCGCCAGGAAGCTCTGCGCGGCTCATTGAGCGCGAGCGTACCAAAGCGCCCGAAAGTGTAATCGTCGACGGGGTGGCAATAGGCCTCGCCGCGCAATGTGGCCGCCACCTCCCTTGCCTGCTCCCCGCCAAAGACCGCAGCGCGCAGGCCGTAGCGGTGCCGCCGCGCCCTTTCGAGCACCTCTTCGGGCGTCTCGAAGCTGGTGGTGAATGCGACCGGCCCAAAGACCTCTTCGCGCATCCCGAGCATGTCGTCGGTCGCGTTCTCGATCACCGTAGGATAGATGAGGCTTCCTTCGATTCGCCCGCCGGTAAGCACCCGCGCACCCTTCTCGCGGGCTTCCGCCAATTGCTCCCGGATCCGCGCGATGGCGAGCGCGCTCGCCACCGGAGAAACGTCCGTGCGCGGGTCGTTGGGGTTGCCCACGACGAGCTGGTCCACCCGCCCCACGAACTTCTCGAGAAATTCCGCGTAGACTCGGCACTCGATGAAAATTCTTTTCGGCGCCGTGCACGTCTGCCCGGAATAATTGAACTTCGAATCCACCAAGTCGTCGAGCGCCATCTCCAAGTCGGCGTCGGCAAAAACGATGAACGGGTCCTGCCCCGGCCCTTCGAATACCAGCTTTTTCCGCCTCTCGCGAAACGGTCCCTCATACGGCAAGATGTTGGCATCGAATCCGAACACCACCACCGCCTGCACGTCGGGCGATGCGAGCGCCTGTTCCAGAAACGCCCCGCCCGGACCCCGGTAAAACTGGATCTCTTCCCCGAAGATCGGCCGGTACATCTCCTCAGTGAGTGCCATCACGTTTGGTGCTTTGGACGAGAATTTGACCGCTAGCCGGTTCCCCACCAGGTAGATCGAACAGATCGCCGCGTTCAGCCATGCGGTGCCGTTGTAGGAAAGCATAAGCGCCACCTGAGAGCCCGGGCCGCCCAGCGGCCGGCGATGTTCGAGCATCCCCCGCGCCTGCTCCAGCATATGCAGCCGGTCGATCGCCATGCTCACTTCCCGGTCGGTGTCCTTCACCGTGAAGCAGAGGTCGCGCGCCGCCGCTTCGATGATCTTCCCGCGATGCTCTTCGAGCGATTGGGCCAGCATAAAGATTTTCTTGNAGCCGCTCTTCAAATCCCATTGGCGCTCCTGGCCGGCAAATCCCCCCCCGGCCATTCTAGCTCGCCGCCCGTCAGCTTCGCCGGGTGCCGCGCGAAGCCTCTCGAATCTCGAACTGGCCGCACGGTCAGATGCTTCCAGACTCGAAAGTATCGCTGATTCTGTTCCATCTATGACAGTTTTACAATCAAC
>OCOJ01037672.1_pt1 | contig 10404 bp, 11 predicted proteins | sample 1539251 | NCBI WGS metagenome assembly OCOJ01 (sample SAMN01911457, study PRJEB22624) | soil metagenome | biome: Soil | place: Malaysia | collected 2012-04-30 | depth RA_metagenome m
GACCGCATCGTTGCGCCCGCGAAACCGGTGCTGGCGGAAGGCGCGCAATCGCTGATCGAATTGCTCGAGCGCATCGGCGTGGACTTCCGGCTCCAGGAAGTCCGCGGCGCCCTCGAAGACATTCTTCGCTTCGGCTCCGCCAACATCCCCGGTCTGTGGCTCACCGACGAGGAAATGGTCGAAAAAGGCCTCGTCGAAAGCTAGTGCCATTGTAGGCGCCGGGCTTGCCCGGCCCGCCTTGTCGTCACGCCGCCTGTAGGGGCACGATACATGAGCGGACCTGTTTGCGTTAGCGCGAACGAGGGCGCAGCGGCGGGCGTGCGGTAAGAGGCCGGGGGCGCATGCGGAAATGCGGCCCAAGCGGCGGCGGAACGGTGCGGAGAAAATCGCCGCAGCAAGGGCAGCGGCCGTCGTGAGGAGTGGGGGCCGTGATGTCTGCGCGCATCCATTGGCCTCGGGCTTCGCAGAGCGGATTGATACACTGCACGGTGAAGCCGGGCAAGTATTGCATCGATTCTCCCTCAGTGGCCGCATTCTCCGGGGTCCCTGGCGGCCAAGCCGTTCGCCGGATCCGCTCAAGCCGGCCGCGNGCCAAAGCCGTTCGCCGGATCCGCTCAAGCCGGCCGCGAGCCGCGTACCGCCGCGGCGATGAGCAAGCGTTGAGGGCGCGCGGGAACAGCAAACGCGATGGCGCGGATTGTGGCGCGATCCGGCTGTGGTGTCAAGAGGAAATACAACAACATATTGTGGTAGGGTTGCAATTGGCAAATTTGCCGGCTTGCAGTCCCGGAATAAGTGAGCGCCCGCGGCGCAGGTTCGGCGACGAAACGACGGGAGCGCCGTCTAGAAATGATGATTGAAGCTGTTGCATAAGAGGCTCCATGGCTTTTGTTTCTGGTTTTAAGACTCGATGGTTCGTTCTCTTGCCACTTGTGCTTCTCGGGTCGGCGCAAGCACGTACAGAAACGCTGAAAGAAACGCTAGCGGCAAAGCATCTCCCTGTCGAAGCGGCGAAATTAGCCAACCTGGAGAAGAGCATCACAAGCTGGGCCGAGCTTGACGATGCCAACCAGTACGTCATCGCCTACTATCTCGACGACGGTTCGGGCATGCTCAACTCAAAGCTGTTCTTGGACCGCTACGACCGGAAGAGTGGCGAATGGAAAAGCGGGCAATTGCCTGAAGGTCCCGTAAAGGTGGGGGAAAATGCGGACGAGACCGACGTTTGCCTCGGCTCCGTATTGAGCGTTACGGCCTCCGGCGGCCGCCTTTTTCTCGAAACACACATCAATCCCTCGGCGGAGTGCGTGCTGATTGTTTCCGATGCGCTGAAGCTGCAAGAAAGCTTGTATGGCTGGCTGGTAGCGCACCTCGGAGAAGATATCTTGATTTACCAACGTAGCGAGGTTCACTTTGCTCCGGTGCATCCGGCGGAGATTGCGCTGTATGACCTGCGGACCAAGCGCGATGTGACGATCTTTCCTCCAAAACCGGAACCAGCTATAAGGCGGGCGCGCACGGCTCAACTTCAGAACTTCTACAAGGAAAATCAAGAGTGGTGCAACAAAAACGACGATCCGTGCGATCCCGAATCGTTTGACAGCGAGCTCGGCGAGAAGGTGGTCACGAATGAGGCTGAAGCAGCCGTCGCGTTTTTGATTTCCTACGAACAGATTCAGCTCGTGCAGGGCGACGTGCAAAAACCCTCCGGGCCCAAGGATGTCCTGTACATCTATCGCGGAGTAAACGACGAAGCCAAGATGGAGTATCGTGAGTTGCTTCTCGAGCACGCTAAAGCGCACTTTGGGACGGACAGCCTGCAAAATCTTCTGCAGCCGGAAATCCTGAAAAAGATTTTTGCGGAGGCTCCTGCGAAATGACGGCGCGCAGACGCAACTGCCATGCGCACTAGGGCTGCGCGGGTGGTGGCGTGGTTGGGGCTGCCGCGGGATTGTCCATGGTCCAGCCAAGTTCGGCGAGTCGAGCTTTCAATTTNCCATGGTCCCGCCAAGTTCGGCGAGTCGAGCTTTCAATTTGTCGAGTTCGTCCTGTTTGTCGCTAACCTGCTGCTTGATACCGTCCAGCTTGGCCTTGCCCGCAGTGTCGTGGACGTAATCGGGATTGGAGTAGTAGGTGTCCTGCTGTAAGGCTTGCTCCTGCTTGAGCAAATCCAAGTCGCTTTGCGCTTGCTTGATCTGCTCTTTTAGGTCGGTAATTTCCTTTGTTGTCTTTTCATCCTTGGCAGGCGCCCCCGAAGCCTCTGCCGCCCCCGGAGTGCCCGGTGCGGCTGATGCCGCTGGAGCCACTGCCGAGGGCTGCGCTCCTCCGGATTCGGGCGTGGCATGCTTCATGTCTTCATCGGTAATGACTTTCGCGGGTTTGGCCACGGCTTTCTTTTGTTCGCGTGCGCGGCGGGCGGCTTCGGCGACGGACTGGGAATCCTGACTTTGCGCGAGCACCACAGTGAAGCAGAGTCCGGCGGCCACGATGGTTGAAAATGCCAGACGCAACAAGGCGCGTGATGACATGACGTTACTCCTCATGGAAACGCACGCTGGGACAATTCTCAAGATACCGCCATGGAGCGCGGATGACAAATCCCAGGTGCGCGCAAAGCGCGAATCAAACAACGCTGCGTGCCGGCGAGCCGCGCAAATTGGATGGCGGTTGTGCCAGCGCTCAGGCCGGGGAGCGTTCAAAAGGCGAGAGCCGCTTTGCTTCATTCCTCCGTCCAAAGCATAGGGCGCACCCTTGCGGTTCGAATGGGCGTGCTGCATACTCTCGGCGCGCCCGGCCCCGGGGAGCGCAATTCCTGCACACGACGCGAGAAGATGAAAGGGGATTGATGGGACGGAGCGGAGGCATTTGCCGTTTCGCGTTGGCGCTTTGCGCCTGTTCTTGTGTGGCTGCCGGTGCTTTCGGCTCCGCCAAGCCGGCGGCACGAGCCGCGGCGTTCGCGCAAGTTATGCAGGTGCCAGGTGTTCCGCCGGAAACTCCGCCAGCCGAAACGAAAACGCTCGAACCCGGCAGAACGGAACAGTACACTCTGTCTCACGAGCGCTACCAAAAGGCTATCGCCTACTCGCGCGCGGGTTACACGCTCTATTTTGTTTCTTACATTTATGCGGTGATTTTTCTCCTTCTGATTCTGCGGCTTGGCGTGGCCGCCAAATTTCGAAATATTGCGGAAAGTGTGAGCGAAAAACGCTGGGTGCAAGGGTTGGTATTCACGCCCTTGCTGCTGCTGACCATTGCCGTTTTCCACTTGCCTTTGCGCATCTACTGGCACTCGCTCTCGCTGCGCTACGGGCAGTCCATTCAGCCCTGGGGTTCGTGGATTGTGGACTGGGCGAAGGGTGAGGTTCTGTGGACAGCGTTCTGGATTGTTGTCGCGCTGATTCTATTTGCCGTGATGCGCCGAAGCCCGCGGCGTTGGTGGCTTTATTTCTGGTTTCCCGCGGTTTTGATCGAGCTGGGTTTGTTCTTCCTTGCCCCCGTGGTTTTCGATCCGCTCTTCAACAAATACGAACCGCTCCAGAAGCGCCATCCCGAGCTAGTTGCGTCCATCGAAGAGTTGAGCAAAAAAGCTGGTGTACCGATTCCTGCCGAGCGGATGTTTCTGATGATGGCGAGCAGGAAGACGAAAGCGGCGGATGCGTACGTCACGGGTCTGGGCGGGTCCAAGCGCATCGTGATTTGGGATACGCTCATTCAAAAGACGTCCAATGAGGAAACGTTATACATCGTGGGACATGAAATTGGACACTACGTGCTGGGGCACGTTTTTGAGGGATTTTTGCTGGTGGCAGCGGGCCTCTTGCTGGTTTTGTATCTGCTGTTNCCGGGGATTGTACTGGACGCTGGATCGCTGGGCGGCAGTCTGGAGCCTGTACGGGGCTGACGATTGGGGGTCTCTTGCCGCGCTCCTGTTGTTGCTGCACGTGGTGCTCTTTTTTTCCTCTCCCGTGATCTGTGGCTTCAGCCGCATCGACGAGCATGCCGCGGATATCTACGGGCTCGAACTCATCCACGGCTTGATCCCCAATTCGGAGGAAGTCGCGGCGCACGCGTTCCAAGTCTTGGGAGAACTGGATCTGGCCGATCCCAATCCGCCGGCGTTTATCAAGTTTTGGCTGTATTCGCATCCACCGGTAGCGGAGCGGCTGGTTTTTGCGCACAGCTATGATCCTTGGTCGAAGGGCGAACTACCGAAATATGTGAGATCCCAATGACCAGCTTTGTGGACTTGCTACAGGCCTCTCCTAAATATGCAGGACTGAAAGACGGGCCTTTCTTCAGGGCCTAGGCTGAAGGTGAGTCACGCGGAACGGCGTGCTTGCGGGCAAATGCGGCGACTTTGCTGCGATTGCCGCAAACGGCCATGGAGCACCAGCGGCGCCGGCGCGTGCGCGAATTGTCATAGAAGAATAAGCCGCAGGCGGGATTGGCGCAAATTCTCAGGCGGGCTTGCGTTCCTTCGGCGACGAGCTCGGCAGCCGAGCGTGCGATGGCAGCAAGTAGCCACTCGAGTCCGCCTTCCCGCGCCATGAACTCGATGCGCCAGAGCCCGTCTTCCTGCACCAGTTCGTCGTGTCCTTCGGTGACGCGCAAAATCTCGTTGAGGGGCCCGGCCCATTCCGGGGCCACCTTCTGCTTCCGGACCATGGCCGAAAGAATCAGGCGAAGCGCGGCAGAGAGGCGTTGGGCTTTCCGCAGAAGCCTTTCGGCAGAAGAAGAATCCGATTCAGGAAGAGCCAAAANGCTGCGCGCCGCGATCTTGTGAAACGATTTTTGCAGCCACCATGAACTCAATGAGCCGTTCCCAGGAAAGCCCGTCTGCGGCCGGGGCGGAATTGACGAAGTCGATGGAAAGTCTGCCACCGATCAACTGAGCTGGGGAGGTTCGAGGCGGAATTGGAGATTTCATCCGCATGGTAGGGTACTGCGGAACGGTCAAGGTAACCAGTTAAATCTGCTTTAACGGTTACGCGGTTCTGGCAGCCGTTATGGCCCGCTTGTTGGTAACCTCTTGGGAGTTCTAGAATCTCATGGTAGCTGTGGCAGGAGTTGGCTCATGAAATTGGCATTGGCGGGTTTGAGTATCGTTTTTCTCGCGTTGTTTGTCGGCCTCGAGGCATCACACTCGGCCAGGCAGTTACAGACTGCAAAAACGGGTTCTTCACGGACGCCTGTAGTCGTAGAGCTTTTTACTTCCGAAGGGTGCTCGAGTTGTCCTCCTGCTGATGCGCTCCTGGCGAAACTTTACAATGAGCAGCCCGTCGACGGAGCCAATGTAATCGCCCTTGAAGAGCACGTGGATTATTGGGACGACCAGGGTTGGAGAGATCCGTTTTCCTCCTTCGAATGGACCATCCGGCAGCAAGAATATGCGGAAGTTTTCCGAAGCGGGAGTGTCTACACGCCGCAGATGGTCGTCGACGGGCAAGCGGAGTTCGTGGGAAGCCGGCGGGGCCAATCCGTGAAAGAAATCGCCGAAGAGTCGCGGCGAGCGAAGACAGACATTTCGGTGATTGCGGACCAGCCCTCGCCGGATAAAGCAGAGAAGTATTCCATCCGTATAGGCAAGCTGGCCGGCGGTTCGAAAGGCGACGTTGCGGAAGTCTGGCTAGCGGTCGCAGAAAACAACTTGCAGTCCGCAGTGACCCGGGGGGAAAACGCCGGGGAGCATTTGAGCCATACTTCCGTGCTGCGCACGCTTCGAAAGATCGGAATGGCCGACGCCGACAAGGAAGAGTCATTTGAGGGCAGCGCAAACGTCCGATGGAACTCAGCGTGGAAGCGGGAGAACACACGCATCATCGTTTTCTTGCAAGAGCGAAAGAGCCGAAGAATCTTGGGCGCAGCCGAAGTGCCAGCTGCATAAGATAGTTTGCCAAATCGAATTAGGCACGCGGCCATCGCCAACCACGGGCAAGACGCAAACTGCTGGTCTTCTCCTTGTAGTATCCTTCCGCTCCGGAATTGTTCGCGATCGANATGTCACGCGAGTTGAGGCGGCAACCATGAAGCCGGCCGCGCGTGCTCTCGGCTTGAGTGTAAGCCTCATTCGCTAGGGGAGCGTCTAACAATGATCGGGGAAAGGAGAGGAATGGAACCGGATCCAAGCACGGGTTCACCGGAAACTCCGCGCGCGACTCCTCCCATACCCGATGGATTCCTCACGGTCATTTTTCTAAAAGGCGATAGCCTGCGAGCGGGATGGCGGCTAATGCTATACGCCATTCTTGTGACCGGGATGGGTTTCTGTACGCTGCTCTTACTGTCTGAATTTTCTCCGCCGGGACGTGGTTCGATCTCCTTCAGGAACGAATTTCTTCACCAATCTGCAGGTTTCGTTGTGGTTTACGGCGCGGCTCTTTTGATGGCCCGGATCGAAAGACGGCCCCTGGGCGTCTATGGGCTGCCCTTAGAGAGCGCGTTTCGCGGCTTGTTTTGGCAGGGCTGCCTGTTTGGCCTGATCGAAATCAGCACGGTGATCGGCCTCGTCGCCCTTTTTGGGGGATATTCTTTTGGGACGCTGGCGCTTCATGGCGCGGACATTTTCCGTTGGGGATTTGCCTGGATGATTTTTTTCTTGTTCGTAGGCCTCTTCGAGGAGTTTTTGTTTCGTGGCTATACGCAGTCCACGATAGCGGAAGGAATCNGGTTTTTGGCCCGCGGCGATGGTCCTCTCGATTTCTTTCGGGGCGACACACTATCAGAATTTCGGAGAAAACAATATTGGCGTGGGCAGTGTTGTGTTGGCAGGACTCTTCTGGTGCTTTACGCTGAGACGGACGGGGAGTCTGTGGTTTGCGGTCGGAATGCACGCGGCTTTCGATTTCGGCGAAAGCTTTCTCTACTCCGTTCCCGACAGCGGCGTGCTACTTCCAGGCCATCTCTCGAATGCCGTGCTCCGCGGACCAGCCTGGCTGACGGGTGGCTCGCCGGGACCCGAAGCCAGCGTGTTTGACTTCTTACTTCTTGTTATTTTCTTNTTATTTTCTTTCTCATCGTCCATCGCTTGTATCCGCCGAGGCGAGCGGAGGATTCTCGGAGGCAGACGGCACTCTAATTAGTGGACGAGCTCGGAAGCGAAAACCAGGCGCACACCTTGCGCGGGCGCCTGGGGCAGGACTTCGCGCAGAGCCTCGAGGGTAGCCGGGTGCGGGTGGCCGATGGCGATGGCTTCTCCTTTTTCGCGCGCCCCGCGGAGAGCCAGCTCGAGCTGCTTGCGCACGGCGACCACTTCTGCGACATCGTCCAGGAAAGGGACGTTCCGGTAGGCCGAGCGAACGCCCAAATTCTGCGCGGTATCGTAAGCCACGGTGGCAGCTGTGGTGCGGCTGTCCACGTAAAAAAGATGATGGTCACTGAGCACCGGCATCAGCTCGGACATGAGCTGCTGATCCGACGTGGCTTCGGAACCCTGATGATTGTTTACGCCTACCGCGCCCGGCACGGTTTCCAGAAACTGGTCGACNGGTACGCGAAATCTCCGCAGCGGGCATTCCGGAGCGCAATTCCCGCGCTTCCGGTTTCTCGCTGGCTACAGCTTGCATGGGCAGATGAAGCATGACCTGATAGCCACGGCGCCGCGCTTCCTGGGCGATATCGGCGGAATGCTCGTGATTGGGCAATATGGAAATGGTCAGCGGATAGGGCAAAGCAAAAATGGCTTCGGCCGCGGCTCTGTCGCTGCCCACATCGTCCAGAATGATGGCGAGTTCCGGGCCATGCGCTGCGCTGGACGGATTTTCCTTTCCTTCGGAGACGTTNNGAATTGAAGTGGATGTGAACCGTATGAGTCGGGACGCCCGCTTTCAAATAGAAAAAGAGGATACCTTCGCGACTTTCTGACAATTTCTCCGTGAGGCCATGACGCGTAGCAACCCCCGCCAGGGCTTGCTGGATTTTTGCGGCATCGTTGCGTGTGGAGGTCGCCTGGCCAGGCGAAGCGAGAGTAATGTCCAGATGATCTGTGGCTCCGGGATTTCCTTCCGTAGCTTGCAATCCGGGGCGAATATCAGTCCCCTTTGGGGCTGCCATACGAGCGGCGTTGGCCAGTTCCCTGGTAATGGCGTGAATTTTGAAAGGGGCCAGGCCGGCGGGCTCGCTCTTCTTGCATCCCACCGCGGCCCCGAACAGTGTTATTAGCGCGAGGGTCAGGGCAAAGCGGTAGGACCGTTTCCTCGGGAGAGCCAAATATAGAATTGGCGGGACAGGAAGCGCGCGAACACCAATCACAAATTGCTAAGCTGCCTTCTTCGCAGGCGATTTCAGCAAGTCTAGCGCGCGGTGGAAGATTGGATCTTCCGGAGACAGTGGCCGAGGGCCGAGGCCGGGCTCGCGTTGTGTCTCCGGAGCCGGTTCCACGTCTTCGTCGCCTGAATCAGAATCGTCATCGGAGACGGCGCGCACGATTTCTGTCGGCGTCACGCCTTCTTCCAGGATGGCCTTGCCGCTTGAATTGTAGTAATTCCCTACGGTGAGAATCAGCGCCCCACCGTCATCCATGGTTATGAGTTTCTGCTCGGAAGCGAGGCCAAAGCTGCGCTCTCCAACGATGTCGCCACGATGATTTGCGCCAATCGCGGAAGCCAGAATCTCCGCCGCGCCGGAAGTGGTGGCGTCAATCAAAACGGCCACGGGATTTTTCCAGACCACTTGTTTTGGGTCAGCGGAAAAGACCTGCGNTGGAAACGGTCTGGCCGCGGAGCGTGGTGAGCGTCCCGGAAGATACGAAAAGGCGCGCGATGGCAATGGCTTCGGAAACCGGGCCACGGCCGCATTCGCGCACATCAAGAATCACTTTGTGAATCCCCTGCTTTTCCGCGTCGAGCAGGCGGTTGCGAACTTCGTCGGCGCGTCCGGCATCAAGAGACGGAAAACGCAGAACGAGGATGTCGGGATCCGCTTTTTGCACAATGAGCTTGGGCACAGCCAGCTTCTCGCGCACGATGTCCACTTCCTCCGGCGTGGCTTTGCCGCGGCGAATGGCGGAAACGCTGGTTCCCGTGCCGGGCTGCCCGTTGAGAAGATTCAAAGCCTGCCCGACCGACATATCGCGGGTGGTGAAGCCGCCGATCGATTCCAGAATGTCGCCGCTGCGGATTCCGGCCTTCATGCCGGGGCTATCCGGAAGCACGGAGAGGACAATAATGTAGCCGTAGCGTTTGCTGAGAGTCAGTCCGGTCTCACCCGTGCCGGGATTTTGCAGCTTCTTCTTGTACTCCTCGTACTCGCGAGGCGTGAGGTAGCTGGACTGTGCGTCGAGCGATTCGAGCAAACCGTGCAGCGCGCCCGCCGTCACGGTGTGCATGTTCGGGTCATCCACGTAATCCTGCTGGATTTTCTGCAGGACTTCACCGTAGACGGTCAGTGATTTGTAGGCCTTGTCATCCGGCGTGCGCCCGAGCACGTGGCCCAAGCCTGCGTAGCAGAAAATGATGATGGAGACGACGATAACGACCGTACGTGTTGTTCGATTCATTCCTGAGCCTTCCTCGGAAGCGCTAAAACAAAGTATACCATTCTCTTAGAGTAGGACGCCGCCAGAATAAGAATGGAAGCCCAGTAGAGTTTCCCAGTCGGACAGGGCGGAAGCTGAGACACGCTTAATCTGGCAAATGTTGTAGAATTACCACAGCGGTCTTGCGTGGCCCTCCATGTCATCTCGTAACTCATTGAAAACACAGCTATACGATTGTGGAAACTGGCTAACAACATGCTAGAATTTGAAGCTGCGGAATGTTTCAAACCACTATTACTCGAGACGCGGTTGCCGAAGGCGTGGGCCTCCACACTGGAGTGCATAGCCGTGTTCGTTTGGTCCCCGCGCCAGCGGAAACCGGCATCGTTTTTCGCCGCGTGGATCTCGACAATTTCCACATCGAAGCCGAGGGTCACAACGTTGCGCGCGTCAGTTACGCCACCAGCTTGATGAAGCAGGGCGTGCTGCTCTCGACCACGGAGCATCTGCTTGCCGCCATCTACTCCTGCGAGATCGACAACATTTTCATCGACATCGATTCGATCGAAGTGCCCATTCTGGATGGTTCCGCAGAACCCTTCATGCGCATGCTGGAGCACTGCGGCGTTCGCAAGCTGCGCCGCAGGAGGCGTTACCTCAAAGTGCTCAAGCCGCTGGAAGTCGTCGAGGGCGACCGGCGGATCGGCATCTATCCGGCCGAAGAATTCCGGGTTCGCTGCTACGTTGATTTTCCGCATCCCCTGGTTGGCCAGCAGGAAGTGGAGATGGTCGTGAGCCCGGATACGTTTCGTCACCTGTTGGCGCGAGCGCGGACGTTCTGTTTTGAACGCGACATCGAGCCCCTGCGGGCTATGGGCCTGATCCGCGGCGGCTCGCTCGAAAATGCCATCGTTCTCACCAACGACGGGGTC
>OCOJ01033813.1_pt4 | contig 10401 bp, 7 predicted proteins | sample 1539251 | NCBI WGS metagenome assembly OCOJ01 (sample SAMN01911457, study PRJEB22624) | soil metagenome | biome: Soil | place: Malaysia | collected 2012-04-30 | depth RA_metagenome m
CCGTGCCGCGACGCAAACTTGTCACCCAGTTCAGGAATTCGGATATCACGCACACGAACCTTCACCAACCGATTTCCTTCGATCGATTCAGAGAGGAAAACGGCGTCCACAATGCCTTCTTCTGAGGGACGCATGCCCACTGATGAATCTCTCTTGGTTGGGCCTTTAACCTCGAATTCTCGATACTCTTCCAAGAATCTTGGTGGGCTCGTTCTTCCAATGAGCACGCTGTTTCCTACTACGTCCGATTCTACTGAGATGACGCCGTCTTCTTCAAGCAGCCTGTAGTATCGGTCGCCTCTGTAGCCACGAATCCCTGCTTCTGGGACCTCGAATTTGTCACGCAGCCCTCCGAGGTATTGCCTGCATTCTCCCTCATAGACCCTGTAGAATGTTGACCGGAAAAGGCCTCGGTCGACTGATGACTTGTTGATGATGATGGCGTCTTCCATGTTGTAGCCTTGGTAGCAGAGTAACGCCACCACGCAGTTCTGGCCGGCCGGTCTGCTGTCATATTTGATTATGTCCATGGGTTTCGTTCTCACAACGGGAACCTGTGGGTAGTGTAGGATGTGCCCGCGTGAGTCAACGCGGTTTGCATAGTTGACGCTGAAGACGCCCAACGCTTGTTTCGCCATCGCCGATTCGTACGCGTTTCGTGGTGACTGATTGTGTTCGGGATAAGGGATTAGGGAAGCGCAGATTCCTAGTATTGTGTATGGGGCTATCTCGAGGTGTGTTGTCCTCTCGTTGATTCTGGCCGGCGTCGTGGCGACTAATGTGTTCTCCTCTTCATCAGAGTCTAAGTATTCGATTACGCCGCGATCAACTAGATCTTCCCAACGCATTTCGCCGCGCTGGATTGCTTCAACATGCTCCCTTGTCAGCCGCGGCTTCTGGTTTTCGACGATTATTAGCGGCCTTCTTACTCGGCCCTGATCACAGTTGACGTAAAGCTCCGGTCGGCCGTTTTCGACTTGTGGGGGCGCATAAGCTACGTTGACCTCCGAACTAATCTCGCCGCTCCTTCGCATTCGAATTAGCTCTGCGGCGAGTTTGCTGGCGTCACGAGCGTAGCCGGCAATCAATCCATCGACGAAGACTTTGGCGCCTGTTTCGCGAAGCTTCCGGTCGGCTTCCTCGATTCCAATTACTTCCATTCTGCGTAGTTTTGACGCGAATTCGCGTGAATCAACGCCGATTGAGATGACTGCGCTCAGCGCTAGGTTCTTGACGAGCCCACAGTTCGAACCTTCGGGTGTTTCGCTGGGACAAAGTCTTCCCCAATGGGTCGGGTGCAAGTCTCTTGCTTCTAGGTTCGGCTGGCTTCTGCTGAGGGGTGATTGGAGTCTGCGAAGATGGCTGAGGGTCGAGGAATAATTCGTTCGATCAAGCAATTGGGTTACGCCAACACGTCCACGAACCCAGTTACCCGTCGCGATGGCGTGCTGAATTCTTTCAGTAATGATCCCAGGCCGAATTGCGTTGCTGATTGAGAGTTCTGCGTGTCTCCGAATTGTTATTCTCTCAAGCTGATACTTCAAGTCGCGGATCAAGTTTCTGAACGAAATTCGGAAAAGCTCGGCGAGGAGTGAACCGGCGAGTTTGAGCCGTTTGTTAGCATAATGGTCTTTGTCGTCTGGCTGTCGCATGCTGAGCTTAATCTCAATTACCCTATAACCGACTTCGGCAAGGTAGGCAGCCTTATCCTTTCTCTCCTCTGGATTTCGTCCAATGTGAGGCAGGAAGTTTCTGTCGACAGCTGCCTCAGCCTTCTTCAGTCTGTAATCTTCAACCTGACCGGGCGCCAATCTGTTGCCAATATACAACAGTGCGTCCCTCTGGTTAACGACTCCAATTGATTTTTCGAAGGTCTGTGCAAGTTGATTTTGAATTGTCTCATCGGTAGAGATCATTTCGGCAATCTTGGAGTCTTCCTCATAGCCGAGGCTCTTCATCATAACAACCAATGGAATGTCAGATGGGACACCTGGCATGGTGACGTAGATCGCTCCATCGGTCTTGAGCGTAACCTCTGTCCGCGCTCGGAAGCCAACGGTCGTTGAGAAGACCTTCGCCTTGTAAGTTGGATGAACGCCTGTCTGCTCCTTGTCAACTAGAATTCGGTTAGCCGCCAAGTCCTCGAGAGCGACAACCACTCTCTCAGCGCCATTCACTATGAAGTAGCCGCCTGGATCGAGAGGATCCTCACCGATGCTTACGAGTTCCTCAGACGTCATGCGAGACAAAGGACAGATCTTGGATCGGAGCATGACAGGGAAATCGCCAATGTAGACAATTTCCGTCTGCCCTTCCCTCTCGCCAATGACTGGAGTCATCTCCAGATGCAGTGGGGCAGCGTACGTTAGATTACGTATTCTTGCCTCCGTTGGGAAGATCTGACGTTCCGAGCCGTCAACTTCAGTTACCCGGGGTGTCCCAATCTCGATCTTGCCTAACTTGATCTTTAGAGGGTAGTCCTCAATCTCTATCGGTATCTCTCCAGTCTCGTCGACTATTGCTTGTAACCCACTTTCAATGAATTCGTTATATGAGTCCACATGTTGTCGGACTAGGCCCTTTTCCTCAAGGAAATGTTTGATCAAGTCCCAGATTTGCGGACTAACGGTTGCGGTTGATGCTACTGCCATAAAATCACTTTAACCATCAACAACATAACGGTAAACGACGACACTTCCGGCGGTTGGACTCTTTCGGGTTACTCTTAGAATGTCACCCATCTTTGCGCCCAGAGTCTCAGCAGCTGGATCGCTTGTTTTGATGTAGGGGAGCTGATGCGGTTTGATATGGAATTCTCGCATCAGGTCCTCAGCCTCTTTCTTAGAAAGAAGTTCATGTTTTGGAACGAATTGATGTGAAAAAAGATTGTATGACCTCTCCTTATCGGTATCCTTCAACCTAAGCATTCTCTCCGGAGAAAAGGTTCATCCAGCCCTCGAACCGAGCCGCCCGAAACTTTCCGTACAACCACAAGAACTGACGCTAATAAAGTTTCAGCCAAAATCGCTCCGCTAGATACCGAGACCGCCCCACCTAGCAAGCTTCGTCGTTCAGGGTTTTGGTCACGCATAATATGCCGCTAGGGATTAATTACCTTTGAGGACAGCCATTGACGAGTTGAGATCAAGAAGCCTCACGTCGATGCACCAGCGTTGAGCTTGCTTGATCCGTCGGAAGGATAACAATCTCGTTGATGTTCACGTGAAGAGGCCTAGTCACTGCGTAGAGCACCGCATCCGCAACGTCATCTGCAGTTAGCGGCGTCAATCCACGATATACTTGTGCTGCACGTTCAGTGTCACCGCGAAAGCGCACCTTTGAGAATTCTGTCTCAACAAGTCCCGGGCTGATGGTAGTCACGCGAATGGGTGTGCCAAGTAGATCCTGTCTCAGGCCATCAGAGAGAACTCTCACCGCTGCCTTGGACGCGCAGTAAACATTGCCTCGTGGATAGGTCTGTATGCCCGCGATTGAAGCGATGTTCACGATGTGCCCGCTTCCACGACTCAACATCATGGGTAACACGATGCGGGTGACGTAAAGGAGGCCTTTGACATTGCTGTCGATCATCTCATCCCAATCCTCGAATCGTCCTTCCTGGAGTTTCTCAAGTCCTCGTGCTAGACCAGCATTGTTGATCAAGATGTCAATCGGTTGCCATTCACTTGGGAGTTTCTCGATCGCGGCCTTAACATGATCAAGGTTTCGAAGATCGAACGGTCGAATAAGACTCGAAGCGCCATACTCTTGGCGAAGTCCTTTCGCGAGGGCTTCCAGACGTTCGGTTCGCCGAGCATTTAGGATTAGTCTGGATCCATCTTTTGCCAACCTTCGGCTGCAGGCTTCGCCAATGCCGCTACTCGCACCAGTCACCAAGGCAATTTTGTTCTGCAATGATTGCATCCCGCATCATCCCAGAACCCGGTGGTACCCTTCTGATATGAAAACCTACTTTGCATGTTCATCCCGCTTCATATCGATACTCTACACTGTAGCCTAGAGACTAGGCACGGCACGGAGCATGCTTCGGTCGAACATATTATACCCAGAAGACGTAACCGAAGATAGTGGAAGTGAAAGGTGCATGTCGGTTTCAGTGAAGCTCCAACGCGTTGAGGAGTTAAAGTTCAACGTTGAATTTCCGGACGGACGCAAGGTCGAACTCAATTCTGCGGAAAGGATGGGGCAGGCATTCACTCCGATGGAACTTTTCCTAGTATCCTTAGGTGGCTGTACGGCCATGGACATTCAATGGATAATGAGCAGGCAAAGGCAAAAGCTCGATAAACTCGAAGTGTCAGTCCGTGGAACTCGTCGAAAAGAAGATCCAAGATACTATGAAAATATCGAATTGGAATACCTACTCACGGGTCAGAACTTGAAGAAGGTAGCCGTGGAGAGAGCCGTTCGCCTTTCTCAAGAGAAATACTGCTCAGTTAGAGCCATGATGAACGAGTCCGTCAAGCTGAAAATCAGCTATGCCATATTGAATGGTGAAGGGCAAGAACAGAAGTTCATTTACACTGCGCCAACGGCCTGAACAGGAAACGCGACCGAAGGGACATAAAGCACGCACCATTCCGTTGAATTGGCTTAGACATCTACACCTATCTCGTTTTTATCCAACCCAACCAGAGTATACTGTGATGGGTATTGGGCAGTCCAAGAATGGTTCGCAAGCCCAAAAAGAAAGAGCAAGCGCCAGCACATACTGGTAATGTCCGACCGCAAAGCTAAGTGTTGAATCCTCACTGAATTGCAGCTTTGCGCGGGTGAAAACTGACGAACTTATCTACGCAAGGCTCTACTAGGCTTCGAACATTTCGCGGCCGGGAGGCGTTGGCATAATGACAGAAGAGAAGTTCTATCAATACGATGACAAAAAACGTCAACTTGCACGACTGTATGAAAAATCGAAGCTGGTCCTCGATTCTATTGTGGGAACAATCATCCCGATAGCCGCTTGCCTGTCACTTCTTATCTCTGGAGCTTCACCCAGAATTAGCCGAACACTCACTTCAGCGTTCGGAAGCTACTGGCTTACCGTTGCTACCTACGCAATAGTCTTCATAATTTATTTGCAGCTTGTTGAAATTCCACTTAGATTCTATACGGGATACATTGTCGACCATGATTATGGGATCTCAACACAACGACTGAGAGGTTGGGTCGGGGATGAATTGAAGGAGTTTGGGATTGCGGTGGGTCTTGGCGTTCTTGGCGTCACGACTCTGTACTACTTGATCCGTTTGACGGATCTATGGTGGCTTGCGGCATCCACCCTCTTTGCTCTTTTTTCAATTCTGCTCTCGATAGTCCTGCCATACGTGATAATGCCGATCTTCTACAAGGTCACACCACTAGAAGACGCTGATCTGAAAGTGGATCTTCTTGGTATGTCTAAGAAGGTGGGGGCGAAGAGCGTGCACAACGTGCTCGTCGCTGATGAGAGTCGAAGATCTGTTAGGGCCAACGCGATGTTCTCAGGCATCGGTAGCAGCAAGGCCATCGTCCTGTTTGACACATTGCTCAACAACTTCACTAAGAGAGAACTGAAGACCGTGGTTGCTCACGAACTCGGACATTATGTGAACAAAGACATTTGGAAGTCGGCTTTGATCTCGGGAGTAATGTCGATTCCGCCATTCTTCATTGCTGATTATGTGTTCAAGTGGGCTGGGAAGAACCTCAACATATTCTCAATCTCCGACCCATCGGGCCTGCCGTTAATCTTCACGATCCTGGTCGCTGTGGGATTCTTCCTACAGCCAATTTCGAATGGTTTCTCACGAGCGATCGAACGTAAGGCTGATGAATTCGCCTTACGTGTGGCAGACGACGCCGATGCCCAAGCATCAGCGGAAAGGAGACTTGCGGACATGAGCCTCTCCGTTGACACACCTCAAAGGTTAGTTGAATGGTTCTTCTACAGCCACCCATGTGCGTCACGTCGCGTGAGACTCGCTGAAGAATGGAAGACACGATCGAGTCAGCTAGTCATTGAGAGCCAGAACGAGAAATCCAGCATGGATGCTTAATTCGCTGTAGCCCGCATTTTCACATAATCATCCAATGCAAGAATTTCCGGGTGCTCCAGTCTAAGATACTGGAGCGCTTCAACAATAGCCGAAGCCAACTCCAGAGTCGTGACTACTGGAACATTGTGCTCGACTGCCAGCCTTCTAATAGAATACTCATCCTGCAGAATCGTGTCGCTTATTGTGCCGTCACGATTGGTGGGAATATTGATGACGAGGCTGATTTTTCCATTCAATAGGTAATCATGTATGTTGGGTTTCCTCTCGGCCTCGCTGATTTTGTGAAGCGCCACAATTTTCCTGATCCCAGATTGATGCAATGTCTCAGCCGTGTGTTCGGTTGCGTAAAGATCAAACCCTAATGATGCCAACGCCATCGAAAGTGGGATGATACGGTTCCTGAGTTCTCTCCCTCCAACCGTAATCAATACTGCCCCCCGATTCTTGGGCAGAACTACCTCAGTGGCCTGTAGAGCTTTCGAGAAGGCGTCGGAGAAATTTCTTCCCAAACAAGCCACCTCGCCCGTGCTCATCATCTCAACACCCGAGACAGGGTCCGCACCGCTTAGGCGCACGAAGCTGAATTGTGGAACCTTTACGCTGAAGTATGGAAGACTTTCCGGCCCCGGTGCTCTGATCAGTTTGTGCTTTCCGAGAAGAATGGGGACTGCTTGCTTGATCAGATTTGACCCGGTAGACTTGCTGGTGTATGGCATAGATCGCGAGGCACGAGCGTTGCATTCGATCACGTAGACGGTGTCGCCCTTCACGAGATATTGAATGTTGAATGGACCACGTATACCCAGCCCTAGGGCTATCCGCTTACTGTAATCCACAACTTTCTCGATCACGTTGATTTGCAAAGTCTTGGATGGAATACTCATCGTCGCATCTCCGCTGTGGATTCCGGCGTTCTCGATGTGTTCCATGACCGGGCCAAGGAAAGCATTCGTGCCGTCAGAGACACCGTCGACTTCAACCTCGCGGGCATCCAAGATGAACTTTGAGATTACGACAGGATGTTCTGGTGAAATACTCGCGGCGAGCTCCAGATACGATTCCAATTGTTTTTCATTATCTGCTACTCGCATCGCCGAACCTGAGAGAACATAACTGGGTCTGACGATCACTGGATAACCGAATTGCTTCGCGAAACGTTTGCAAGCGGCTATGGACGTGGCCTTCCTCCAGTTGGGTTGCGGTATACTCAACCTATCAAGTAACGCGCTGAATTTCGCTCGATCTTCAGCTCGGTCAATTGCTCGGCTGCTTGTACCAAGAATTCTTACTCCATGCTTTGCCAGTTTTGCCGCCAGGTTGTTTGCGATTTGACCGCCCACGCTTACCATGACACCTTGCGGCATTTCCTTCTCGCAGATGTCTAAGATTCTCTCAAGGGTCAGTTCCTCGAAGTAGAGTTTGTCACAGATATCATAGTCTGTGGAAACGGTTTCGGGATTGCAGTTGATCAGAATTGTTTCTTCAATGCCATTTTCTTTGAGGGAAGATACTGCGTTCACTGCGCTCCAATCAAATTCCACGCTTGAGCCAATACGGAAGACTCCGGCACCGAGGACGATGATCTTCTTACGAAGCTGAAATTCGATCTCGTCATCTTCTCCCCCATAGGTCATGTATAGATAGTTGGTCCTTGCAGGCCATTCGGCTGCGAGTGTGTCAATCTGTTTCACTACTGGGCTAATGCTGTTCTTGGCTCTGTAATCTCGAACTGTGAATTCGTCGGTTCCGGCGCATATGGCTATTTGTTGGTCTGAGAACCCAAGCCGCTTTGCATATCGGATCATATCGGGCGCGCTGGGGTCAGAGAGAGAGACGGATTTCAGTGATTGTTCGGCGTCGATTATGCTCTTCACTTTGTTGATGAACCAAGGGTCCACACCTGTTTCTTCGTAAATCTGTTCTACGGTTAATCCGTCTTTTAGTCCTCTAACAAGGAAGTGTAGGCGTTCGTCAGTTGGGTGCCGAAGCCCATTTCGAATTTCTTGATCGGAATACTCGCGTTCTTCGCGGTTGCAGACTAAGCCGAGATGGCCTTTATCGAGCATTCGAACGGCCTTCTGAAGTGCCTCTTCAAAAGAACGGCCAATGGCCATTACCTCCCCAACAGATTTCATCTGAGGACCGATATGCGGATCCACATTTCGGAATTTGCCGAGATCCCATCGAGGGATCTTTACAACTACATAATCTAGGGCAGGTTCGAAACAAGCCGTCGTGATGNTAATCTAGGGCAGGTTCGAAACAAGCGGTCGTGATGTTCGTGATCTTGTTCCACAGTTCAGGCAGGGTGTAACCAATCGCCAATTTCGTTGCAATATAAGCAAGTGGATATCCAGTCGCCTTGCTTGCCAGCGCTGAGCTGCGGGACATTCTGGCGTTCACTTCAATTGCCCTCATTTCCTCGCTATGCGGATCCAAGGCCCATTGAATATTACATTCGCCAACAACCCCCAAGCCACGGATCGCGTTTATGGAGGCGGCGCGCAGCTTGTGGTATTCTCTATTGGTGAGCGTTTGTGAGGGCGCCACAACAATCGAGTCACCTGTGTGAACTCCCATCGGATCGAAGTTTTCCATATTGCAGACAGTGATACAATTGTCAACGTTGTCTCGGACGACTTCATATTCGATCTCCTTCCAGTGATGCAGATACTCTTCCACCAGAACCTGCCGGATCGGGCTCTGAGCAAGAGCTGGCTCTGCAGCTTTGCGCATCTGTTCTTCGTCCCAAACAACGGCTGAGCCTTTCCCTCCTAATGCGTAGGCCACGCGAAGGATTGTTGGATATCCAATTCGACGTGCGTGTGCTAGGCACTCGTCAACAGTGTTGGCTGAAGCACTAGTTGGAATGGGAGTTGAAGACCTTCGCATGGCTTGCTTGAATAACTCGCGGTCCTCAGTTTCCTGAATCGCTTTAATCGGTGTCCCGAGTACGCGGACAGAGTTCTTATCCAATATTCCTCGTTTCGCGAGTTCGACACCGCAGTTGAGAGCGGTCTGTCCACCAAATCCAAGGAGGATGCTGTCAGGCTTTTCTTTGCGAATAACTTTCTCCACGTAGTCAGCTGTTACAGGTAGAAGATAGATCTTGACACCTTCCTTCGGGTCTGTTTGAATCGTTGCGATATTTGGATTAACGAGAATTGCCTCAATTCCTTCCTCAATCAGAGCTTTCAGGCATTGAGACCCGCTGTAATCGAATTCGGCAGCTTCCCCGATCTTAATCGCCCCGCTGCCAAGAACGAGAGTCTTACGAATCCAGTCATGCTTTGGCGTATTTGCTCACCCTCTTGAGGAAGAAATCGAAGATGAACTCCGTGTCGGTTGGTCCAGGTGATGCTTCCGGATGCCATTGGATTCCCCAACACGGCTCCTTTGGATGCCGGATTCCTTCGATGGAACGGTCGTTTGCATTCGCAAACCAGACCTCCAGTCCCGTTTTCTCAAGCGCAGCCTTGTCAACCGCGAACCCATGATTTTGAGTTGTAANTGAGTTGTAATGTAGCATCTTCCAGACTCAAGGTCGAGTACAGGTTGATTCTGCGATCGGTGACCATACTTCATTTTGTACGTATCTGCGCCTGCCGCGAGCGCTATGAGTTGGCTTCCTAAACAGATCCCAAGAATCGGCATCCCTGTTTCCATAAGCGCTCGGACGGATTCGATCGTACGTTTGCAGATCTTGGGGTCGCCGGGGCCGTTGCTTACAACGACTCCCGCGGGCTCTTCATACATTATCTCTTCGACGGACGAATCGTAGGGCATCTGAGTAACGGCAACATCACGTTTCAGGAGGTTCCTGATTATGCTGTATTTTACCCCGCAATCAATCAATGCGATTTTTCTTCGCCGTTCAGGTCTGTAAGTCTTCGTCTTCTTGATTGAAACCTGCCCTACAAGGTCAGATTGATTTGGATTCGGTATCTCTCCCAGCTTGAACTCCGTGCTCGCGTCCCCCGTTCTGATTACCCCTAGCATTACCCCTCGTTCACGGAGGCTACGAGCCAGTCTGCGAGTATCCACACCATAGATACCGGGAATTCCTTCGTTCTGGAGCCATTCATCGAGGGTTAGGACGCTCTGGTGATGACTCGGGGTTTCACAAACCTCGTGTACTATTAGCCCTCGAACTTGAATCCGGTCAGATTCAAAATAGAGAGGGAGCTCTTCAGCAGTCACATCGTGACTTGGAACACCATAATTGCCAACGAGTGGGTAGGTTAGGCAGAGGACTTGGCCTTGATACGACGGGTCTGTTAGAGCTTCCGGGTATCCAACCATTGATGTTGAGAAGACCGCTTCGCCGTTTGAGGATTTTCGC
>OCOJ01037538.1_pt1 | contig 10398 bp, 11 predicted proteins | sample 1539251 | NCBI WGS metagenome assembly OCOJ01 (sample SAMN01911457, study PRJEB22624) | soil metagenome | biome: Soil | place: Malaysia | collected 2012-04-30 | depth RA_metagenome m
TGCGAATGCTGCTATCTACAGCCGCCTCGATCGACTTCTTGCCGCGCTGGATCATGGCATGCATCGCAAAGCAAAAAATGAAATGTGCATATGTTTCGAGCGGGAATCCGAATTGCCGTTCAAACAGCGCCGGAGCATCGAAGGTCTTGAGTTCGCCGGGAAGGCGAGGAATGGTGATTGTTAGAAAAATGTAGAACCGTAAGAAACCTATGAAAGCTTCAGTCGGCGAGTCCATCTCGTAAATCGGCAAGAATTGCGAGATGAGGTTTGCCAATTGGTCCAATTCATCCGTGGGCTTCGCATGTTGCTCATACAAAAGCTCGCCAGCCCTGAGCATTAACTCCCCAAGCATAGCGTCAGGGACGGGGGCTAGGTCTTCACCTCCGAATGGATTCAATCGAATGATTTCGGCTGCCAAATAGCGTAGTTGTGCCTGGAAGAAAATCACGCGCCTACGCGAGAGGAGCGCCTTAATGCGGTCCAACAATCCTGCTGGAAATAGCAGAGGAGCCCATTTGGCAGTTGCTTCCTCGGTAGCGGTTGTCCCGGCATCAGGTCCGTAGTTGAAGAGCACGCTCAGACGGGCACATGCGCGCAGTACCGAACTCCTAGGATGCCTGCGCAGAATATCGCGGAATTCCTCGACCGTTCCCCGCGGTTCGCCCACTAATTCGGACCAGGGCACCCATGTTCTCATTTCGGGCGGTGGCGCCATACCCGAATTGTAGGACACGTAATCGTCACAGCTAAAATAAGGTCCTATGCAGGGACCGTCTCTGATTTTCGACAAGTCGTCGCTGGAAAGCCTCAATCTCGACGAGGCTGTCTTGATGGACAACTTCTATATGTCCACCATTACGCCGTTGTTCTACGTGGAGTGCCTTGCCGACCTCGAAAAGAAGATTTCGAGTAGTAGCACGCCGGAGCAACTGGTCGGATCACTCGCGGATCGCACGCCCGATTCACAGGCGTATCCAAACGTGCACCACCTTCAGGTTTTGAATGCCGAACTGGCTCGTAAGTTCGACATGAAAACCGTTTACGGCCGCGTGATGATGGCGGGTGGTGAACCAGTCCAACTCGGAGACAAGAAAGGCATCGTATATCGAAAAAGCCCGGAACAAGATGCACTTGAACGCTGGATGGGTCGGCATTTCCTTGATGTAGAGCGCAATATGGCCAAGGCATGGCGACGTGCCCTGCAGCGCACTGACTTCGTTGCTATGCTGAAATCTGTGATGGGATCAATCGGCCCGTGGAGAAAACCGAAATCCCTAGAGGACGCCAAAAAGATCGCCGATACCATCATCGACTATATGGACCCAGAATGGCTCCTTCGGTTTGGACTTGATTTGCTGGGAGTGCCAGAATCTGTAGATTGGGTGATCGCGGACTGGATCGGGCGCCGCAGACCACCACTGCGCGACCATTTGCCGTATTTCGTCTTCCTGCTTACGATTAATCTGTTCTTTTGCCTCGTATTGCCGACGCAACTGCTCAGGAACGTAAAGCCAAGTCATCAGATCGACCTTGCATATCTCTACTATCTACCGTTCTGCTCTGTCTTTACGTCCAAGGACAACTTTCACGCGCAGATCGCTCCATTGTTCCTAGACCCATTCCAGACTTTCGTGAACGGTACGGAGTTTAAAGAAGAGCTCAAGCGNAAGCGCCTTGTTGAGTATTACTCTGCGTTGCCAGAGGAGGAACGCAAGACGGGGCTTATGAACTTTGCAAAATGCCCGCCGGACGATCAGTCATTCCTGACCACGCGGCTTTGGGATAAATACCTACCCCGATGGCGAGAGATCAAAGCGCAGCCGAAAGCACCGCGCGATCCCGAAGCCGACAAGAAACTTGTCGAAAAATTGAATCGCATGTCGGATTCACCGGAGCTGCAGCCGCACGATGAGCATGATGTGGACGAGCTCCACTACGTGACGGTCATCAAGAATGTGCGTATGCGGAAGGGCAAATGGCAGCGTTTTTCAGAGGAGCAAGAGCAGCGAATGAGAGATCAGGGGTTAGTCCGCTAAACGAAAATATCACATTAAAACACCCAAGAAAGCCATACCCAAAACGCTTCATACGGAAGGATGCCGTCAGTATCCTCGCGTCCATGCATCAAAACATCTGTTGAAATGTTGCTCTGCAATTACATTCAATCCAAACAGGGCTTGGCTATTCCGTCTCAAAATCATCAGTTGCTGCCACAGTATCGGTGTCTGCGCAAGCGCGGCCAGACACGCCCTAATGACCATGCCGCTTCTGAATGGAGTGATATCGGAGGAATATAGATGATTGAGGAGCTGCCGAAACATCCCGAAACGAACTTGTGGGTTAGCTTGAGGTGATGCGATGATGTCTATTGCCTGCCGAAGCGGAGCGGCCTCGGGGTCATATTGAGACTGCCGAGCACACTCAATGAATACGGCACCATCCACGTAGGTACCGGCGTATTCAAAGGCCACCAATTTTGCTGTGGCCGTGACGTAGTCTTCCCGAGTGAGAGCGCCAACATCGGCGAGTCTCGCTAGGACACATTGTGTCCAAACGCCTGTAGTACCGAACATTCCCGCGCCGAGCTGCGCCTCAATAACATCGTCTGTCCACAGTATGGTGTTAGTCTGCTTTGCTAGAGAAATTGCTTCTGCGCCATAGAGTCCTATAAAATCTGTAACACTCTTTCGTACTTCCGGTGACCAGGATGCAAGCTCGATAGGGGATAGCGTCGCGACGTGGTCGTGAAGTTCCGTGAGAAACTCCTGGTCTCTCTCGAACCTCCGTTTCCGCTCTTCGGCACTTTCGTGATACATCCGATATTCGCCATCCTTAAATGCAAGAACGCCACCCTCCGATGCTTCCGTAATTTCCGGCCCTAGCGTCTCATTTATCTCAAGAGCCGTCGAGTCGGACATTGCAAATCTGTAGTGGTTGGATTTCAGCACATTGGTAAGTCCAATGAGCCGTACCGTTGCTATCGCGGACAGATCCAAGATGATGTTCGAGGCATTGGCCAGAGCCGCGGTTGCTCGCTGGTATTCTTCGCTTGTACCGATTGCGCACTTCACTGCCAGTTTGTCCGTCAACGCAATGCTCATTAGCGCCTCGTAGGCGTTCTTGCCGAAATGTGCGCCGTACAAGTGCAGTGACATCGGCATGGTCTGATAGAGCTTTTGCGTTTCCTCCACCCGCTGGGAGCGGGTCTGAACAGAAGCCAGGACAGCGGCTAGTCCAAGCTGTAATGGATGGTCAGCAGGTTCGATGACAACGGACTCGATAACGTGCGAATCCGGAAACCGCACCGCGAGTTCCGCTAGACAGTCGTGATGCCTACGGAGATACTTCGGCATGATCTGCTTGATCACACCCTCGGTGTCCCGAATACTTCCTTTCACGACAACGAAGACATCTCCGACCTTCTTGCCGAGCAGTTCCGTCGTTCGCGGNATCGGTAGGCGAGATTTCATCGAAGTCCCTGACCGGGTGTTCGGTTTCTTCCAGAACAACCCACCTAAGTTCACCGCCCGGTTGCAGTTGGTACTGAACCGCTGCGCCTATGACAACCTCCGGAAGCGAAACGTCGGGCATCGCCATACTTCCTGTCGCAAGTACGCTTTGGATCATCGCTTGGTGTGCGTCGAGTTCATCAAAGTGGATGCGGAGATAGCGATAAGCGTAATCGACCGTCTTGGCTTTGTCTGGACCTTGACTCAATACGCCTGTCGCGACCCGAATATAGCGGCTTGGCAGCTCTTCCACAGTAGGCAAGTCAGCGATGGACGACCTCACCAATTCGGATCTGCGATGCAAAACACCTATGGTCGAAAGGCGCAATTGTGCAATCTTGTGGCCCGGATTCTCTCTTAGGAATGTTGTCAATCGGCTAATGGCTTTCGGAATGTCGTACTTCTCTAGGAACTGAACCTCAAATTCGATCTCGTCCCACGGCCGTCCCGGCGGACCGGATAGTTTGTCAAACACCTCCATAATGATGTCGTGTCGCTCAAGTCTGAACGCGCACTCAACTAGCAATCTCGGGTCGAAGGCTGGCGACTCAGTCGCGTACAGCTCTTGCAGCAGAGATAAAGCGTCTCCGGGTCGTTGGAGGCGCATAAATGTCCGGGCCAAGAAGTCTTTGGTTTCAAGATGGGTCTCCTCGGTGCAGCGGGATTTCGAATCGACCGCAATCTGGACCGCAAGGTTGGCGTCCGGCTCCGCTGCACTCTTCAGTGCAAGCTCGGTCGCGGAGTCAATCTGCCCGGAGAGGCTACGCAGATAGGACACCGCGACATCGAACCTTTTGCGTCGCACCATCGCCTTGACGGCTAGAATCGCGGCGGGTGCACGCATAGGTGTCGGCAATAGATTCGTAACTTCGAGAAGAATGGCAATCGCCTTGTCGAGGTCAGCATCCGCTCCGGTGGCCGACAGGGCGTGCGCTTGCATCACTCGGAGTGGCAGCGCCACAGCGGTCTCATTGAGCTTTTCCGCTGCTTCCGCGGACTCCTGAAACTTGCCCTCGGCCAGTTTGCTCTCCGCAAGTGCAAGAAGCGCATCTTGGTGGCCGGGCAGTAACGCCATCGCAGAAGCGGCATCGCTGCTGGCTTCCGCGACCTTGCCCTGCGCCAGGTATCCTCGACATCTCACAAGCAGAATCTCGACCTGCGCGGGCTTCGCGCGTTCTCNTCTGCGCGAGCGACAGGGCTTCTGTCGCCAGCGATATTGCATTCTCTGCGTGTTGAAGCCGCTCCCCTTTCTTGGGCACGCGTCCAATCAGACTAGGCAGAGCACGTCTCAGTTCGATCTGCGCTAGTACATAAGTCGACTGAGACGACTCCGGGCGAACCTTCTTCGCCGACATGGCATACCCGGAGGCAAGTTCCAGTTCATCCCGCTGCACCGCACGTTGGGCCAGCGCCAAGACAACGTCAGGATCCGCTCTGAGGACGGGACCGACTTGGTCCGCTAGGTCGGCAGTCTGCATGTCCTCTTGAGCCGTCATAACCCAGAAGCACGCGAGTCGCGCAGAGGCCGGATATTGCTTTCGAAGCTTAGACGCTAGGTCGAATGCGTGGCGATTCTCACGTATTAGGTAGTAAGCGAGAACTTCGTTGATCTGCGCGTGTTCGTTCTTCGGCTCCCACTGCACTGCCTGGAGGAAGAGTTGCGAAGCTTCCGCTACCTTACCCTCCTGCAACACTGCAAATGCAAGGTTGGATGCGATCCGGAAACGATGGTATGACGTTAGTTGTCCACCGTAGTTGTCTTGAACCCTCTTTAGCAGAACCTTACCTTCGTCTGCCGCACCTGCACGAATCCGATCTCGCGCCTGATCTATGTCATGGTCGATGTCGCTAGAGGCATCCGGTCCACGCAGTTTTGATAAACTCTCTTGAATCGTACTCAGTGCCTCGGTCGCTTGCGTTGTTACGGAAAACATGGCGCTTCGAGTACTTTCATCGCTTTCTTCTCTCTGACGAAAATAAGCTTGTACCGCCTCAGTAGGCATGACACTGTTTGCCGCAAAATAGCGAACGTGAAGGTCATGATTGCTTCGAACTCTCCTTGTGAGGTCGAGGTTCAATTGGCGCCAAGGCTTGATCTTCATGCGGAGCGTAGTTAGGAGAAGTTCGCTCGATTCATCCCAATTAACGTCCTTCAGCCTCTGGTACTCGTTCGTGACAGCATCAAAGACCGCGCGAATCCCATCTACTGCGAGTTGTTTAGGCCACATCGCCAGCAACTGTTCCGCTGGGTCGCTAAGGCCGCCCGGTGCCCAAATCTCGTACTTGACACTCTTTGGAAGGAAAGGTGTCTTAATGTCGTGCAGGACCAGCTTCACAAGTTCTCGAAGGAGTTGGGGCTTTGTTACGGCGGACGAGAGGTTCTTGCACTGCACAATGGTGCGAAGACTTCCATCAGCGTAGACCAGGATATCCCGGCCCTGATCGCCAGAACTCTTTACAAGAACCACCTTTGATTGCGGATTGAGCGGGTCACCTGAGAGCAGGTGATATGCCAATATCTCGAAGCGCGCGCCACCCAACTGCACAAATGGAAGGGTCTCTCCGTCCGTATCGGGTAGCCGTTCGGTAGCGGCTATGTCTTCTGCAGCAATTTCGCTGTCTGTAACAGTTTCATAAAAAGCAGGAATCTCTGCCGCCGTGGGGTTCGTGATCCTAGATGATACTGGAGCAACACTTGAACCGTTCCGAGTATCGGAGACTGCCGGCTTTTGTCTCGAAGGTGGGTCGCCATTGCCTTGTTCAGATGTTGATTCATGTTGTCTAGCAAACTCCTCGATAGAGGAACCCATCGCAGCTAGCAGTTTGGTCAGGGTCGACAAGACCAAGTCATGTCGACCGTTCTCAATGCGGGAGAGGCTTTGGGGGGATAGGCCAGCAGCCTTCGCGACTTCGCGGGCCGTAAGGCCTCTAGTGAGTCGCATCTCCCGAATCTTTAGGCCGATCTCATATCGCTCGGTTGCAGATACTCTGTTAAACTCCTGTTCAAATGAGCGGTCGGTGATTCTACGAATGTTCAGCCATGACAGTTCGACTGTATTGGCTCCTGCCTGAATTTCGACATAAGTTCCATGTGACCGTACCTTGGCGGTGGCACGGTCCCGCAGTTCCGGAGCGACTCGCTTCAACGGAACCTTAACTACATCGCCATTCGCAAACCTCACGCGCAGTTGTGCTCCAGCCAATTCGGCTTCCACAATCGTTCGGTACTTTGCATTGATCGGGCGCGTCATCTCCTACCTCTCTTAACCATTTTTGATTGCGAAGCCTTTCCTCTGGCTGCTTTGCTCTTCTTGATCTTCTTCCTTTTCCTTTCTTTTGCAGTTTGTTGTTGTTGGCGCTCAAACTCTACCCACTTGCCTACGAGTAAGCCGACGTTCTCGGCGAGCAGCCTCCTGCCCGCTCTTGGAAGGGTCCGGCCCACGAGTAGTTTCATCGTGGGGAGCGCAACAACGGCCATCTCATCGCCCCATCTAATGTGGCAATGAGGCAAGTGGTGTTTAACCCCCCATTCAAAGAAGATCGACACCACAAACCCGCTCTGTCGCAGAACCTCGGGCAAACGCAAAAGCCTCGTAAACGTATATGTTAACACCAAGGCCAGACACAGTGTAAGCTACTGATTCTAAATGTTAATAGATCTCTGCCAACATCAGATTTGGGACCCCAGGTTGCGGGCGTCTTCGCCAGCTATTCGCAACCAGGTGCGGTGGTGAAGTCTGGAAGAGGGGGCATGATGCACCTAGTCCGACTGGTACTAGACCTGCGACTGCTTGTAGATGTAGCTGCCCATGACTTGGAGTCCCACTGTGCAGCTGCCGATCAGCCAACTTTCCGAGATATTCACAGTTGACAGGCGACATGAGATATGTAAACTATGTCACGTGGGTCACGTGAGGTGTATGATAATGCGAATTCATATGGCAAAACTAGTTGGATCAAAAGTGCTGGCCGGTTCCCTCAACGGCCAGAAGGTATACGCAAAGCTGCTTGAGCTTACGCGACAAGAGCCTTTGGAGCCCGATCCCGTGTTCTTGGATTTTGCCGGTGTCAATGTGGCCACGGCGAGTTTTCTCCGGGAGACGGTCCTCGCCTGCCGCGACACGGTCCGGCGAAGACGGTCAAATTTCTATCCGGTCATCGCCAATGCCAACGAGTTGGTCGAGGAGGAACTGAATGTCCTCGTCACATCGGGCGGGGACGTCCTGATGCTGTGCACCCTTGACGAAGAAAACCAGCCACATGAAGCACGTCTGCTTGGCAAGCTCGATCCAAAATCGCGCCTTACGTTCGACCTCGTTCAGCAGCGCAAAGAAACTGATGCGGCGGAGCTGATGCGTGTGCATGGAAAAAATGAACGTGTCCAACAGACGGCCTGGAACAATCGGTTGTCAGCCCTTGCCAGCCTGGGCGTAGTGGTCGAGCTGAGCGAGGGACGCGCAAAACGGTACCGCCCGTTGCTCGCAGGAGTCACGTATGGGAATTGATTTCATAAAGAAGGCCGCGCCCCGGTTCCGCAAAGGCCTTGACCGGCGGCGCATCGAACTTGCCACCCCAACGTTGTTCACGCAAAGACCTGCAGGAGCGCCGCGCGCCTATGCGGCGCAACTGCGGAATGACAATGCCTTGGCGGTGGGCGACAAACTGGGAGTGAGGCTCGATGGCCAAAACGTGTTGGCCACGCGTGGCCTGGACTTAATCGCCGTGTTCAAGAATCCGACGGCGGAATTGAAAAGCGCACTCGCGGCTTCGTTTGGGGAAGCGTGCGGCACCGTGCAAGCGATTCATTCTGTCGCGCGCATCGCGGAGATCACAGTATGCTGACACAACTCCCAACTGTTGAAACCCCACGCAATCTTCGCCGCGAGCGCCGCCTGTGGCATGACGGCACGCGCCACACGCCGTCGATGGGCTGCGCGCGCTGCCCGGATCATGACATCTGCGGTGGGCTGCAGGTAGGCGACGCGCTATTCGATTGCCTCGGTTTCTGCTGCCATAATGCAGAGGACTGCGATGCCGTGTGCCGGAACAAACCGGAGGAATTCGCTCAGCGCGTGCGGGAAATCAGCGGGTTTTCGTTCGAGAATGTGCCCCGCGCGCCCCGACTTGCCGCGCTCTCTTTGCCCGCCCTCGTACCGCTTCTCTATCACAAAAGCGGACGGTCGAAGCCGTTTCAGCCGCAGGCGGTCTGCCTCCCTTTGTATAGCGTAATTCGGCGCCAGAACGGCGAGACGCGCTATGCGAGCAAGAGGGAGCTCGCGGATGGATTCGGCATCGCCGCCGATGTTCCCGTGATCCTTAGCGGGACTGCAAAGGACCGCCCGCTTGAACGGTGGTGGTCGCTCGGCGCGCAGCGTCGGAAGGTGATACGCGCGCTCCGCCGTCTTGGAATCGCAATGGTGACAACCCCCAACTTCAGCTTGTTCATCGACCAGCCGCGATGGGATGACCTCCACAGCCAGAAGCGGATTGTGATCGTCCACGAGGAATTTCTCAGCGAAGGACTGCCGGCGGCGCTTCATGTGAACGCGCGTACGGAGCGGGATTGGGAACGGTGGAGGGACTACATTGCGGGGCGGTCGGAAGTGACCCACATCGCGTTCGAGTTCGCCACCGGCGCGGGCTGGGCCAGCCGGGCCGCTTGGCACACGGACCACCTCGTCGCCCTGTCGGCGGCAGTCGGACGGCCCCTACATCTCATTGTTCGTGGCGGTGGCAAGTTTCTGCCAACTTTGGCGGCAGCGTTCTTCGACATCACCCTCCTTGATACATCGGTGTTCATGAAGACCAAATCCCGCCAGCGGGCCGTGCTCTGCAGCCCGGGCAAGCTTGTCTGGCGCTCGTCGCCGACCAAGAAGACAGAGTCGATAGACAAACTCCTGATGGAAAATTGGAAGCTCGTCGCCGCCGCTCACGCCGGCGGACTCAATCAGAGAGTGTTGCCCTTGCAGGCGGGAAAATGAAGACAGCACTGCCGCTCACATTCGCTGCGGTGGACGGGCTTGGGTTCGCTGCGGCGAGCGGGCGATTGGTGCTGCTTAGTCAACAGGCACGATATCTTCCAGCGAGCCTCGGCCCGCTTCTTGAATTGCTGTGTCTCCTGGCAGGCGGACGCTTGCCCTCTCCCATTGCCGGCGGTTGGCTTGAAGATAACGGCGCGCGCCCGATGATTGCGGCTTTCCAAAATCAAACTGAGTGCTGGATAAAGCCGGATGACCGACGAATGGGCTTTATCCGCGCCGTCCGTAGTGGCCGCGATGAAGACGCTGTATTCACGGGGTTCCTCATGGACGCGCAGAGGGCCGCTCGCGATGTCTCGCGGCTGCCCGGCACAGTACCTGGCCAACTTGTCGCGGCAATGCAGGAATTGGAGAGCAACATCCATGAACACTGCGACGCTCCGGACACGGGCATCCTGGCCTTTCGGGCGGCGGCAGGCGTATTTGAGTTCGTTGCGGCTGACCGCGGTATCGGTATTCTGAGGAGTNCTTCAGAGCTGTTTGGCATTCTCTGACCTTGATGATCACGGAAAAGCTATGCTCGCTGCTTTGTCTGATGGAACGTCCCGCTTCGGCAGCGATAACCGACGCGGACACGGGTTTCGTCCGATCTTTCTCGGCCTTGCCAATCTGCGAGGATCTCTGCGCTTCCGTTCAGGCGATCATGCGCTTGTCATCGACGGTACGAGCCCTTCACTCACGACCGCTCAGCTCGCACAGAAACCTTTTATTGATGGATTTGTAGCGAGCATCCGCTGCAACCGTGACGCCGAGAGAGAAACGGGTGCACCGGCATGATTGAGTCGATGACGCTGGCTTCTCTGAATAGAGTTGCTCTACCCGAGCGTTATGACATCAATGTTGCCATCGAA
>OCOJ01040883.1_pt2 | contig 10396 bp, 9 predicted proteins | sample 1539251 | NCBI WGS metagenome assembly OCOJ01 (sample SAMN01911457, study PRJEB22624) | soil metagenome | biome: Soil | place: Malaysia | collected 2012-04-30 | depth RA_metagenome m
GTGATTTTTCCTTCCCCGGTTGAAGGCTGACGATCAGCGGCCGTCCCTGGCTCAATTGTTCCTGAAGATCCTTCCACTCTCCTTGGAGTAGGAAGACGCGAAAACCTGAATCCTCCAGATACTTCTGCACGTCCGAGGCAAAAATTCCCCGGGCCTTTCGGGAATAGAGCTGCCTCTGAATCGTATCCGGATCAGTTCGTTCGGGTACGATTTGTGCCCCTTGTGCCTTCCAATACCGAAGGACCATGGAGATAGAAGCGGAACCACAGCCGTCTTCAGTCTGCTTCACGAACGGCACATCCAGCCAGATTCCTGCGTTTTCCTGAGGCGCACACGGCAACGCACGTCCCAAGGCGAGCGATAACAACAATCCGAAGGCAACTCGCTTTGCTTGCGTAGTTCTCGCTCCCGAATGGAAGACTCAGCGGAGTGCAAGGGCCAGAATGATGATAGCCAGAGCAACCACGATAATCCACAGGAGGTCACGATCCGAAATCCGGCCTGCGGCGAAATCACTTTGTGCCTGTCGCGAACGCTCCGCCAGTTTGGCAAGATCTTCATCGCTCAGTTGTCCAACCGCATTATCGACTTTCTTATAGTCGAGGTTGGCGGATTTCAGCGCTTTCTGTCCCGTTTCTGAAGAAAGAAGCGAGCGAACGGCCTGCTCGTTGGCGTGCCGCGTTTGGGCTGGCTGCGCGGCGTCCTTCGCCAAATCGCTCAGAGAAACAACATGCTCGCTTTGCTGGGCCCTCGCTGGAACCGTTGTCACGCCAAACAGCGCGACCAACGCCAGCGTCGACACACACATCTTTCCGCGAAAACGCATTCTTCCTCCTGTGTTTGGCTGGGGTGCAACCAGTTTACGGGCTGCGGCGAGGGCTGACAAGCATCATCTGCAAGAAGCCGAAAAGTCGGCCTCGACGAAAATGTCTAAAAAATGTCTTCACTCTACTTGGAGCAACCTCTCATACTTCGAGACATCCACCGATCGCCATTCCCCTTTGATGATTCCCGCCCGAATCTGTGCGGCGGACTTGCCCTCGCGAGATTGTTCGTACGTGTAAAGATCTTCGTAGAGACAAATATTGCATCCCGCGCCATGCCTGCTGGCAAAGCAGTCGAGCAGGCTGCCGTGACCCTGGCTGCGGTCGCAGTGGCAATAGCACGGCTGCTGATACAGCGTCTTTTTGATCTTTGCCGCGACCGCGTAGGCGTTTTCCACGACGGGGTTAGGAAAGAGGGACGGGCTCATGGTCTCGGGCAAATCCCCTTTCGGGGGCTGCGCATGAAATGCCGGCACAGTTTCTTCCGGGGGCTGCGCCCCGTTACGGTCCTGCGGGGATCCGGAAGCGGCGGGCGGCGGGACNAAAAACGAGGCCAATGGCAACCGTGATGAGAAGTACGGCGCTCAAGAGTCCTCCAGTTCGATGCATATAAGCCTCCGGTCCCGTGCGGCGTCGTTTCATGATGAATGGCGGCTCCTACTTTACGGCGGCGAACACGAAATTTCCATCGCGCGAAACAAAATAGGGCGTCCTATTTCAAGAGTCACGGTAGGGCTACCACCGCAATCCGGACAGGAGCGAGCCTGGTTACGTCCATAACCTTGTCGCCATTCAAGTTGTCAATCTGGCTGTTCGCAATGAAATAAAATTCGTTCCCGCGAATAGCCCCCGTTGTAGGAAGAACGGTGAATTGTGTACGGTTTTCCAGCACGATTGTTTGGGTTACGCGGTCTCCGTCCTTCGAGAGTTTGAACGCCGCCACGCGCGGAGAGCCGATGCCGTTTTGTACGGCGATCAAACTGCCTTTGTGCCAGTAGAGACCGTCGGCGCCCGCAATGGTAGCGCGGGGCCCAGGGGCAACATCGAGGCTCGAGTTGTCAGTAAGGTCGATCTTTACGATGCCTACCGCATCTGCCACATACAAGCTTCTGTCGTCATCGGCCAGCGCGATTCCGTTCGGATAGAAAAGCGCGCGGTATACAGCCAAAGGAGTAAATGCGCCCGAACCAGGGTCAAATCGGACTACCTGGTTGTTGAGGCTGTCTGTCGTGATGACTTGTCCGGCCTTTGTAACCACCAAATCGTTGAATCCATGTTTAACGCTGTCTTTTGGCGAATAACGGCCCAACAAGGCGCCGGAACCGTCGAAGTGCACGAGTTCCGTCCGGCCCGCGTCTTCAAACGTGTCCGCCCAGACGCTGCCATCTCTCGAGTCCATGCGGATCCCTAATACAGGCAAAAGATGGTAGCGGTCGGCTGGCACAAAGTCAGAGACACGGCCCTCCGCGTCAATCTTCACGATCTTCTTCCGGTGCAGGCTGCTCAGATAGAAGAGATTTTGCTTCTCATCGTAGGCCAGCCCTTCCGGAATGAGGTCTTTCTCTTCGGTGACAAACGCTAGCTGCGCCTTTCCCACGGAAGGGAAGTCGCGGTGTACGGACGCAACTAGATCGTCAAATTCTTTCGCGCCCTTCATCCCGANAGAAGGCCGGGCTGCCAGCCGGATCAAACCCCTCGCGCAACGCAAGACACTCCTTCAGCAGGGCCAGTGCGTCAAGGGTCTCACCGAGATGCTGTTTTGCGGTGGACATGAAATAAAGTACGGCCCCGCGGTCCGGGACTACGTCTTTCAGTTTCTCCACCGCTGCGATTTCTGCGCGCACCTCTTCCGCGTCCGAAGGTTCGGCGAGAACGCCTTTCATTTCTTCTTTTTGCTGAGCACGAAGTGGAGCCGGAACGGTTGAAACCCCGGCGAAGACCACGAGCGCTACGACGAAATTGAGTGCTTTGATTTGCCGTTGCATTGCCAGCGAATTAGACGCCGTTTGCTCGATTTGCGGCGGTGAAATCTTTCAGGCGACCACTGTCGCAATATCCGTGGGGTTGGGAGATGGAGTCTGGGTGAAGGTCCTGGTCTGCAGGTGTCTCTCGCGCAGATTCCGCTGGGCGCGCCGCCCCCAACTTCTTACGAAGGCAAAATTTAACGCTCCGCTAATGGCGGAGCTGGCAAGCGGAATGAGCCGCCCGGCCCACTTTTCCGCGGCTTCCGCTCCGATTCGCGCGGCAAGGCGCTCGGCAATTCGCGGGCCGAGTTTCTCGAAAAGCTGCTTTTCCGCGAGATCTTTGCCGTAGTCAACGCCAGCAGCGGAAGCAGCAGCCATCCACATTTCCAGCCGGTCGTCAATTCCACTTGCCTGAAATCCGTACAACAACGTGAGCCGCTGAATAAGCCGCAGCGTAATAATCGCGAGAAAGCTGGCGTCCGGCAGAAATGTCACCATCCCACCGAGGCCCAATCCAGCCCCCTCCGCAAGTGCCAAGTGCTCCGCGTCGCGGACGAGCCTGGCAGCGATTGCGTCCAGCCGCTCAATCGGCACGTCTCTCATCCGGGCGAATCCCGGTACCCACAGGCCATGCTTTTCTGCAAGCGTCCGGCGAAATTCCTCCGGATCGACTTCGACCGACCGCAGACCGCGAAGAATCCCGAAACGAAGCAATCGGCCGAAGGTGCGGCTAGCCAGCGACCCTGATCCCGAGTTGTGGAATCCTTTCATGGCTGCAGAACATCCTACGGCGGTTCGAACGGACTGGCAACCACTCCAGTGGCTGCCCATCCCCAAATCGGGAAGCTAACCGAGAGTGGGGGTACCTGGAACGCGGCAGAAAAACGCCAGTCCTACTTGACGCGGGCCCACTTTTGGGTAAACTGCCTTTTCCTTATGGGCACGATGCCACAATTCATTCCGCCGGAAGTCACCAATGATCTCGGCTTCCCACAGCGCGAAGCGGCCTTTTTCTACGGCCTTTTTCTGCGCGGCCACTCCATTGAAAAGCTGCGCCGCGACATCGAAGTTCCGCCCGCAGTTCTGGCCAAGTGGCATCGGGAAGCGGAGCGCGACCCGAATCTCCGGGATGTGTTTACCCGCATGATGGACTACCGTCGCCACGTGTTGGCCATTTTCGATTCCCTCATCGGCTTCGAGAATCAGCAGCTTCGCGTTCAGTGACATCGCCCCGCTCTCACGCCAATGTTCTAGTTTTTCCTTGATTTCACTTCTGGTGATTCGATCCTGCCAGGAGCAGAAATTCCCCGTCCTTTGGTCCAGGTCAAAATTTGTCAGGCAACCAAAAGTTTAGCCTTTGTAATCCAACACCAGCGGGGGACAAGTGTCACAAAATACAGGGATTGCTGTCATTGACGGGGGGCTTGTCCGAGGGTTAGAATCCAAACGTCCTGGAATTTGAGGTGTCTTCATGGCTCGGGTATCACGGACCCTACTGACTTCTCTATTTGCGCTCGTCATTTTCTTCCCACCGCTTTCCGCTCAGCAAGCGCAGGACCCTGGTACCGCCCCGGTACCAAAGAAACTGGACAAGGAAACCAAGCGCAAGATGAGGAAGACGCTGAAGGAATTGGACAGCGCCTACCGTCAGTGGCTCACCGAGGATGTTACCTACATCATTTCTCCCGAAGAGCGGAACGCCTTTCTTCAACTAGATACCAACGAAGAGCGCGAACAGTTTATCGAGCAATTCTGGCTGCGCCGCAGCAGCAATCCGGATTTGCCGGATAACGATTTCAAGGAAGAACACTATCGCAGGATCGCTTACGCCAACGAGCATTTCGCCTCCGGCATTCCTGGTTGGAAGACCGACCGCGGCCGCATGTACATCATGTGGGGCCCGCCGGACGAGATTGAGTCCCACCCCACCGGCGGCACCTATGACCGCCCGATGGAAGAGGGTGGCGGCACCACATCTACGTATCCCTGGGAAACTTGGCGCTGGCGTTATCTGGAAGGCATCGGAGAAAACATTATCTTGGAGTTTGTGGATCCCTCCGGTTCTGGTGAGTATCACCTGACGATGGATCCATCGGAGAAGGACGCGCTTCTGCATGTTCCTGGCGCCGGATTGAGCTTGATGGAAGAGATGGGCATGGCCTCCANAAGCTGACCGATTTACGCGCTCCGATGGCACCAACCTCCCAACCGTTATGGGTGGGACCCCGGCCAGCATGGATGAGTTCAACCGCCTGGAACTGTATGCCAAGGTCAACAAACCACCGGAAGTGAAATTCAAGGATCTGGAAGCGGTGGTGACTTCGCGCATCGTTCGCGATCAGGTGCACTTCAATTGGCGCGCCGACTACTTGAAAGTCACGAATGACACTGTTCTTGTGCCGGTAACGGTGCAAGTGCCGAACAGCCAGCTTTCCTTCCAGTCGAAAGATGGCATTCATTCGGCCACGCTCAACATCTTCGGGCGTGTAACAACCCTGACGGGCCGCGTGGTGCAGACTTTCGAAGACTCGGTCAGCCGCGATTTTCCTGATTCGTTGCTCCAGCAGTCACTGAAACTCCAGTCGATTTATCAGAAGGCGGTTCCCCTGCGTCCCGGGCTGTACCGTCTGGACCTGGTGATTAAGGACGTGCAAAGCGGCAACGTGGGTGTGGTGAACTCGCGCCTCGCCGTTCCGCGGTATGAAGACGACAAACTCGAAGCCAGCTCGCTGATTCTTGCGGACCAGATTGAGCACGTGCCGGCCAAGCAGATTGGCTCCGGGCAATTCGTGCTGGGTTCCTCCAAAGTGCGTCCTCGTCTTGAGGGGGACTTTACCACTTCCGACAAGCTCGGCATTTACATGCAGATTTACAACTTGAAACCCGACGATCAAACACATAAGTCCAACGCGACCTTCCAATACACCGTAAAGAAGGGCGACGAGAAGATCATGGAGTTCAAGGAAACTTCGGATGATTTGAAGCAGACCGGGGATCAGGTCACGATCGAGCGGCTTTTGCCTCTCGCTACGCTGGCCCCGGGGAAATACACGCTGGAAATCAACGCCACGGACACGCTGTCTAANGCAAAGCATTTCGCGCACCGCGGATTTCAGCGTGAGGGTGCCTCAGGAGATCAAGACCGCAGCGACCCATTCTGCGCCGGGGAGGTAAGACAAGTGAAACAGGAACGGCTCCGACTTGTGGGGGCCCTTATCCTGACCGTCTTAGTTTCGTCGTTCGCGGCGAATCCGGCGGCCGCTCAGGCGAAGCGCACCACCGGCAAGATCGCCGGGGTCGTGCGCGACGCGGCGGGAACTCCTCAAATGGGCGCATCGGTGCAGTTGATTCCCGAAGCGGCCGGTATTGCTGGCTCGCTAGGCTTTTTGACGAATACGCAAGGTCTCTTTCACGGCGACAAACTCGTCCCTGGTTTGTATACTGCCCGCGTTACCCTTGCCGGTTTCCTTCCGACGATCGAAAAGCACATCCGCATCAATTCAAATTTGACCACGGTTGTTCGCATTGAGCTGACGTCTCTATTCGCGTCTCTCGATCAATTACGGCGCACGCCATCGAACTCAGCGGTGGAGGCAGATGACTGGAAGTGGGTGCTCAGGTCCGCTTCTGCTACGCGGCCAGTCTTGGAATGGATGGATGACGACACGCAAAGCCCTTCCACGATGAGCGTGGAATTGGATCAGCCGCGTCCGGCCCGGGTTCGCATGGAATTTACCGACGGGGCTCGGCGCCCCGTTTCGGCTTCTAACATTGCCTCTTCACCTGCCACGGCTGTTGCCTATGAACAGAAACTGGGCGGCCCGAGTAAAGTGGTTCTCGCGGGACAAATCAACTATGACGAGGATGCCCCTGCAGGCGGAATCGCTATGGTCTGGTTGCCTACGGGGACGATTGGCTCCGGGCCTCACACTGCCCTTGTGCTTCGTGAGGCCAAGCTCGGTGCTACAGGTCAAACCTTTCGCGGGGTTCGCCTCGACCAGGGTGGCGCACTTTCCCTAGGCGATCGCATGAGCTTGCAGTATGGGGCCGAATATGTCTTGGTGGGGCTTGGGGCCGCGACCTCCTCCATCCGCCCTAGAGCGGAATTGAATGTTCAAGTTTCCGAGGGTTGGCAGGCCACCGTCACGTTTGCCTCGATGCCCACCGGCNCCCGGTCCGCTGGAGGCCTCAGAAGGCCAACCGGGCGGCGCGCTTACCGGTGCACTTAACGAACTGGACGCTTTTCCAACCTTGCTGTGGCGTGATAGCAGGCCGGTTCTACAGAACGGCTGGCATGAAGAGATTGCAGCGGAGCACAAGGTTGGCGCCCGCGGCAAACTGCAAGTCGCTGGCTTCCATGATGATAATCGCCATTTGGCGGTTTTTGGCCGGGGCAATGGCTTACCAGCTGCCGACTACTTTCAGGATTACTTGACCAGCGGATTCGCTTACGACGGCGGTTCTTCCAGCAGCTGGGGAACACGCGTTGCTTATCAACAGAAGCTCGATGACAACGTGGAGTTAACAGGAATCTATGCGTTCGGGGGCGCGTTTACTCCATTGGCGGCTTCGGAGGATTTGCTCCGTGATGTCCTGCGGACTATGCCCAGGCATTCCTTGGGAGCGAATATTTCCGCAACGGTGCCTCGGCTGCGGACTAGAGTTCAGACAGGGTACAAATGGGTGGATGGCCAGACGGTCTCTCGCGTCGATAGCTATGGTGAGTCTTTGTTCCAAATGGACCCTTACCTCCATTTTGGATTCCGCCAGCCTTTGCCGAAATTTGCTCTGGGAAGGTGGGAGGCAATCGCCGATTGCGACAATCTGTTGGCTCAGGGGTATGTGTCCACGAGCAGTAAGGATGGGCGGGTAGTGCTTTTACCAGCCTTCCGGACGTTCCGGGGTGGGCTCTCTCTTCAGTTTTAAACATACTCGCTTTTCTCGAAAGCTGTAGTGGTCCTTCCAGAATTTGGATACACGGCGAAATCGTAGCCCACCAGTCCTGTAAACTATTGAAGAGGAAGCAATTAGAATCGCGGCGATCTACAAAACAATGGACATCCGTTTGCACCGATTTCCTCATGGTGGGGTGTCATCCCGCTAGGCCGAACCATGAAGCAGAGTCTACGAGTTAGCGTTGGGGCCGTTGTGCTGGCGTTGGCCACGCTGGCAGCGGTGATTTTTGCTCTCCTGAACTTCGACCAGCGCAGCCGGTTCGACGTTGCTGATGACGGGGTTACTTGGCTCGACACGGATCACGGCATCCAAGCCTGGCATGTTGCTCCAAATTCTCCTGCTGCTCGAGCCGGAATTCGCCCTGGGGACGTCCTGCTCACCGTAAACAGTGCTCCTGTCACGCGGGCCACGGGCGTAAAACGCCGACTGGACCGCGCCGGCCTCTGGACGCAGGTCCGGTACAACCTTGCCCGAGGCGGTCAGGAATTTGAAACCCCGCTCGTCACGGCCCCCAAGGAAAAGCCCCTTGTAACCGAGAACTACATGCGGGTGGTGGGCCTGCTTTATCTGTTCATCGGCCTCTTTATTTTCATCCGGCGCTGGAACGCTCCGCGAGCCGTTCACTTTTATATTTTCTGCTTGCTTTCTTTTATCTGCTGGTCGTTCCACTACAGCGAGAAGTTTGATGTCTTCGACTGGGAGGTTTATTGGGCCGAAATCGTGGCGCATCTCTTGGCGCCGGCTTTGCTCTTGCATTTCGCTTTGTTCTTCCCGGGAAGAACCGAAGCAAAGTCTCGAGCCTCTTCCAAACTTGTGGCCGTGTATTTGTTGCCGGCGGCCATTCTCTTTGTCCACGTGAGCACGGCGCTGAACGCGTTTGGCTTTGTCGCCTGGCCCGGCGCGCTGATCCTGCTGCGCAAGATTGAATACAGCTATCTGGCAGCATGTTTCCTGGCTGCTGGCCTAGTATTCTATCGTAGCTACCGTGACGCCCCCTCCGGCGTGCTGCGGCAACAATTGAAATGGCTCACCGGGGGAACGTTCATGGGTAGTCTGCCGGTGTCTTTACTCTACATCCTCCCACTCGTGTTTGATGTGGATGTGGAGTCGCATTCCTGGATGAAGTTTTCCGTCCTCAGCCTTGTATTGATTCCGCTTTGCTTTGCTTATGCCATCGTGCGCTACCGCTTGATGGACGTCGACATCATCTTTAAGCGCGGCTTGGCCTATACGGCAGCGACCGCCGCCGTCGCGACCGTCTACTTTGCCCTGGTTGCTCTCATCACTTACTTTTTCCACGCGCCGGCCACCGGCCCGGTTGGCGGCATGATCGCTATCGTGGTTGCGGCATTCTTGTTCCAGCCGTTTCGCGAGTGGATTCAGGCACGTCTCGACCGGTTCTTCTATCGCGATCGTCTGGATTATCGCCGGACCCTTATCGAATTCGGCCGCACGCTGACGAGTGAAGTACGGCTTGATCCCATGTTGGGTTCGGTCATGGATCGGATCTCGCAGACTCTCTTGGTTGATCGGCTGGCTATTTTCGTGGAAGATCCCTTCCAGCCAGGCCGGATGCGCATTGCTCGCTCCATGGGCGTGAGGCTTTCCGAGCCCCTGGACCTTAGCTTCCTCGAACCGGCCCGACCCGAGTTCGCGCGCGGGGCGCTCTTTTTTGAGTCGCCCCGTGCGGCCCGAGGAGTGAATGATTCCGTTCGTTACACCCTCGAGCAACTCGACCTCAACTATTTTGTCCCATGCCGAATTCGCGAGCACACCGTGGCGGTCCTTGGCCTGGGGAAAACAGTCGACGGCGATTTTCTTTCCAGTGATGACGTTGAGTTGGTGGAAACCATCGCTGGTTACGTGGCGGTCGCGCTCGACAATGCGCAGCTCTATAACTCCTTGGAACAGAAGGCATTGGAAATCGCGCGCTTGAAGGACTTCAGCGAAAACATCGTGGAATCCCTGAACGTCGGCGTGCTGGCCGTCGATCTTGAGGGCATTGTGGAATCCTGGAACACGCGGATGGAGCAACTTTTCGGCGTGGCCCGGCAGGAGGCCATGGGGCGGCAACTCAGTTCTCTCTTGCCCGAAGAATTGGCGCGTGAGATTGCAGCTCGTGGCGAGCAGGAACAGATCACCGGCATTTATAAGCAGCGGATTCATCATCAGGGAAATTTGCTGACGCTGAACGTCTCCATCACACCGCTCGTAAGCAAGTCCAACGAGCGCATCGGCCGGCTGCTGCTCTTTGACGATGTGACCCAGCGCGAACGCATGGAAGAGCAGATGTCGCAAACGGAGAAGCTCACGTCGTTGGGGCTCCTCGCAGCGGGGGTAGCGCACGAGGTTAATACTCCGCTGGCGGTCATCTCAAATTACATCCAGATGCTCGCGAAGCAGTTGCCCGAAGGCGACCCCCGTCAATCCATCATCGATAAGATCGTCAAGCAGACTTTCCGGGCCAGCGAGATCGTCAACAATTTGCTCAATTTCTCGCGCACGGGAGCCGCGGAAGCTTCGGACGTGGACGTAAACCGTGTGGTGGAAGAAACTCTTTCGCTTGTGGCCCACCCTTTGAAGGCCGCACACATCCAAGTAGTGAAGCTGTTAGGCGAGCCGCTGCCGCCCGTGCGCGGCTCAGCGAACAAG
>OCOJ01038140.1_pt1 | contig 10377 bp, 8 predicted proteins | sample 1539251 | NCBI WGS metagenome assembly OCOJ01 (sample SAMN01911457, study PRJEB22624) | soil metagenome | biome: Soil | place: Malaysia | collected 2012-04-30 | depth RA_metagenome m
TGTGTCCCCGCACATGAACCCGCAGGCCACAAACGAACACCACTTCGAAAGGCAGATCGCGTATGCGCGGCCCGTGGTCGCGCTGCTGGCGATCTCGTGCCTGCTGGAGTTAAGGGCACCGCGCGAAGTAGAGCGCGTGCTGGCGCTCATGATTGCCTACCTTGTGGCGGCGGTGATGGTGCCGTTTCTGGAGCGAGGGTTACGTCGCTACAAGTGGCATCTGCCGCTGGCGTGCGACGTGCTCGTGGTGGGACTGTTCCTGTACTTTTCCCCGGAACGGCTGCCGGCGTGGTTTCTGGTGTTTTTCGTGGCATTCGCGGCGGGCTACCGGTGGAACCTGAAGCTGGCAGTGGTGCTCTCGTTTGGTTTGCTGCTCCTGGATGTTGCGCTGCAACTGAATCGGCTGACCCGGGCAGGCACGGGCGCTCCGCTCTTCTATCTTGTACCCTTTTTCGCGGCCACGTTGCTGGGTGCGGCGGGAGCCGCGTTTCTGGGAGATCGCAACCGCAGGTTCACGGAACAGCAGCAATTCCTGAAACGTCTTTCCGGAACAATGCACGTCGAACTGGGCTTGGCGGAGTCCTTGCGTCTGCTGCTGGAGGACTTGTGCGCGGAATTCAAGACCGAGGGAGCGCTGCTGGCTTACCGCGATGCGGACCTGGAGCGGATTTTCCTGTGGCAACTGAAGTCCGGAGAAAGCGAGAGGCTTACGCCGGAAAATCTGCCTCTGACACGCGCGGACGGTTTTCTTCTGGACGACATGGAAGCATCGGTTTGCTGGAACATATTGGAGGGCCGTGGTTCAGGGTTCGGCTGGGACCGCCGGAACAGGCAGAGCTTGAAAATCCTGCCGCGGATTCCGGGGCCGACACAGACCGAGTTCCGGATACGGAACCTCCTGTCCGTGGCGTTTGACCAGGAAAACCATGCCGTGGGGCGGTTGTTCCTGATCAACCGACGGCCCGGGCAAGGACCGTTTACGAAGGAAGAACTGGCCTGGTTCGAGAAGATTGCCCAACAGGTCAGCGGAGAGCTGGAAAACGTCTTCCTGCTGCGGCACTTGCGCGCTCGGGCCATTGAGGCGGAACGGTCACGGATTTCCCGTGACCTGCATGACGGGATTCTGCAAACGCTGCTGAGTATCGAAATTCAACTGGACGTGCTGCGGCGCAAGGTGGCTACCCAGCCGGAGCAACTGGAGGCGGGGCTAACTTCGCTGCAGCAGACGGTGAGAAACGAGGGGGGCGAACTGCGCCACCTGGTGACGGACTTGCGGCCCCTGCGGGTACAATCGGCGGACCTGGTGGACCTGATGAGGGGGTTTGCGGAGCGCTTCCGGAACGAATCGGGGCTGGCGCTGGATTTACTGGTGGATTCCGTGGATTTGCATGCTCCGGACCGGGTTTGCCGGGAGATTTTCCAGATTTACCGGGAAGCACTCAACAACATAAAAAAGCATGCGAAGGCTTCCCATGTCGTGGTAAAACTGTCGCAGGATGACAGCCGTCTCGCCCTTGTGGTTGATGACAATGGCGAAGGGTTCAGCTTCGCGGGGCGCTTTACGGGGGATGAGCTCGACCGCCTACGGTTGGGTCCGATATCCATCAAGGAACGCACGCGCACGGTCGGAGGAGTGTTGACTGTGGAGTCAAACCCAGGGCATGGTGCGCGTTTAACGATCGAGGTACCGCTCGGCTAATTTATGGCGAAGACTAAACAGCAAATCCGCGTTTTAATGGCCGATGACCACGCGATTTTTCGTGACGGCCTGCGAAAATTACTGGATGGAGACGACGAGATTACCATCGTCGGCGAAGCGCAAAATGGCGCCGAGTGCATCAAGTTGCTCGCCAAGTTGAAGCCGGACATCCTGCTGCTGGACCTGCGGATGCCCGACAAAGACGGGCTGGCGGTGTTGGAAGAGGTCAATTTCGACCAGATTCCGACGCGCGTGATCGTGCTGACCGCGGCGGAGGATGACCGCGACGTGGTGCGGGCGATGCGCCTGGGGGCGCGAGGCGTGGTGTTGAAGCAGTCCGCCACGGACTTGCTGGTGAAAAGCATTCATCGCGTGCACGCGGGGGAAATCTGGCTGGACAACCGCATGACGGCGGAGGTAATGAAAGCCTTCGCGAAGTCCTCGGACGCGGGGCCGCGGCGGGAGAAGCCGCTGCTGTCCGACCGCGAGAAGGAAATTGTCCAACTGGTGGCGCAGGGATTCCGCAATAAGGAAATCGGTGAGAAGCTGTTCATTTCCGAGCAGACCGTCAAAAATCACCTGCACAACATTTTCGATAAATTAGGTGTTTCCGATCGCCTGGAACTGGCGCTCTACGCCATCCACCACCGCCTCATCGACCAAACCTGACAGCCACCGAGCGAATGAGATTTCCTGCTTTCCGAACTCTCTATGCCCGTAAGACCATATTGGATGCTGGTGTTGGATATGGTAAAATGACCTTATGAGTACACGAAAGATCACCGTTGAAGTGCCCAAGGACCTTCTTGAGAAAGCGCAACGAGCTACGGGGACTGGGATAACGCAGACCATTCGTAAAGGGTTGCAGATCGTTGCCGCATCCGAGGCGTACGCACGAGCGCTCAAACTGCAAGGGAAGTACCGCTTCTCGATCACGCTAGACCAGATGAAAGACGATCGATGATTGTAGCCGACTCGAGTACCTGGGTCGCCTTCCTTGCAGGAGACAGTGGCGAAGATGTTCAGATGCTCCGCAGGAGCCTGCAAGACAGCCAAGTGCTGATGGCACCTGTCGTACTGACTGAGTTATTTAGCGATCCAAATTTGCCGAAGGATGTTGCGAAGACCCTCTTGGAACTGCCGCTTGTGGAAACACTCCCGGGTTACTGGCAGCGGGCAGGAGCATTGCGAGCGAAGGTTTTGGCAAAGCGGCGCAGGGCCCGCCTCGGCGATGCGCTTATCGCCCAGAGTTGCATCGATCGGGAGATATCTCTTCTTACACGCGATAGGGACTTCCGGGCCTTTGCCGAAGCCGCGGGACTCGATTTTCTGGTTGGATTCCCAAACCACTGATTCAGAACCGCTGATTCTTTTCCCGTATTTTTCATTACCTCGCATTGTTGCGCTCAGAAAGAATAACGGAACGAGAAGGTGGCGTTGCTGCCGTTAAAATCCTGAAGAGGTATTGCGGCCAGTCCGAACGGACTGGTGTCGGCCCGCTGGTTGAACCCGTAGTAGTTCCAACCCATTTTGTAGGAAAGGCCCTTGTAGATATCAATGGCGATGGAGCCGTAAGGCGTCAGGTAGTTGTAATCCAGCGTGCCCGACGGCGTGAGCGGGTTCAGAAAGATGGTATTACCGCGCACGAAGCTTCCGCCATAACCGAGCGTCACCGTGACGCGCTTAGCGGCCTTCCACATCAGGTCGGCGTGCGCGAAGTGATCGGTGCTCGAGTAAGTGGAGAGGGCCCCCAATCCAGCCGCCCCGACCGAGGCGCCGGTGATCGGGCATGCCGCCGTCGCCACGCCGGGAGGCGACGTGCTCACAGGAAGCGTGGAAGGAGGCGGCGTCGGGTTCGTGTAGTTGATGGAATAGTTGAAGCAGATCTGGGCCTGTGTGTACACATCCCAGTAGTTGTAACCGAAGCCGATGGTGACGCGGGAGCTGGGCAAGAGCATGGCGGCAAAGCTGTACATCCGGTCGTGCTCCAGGTTCGCGACCATGGCGACATTGTCGCGGTTTTCGTGGATTTCGACGGAACCGTCCAGGGTCGCCCAGGGTTTCGGCGTATAGGTGGCGTGCACTTTGTAGCTTTGCACTTGCCTTGGATCGATTCGCGTGAAAGCGGCATCGTTGTAGCCAAAAGAGAAATCGCCGGTGAGGCTCAGTTGGTCGATGGGGTGGCCTGTAAACCCAAGTAGAAGTGACTGCTCGTTGATCGTGGTGGTGGCCCGGGCGGTGTCGTTGCCAGCCTCAGGCACAAGATTTGTCGGCGCGCCTTCCGTAATCGAGCCATCGGAATTCTTTGTGCAAGCGGCAGGCAGGACACCCCCCGACAGGGCGCAGTCTCCGCGCGCGGCAAGGTAATCATTTGCCGCGCTGCCGGTGCCGCCACCCGGAAAATAGGTCTCGCCCGTGTCGAACGTGGCGCTGAATTGTGCGATCGTACGGTTCGTATAGAGGTAACCGATTCGGGCACTCCAGCGCTTCGTGAAATCGTATTGGAGCTGGAAGGTATTCGACTTGAGGTTTTGCGCAAGGAACTGGGAGGTGAGTTCATTGGTTACGTCGGCGCCGGAACTGGAAGTGTGCAGCGGACAGCCCGCCTGATTGTAGGGCGCAGCAGGGCAAAGGGTCGCGAATGTCGCAGCTGTCACGGGCGACACTTGATTGAAGAGCGACAGCGGGAGTGCGAGACCCACTTGGCCCGAGCCTGCGGCACCGAATATGTTCGTTTCGTAGGTGGCCCACATTCCGGGAATGCGCCAGTTATCGTAACGGAAGAAATCGACGACGCGGAATTTGTCGGTCACGTTATAAACCCCGGACCAATCCGCATTCACCGAGACCCGCTTGGCTTTTGCCGGACCCGAGGTGGTGCTCTCCCGCGCGACCGTGCGGGTCACAAATCCATTGAGAATCTCATTGAAATCGGGAACGGAATTGTCTGAGTGACTGTAACCGAACGAACCGGAGGTCTGGAACTTATGGAAATAGTCGGATTGGAAGCGCAGGCGTTCCGTGGGCATGGAGTTCCGCGGCCGGCCTACTTGGCTGTAACTCAAAAATCCATTGCAATTTGCATTTGCCGTTGGCGGGGTGGTGGTGTTATTGGCGATGGGCGCGGCACAAGGCAATGCCTCTGCGGGAGTCTGCGTGCTCCAGACGATGCCCAGATCCACAGGCGTGCCGTTCGCGAGTTGGTAGCCGTAATTCCCAGGCGTAGCTGCCGGCGTTTCCAGAACGCCGTTGTCCTGCTTGAAGTAGGTCAGGAATTGATCGTAGGAGATGGTGGTGCGCGGCAGAACGCGGACGTCCACGCCCATGCGGTAGGCATTTGTCGTGTAGCTGTACTTCTCCGGGAAGTCCGGCACCGTTCCGCTGTCGGTGGTGAAAAAGCCCGGTCCCTCGTCGCGATCATGGGAAAAACCCAAGCGGAAGCCAATGCGGGATTGCGGCAACAGTGTCAGATCGTAATCCTGCATGCGGCGCACTAGATAAAGCGCATGGGTCGAGTTCCCCTCCGGGATGGAGGGAGTGGAGCAATAACCGGGAAGGCCCGGATGCGCTGACGAAGGCGGGCTAACGATACAACCGGTGGTAGGCGAACCGAGGGGATTGGGAGCACCGGGGTTCAGCGGATTGGCCCAGAGATTGTAGTCCCAGAAATTCTTGTCGCGACGAAAGAGCAGGTGAAAATCGTACCATTTGTTCTTTTCGACGTGGAGCCGCGACACGTCATTCGGGTCGCCGCCATAGCCAAAATTGCTGAAATTCAGGTTGTCGAAAAGCAACCCCTGATGATTGAGAGAGCGCACGTCCAGCGTGTAGTCAAACAGGCGCACGCCCGATCCCAGATTAACGAACGTGTTGTAAGTGTCTTGGTTTCCGTTCACTTCGTTGGCCCGGTAGCCAAACTCGATCGTTTGCTGGATGTTGTACATGCCGGAGTCCACGCCTTTAGATTCACCGGCACCGGCTTGGCCGAAGCACCGGGACGCGAGCAAGGCAACTGCCAATAACGTCCCTGAAAGTTCCACAACTTTTCGGCGGTTACTCATAGCATTTCCCCCTGCTGTTCGGACTTNGGAATCGCTCTTGCCGGATCTCGCTCGGGCTCGCCACTTCTCTTTGCAAGTCTGCACGGCCAAACCTCATCCTTATTTGAAGAAGAAGGAACTGAAATTCGACCCATGGATGGCAAAGTGGNCACAACGTGCACGCCTGGAAGAAGGAGGCTTGGTTGTGGAAGGAGGGAGCTCCGGGCGCGCTGCTAAAGCTCGAAGTCGTGTGGCACTGCAGGCAGAGCAAATTCACATTGCTAAGCTTGAGCATGTGTGGATTGGGGCCGCCATGAACCATGTGACACGATACGCAGCCGTCCACTTTGATCGCGGCGTGCTCGTAGACAAAAGGGCCCTGCTTGTCGGTGTGGCATTTGAAGCAGATGACATCTTGCGTCGAGGCCATGCGCACCTGCTTGGGGGGCGCAGTTCCGTGCACGTTGTGACAGTCACTGCATCGAATCAGGCCTTCGTCCACGCGATGGTGGAAGGGCATGGCAAACTCCGCCTTCTTCGACAGGTGGCAGGTGTAGCAAAGCTCAGGCTGAGCTTTGGCCAGCAGGAATTCCTTCGTCTGCGCGTGGTGAGGAGAATGGCAGGAAATGCAGCTCACGCCATTTTGCGAGTGAACGGAATTGAGGGCATGCGNCGTGCTCGGGGCCACCGGCGTGGCAATCGAGGCAGGTGGCGTTGATCTCCGCTGTGGACGCGTCCTTGAACACAAGAATTTTGGTCTTGTCCCCGCCGCCATCCACGTGCGCTTTTCCCGGTCCGTGACACGCTTCACAACCATGCCACTCCGGCCCTTTCCTGGTGTCGAGCGTGGTCACAAAGTGCGGCGAATTTTCGTACGTCTTGAAGAAACCCTTGGATGGCATATCCTCGTGGCATGTCTTACAGACTTCGGAGCCTACGTAGAGAGAGGGATCGGTCGGACGAGTGTGCTTGGCCGTTTCGTTGTTGTGGCTCCGGGCCGTGACGGCTCCTTCGGTCATCAACAAAAACACGATGACGAAGAGGAAAAGGCGGCCACGCGTGATCAGAAAGTCCTTCATCTGGCACCTCACTTTGTTGCGACCGTAGGCCCGGGTTCCCTTGGGAGCGCGCTTCTTTCTCGACATGACAGATGCCACGTCTTTGGCGCACAAGGGACCTTATAACACGGCTGAGTCTTCCTGTTGCGCGTTGCGGAGCTACACGCACAGTGAACTCAGGTGTTGGAAGGGGTTCTCCGCAGATTCCCACTTCGAGGTGGGGGTGACTGCAGCACTTGGAGAAGGTCTAGCGGGCGTCCTTTTTTGCGGCGTATCCTTTCGTGCCTTGCCACTAGCCCGAACGTCCAAGAGAGGGGCGCCCGCCGCCCAGCTTTTTGACAAACGCTCCTTTGCCTAAAGGCTGGGCGCGAGCCGCAAGATACCACTGAGCTACCTGCTCCGTCAATTACTTTTTTGTGTAACTGTCCTTGTGGCCTCGGCCTTGTGCCCTTTCTATAACTGGTTCTCCCTCGTCGCTACCAGCCGTGCTTCACGGGCAACTCCATGGACGACGCGCTGTGCCTCGCGATACGTCGTCCACGCGGGAGTTCCTTCTGCGGGATACCGCTGGAACAAGTTTGCGTCCCAACGAATTCAGCCACGAAAAATGACGCCGCGCTTACCTTAGAGTGCGCGCTCCCGGTTCTGCAGGCGTGTTCCCCTGCGACGATTTGCGTTTCTATCTTCCGCACGGCTTGCACAGGGCCACTTCCTTCTCACTTATCTTTTCCATTACCAGCCAACTTTGCTGAAACAATTGAGTGTGTTAAGTCACGTTTTATCAAGCTCTTGCGGTTCATCTATCCCACTTGCCGAATTTCGAGTGCTGCCGGCTGCGAATCAGGTAGAACTGCAGCCGTACTTGTCTTCGGGTAATAGGGCAGGGATTTCGAGTCTCGTTTTGACACGTTCTAGTACATTCGTACTTTTTCCACTGGCGCAAAATTTGTATCCCACGTTCTATTGTTCCGCCGGAGATGCCCGGCTAGACTGTTGCTTCACGTAGGGAGGTTTGCCTTGACCGGCTCAGAGCGCCGCACGACCCAGAGGTTTTCCATGCGGCTGCCACTCACCGTACGTTGGACCACAGGGGCAGCAGTAGGGGAGACGAATACAGAATCCCGCGATGTGAGTTCGCGCGGGGTTTACTTCTTCTTGTCGAAGGACGTCAAAGAGGGATCCCCGGTGGAGATCCTGCTGACATTGCCCAATGAAATCACGCTGGCGGGCCCGGTGAAAGTGCGTTGCCTGGGCCGCGTGCAGCGCACCGAACCGCGGGACGAGGGTTCCGTGGGCGTGGTGGCGGCGATCGAACGCTATGAATTCTTGCGAGGCACGGACGAGCAGTAACCGGCGCTTTTGAAGCCTCGTGGATTTTGCAGCACAGTTTCCTTGCTCGCTCACTGCGGAGGCGGGCGGGAATAGCCGGGGTGCATCGGCCCCTCAGCGGAGCACCCCGGCACAAAGTTCTTCAGTTGTAAGTTAAGAGCCAGACATACAGACGCAAGAAGTTCCTGCCCTGAAGTGAAGCCATCCAGAAAAAATTGAAAGCAGCGGAATTGTGAGCTGCGCATGCCCAACGTGGCGATTAGAAGCGCAAGGGAAGGCAGCATGAAGTTGCTGCCCAGGACGCGCCTGTACTTCGGGGCAGGCGATTTTCGCCGGAGGATAGGGGAAGATGGCAATGGTCCCGCGAAATGGGGGAAAATAAGCAACTTCGCGTGAGAAGGGATCGGAAAGATCATTATGCCGGAACAGCCGGCCAAAAAGTTATTTGGACTTACCTGGGGCGCTGAGGAAAAGATCGAAGAACGGCTCGCCACGCCGGCAGAACTCGCCGAGTACGGTGTAGCTGCGCCCGATCGGCAAACGGAAGAGAAAATCCTGGCGCTCTTTGAAGAACAATTAGTGCAGGACCTGGTGAGAAAGACCGGGCCTGTACAGCCAGCCGTGGTCGCCCCCGAAAACGATTCGGAGGACGCGCAGGAAGTCACTTCCGCGCCAGAGGTCTTAGAGGCCAAGGCAGCCGAGCCGGCAGTGTCAGCCGCGCCGCAAGCAGGGGCTGAGACGCCGCGAGAAGAAACTCGACAGGAAGTGTCGCCCGCTGTGGAGCAACCGCTGCCAGACGCGCAGAGCCAAGTGCAGCCAGAACAAACAGCGGCAAAACAGAAACCCGACGACACCGCCGAGGACCAGACTTCTTTAACAGATTTGGCGGAAATCGACCTGGTTCCTACTTCGTACGCGACGGAGAGCGATTTGCTGGAGGTCGCCGAAGTGCTGGATCAGCACCGGCTGTGGCTGGAATCTAGCGGTCAAGAGGGCATACGGGGAGATCTTTCGGGCGCCAACCTGTCCGGCGCGGATTTGACGGGAACGAATCTGCAGGGCGCGCAATTGCAGAAGGCGAATATGCGCGGTGCGGATTTGTCCATGGCGAATCTGCGGAATGCGAACCTCGTGGAAGCGGACCTGCGCGAGACGAATTTGCTGGGCACGGAGTTCTCCGGCGCAAACCTGATGGGCGCGAATCTGTACGGGGCGCAGGGGCTCTGGGCAGGGCGGCTGGGCGGCACGAATTTGTTTGATGCGGCGCTGCCGGAGGCCGTAGCGACGCTGAGCGGAAGCAGGACAATTGCGCAGTTCACGCAATCGGCCCGGTGGTTTTATCTGCTGCTGATGGCATTATGCGCGGGCGCGGGCGCGTTGATCGCGATGACCACGGATGTGCGGTTGTTGCTGGATCAATCGGCATGGCGAACGGCGCGGATTCCCAACCTTCTGCCCTTACAGGGATTCTATCTGGGGGCGCCACTGTTGCTAACCGTGCTGTATCTGCGGCTCCAATTTCTGCTGTTGCGGCTGTGGGGAAGCATGGGAGCACTGCCGGCGGTATTTCCGGATGGGCAGACGCCGGAGAAGGACGGGCGCTGGTACCTGATGGGGCCGATACGTCCGCACCTGAAATGGGCGCGGGACCCGCGGTCGCCGTTGGGAATTGCGGAATGCTACGTGGCCATGCTGCTGGCCTACTGGGCGGTGCCTGCCACACTGTTTTTCTTCTGGCTGCGATACCTGGTGCTGCAGGACTACCGTGGAACGCTGTTGCATGTGTTTTTGTTCACGGTGGCGAGCGCGGCAGCGTGTGGTTTGCCCCGCATCGTAAAGCGGGTGCTGCGGCCGGGTGACTGGACGGAAGAAAGTACACCGCAATTTCTGCGCGACGTGCTGAAAGCTTTGCGCGTGCCGGTGGTGGCGGGTGTGGCTCTCTTTCTGTTGTCGCTAGGAGTGATTCGCGGATTGCCCGCGGACCCAAGGCTGCGGCCCGAGGTGGGATCAGGAGACCCGCGGCGATGGGCAGCAACCATTTTTCAGGCGGTGGGGTATCGTCCCTACGCCGACGTGACGGATGAGCGTGTTTCTACTGTACGCGAAAAGGCGGGAGCGGGCGAGGAACCAGCGAGCCAAACGACGGGCCCGCGGCTGAATGAAATTGACCTGCGGTATGCGCGCGGCTACCACGCGGCGTTCGGCGGTGCGCGTATGTGGCGGGCCAACCTGGAAGGGGCGAGCCTGGCGG
>OCOJ01044402.1_pt1 | contig 10377 bp, 14 predicted proteins | sample 1539251 | NCBI WGS metagenome assembly OCOJ01 (sample SAMN01911457, study PRJEB22624) | soil metagenome | biome: Soil | place: Malaysia | collected 2012-04-30 | depth RA_metagenome m
ATTGTGGCTACGAACTTCCGCATGCTCGGCGGACGCGCCGAAGGGGCGGCTGCCGGTGCGGGAATGGGAGGCGGCGCTGCGCGCGGCGCCGACGAGTTCGACCAAACCGGCCACGCCGAAGAGCCCGGAGCAGCCCCGGCCGGCCCGGAAATCTCCGACGAGGATATTCCCTTCTGAGTAGCGCAGCCACTCTTGGCTGTGTTCTTCGCGAGAGAATGAACGCAAGCGAGTGGCGTTCTAGAGAGTTTCGGGCACTGATGCGGTGAATAAGAAGAAGATGCACGGCGAGCACCTGTCAGAAGAGAGAGGGCTTAATGGCTGAAACTAACCGGCAACTTCGTTTGCAAGCGCGGCCAAAAGGCTTGCTGGCTCCGGGCGACCTGCAACTTTCCGAGTCGCCCGTGCCGGAATTGCAAGACGGGCAGGCGCTGGCGCGCGTCAAGTATCTCTCCATCGACCCCACGATGCGCATCTGGATGGCTCAGGACAGCTATCTCCCCGCCGTGGCGATTGGCGAGGTGATGCGCGCCTTCGGCTTCGCGGAAGTGGTGGAATCGCGCCACAAGGATTTTAAGAAAGGCGACAGGGTCATTGGTACGACCGGGTTGCAGGATTACGTGGTCATCGACGCCCAGTCCAGGATGCCCTTTCAAAAGGTGCCCTCGATTCCGTTTGTTCAGGACACTACGTTTTTGGGGGTGCTCGGTGTTACAGGGATCACGGCTTATTTCGGCATGATGGATATCGCCAAGCCGCAAAAAGACGAAACGCTGGTGGTGTCCGCGGCTGCGGGAGCCACGGGGAGCATCGCCGGGCAAATTGGGAAGATTCAGGGCTGTCGCGTGGTGGGTATCGCAGGAACGGACGAAAAATGCGCTTGGCTGACCGAAGAGCTGGGCTTTGACGCCGCCGTCAACTACAAGCATCCCGACTGGAAGGACAAGCTCGCCGCGGCAACACCCAAAGGCATCGACATTGACTACGAGAATGTCGGCGGCGAGGTTATGGCAGCGGTTCTGAATCGAATGAACTTGCACGGCCGTGTCGTGCTGTGCGGGCTCATTTCCGGCTACACGAAAGAGGACCCGGGGCTTGCGAGTCTGGCCTTGGTGCTGGTCAAACGGTTGAAGGTGCAAGGATTCATCGTGCTGGATTACGCGCCGCGGTTCAGGGAAGCGGCCATGGAACTTGGGAAGTGGAAGATGATGGGGAAACTAAAAGACCGCCAGACGATTGTGGAAGGCTTCGAGAAGACGCCGGAAGCCATCAACATGCTGTTCACCGGTGGGAATATCGGAAAGACGATCGTTAAGGTGTAAAGGAGGTTGCGTCTCGAACCCGAGGGGGTTGCCTCAGTGTACGGCTGCCTACTGCGAAGGGGGCGGAGCGTTGCGTCTTCTCTCTTCGTCCATGCGACGAAGAAATTCTTCGAACTTCGGCTTCTGTTCCGGCGTGAGGATGGCGCGAATCTTATCGCGGCCCTTTTGCCGCGATTGGGCCATAGCGGCGTCAAACTGGTCGTGGTTGGCTTTGTACTCCGCGTGAATCTGCGAGAGAAGCTCATCCAACTGCTGGCTCTGGGCACTGCTCAGTCCAAGATCTTTAGTGAGTTGCTCGACGCGGCGGGCGCGCCGCTGCGGTTCCGTGAGCGGCGGATTCGCCGCGATCACGCTGGCGCGATGGGCGAAAAGATACCCAAGAACGCCACCCAGAGCCGCTCCTAGAAGGAAAACGACACCAACCCATAGAGCTGCTTTTCGGGTTGCTGTCGTGCCGTTCATCGCGCTTGCTCCCCGAGGCTCGCGAGAACCTCGTCGTTGTCAGCGGGAGGTATTTCACTAAACGGCTCGCTGCCGGTAATGTCAGCAGACGCGGGCAAGGGCGGCAGGATCTGCGGCTTTTGGTAAAGCCAGGTACTGGCCAGAAGCAAGGCGATGGCGGAAGCCCAAGTAAGCTTGGAGGCCAAGCGCGGTACAACGGTCCAGGCGTCGCCGATGCGGGCGAGCTCGGCTCCTCGTGCGGCGATAGCGGCCATTACGCGCGGGGCAAACCACGGGCCGACGAGTTGTGCATTGGATGGGAGGGCCTTGAGAAGGGCGCGGGACCGGAGCAAATTTTCAGCAGCCGCGCGACACTCAGGGCAATGCGCTGCGTGCGCCTTCAATTCCACCGATAGAGGCAAGAAAAGCTCGGCGACTTCCGTAGCCGCGGGCAAGGCAGTAGCCCCGTCTTCAAGCTGGCCCTGAAACGCGCGACATTCCGCCGCGCGCTTCTTAAACAAACTCCACATTCCAGCCTCCTTCATATACTTCGGCGCGCTCCCGCGCCTCACGGTTCACCATAATGCCGTTACTCCAGAGTCTTGTTCGTTCCCTTCGCTTCAATACCCTCATTCTCCGCGCTTGCGCGCCTTGTTTACAAGACGGCGCCGCGCACGGAAGAGCCTAACCTTCACGGTGTTGGCGTTCAAGTCCAGGACTTCCGCAATCTCTTCCACCGCGAATCCTTCAACCTCTTTCAGGATGAGCATGAGCCGATCCCGTTCGTCCAATCCTTCGAGCAAGCGCTCAACACGTTGCCGGGCCTCCAAACGTTCGCTGGTGTCCGGCCTGCCCGCGTCTTTCTCTTCGGCCGCAACCACCTGGCGAGCCTGCTCTTCGCTCAGGTCCGATTCGTAGACCAGGGGCCGGACTTTTTTCTTCCGCAGCAGATCCCAGCATTCGTTCACCGTGATCTTGTAAAGCCAGGTGCTGAAGGCCGCCCGCTGATCGAAGCGCTTCAGCGAGAAATAGGCTTTCAAGAACACCTGCTGCGAAATATCCTCCACATCTTCACGCCTGCGGAGAATTCCACCCGCGACGGCGAAGACCCGGTGCTGATGACGCCGCACCAGCTCTTCGAACGCTTCCTGGTCGTCAGCCTGGGCGCGCCGGACAAGCTCCCGATCGTCCAGGGAGCCGATTGCGGCATCAGGAATCTTCGAACTTTTGCCGCCGGCTAAGCCAGCCGGAGCCGCCAAAGGCTCTGCTTTTGGGACGCGCGCCATAGCTTTTCGGTTACGCCTAATCTAGCTGAGAATCCCCCAAGGTGCATCAGGTGTTGCGATTTCCACAGGCCAAATTTCCACTTGCTAGACACTTATCTACATGGAATAATGCCGCCATGATTATTGGTGACCGTCTTCGCGCCCTGCGCGAAGAAAAGAAACTCTCACAGGGTGATATCGAGAAACGTACCGGCTTGCTTCGCTGTTACATTTCCCGCGTCGAGAATGGCCATACAGTACCGGCCATTGAAACGCTGGAAAAGCTGGCTCGTGCTCTCGAATGCCCACTCTATCAACTCTTTTATGACGGCGAGGAGCCGCCGCAGTTGCCGAATCTGCCCAAGCGGAAGTCGTCGGATGACATCGCCTGGGGCAGCGTCGGGAAAGACGCACGCTTTCTCAACAAGCTTCGCCGCTTGCTGAGCAAAGTGGAAGAAGGAGATCGCAAACTCATATTGTACATGGCCCAGAAAATGGCCAACCGCTAGTTCGGCGATCTCTGTTCCAGTAGGTCCAGGTAGAGAAGTTCAGGGGAGATGTCTTGTGTATGGGCCGCGCTGCCCCGCTGCGCGGCCTGTGCCTTTTGAGCTAGGCTCCCACGACACGCCGCCAACACACCCCAAAGTCGTTTCCTCCCTCCCCGTGTATTAGTTCCCAAGAAAATCGCCTTTTCCGGAAAACGCTTCATTTTCTTCTCGATGATGCAGAGAGGTTTCGGGTTGACATTGCAGACCACGGGTTGGCGCCTGGTAATTCATTTCACTCCGGTGCGGCCGAAACGTGTGTTTCAGAATGCGATCACGGAGAGTACGCGAATGAAGTGCGCCTTGAAAGCACCGCGCGTAGCAGCGGGAAAGCCGTTTCTTAGTCGCGCCATTTACCGAAGAGGATGGGCTCGAGCGAAAAGAAGGATTTTGCGTAACTCGCCTTTGCGGCGGCATCCAGGTCAAGAAGCTCTTTGTCCTCGGGGAAACGGTAAGAGCCTATAAGGACATTGGGTTCGACGCCGTTTACGATGACTCCGAAATACTGCTGTGCGTCGGGACAATTGCGCGAATTGTCCGCGGTCACGAACTTTGTGAACCCGGCTCCCTTCGCAAGACAGGCATAGTAGCGCGTGGCCATCTCCAGCGACTGGCCGTGGGCGCCGCGGTAGGCATAGGCGTCGAAGCCGGTTGTCTTCATGAGTTCCGCGGCCATGTAAAGCCCTTGCAGGGAGCCCATGGGATAGCCAATGGTTTGGGCGGGATTGTCGTGACGATAGCGGTCGTTGATTTCGCCGGCGGCGACAATCGCGGTGGAATAGGCGGGGTGACTCTTCAGGGGATCGGGACTGGAATTGGGCGTGATGTTCAGGAGAGGAGTATCGTTGGGGCCGTAGATGACGTGATCGAAAAGCTGGATCCAGGGCAGTTTCACGGCGCGCGGACCTTCGCCGCCGTTAAGCGCAGCTTCAAAGTTCTGCTGGTCGTCGAAAAGGCGTGAAATCGAAAGAAGAGCGGTAAGGTGGCCGACGAACTGGTTGTTGTAGACCTCGTCGCAATACTTCCACTTCAAGTTGAGATCGTATTCTTGGTTGTGGATCGAGTGAATCACGTCGAACATGTTGTGATGAAACTTGTCGAGCCGGGCTTGCTCGTCACGTGATAGCGCAGCGATGCCTTCCAAGAGATCCTGGGCGTGGACGGAATAAATCACCCCGCGGGAAAGGGTTAGCGCCCCGGCAAAAGTGCCAAGTTGCGTGACGTGGGGTGTGCCGTCAGGATTGAGGTCGCAATATTTATCCGCGGTGCGGCGGAAAGCGCCCGTCTCGTCGCGAAAGCCATGGTCGGCCCAGGCCAGCAAAATGCGCCTGGCGAAAGCCGCAGCATCGTCGGCGGAAGGAGAGCCGGGCAACTGCGCGGCTCCGGCCTTGAGGATTGCCGCATAAAGCGCAGCGCGAGCCGCGACGATTGCCGCTCCATGAGGCGGGGTTAAATCAGCACGCCCGTGCATCGCCGCACGCAATTGATCCTCGGAACGGTCGTTGCCGTAAGCAGGCTTCTGCTCGTAGGAGAAGCCGCGCAAGTAAATCTCCATGTCACAACCGGAGTAGGTCGCGTCCCAATCCACCTTGGCGGCCATGTCGCGCCGAACGCGGTCGGCGAGCGCGGCGTAGCGGCCGGAGGAGTACGTTCCTGGAGTGCTGGCGCGGTGCGCCAGGTCTTGCAATTCCTCACGGGTGTCGAATACACGCGGATGGGCGTCCAGGCTTGTGTAGTGTCCTGCTAGACGCGGATAAGAGGCGGGNCGGATAAGAGGCGGGCGCGCGCCGGAGTGGGGGCGCGTCTGGAAAGCGTGTCGTGCCCGAGCCAGCGATGGCTGCGTTTGGGACACCGTTGATGACACGAATGCCGTGAACGAACATCGGCATCCCATGAACTTTGAGCAAAACGGCGCCGGGCACCGCAATGTCAAAACGATGCTTGCGGCCAACGGTATCCTGGCAGGCGGTGTCGACAGCGGGCTCTTCGTCGAGGTCGGCTTTGCCAGCGACCGCGAAGATCCCCTTCGGTGTGCCATAGGCGCTGGCGCCGGCGTAGATATGAATGGTGATGGATTCAGGGCGGCCCTGCTGACAGGCCCAGCCTCTGACGTGCGCCCCGGCGGTGTCAACGGCAACGCGGTCGATGTGGCCGACAACGGGGCCTACGCGCGGGGTTTGAGCCACGGCTTGCGAGCAGGTGAGCGCTGTCAGGCACAGAGCTGCGATACAGGCAAGATTCCCGCGCGGTCTGCGCGCGTCAGGGGCTTGGTGCGCGATATGTGGGGAATCCAAGAGAGGAGAGAGGTTTTTCGTCATTGTGAATTTGCTCTTGCGCTCCTGCAAACCTTGCCCAGTTGGATTCTCCCTGTTTTGCCCGTTTGCTATCGAAGAGTGCTGAGGAAGGATTTCATCTCGCGCAGCACGTCGGCTTCGTTTGATAAGTACACGTAATGGTCGGCACCAGGCAGCCTGACCACGTGTGCCATGGGGACGCCCTCTTCAAATGCCTTCGCCTGCCTCGTTGTCAGAGCGTCTACCACTGCCAAAGAAGCCTTTNGCGGCCTCACGCACCTTGGGGTCCGCGCTGTAAGTCATCCATTTGGGTTGAGCGTGCGGGATGGCGAAGATCGCTAGCGCGGGCACGGGAATGTTGGCGTACTTCTTCATGCCTTGCAGCAACACCGCGCCACCGGGAAAGTCGCGTTGTTTTCCAACTCGGCCGTCCGGAGTAGCAGTGAATTGCTGTCGAAGCTCCGCTTCGGGGTAAGTGAACCCCAGGGCTCGCGTGCTGGCTTGCTGAAATGCAGCAAAACTGGCCAATGCAGGATCGGATTCGCTCGGCGTCGGAGCACTCGGCATAAGCTTCCTGGCATCTTCAAACTCCTTCATCGTAGGTCCTTTGCCGTTATCAAAGGCGTAGGGATAGCCAGCTTCGAGGTATACCAACGCAGCGACGCGGTTGGGGTATCGCGTAGCTACCGAACTCAGCTCTTCTCCGCCGAGGGAATGCCCCACGAGAACGGGCTTGTCCAGCTTGAGCGCGTCTAGGACCGCGAGCACATCGTCGCCAAGACGGTCCGCTCCATAGTTCTCCAGGGAAAAACCGGATTTGCCGTAGCCGCGCCGAGTGATGCCGTAGACGTGAAAGCTAGACGCGAGCTTGGGCGCAAAATCGTCAAACACGTGTGCCGTGTCTCCCCCACCTGCGAGTAGCACGAGGGGCCTGCCAGAACCTCCCCAGTCAAGCACCTCCAAGGGAACGTCTTTCTCAACAGTCACAAATCTCGTGGTGTGAGGAGACGGGTCTTTCCATGGGGGAAGCTGTTGGGCGTGAAGCGAAACGATAAGGGAAAGGAGCGGTATCGAAGCCGCTCGTCTCTTGTATAGGTGTGCGCCAAAGTTCATGGCTGGCGATTCCAATACCACAACATCCTCTCAAGGACGAAGCATCGCCGTCGTATCGCAAGAAAGGAGGTTATTCCCATTCGATGGTGCTGGGGGGCTTGGAGCTGACGTCGTAGACGACGCGGGTGACGTCGCGCACTTCATTGACGATGCGAGTGGAAATGCGCTCGAGGACTTCGCCGGGGAGGCGGACCCAGTCGGCGGTCATGGCGTCGTCGGATTCGACGACGCGGACGGCGATGGTCAAGCCGTAGGTGCGAAAATCGCCCATGACGCCAACGCTGCGGATGGGCAGGAGCACGGCAAAGGCCTGCCAAACTTTGTCGTAAAGACCGGCTTGGCGAATTTCTTCGACGACGATAGCGTCGGCTTCGCGCAAGGTATCCAGGTTTTGTCGCGTAACTTCGCCCAGCAACCGCACGGCTAATCCAGGGCCCGGAAACGGGTGTTTCAGGAGGACTTCGTCGGGAAGGCCGAGGTCTTTGCCAATGCGGCGCACTTCGTCTTTGAAGAGGTCGCGAAGAGGCTCGATCAGGGCGAAAGGCATGTTTTCCGGGAGGCCGCCGACATTGTGATGCGTCTTGATGGTGGCGGAAGGGCCTTTTACGGAAACGGACTCGATAACGTCGGGATAAAGCGTGCCCTGGACTAGATAGGCGATTTCGCCGTGGGCTTCGCCGCGCTGGAGCTTCTGCGCTTCTTCGGCAAAAACGGCGATGAATTCCCTGCCAATGCGGCGGCGTTTTTCTTCGGGGTCGGTGACGCCTTTGAGTTGCGCGAGGAAGCGCTCCGAAGCATCCACGCCAATGACGTGGAGCTTGAGGCGGTCGCGAAGCATTTCGAGAGTGTGTTCGAATTCGTTTTTGCGAAGCAGGCCGTTGTTCACGAAGATGTTGGTGAGGCGGTTGCCCATGGCGCGATGGACCAAGACGGCGGCGACCGTGGAGTCCACGCCGCCGCTCAGCGCGCAGATGGCCCAGTGATTCCCTACTCTTTTGCGGATGGCTTCGGTGGTTTCTTCGATGAAAGCGGCGCCGCTCCATTTGGGTTCTGCCTTGCAGACGCGGAAGAGAAAATTGCGGAGGATTTGCGTGCCCTGGTCGGTGTGCTTCACTTCGGGATGGAATTGGACGGCGTAGATTTTCTCTTGTGGATTTTCCAGAGCGGCGATGGCGCTTTCGGTTTGGGCGGTTTCGAGGAAACCCGGAGGAACGGCCAGGACATTGTCGCCATGGCTACACCAGATGCGCGACGAGGCAGGGATGCCGGCGAGGAGTTGCGAGCCAGAGGCAGCGGCTTTTCCAATATCCAAATGCTTGCGGCCGTATTCGCAATGTTTGGCCGTTTCTACTTTGCCGCCCAGGGTGTGGGCGATCCACTGCATGCCGTAACAAATCCCTAGGACTGGAACGCCCAGAGCGAGAACTTGGGGATCGCATTTGGGGGCTTCGGGATCGTAGACGGAACTTGGTCCTCCGGAGAGAATGATGCCCGCTGGTTGGAAGGCGCGAATTTCGTCGAAGGAAGCGGTGCACGGAAGGATGGAAGAAAAGACCTGCTGTTCGCGGACGCGGCGAGCGATGAGCTGCGTGTACTGGCCACCAAAATCCAGAACGACGATGCCGCCAAGTTCGGATTTGGGCTTGCTTTGCTGCTCCTGCATCGTGGCTCCCGTTGCCATCGTACCTCTCTTTCCGCTGAAGCCTTACAAAAACGGCTCTAAACTGTTATTCCTTCGTTCTCCTAACCGGCTCTAAAAGACTCAGTACTCACTGCAGTTCTCGGAAAAACGCATGAATCAAGCTACTGCGCTTGCTTCTGCAGGAAGCGGTGGCCGTGCCGGCGCGCGATCGTGAGCACGCGTTCGACATCGGCAGCGGAGGGCGGACCGACTGGCGGAGGCGTCCCCGGCGGANATCGGTATCCCGGCCTCCGCGAAGAATGCTGCGAGGCCTGCGGTAGCGGTTACAAGGGTTCGCGCGTTCGTGCTGCCGGCGTTACGAAATCCATGGATTTCATTGCTGGGCACGTGGATGGAATCGCCGGCAGTGGCCGGAAACCACTCTAGGCCTTCACGGCCAAGGCGAGCGACCTCTAGAGTCCCTTCCACGACGTAGAACGCCTCCTGATCCACGTGCTGGTGCGGCGGGACACCCCCACCGGGAGGAATAAGCGTCTCCAGCATACAGTAGTGCCCAGCAGTTTCTGCTGGCGTCAAAATCCACTCCATGTAGCCCGCGAGGATAACGATCCTCAGGCGTTCTCCGCGACGGCTCTTTCGCGTATTGATTTCGTGGGCTGCATCCATCGCTATTCCCCTCACTTACTCTTGCGCGTGGACATCTTACCTAAGCCGGTTCACGGTTTCTTTGCGCTGGCGTACGCGTTCGCGCCCAGAAAATGCAGCGAGACGTAAGGCTCGTCGCCCACTACCCAACTATCATGTCCTGGCGCGATGTAAAACACGTCGCCAGCCTTCATTTCGATGACGCGGCCGTCCTCCATCGCCGCCGTCGCACGGCCCGCGAGCACCATGCCCACGTGCTCGACCGCACAACTCTTCGCACCCACGGCGCGCCCCACGTGCACCGACCATTTCCATCCCGGCTCATACGTTGCACGCCCAATCGTCATTCCGCCCAGCCGCACCACCTCGAACCGGCCCTTCTCGAACGTTCGCACTTCGTCCGGCTGCTCAAACCGTTTCAGAATTACGTCCAGCATGGCCTGCCTCCGGCCCACTCTCCGCAGCGGCATAATCGACAAAACCACGGGTCTGAAGACAAGCGACGACATACGGTCATCATTTGACCACCAGGTTGACGAGGCGGTCTTGCACGACGATGGCTTTGACGACTTGCTTTCCGTTGAGGTGCGAAGCTACCGCTTGCCTTGCCAATGCGATGACCGAATCTTGATCCAGGCCGACGGGAGCCTTGATTTTGCTGCGCAGCTTGCCGTTCACTTGGACGGGAATCTCGATTTCTTCCTCTTTGGCCAGCTCCTCGCTGAACGCGGGCCAGGCAACGGTCCAAAGGCCGTTCGAATGACCGAGCATTTCCCAGAGTTCTTCGGCGAGATGGGGCGTCATGGGGGCGAGCATCAGGATTAAAAGTTCAAGGACCCCTTTGCGGACTTCCGGGCAGACCCCATCTTCGAGCGGCTCCTGGGCGGCGATGTCATTGCTGAATTCCATGATGAGCGCGATAGCGGAGTTAAAGTGCCAACGCGATTCGAAGTCCTGCGTGACGCGGCGAAGCGTTTGATGGGCGCGGCGGAGAAGGATCTTTTCCTTTTCCGTGGCCTGGGTTAGATCGACGCTTCGGCCTTTCGCCGCGCGAAGGGACGGGCCGTGGCGGTCAATCAGGCGATAGACGCGATTGAGGAAGCGCCAGGAGCC
>OCOJ01033620.1_pt3 | contig 10372 bp, 17 predicted proteins | sample 1539251 | NCBI WGS metagenome assembly OCOJ01 (sample SAMN01911457, study PRJEB22624) | soil metagenome | biome: Soil | place: Malaysia | collected 2012-04-30 | depth RA_metagenome m
CGTCTTCCGGCTTCGATTTCCGAGATAGTGGGACGGTGCATCTTTAGCAGTTTCGCAGCCTGTCCCTGGCTAAGTCCGGCTGCTTCACGCGCCGTCTTCATGCGCGCGGCGATCTGCTCGCGTGTGCTTTCGGGCTTTGTCATGCCGCTTTCCCCTGAATCTTCGCCAGCCGCGCCGCGATCTCGGCAATCGTGAGTATCTTTTCGTTATCCTTGTCGAAGAAGGCGTTATCGTTAGGGCATTTACATTTCAAGTTTTGTTCCAGCGCAAGCGTGGTTTCGATAGCAAGCAAGCTGTCGAAGAACCCTAAATCATCCAGCGGCTTCGTCGCTGTATTGATTGGCTGGACCGCCTCGCCGCAGCCCCTCTGCAATGCCGTGAGAGTTTCGATGATGATTTTTTCGATGTCAGCGCTGGTCATGTGCAAATCCTCTTGAGAAGCGTTCTTACCGACTGGTAAGAAAATATTACCAGTGCACATGGACATCGTCAAGTGTGGAAGGCGGCCTGCTAAGTTTTGGCTGGNGTTTTGGCTGGCAATTCGGTTTATTCCGTTTCCTGAGGCGCAGAGGCCGGAGTGTCCGGTGCTTTGTTTTGCTGCTTCTGTAGCTCCGGGTAATGCTTGCGAATGAAATACGGATTGCTGCACTGGTCGAACTTGAACGACACGGAGTTGGTTTCGTAGAGGCTGCAGTTGATTAGCTCCGCGCTATCGCAGTCGAACAGCGCCACATTCAGCCCATCCCCAAGCAGGCTTCGATAGACGATGCCGTCGTACCCGTGCGCGCGGAACGCCTCGGCCAGTATCTGGGTGGGCACGTACTCGGTTATCGGTTCATCCGGCGTGACCGGCCTGGAGAAAGCGTAGGCAATCTCCCCCCACACGATCGCTTCGCGCTTTGGCGCGGGAATGTCTTCCGACCTGATCAGCCAATGCGAGAAATTCCGTTTGTCCTTTGAGCAATCCACGATGGTCAGCTCGCGCATAATCTTGAATTGGGCGAGCGAGACGTAGGAGCCGACCCAAGGGCGAACTTCCGACATCGCGGCTTCCTTGGTGGAAGCGAGGTACAGGCAGGGGATGCCTCTTGGACTGACGCGTCCGTCCCCCGCGAACTCTGCATTTGGCTTCATCCGTTCCGGCGGGAAAGCATCCTGTACTTCGTCCTCGTCTTCTTCGCCGATATTCTCCCTGCGCCACACGTATCCCCTTTGCGCCCGAAAAAGGATCACGGATTCCTCAATCGAATCCCTGCGGGACTCGCTGGTTGCCATCACGGTTGCGAGAAACTCACGGACTTCATCATTGTGTACGTATCGCGTCTTCAGCTTTACGGTCTGCCCGAAGCGATGATAGCTGTCTGTGGATGAGAACTCTGCCATAGCGCTCCATGGTAACGGCAAGCTCTGAATACTTCACATGAAATGTCGAGCTATCCTCGGGCTTGTTCTTGCCCCGGTCGTAAGGTGGCGGGTGGAGACATTGATCAGGCACCATTTCGCACGCAACAAGCGACCTCGACTACGTCCATTCTGAGTCGAGATCCGGCAACGACTGTTGGAATGTCAGCAGCAAGCTACAAGCAAGTCTTCATTGGGAAAAAACGAGGCGAGAGAAAGGATCGACATGCGAAACTAGTTATATGACGGACGGATCCGAGAATTTTCGCGGAGCCTGCCGCTCACGAAGAGGAAAATACAAACTTCCGGTTTGGTCGGTGACGCGGCGCGACGCCGCGGCCATAATCGCGCGCACGGAGGCGCCGAGCCGGGTACATCGGGGCTCGCCACCGGCCGATCAATCTTGCTTGAGCTATATTATGATGCGCTAAGTTCCTACAAAATGCGAACTTGGCGTGTTAGCATATAGTTATGAAACCCGAAATAAACCCTTTGCCGGTTTCCCGCGCGCGGCTGGCTTCTGTGCTCCGTGCCTCCAAAGAGGTCGTTTCTGTTGATACTGCGACAAAGACACTTGGGATCGAGCGCCGCGAAGCCGCGAAACTTCTGTCACGCTGGCGAGAGCAGGGCTGGCTCCGAAGGATCGGGCATGGGCTCTATGTTCCTGTGCCTTTGGACCTGGCCGACAGCGAACAGGTCATAGCAGATCCCTGGGTGCTGGTTCCTATGCTCTTTGGTCAGTGCTATATCGGCGGCTGGACGGCCGCTCACCATTGGGAACTCACCGAGCNAGCTCTTCAATGAAACCTTCGTCTTTACGACGCGCCGTGTCTCCGTGAAGCATGTGACCGCACAGGGCGCTGCATTCCTGCTGCACAACATAAAACCGAAACGCGTGTTCGGATTAAAAACTCTGTGGCGCGGCTCCGCCAAAGTCTCGATCTCGGACCCTGCTCGCACGCTGGTCGATATGATCGCGGCACCGGAAACAGGGGGCGGTATCGATCACGTGGCGGATTGTCTAAGTAACTATCTTGCGGGCAAAAGCGCCGATCGGGGGCTGCTCATTCGTCACGCAGAGCGGTTCGACAACGGCGCTGTCTTCAAGCGCCTCGGATTCCTCGCAGACACGCGGCTTCATGACAAGAAACTCGCGGACGACTGTCGTACGCGGCTGACGTACGGTTATGCCAAGCTCGATCCATCGCTTCGCACCAGAAAGCTGATCACCGCCTGGCGGCTCTGGGTACCGGAGGCTTGGAAGGTCACAGCCTCATGATCGACAAGCGCGAAATCCTAGAAGCTGCGTCGTCGTTTTCACTCTTGCCCAATATTGTCGAGAAAGACTATGTCCTAGGCTGGATTCTCGCTGGCATCGACGCGCATGAAGAGCTTGCGGAAAGCTGGGTCTTCAAGGGCGGCACCTGTCTCAAGAAGTGCTACTTCGAGACTTANCCGTTTCTCGGAGGATCTGGATTTCACTCTGCGCGATGAAAGTCATCTTGATGAGGAATTCCTCAAACCGGTATTCGGGGAAGTCGTTACCTGGGTCACGGAACAATCCGGATTGAACATTCCCGCCGACCAGCTTGAGTTCGAGATCTACGACAACCCGCGCGGCAAACCGAACTGCCAGGGCAAGATCGCATATCGTGGGCCGGTTTCGCCGACATCGGGCGGCTGGCCCAAGATAAAGCTCGATCTCACGGCGGATGAAAGGCTCGTGCTTCCTTCCGTGCGCCGCGAAGTTTTTCATCCTTACAGTGACAAGCCTCAAGGGGGAATCTGGGCCAATTGTTATGCATACGAAGAAGCTTTTGGTGAAAAGCTGCGCGCGCTCGGAGAGCGGACGCGCCCACGGGATCTCTATGACGTCGTGAACCTCTACCGGCANCACGGACAGCCGGCCAACGCCCACGGTCCTGCTCGACGTGCTCCGGCAGAAATGCGATTACAAGGCAATCCCAGTGCCCACCTTCGCATCCCTGCAGCCCTATCGCCAGGCGCTTGAGGTGATGTGGTCAGACATGCTCAGGCACCAGCTGCCTGTTCTCCCGCCGCTCAACGATTTCTGGGAGGCACTTCCGGAAATCTTCACCTGGATGACGAGCGGCGCGCCGGTCCCGCACCGCGCAATCATCCAGCACGCCGCCGGCGAAGTAGCGGTCCGGACGCGCGTGCTGCCGATGGCCGTCCCTCTTCCTTCCCGCTCGACTCTGGAAATCATCCGGTTCGCAGCGGCGAACCACCTCTGCGTCGATCTTACCTACGACCACAGTGTGCGGCGCATAGAGCCGTATTCCTTGAGGCAGACAGCGGAAGGGCATTTCGTGCTCCACGCCATCCGCAGCGATTCGGCTGAACATCGTTCTTACCGCGTGGACCGGATGCAGGGCGCGACTGTGACATCGCAGGTGTTCAATCCACGTTATGCGGTTGAATTGAGTTCGACGGGTCCGCTGAACGTGGCTCCTTCGACGGCCATGCCTAGAATGCCACGGATGCGGCGGGCTCCGAGAAGCAGGGCGCAGGGACCAACTTATGTTTTCCGGTGTACGGTGTGCGGCAGGACTTTCAACAAGAAGAAGATGGATAGAAAACTGAACGCCCACAAGAATCGTTCCGGATCGCAATGCTACGGCCGGTATGGTGTATATGTGCGCACGAGATACTAGCGAATCCGCTACGACTCGCTGAATGGTCTCAGGGCATCAGCGATGGCTCGCAAGAGAGGCGCACATCTCGCACACTGCCAGCGCGCCAACAAGGCGATTCATGCGNTCGATCAGAGGATCAACAGTCAGCCGTCGTGCGGTTGCAGACCTATAGGCCGAATTCTTCCGGGCCACTTTTCGCAAATTATAGATGTGGCGGGATTTAGGTTGCAAATCGCTCATGCACCGGGAGATAGCCGAATTCTCTATAGTCTCCAAAATTCCCTCCAATCTGCCTCGTCCGCTGCGGACCGGACGCTAAATGGACGCTACGAAAACGACAGAAGTCTGATTCTGTGCCCGTCTCACGTCGCCGCGGGCCATGGCCGCTAAACGAGACACCATCGGCGTGCAGTCTCCTGTTCGGAATTCCGAAACTAGCTAAAGACCCTGATCCGCGGCGCTCCAATTGTGATATAGGAGACAGTTCTTTTCCCCCAATCCTTCCCCTTCGGCTGCTCTTGACCTGGTGTGCCCGGCTGGTACGGTAAGAACATAAATATATTCCTATGGATAAAGGTGCACATTTCTTCAGATGCGATTTTCAGGTTCACACTCCACGCGATGCCGGATGGAGTGGCGGTGACGCTGTTACAGATGCNGGAGCGTAAAGCGTATTCGGAAGAGTTAATCCTCGCGTGCAGGCAGAAGGGACTCGGTGCGATTGCCATTACGGATCATCACGACTTTGCCTTCTTCCCCTATGTCAAGAAGGCGGCGAAAGAGGAGCTCGATTCCAACGGCAAGCCGGTCCCGGATGACAAGAAGATCGTCGTCTATCCTGGCATTGAGTTAACCCTTACCGCCCCGAATTGCCAAGCGCTGTTGATCCTAGATGCTGATTTTCCGGAGAACTTGCTTCAGAGTGTATTGACCGCTCTTGCCATAACTCCAGCTCCCTCGACTTTACCGTCTATGACAGCCGTGTGTGCGATGTGCTCGGAGACTTTGATTGGGTGGGAAACCGCACGAACTTTGACTCCCTCTGGGACGGCTACTCGAAGTACGTTGATGCCGTGAAAAAGGCGGCACCCGCGGAGTTCAAGTTGCGCGACAAAGATCGCTGGCTCTGGGGCCGCTCCTTCTGCGAAGAACTCCGGCAAGACATCCGCGATAAATTTGCGCGCACGATACCACACGACAGCGACAATTGATTTCGTTCAATCCAACGCCGAACTAAGCATGTCCTCCCTCACGCGCAACTCCACGGAAAAAATAACCCTGCTGTCCGGCAGGATTGTTCACGTTCCGAAATGCGTAACGACGTTCCACCAGTGGCTCGGCCACCCGGTCCCCGACTACGGCGGCAAGACCTTGCTATCACTCGGCGGTCGCCCGCTCTTTGCTGACATCGTGGTTTTGAAGCTCCTTGAGAACGAGGGCTGGCACGGTGTGTGGGTGGATTCATTCAGTGGAAAGTACCGAATCCACATGCTGGGGTCACGTGACCCTGTGAAGTTGCCGAAAAAGCAAACGTACTTTCTCTGGAAGATCGGCGTANAAAGCAAAAGCCGTTCGCCGCGGCGGCTGCTTCGACGTGTTCGCGTGGCGCGGAAGTCGTCATCGATTCGTTGAACTGAAGCGGCACGGCAAGGACCGCATCCGCAAAAGTCAGAAGGAGTGGATCGCCGCGGCCATTGGAAGCGGCATAAAAATGTCTGATCTCCTGATTGTCGAGTGGAATCTTGCGCAGGGAAATCGGGATTCGTAAGGTAAAGCTCATGCCGCAACGTGACCTCTTATTGATAACGGGCATCCCGGGAGCGGGCAAGACTACATACGGAGACAGGTTCGCCAGCGAGTTCGGCTTTGTGCATTATGATCTCGAAGACCAGCAAATGCTCATTCGTTTTGCGTCGAATCCGGCGCGATTCATTCGTGAGCTGTTGCATCAAGACGGAAGCGTGGTGGGCACCTGGGTTTTCTCCCGGAGCGAACCCAGACTGGACCAGTGCTTCAATTCAAGGGTGCCGGATTCAAGCTGATTTGGTTCGACGGTGACCGCCCTGCCGCACTTCGCCAATTTCAGAAACGCGGCACAGTCCTGGAAGAGCTGTTTTACTTGCAAATGTATCGAATTGAGAATTCCAAAGTCGTCGAGCAACTGAAACCGATCGTCATAAATCCATTCGACGTCGGTGGACAGTTCAAACCAACCGCAGAACTCCTCCAAGAGGTCAGGCGCGCCATTGCGTAAGGGCACATATGAAAACGGCNCGGAAAAGTCTACATCGCAGGCTCCAGAACCGTTGATGACTGGAAAGCTGTCAGAAAGACGCTGGTCTCAGGTAGCGATTCCACCGCGTGGCAGAAGGTCTGCGAAGACTATTTTCAAACACGTTTGTCATTGCGCTACCTGGAACCTATCAAGGTACTGCGGGACAATGGGACATTCCAAGGTGAGGGGTTTTCCATCATGGCGATCCAGTGCACCTTGATCGAGTTTCTTGAGTCGACGGTTCAGGGATTGAGCTACCGGTACCGGCGCCGCGGCGATCCTCCCCTCGGTCCGTACGAGTATTCGGNACAGCGGCAACCTATTCGTGAGTTTTCTTACCAAGAGAACTCCGTTCAATGCTGAGTTTGATGCGCCGCTCGCCCGCGACTTCTACAAGAACGTAAGGTGCGGCTTGCTCCACGAAGCGCGCACGAAGGGCGGGTGGACGATCCAGGGGAAGAGCCATGCTGCGAAACTCGTTTCTCGAGCAGACAGCATCGTCTACCGGGACGATTTTCAGGACGGACTGCTCACGTTCTTCAAATGGTACGAGGGCTCGCTCCTCACGCAGACGCAGCTCCAAGATGCCTTTACTCGCAAATTCGATAGCCTTTGTTAGGTAAGCCCGATCGGAGGGATCTGTTCATGAATCACATAGAAATCGCGAACTTGGGAGGAGTCAATCTAGCCGATATGGACTGGTTGTTGAGCGGCAAAGCCTCATCGAATGTGGCTAACCGCCTGGGTGTCACGATGGCGGACATTGAGGACTTCATTCGGGGCTCGGCATCTGCCACGATGACGCATCGTCTGGGATTGGATGCGATCTCGGCAGCAGAGGAGTTGGCGCGAGCGGCCGGGCCCCAAGGAGCTATTGGCATTATCATCGGCCTGCTGATTTCCGGCTGATCTTCTGAATGCAAGATTATTGGAGGAGGTAGCTGTGCCCCGAGAGAGTATAGGCCAGTGCGGATGTGCGCAGTACCCGGACAGGCGCTGGATTGCCGCCGAACTGGAATTGGCGATGTGCTTCATCCGCCACACGTGCGGCGATCCTCCGGTGAGATATAACCTTGAGATCCTCTGGCATGAACACGAGCTGGGGGAATACGCCACCATAGGAATCACGTGGGATGGGCCGGGTGACGCGCCCTGGGACTACATCTCGCGCGCCGAAGATGCATTGCAGCGCTTTGATCAAGCTGTGTCATGGTCGGAGCTGGCGCCGGACCTAAGATGTGAGAACGATGACAACGAGGAAATAGGCGAGGACGAGGATGCAGAGGAAAGCAGCGCCGAAGGTGAGTCCAGCGCCGAATCGCACGAGCTGATCGAGCTGTATCGACACGATGGCATGTTGGAGGTAAGTCTTGGAGAGTGGCAGGCCGCTTNGCAGGCCGCTTTGGACATTCTCCAGAAACAGGGTTGGCAGCCGACTCGTCCGGCCGGAAGATACGCCAGTCCGCTATGGTTCGTTACCCAGGACGAGGGCAAAAAGATGGAACAGGCCGCCCGCTCGCTATTTGTCAAAATCGACAACGAGCCTGTCCTTTCCGCTTCGGTACCGATGGATCTCGGCACGCTTTACCGGCTCATGGACTTTCTCGGCGGCGGCGCCTTCGTTATCGGAGTCCATGGTTCATTCGCCAAAGCNAAAGGCGAACGATTTCTCTGACCTAAGGCAGCAGTGGCCATCCTGGATCAACTCGCTGATCACAGATCACCCGCGATCTCGACTCTAGCCGTATAGATCCCCTCGCGATCAGAACTCTATGTAAGCATCCGCAGGCAAGTCAGTGGTTGTTCAAAGGTGAAGTCACACTTTCGTAATGCCTCTACGAGGACAATTTGGTTCTAGACTACGAAATCATCGGCAGCCTGTGGAAAGGCAGCGAGAAGTCGCTGTTTTTCCAGAGGTGGCTGAGTGGCTGAAAGCGCTCGATTGATACTCGAGTAGAGGCCGAAAGGTCTCTCACGGGTTCGAATCCCGTCCTCTCCTCTAAGCCTCTCGCAGATCTGGCCAAACTGAAATCTAGGCCAGAACTGCGGGGGGCTTTAGCGGTTTAGGCGGAACTGACAAGTCAGTCAGAACGGCAGAATGGTGCGCTCCACATCGCGAGGCTCTGTGAAGTGTCCTGCGGAGCAAGCGCCCAGGGAGATGACATGGACAAGCCGAGCGTTACTCCGTGGAAGGAGGCGTTCATTCGAGCGGTCGCTTCGACCGCTGTCGCTGTCCTGGCGGCATCGATTGCAATTCCAAGTCTCATTTATGTCTTTACGTATCCAGGGCTTAAACAAGAACTGCAAACCGAAATCACTACCGCAGCTGATAAGAGGGAGAAGCTAAAGACGAACTCATTAATTTTCGAGCAGGCTTCAACCAGATTTACCAGCGCCGCGAAGCCTAGGGCATTAATGCTGGCGCAGCTCCGCTCAAACGAAGGTTTCTTGCTGAACGACGAGAATCGCAAAACGACATATATTGGTGCCAACCGCGCAGGATCTGAATCTCTTCGTGAACTGGAAGAACTCTCAACCTATTCGAGCGCCAATACCGTATTCAGTCCAGAATTTCTCACTACGCAGCGGGCAATGCTCCAGGCAGAGATCGATGCGTGGGAAACTGTAAAACGATACGCTGCGCACAAACTGAATCATATCCAGGAAGAGAATTTCCGCTCAGAACTAAATGAGCGGCTACTCTCTGCAGGCAAGGCTGCCATCAACCATTATGCTGCGACGAACGAGGCAGGACAGACCTACGCGCAACAGGAAGAAGAGCTCCAGCGCACGGCTAATAACATGAGGGAAAAACTTAAAANAGGGAAAAACTTAAAACCAAAGGGCGCCTCTACTTCGTGGCGTGGTTGGGTCTCATCGTATCTGTTGCGATGGCGGTATGGTTGCTGGTGTTCCTGTTCAGTTCTAAAGCGATCGGCACGGAGCGCTCCAGGCCATCCTTTGAGTGATTCCATTCTGCCGTTTCGTAATGAAACTATCGAAACATTCGCTTTCTACAAAGGTACCTGGGTCGGGTTGACCTGCTCCCGGTTTTCCGAACAAGTCCGAGTATGATTTCGGACGAAGGAAAGGGGAACAAGCATGTCGGTGAGCAGGCATAGCGAAGCCCAGATCATCGGAGCGCTGAAACAACTGGAAGCAGGACGCAAGGCCGAAGACGTGGCGCGGGAAGTGGGGGTGTCGAAGCACACCATCTACGCGTGGAAGGCGAAGTATGGCGGCATGGATGTGAGCCAGGCGCAGGAGGCGAAACAGTTGCGGGATGAGAATACGCGGCTGCGCAAGCTGGTGGCGGACCTGAGCCTGGACAAGGACATGCTGCAGGCGGTGATCGCAAAAAACGGATGGGGCTCGTAGACCAGCGGTCGGACGCGCGCTGGCTGCTGAGCCACTACGCGGCCAGTGAGCGCCGGGTTTGCGGGCTGATGGGAATGGCGGCGTCGAGTTATCGCTACGAACGTACGCGCAGTGACGAGCCGCTGCGCACCAGGTTAGTGGAGTTAGCGCGGGAGAAGCCGCGCTTTGGGTATCGGCGCCTGCATGTGCTGCTGCGGCGAAGCGGAGAACGAGTGAACCACAAGCGACTGCATCGGATCTATTGCGAGGCGGGATTGAGGATTCGGCGGAAAAAGCGGAAGCACTGCGTACGCGAAGGAAAGCCGCTGGTGGCGCGGACTGCGGCGAACCAGGAATGGGCGGTGGATTTTGCGCACGATGCGGTGGCGTGCGGACGAGCGATCCGGGTGCTGAGCGTGGTGGATGCGTACACGCGGGAGTGTTTGGCCTTGGAAGTGGACACGAGTTTCGCCAGCCGGAGAGTGACGCGCGTACTGGAGCAGATCGTGAGTGAGCGCGGGGTGCCGCAGGCGATCCGTTGCGACAACGGGCCGGAACTGACCAGCCGGCATTTTCTGGCGTGGTGCGTGGAGCGGCAGATCGAACTGCTGCACATCCAGCCGGGAAAGCCGACGCAGAACGCCCGCATCGAGAGTTTCCACGGTCGGCTGCGGGAAGAGTG
>OCOJ01037199.1_pt4 | contig 10371 bp, 13 predicted proteins | sample 1539251 | NCBI WGS metagenome assembly OCOJ01 (sample SAMN01911457, study PRJEB22624) | soil metagenome | biome: Soil | place: Malaysia | collected 2012-04-30 | depth RA_metagenome m
GTCCGAGACCCAGGGCAACACCCAGAACAAAAATCCCCAACTTTCCGCCCATCGTGTTTCTCATTCGCTTCTCCATGAAATAAAGTCGGCGTCCTCCAATGCCCGGTTACGGTGATTTGGTCTTCGCACCCGTGGCCGCCAAGCCCCGCTGTGCCGCGGCGCGCGCGCCTTCCGGCGCGCCCTCGATGGCAAGAGCCGCGCGGTATTCTACTCCGGCCTGCTCCCGCCGCCCTCCCTCTTCGTGGATGCGACCCAGCCACACGTGTGCCCAGGCCAGCGTTCGCGGGTCCGGACCATAGCGCTTTTGCTCGCCGGACCCCGGCGCTGCGCCGAGCGCCGCTCCCTGCGCCGCCGCGCCCGGATTTGTCAGTTCGCTCACTACCTGCTCGAGGAGCGTACGGCCGCGGTCCACTTCCCCATCCACGATCACGGCAACCGCCAGTCCATACTGAGCGCGCGGCACATCGGGGTATTTCTCCAGGACTTTCTGGAAGGTGGCCCGCGCCAGCCGCGTGTCTTTCGCCGCCAGTTGGCTTTCGCCTTCGGCGAGCCAGCGGTCGAGCTCGCTCACTTCGCGGCGCGCAGGCGCGGCGTGCGGCTCCGCCGGCTGCTCCGATGCCGTACCCGCGGCCGCAAACTGCCGCGTCGCCAGGCGTTTCGCCTCGGCGTTCAGATCAATTTTCCCGGCCAGCCGGGAATAATAGACGTTGAGGCTGTCCTCGCCCTTTTCGTAGGAATCCAGCAGGTTGTACATGGTCCTGATGAGAATAAACCCGTCGGCCTCGGCCGCGTCCAGAGCCGCCTGTGTCTGCGCTGCCGGCAAGTGCTGGATGCGCAATTCGACAGCCTTCACCAGGCATTCATCGGCCAGCGCTTCGATGTCGTCCCGGAATTCGACGGGCAAACGCGGCGCGTGCGCGGCGACGTCCAGTATCGCCTTGCGTCCGGCCACGGGAGGATGGTAGGCGAGCGCCAGCGGGTCGAGCAGGAAATGCAGCAGCGAGTGCCGGATTTCGTTCCTGGCGGATTCGCGCGTGGGATCGATCACCAGCGCGTAGCGGCCGCCGTAAATGCGGAAATTGCTTCGCGTGCCCACCAGCGGCTCCGTGTACACGGTAAAGGTGTGTTCCGTGGAAGGCTGTAGAATCTGGCGTACATAACCGGTCTCCAGCAGAGTCATCTCGCCGAGCACGCGCTCGATATCCGCCGCATGGCGCTCGTAGATGGGTTTCACGCGCGCATAGAGCTGATCCACCTGTGCCTCACGGTAATAGGCGGAAAGCAATTGGGTGAATCCCTCGAGCGCACCCACGTCCGGGGGAATATTTTCCTGCTCCATGAGGAACTCGAACCGCGGCGGCGCGGACACCACTAATCCATAGGAAACGTAACGGGAAATCGTGGCCCCGGGGTCGGCCAGTTCGTGGTTGCGGTAGAACTCGCGCAGAGCGTCCACGGCAGGGCCGTCTTGCTTGACGATTTCCCGGCGGATGGCGGCCTCGAGCGGTGGGAGAGCAATTTCGGGAACATCAGCTTCGTATCCGCCGGCGTGCGCAGCGCAAAGCGCCGCGAACAGTTGCGGGCTCTGCTCCACCGAAACGGGTGACACCGGCGTCGTTGCCGGCACCGCAGTACGACGCTGCTGCGGCACTGCAGGCAAAGTCAGGAGTCCAACTGCCAGTACTAGGCCAAACGTGCTGCGTGCGTGGCGGATGTAAGGTTCCCCCTGAAGGTAGCGTGTGTCCTGCGGCAGGCAGGCCGAAGCGACATTCTCAATCTACCGGGCGCTTCGCAGGGAGTCAAGAAATGGGATCGGAGGTCGGAAGATTAATGGATGTGCGCCGTTTATAAGACTGGGAGCCGTTTCCCCGCATCCGGCCAAGGCCGCAGGGCTTCTCGTCTTGCTCTGCCCGTAGGGGCTAACAGGGCTTTCTGGCGCGGACAAACGCGCTCATGAATTTGCCTTCCACCTGGGGAGCAATGGCGTCGGCGTCGAGGCCGGCGGCGATCAGGAACTGGCGGGCATCGCGCACGTCGTAAACGCGCGTGGGCTCGATTTCGATGGCTTCAAACCCCGCGGCGGCGAGCTTCTGGCGATAGGACTGGTCGGTGAGCGCGCCGGCGACGCAGCCCACCCAGAGCTCCATGCTGCGGCGAATCTCGAGTGGAACCTCGCCGCGGACCACCACGTCGGAAACGGCCAGGCGGCCTCCGGGCTTCAGCACGCGGAAGGCTTCGCGCAGGACGCGGTCTTTGTCGGCGGAGAGATTGATGACGCAGTTGGACACGATCACGTCTACCGCGCCTGTGGGCAGTGGAATGTTCTCCATTTCGCCCTTCAAAAATTCGACGTTCGTCAGACCCGACTTGCGTTTGTTTTCTTCCGCCAGAGCCAGCATCTCGTCAGTCATATCGAGGCCGTAGGCCTTTCCTTGCGGCCCCACTCTGCGCGCCGAAAGCAGAACATCAATTCCGCCGCCGGAGCCGAGGTCGAGCACGGTCTCGCCGGGTTGCAAGCGGGCCAGCGCCGTGGGATTTCCGCAGCCGAGCGATGCGCGCAGCGCTGCCTCCGGCACGGCGGACGCTTCGCCTTCGCCGTAGAGATTCGCGGTGATGGGGTCGCAGCCTTCGATGCTGGATGCGGGGCTCGAGCCGCAGCATGCGCAGCCCTCGCCCGAGGCCACGCGCTGCGCCGCCGCACCGTACTTCTTTTTTACAATATCCTTTACGTCTTCCCCGCTCATCGAAAGCTCCTTTCCTGCCTTGCCATTCTCTCAATGCCTTAACGCTCTTACTCACTCAATGCGGCTGCGTCACTCGTAGGATGTTTCGCCGGGAAATCCGGTCACGAAGACTCGATTTCGCCAGTTCCGTCCATTCCCCCGACGGAATGCCGGGCCGGCTGCATCCGGGTGCGGAGTTCGCGCAGCCGTCTGCGCAGGTCCTCTCTGCTGGGGAAAGTGATGGCCTCCACCGGACACTGCTGCGCGCAGCTGTCGCAGCCGATCACGCAGTTGAGCGGGCTTTGCACGATGGGGTGCTGGTTCTCTTCGTCCCAAACGAACACGCCATTCTTGCAGAACTCGAGGCAGATCCGGTCGCCGATGCAGGCATCGGTGTCTATTGTCGGCTGCCAGTTCACAGAATCGCGCGGGATGCTCGGGTTCATCGCGGTCCACCCTTATCCGTCACCCGTGTCACTGCCTCAGAGACGTTCCGGCCCCGACGTCTTCGTGCTCCCGAATCAGGGCCGCGACCTTCTCCCCGATGGCGGCCAGGATGCCGTCGTTATTTGTGCCGCGAATGTCCACGGGCACAAAGCGTTTGGGATCGAAACCGGTCCTGCGCAAGAGCTTCTGAAAGAGTTTGTACTGCGCTTCCGGAGCGCACGCGCCGCTGACGATGTATGTTTCCGGGTCCTTCGCCGATTCGCGGAGGATGTCCGCAAGCGCTTCGTTGCCGCCTTGCCCGCAGAGCTGCGGATGCACCACGGCGTATTTCACATCCAACTCCGATTCCACCTCAAAGGGCAGAGTGTTGAAGTCGCTGTCCTTAAATGACGGACACAGGCCCTTGCAATTGCACAGCAGCACTTTGATGTTCATGTGTGCTTCTCCCTATAAGTCTTGAGCCGCACTCTCTTGCGGGCCGCTGGCCTGCAAAACTGCCATCCGTGCGACATCTCCGGTCTGGCCCTGGTACGAACGGGGAAACCAGTGGCGGGTGCGGTTGCACACCGAGCAGACCGAGAGCATCACCGGCACCTCGATCAACACCCCCACCACCGTGGCCAGAGCAGCCCCGGAGCCAGGGCCAAAGAGCGCAATGGCCGTCGCAACGGCAAGCTCGAAAAAGTTGCTGGCCCCGATCAGCGCCCCGGGCGCTGCGACCGGGTACTCGACCCGGAACACGCGCATCAGCCCGTAGGAAAGTGAAGCGTTGAAATACACCTGAAGCAGGATGGGCACGGCAATCAGCAATACGTGCGAAAACTTTCCGGCCAGATTGTCGGCCTGGAAGGCGAAGATCAGCACGAGCGTGGCCAGTAGGGCCACAATCGTGACCGGAGCAAACCTGGGAAGCAGCGTGCCCTCAAGCCACTGCTTGCCGTGGCGATGGATGAGCCACGCGCGCAGCACCGTGCCCACACTCAGAGGGATCACAATGAAGGCCACCACGGAGTAGAGCAGAACCAGAAACGGCACACGGAGCGACGAGGCGCCACTTACCAGGAACCGTACGATGGGCGCAAAGAGAACCAGCATGATCAAATCATTCAGCGATACCTGGACGAGGGTGTAGGCGGGATCGCCATCCGTCAAATAGCTCCACACAAAGACCATGGCCGTGCAGGGAGCAGCGGCGAGGATGATCGCCCCGGCGATGTACTGGCTGGCCTCGCCAGGCGTGATCCAGGCGGACAAAACGTGCCGGAAGAAAACCCACGCGATCAAAGCCATCGAGAAGGGCTTGACCATCCAGTTGACAAATAGCGTGACCAGCAGGCCCTTGGGCTTCTGGCCCACCCTGCCGATGGCGGTGAAATCCACCTTCATCATCATCGGGACGATCATCAGCCAGATGAGCACGGCGATCGGCAGATTGATCTGGCTGCCCTTTCCGAATTCGAGCCCGCGGAGCGCGCCGGTGAGAGACGGCGTCAGTTTGCCAATTGTGACGCCGGCAACCATGCACGAGGCAACCCAGGCGCTCAGGTAGCGCTCGAACAGGTTCAGTCTCTTCCGCCCTGCGTCTGCTCCCGGTCCGCTCATGGGTTTGTGCTCCTCGATTGGTTCAGCCTCCGCCGCGAGCTCTTATGCGCGCCAAGACTTCTCTGCAGCGAAAAGTCCAGATCACAGGCGCGGGCGAGAAGGCGGAAGAAAGCTTTCCCGAGTTCCGTTTCCGCGGGCGCCAGTGAGTAGAGCATGCGAGGGCCGTCTCGCCGGTCGAGGACCAAGCCTGCATGGCGCAAGGCAGCAAGGTGCCGGGAAACCGTTGGCTGTGGCAGGCCCAAACGGGCCTGCAGTTCGCACACGCACAGCGTGCCGCTCCGCAAGAGCTGCAGGATTTCCAGCCTCACGGGTTCGCTGGCCGCCTTGAACAGGGGGGCGAGTTCTGAAGTCATGCTATCCTCATATTCGCCTAAGCGAATAGCCATATGATCCCGCAGCGGGAAACGTTGCGCCGTGACTGCCGTCACGGCCCGATGTGACCCCGCACACCAGGCCGTAAAGCTTCGCGGTGCAACGGCATGATCGGCTGCAAGGTCCCACTCTAAGACCTTTGCCTCATTGCCGGCCAATCTGGTCAATCTCTCTCTTGATGGCCAGCCGGTCGAGGCTTGAAAGTGGTAAGCAAAGAAAAAGATTGATTCTTCGATCGAGGATCATAAAAGCTTCGCGGAAGGCTTTCTCGATCTCCTGTGGTGTGCCCTGCACTATCGCGGGATCCGGAACTCCCCAATGGGCAGTCATCGGCTGGCCTGGCCACACGGGGCAGACCTCACGCGCCGCGTTGTCGCACACCGTAAAGACAAAATCCATCTGCGGCGCGCCGGGCCGCGCAAATTCGTCCCAGTCCTTGCTCCGCAAACCCTTCGTGGGCAACCGGGCAAGTTCGAGTTGCCGTAAGGCCTCCGGTCGGACAATCCCTGCAGGATGGCTCCCGGCACTGAAGGCCCTAAAATGCGGCACGCCTTTCCGGTTCAGGATGGCCTCAGCCATGATGGAGCGGGCAGAGTTGCCCGTACAAAGGAACAAGACATTGTACCGTGCCTTCATGATGGCCTCTTGGTTCGCGGCTGTCTTCGGCTCCGAGCAGACCTGTCCGGGAGGCATGCAGACTCGCTTTGACCAGCTTTACGGAGATTGGTCCCGCACGCGGCGCAGCAGTTTTCCATGAGGAATCCGGCCAGAGCGCTCACCGCCTCCAGCCGCGGTGAATAGCGAATGGAACGCCCGTTCTTATGCGGCTCGACGAGTTCGGCGGCCGCCAGCACGTTCAGGTGGAAGGACAACGTGGGTCCGGGAAGATGCAAATGGCGGGCAATCTCGCCGGCCGGGAGACCCTGGGGCGCGAAGCGCACGAGCAGGCGGAAAATGTCCAGGCGCGTTTCCTGGGCCAGGGCGGCGAGGGAATCGACAGCTTGTGATGTATTCATATTTCCGGAACTATGGAAATATACTTGCGAAGAAGGAAGATGTCAATACATTTCTGGGACGGGTAAGGGTTATTTTGCCTGGTAGTGGTTCGGGAGCCGGGTGCGTGGCATACAGCCAAGAGTGGCTGCGCTATGGGGCTCAGCCCTTCACGTGGAATTCGTCGAAGCGGACGATGACGCGGCCGCCGGCGGTGGGTCGCCCGAAGCTCAACTGGGGCTGGAAATGCGAGAACAGCAGGATGTGGTCGAGCTGGCGCAGCGTGGCGCGGTCCGGCGTGCCGGAAAGCACTTCGTAACTCACCGCCTGGCCCTGAGCATTGATGGTGAACTCGACGAGATCCACGTCGGCGCTGATGTCCGGGATGTGCTGGACGCCGGCGGAGGCGGGCAGCGCCGAAAGCGTTTGCAGCCGCGCCGGCTGAATCACCGGAATGGGCTGATCGTGCGGCACGGCCCCGAGCGGAACTCCAAGGAAAAGGCTGTGCAGAATCACCGCGTAAACCAGCAGCGACATCGCCACGCCGCCCGTGGCGGGCACGGCCAATGGTTCGAGGATGTCTTCCAGCATGCGTGTGGCCGCGCGGCGCACGCGGCGCCACACGGTCTCCCGCCGCGCATGGTCCACGGCCAGCCGGATGCGCAGAGAAAGACCCGCGGGCGGAGCGGGCGGGTCCGCATGGGCCAGCAGCGCGGCCATCCGCGCGTAGCCCTCGAGCTGGCTTCGGCATTCGGCGCATTCCGGCAGATGCTGCGCCACATTTCGATGTTCGCGCGCGGAAAGCGCGCCATCCAGGTGACCGGGAAGCTTGCGACGCACTGTGCGGCAGGTCATGGTTCCCCTCCTGCCAGTTCACGAGCCATCATTTCGCCCGGCCGCAGGCCCGCACGAGCGTTGCCGAGTTCCGGGTCAAGCAATTCTTTCAACGTCCGACGGCCCCGGAGGATGCGCGACTTCACCGTGCCCACGGAGACTTCCAGCACCTCGGCAATTTCCTCGTAGGACAGGCCTTCCAAATCCCGCAGTACCACGGCGCCGCGGAACACCTGCGGCAGACGCGCCAGCGCCCGGCGAACCGCCTGCTGCGTCTCGCGGGCAGCGCAGGCATCAAACGGGCTGGGGTCGGCAGCAGCGCCGAGCGTCTCACCACTCGTTCCATCCAAGTCGTAAGACGTCTCCTTGGATTGGTGTCGCCGCCACCAGCGCCGCTGGTTCAGCGCCTCGCGGATGGCGATGCGGTAGAGCCAGGTCTTCAGCGAACTGCCGCGCCGGAAGCCGTAGATTCCCCGGAACGCTTTGAGGAATACCTCCTGCGTGGTGTCCGCCGCGTCTGCGGAGTTGCCGAGCATCTGACAGAGCAGGCGGAAGAGCGGCGCGTGGAAGTGCTGGATCAGGGCGTCGAAGGCCGCGGGTGAGCCCGCTTGCAGCTCGGTGACGACCTCAGCTTCATCTCGTCCCCAGGTGAGAGCCTGGGCCATCTGGGCCATGATGCTCAGTTCCTCGCCTTCAACATGGATCTGCGGCGCTGCGCCTCCCGCCCCTTGTTGTGCCAATTCGGGCGTGAACGCCGACTCCGCCTTTCGACCATTAGACACCGCTACACCCTGCCTGGTTCCCGCGCCTGTTCCATGCCGCCTGCCCTGAAAGCAGTGGTGAAGGAGGCCCTGCCACGGGCCCGGCCGCGAGCTTGATTGCTAAGAGTAGCAAAATACCCCGCTCCGTTGCCTGGAGGGGCACGGTTCGATGCTTCCCCGGAGAACTACCGTAGTGGAATCGGGATGGCCGCCCCTGCGGGAACGCGCCGGAGGGGGCAGGCGTATACTCGTGGCTCGTTTCCGCTGGATGTTCGGACTGCGCGATGGGAGGTTGGATGCGAGGGCTCAAAGGCAAACGAGTGTTGATCACCGGCGGGGCCAGCGGCATTGGCGCAGCAACCGCGGCCCGCTTCCTCGAGGAGGGCACCCGGGTGTGCATCCTGGATCGCGATGCGGCCGCCCGCGAGCGCATCGCGCGCGAATTGCCGGGACTGGCCGGCGCGCTGGCGGCTGACGTCACCCGGCTGAACGAAGTGCAGGCTGCCTTCGGCGAGGCCATTGCGCGCATGGGTGCCGTGGACGTGCTGATCAACAACGCAGGCATCAGCATCCGGCATCGCGTTCTCGAGATCACCCCGGAAGAGTGGGACCGGGTGATTGCCGTCAATTTGACGGGAGTGTTTTTTGTGGCGCAGACGGCGGCGCGGCACATGTACGAGCGCGGATCAGGTGTAATCCTGCAGACCGCGTCTACCAACGGCATGTCCGGGCATCCCTTCTATGCGGACTACAACGCGACCAAGGCGGGCGTCATCTCGCTTACAAAGACGATGGCACTGGAGCTGGCACCGCGCGTGCGCGTGAACGCCATCGCCCCCGGCTATGTGCTGACCCCCATGCAGCGCGCTGAATACACGGACGAGATGCTCGAAGCGGTCAACCAGAAGATCCCGCTCCAGCGGCACGCCAAGCCCGAAGAAATTGCCGCTCTGTTCGCCTATCTGGCTTCCGACGACGCGGAGTACGTCACCGGACAGGTGTTCGTAATTGACGGCGGAGAAACAGCCGGCGACCTCGCGAGCCGGTAGCGGCGACTGCGCTGCCTGCGCGCATCCACCCATGAGCGACACACATTCCCGCCGCGCGCTCGAAGAAAAGGTTGCGCTCGTCACCGGCGCTGCTTCCGGAATCGGCCGCGCCATTGCGCAGCGCTTTGTGCGCGAGGGCGCCGCGGTCCTGTTCGCCGACCTGGATGAATCCGCGGGAGCGGCGGCAGCCGAAGAAGCCGTCCGCGCAGGCGGCCGCGCCCGCTTTATGCGCACCGACGTGAGTCAGGCCGCGGATTGCGCCGGGGCAGTTGAAGAGGGGATCGCCGGCTTCGGCGCGCTGCACATTCTGGTGAACTGCGCGGGGGTGATCCGCCGGGCCACCGTCACGGAACTAAGCGAAGCGGACTGGGACCTGGTGATGGACGTGAATGCGAAATCTGTGTTCCTAATGTCCCGCGCAGCTATCCCGCATTTGGCTGCCGTGCGCGGCTCGATCCTGAACATCGCCTCGGGATGGGGGCTCGCGCCAGGACCGCGCGCCGCCGCCTATTGCGCCTCGAAAGCCGCCGTGGTCCTGCTGACGAAAGCGATGGCCATCGACCACGGCGCACAGGGTATCCGCGTTAACTGCATCTGCCCCGGCGATACAGACACGCCCATGCTGCGGCAGGAGGCGCGTCAGTTGGGACAGCAGGACGCCGATTTCCTGGCCGAAGCCGCGCGCCGGCCGCTGGGCCGCGTGGGCCGGCCGGAGGAAATCGCCGACGCCGCCGTTTTCCTGGCAAGCGACGCGGCGCAATTCATCACCGGGACAGCGCTCGTGGTGGACGGCGGCGGGCTGGCCTGAAGCGACACGCGAGGAGAAACCATCATGCGGCTGGCGGAGCGAGTGGCTCTCATCACCGGTGCGACGTCCGGAATCGGCCGTGCCACTGCCATGTTGTTTGCGCGCGAGGGCGGGCGCCTCGCGCTTACCGGAAGGAACGACGAACGAGGCCGGCAGGTCGTCGAAGAGATTCGCGCTGCCGGCGGCCATGCCACGTATCTTCATTCCGACGTGTGCAACGAAGCAGACTGCCGTCGCGCTGTCGAACATGCGATCGCCGAATATGGCCGGCTGGACGTCCTGTTCAACAATGCCGGCGTCTTTTTTCCCAACACCGCCGTGGAGTGCACCGAGCAGGAGTGGGACGCGCAGGTGGACACCAACCTGAAAGGCGCCTTCCTGATGTCCAAATACGCGCTCCCGCACATGATTCGCCAGGGACGCGGCAGCATCATCCACAACAGTTCGGGCTGGGGCATCGTGGGCGGTGACCGCGCAGTGGCCTATTGTGCGGCGAAGGGCGGGCTGGTGCTGATGGCCAAAGCCATGGCCATTGACCACGGCCGGCAAGGCATTCGTGTCAATTGCATTTGTCCCGGCGACGTGGATACTCCCATGCTGCCGGAGGACGCGCGGATGCGCGGCATGGACTGGCGGAAGTATCTGGAGGGCTGCGCCAACCGCCCGCTGGGGCGCATTGGCACCGCCGGCGAAATCGCGAAGGCCGTCCTGTTCCTCGCGTCCGACGAATCTTCGTTCATGACCGGCGCGGCGCTGGTCGTGGATGGTGGCGGGGCCGCGGG
>OCOJ01047317.1_pt2 | contig 10371 bp, 6 predicted proteins | sample 1539251 | NCBI WGS metagenome assembly OCOJ01 (sample SAMN01911457, study PRJEB22624) | soil metagenome | biome: Soil | place: Malaysia | collected 2012-04-30 | depth RA_metagenome m
GCTCCGGTCGAGCGAAGCGGCAGGAACGGCCACCACGGTCTTCTGCTGGATTCCTTTGCGGGCTATCCGGTTCCGTTCGAACCGCAATTTGAGGAAATCCACGGCCTCGGCGGTCAACCGCTTCCGCTCGTCCGCGTCCCACAGGGCTTCGCGAACGATCCGCCAGATGATCCGCGGCCGGAAATAATATTCGTCGAAGAAGCGATTCACACCCGCCAGCATGTCTTCCCGCGTGAGCCCGGGATACTGAAGGTGGGGCAATTGATGGCCCTTGCCGTCGGCCAGCGCTTCGCCGGCCAGGAAGCCCTTGTCGGCTGCAAATGTGTACAACTCGGTGCCGGGCATCGCGTGGGCCAGCGACACCTGAACCGTTTCCGGGTCCAGTTCCTTGGCAAGGTCGATGGTGCGCTGGATGGTCTCTTTGGTTTCCCCCGGCAGCCCGATGATGAAGTCGCCATGCACCCGGATGCCGACTTTCTTGCAGTTCTTCGCAAAGGCGCGCGCCATTTCCACCGTGGCGCCCTTCTTGATGTTCTTCAGGATTTGGGGATCGCCCGATTCATATCCCACGATGAGCAGCCGGCACCCGCCATCGGCCATGGCCTTCAGCGTGTCGTAGTCGCTGTGCACCCTCGCGTTGCAGCTCCAGGTTTTCCCAATGGGGCCGAGCCGCTTGGAGAGCTCCATCACGCGGTCCTTGCGGATGTTGAACGTGTCGTCGTCGAAGTAAAACTCTTTCGCCTGTGGAAAGAGCTTCGCGGCCTGTTCGAACTCCCGCACCACGTTGTCCACCGACCGCGTCCGCCAGGCATGCCCGGAAAGTGTTTGCGGCCACATGCAAAACGTGCAGAGCGCCGGGCAGCCCCGCGAGCTGTAGAACGCCACGTAGGGGTGCTTCAGGAACGGCACGTTGTAATTCTCGATGGTCAGGTCGCGCTTGTAGACTTCGGTGGCAAAAGGCAAGGCATCCAATTCCTCGCTGTGCAGTTTGGGCCGCTCCGGGTTGTGCACCACCTTGCCGTTCTTCCGGAAGCTCGCGTTCTGGATCGTTTCCAGGGCGCGCCCCTGCGCGTATTCCACTACTGCGTAATCGAACTCCCCGCGCACAACGAAATCAATCGCCTCGCTCGTGCGCAGGCTTTGCTCCGGCTGCGTTTCCACGTGCGGGCCGACGAAGCAGATCTTCAGGCCGGGCCGCGCGTTCTTCATTTGCTCGGCCAGCCTCACGTCATTGGCAAATCCCACCGTGGAGGTGAACAGCACCACGAACTCATAGTCCCGCGCGATGCGGACCGTTTCCTCAGGCGTCACCTTATGGGGGCAGGCGTCCAGCAGCCGGCTTCCCGGCAGCATCCCCGCGGGGAAGGAAAGCCACACCGGATACCAGTACGATTCAATCTCGCGCGAAACAGGCCAGCGCGAACTCGCCCCGCCGTCGAACTTCTCAAAGCTGGGCGGATTCAGCAGAAGCGTCTTCATCACTCCGGAGGTCATCCGCATCCCCCAAGACGACTGCGCCCCGAGCGGTGCGGGGCGCCAAGCAAATATTTTACCTCACACCGCCCGCATTCCGAAAAATCATCGCTCCCGTCCGCCCCTCTTGTGCTCATTGCAGAACGGTGGCGAGTTGACCGGTCATCCGCAGCAGCTCCAGCGAGGCCTGTTGGTTGTCGAAGTCGGCATCCANCCAGAAAGGCCAGCCACTTCGTGCTTTCCTCCAGCCGCAGTTTTTCCACTTCGCGGAGGTTCGCGTGGCCTTCCTCGAACTTGGCCTGAAGGATGTGCAGCTCTTCCTGCACCAGCTTCAGCTCCAGCCGCGCCACTTCGCGCGCCGCCTCCGTCTCGCGCACCCGCCGGGCCTGGCCGCGGACCTCGTTCTCCACGCGGCTGCGCGTGGCGGAAAGCTGCAGCTCAGACCGGCGCAAATCCTCGCTGGCGAGATCGACCGCGGCGGTGGTGCGCGCGCTGAAGATGGGAATGTTGATTTGCAATCCCACGTTCACGTTGTTCTTCTGAAAATTCTTGTAAAACTGGTCGTAGTTGTTGATTTTGCTCAGCAGGCTGTATTTGCCCACCAGGTCCACCGTGGGGAAGTACCCGCCCTTTTCGCCCTTCAGCCGTTCTTGCTTGGCGCGATAGTCGAGTTCAGCCTGACGGATCTCCAGGCTGTTTTCCAGCCCCAGAGCCACCAATTCGTGCATCGGGCGGTCCGCCGCGGAGGCAAAATTGGGAGTTTGGTCCGTTGCCGTGAGTTCGATGTGGCGGTCGGGAGCGATGCTGCACAAATCCCGCAGGGTTGACTCCAGCACGTCTTCGCGGCCCTCCAGTTGCAACCGCCGCTGTTCCACTCGCGCCGTGGCCAGCTCCGCCCGGGTAACCTCGATGGGCAGCTCCTGCCCTTCCGCCACCCGCTGCCGGGTGACATCCAGGACGCGAGTCGAGCTTTCACTTTCCGTCCGCAGCAGCTCGAGGCCATGCCGCACTTTGTTCAATTCCAGATAGGTGGAGGCGGTTCTGACCATCACCGAATCCCGCGTCCGGCTCGTTTGCAACTGTTCGATCTGCGCTTGCAGCGACTCCGCTCGATATTGTCCGCGCAAGGGAGGATTGAACAGCGTCTGCACGTAGGCCATGTTGAAGATCGAGGGCGCTGTGCCTCCGGGCGTTTCCGGGATCCCGTAGGTGTACTGTGCTCCGGATCCCGTAAACAGGTTGGGTTGGAACCGTGCCTTGGTCAGATTGGCCTGCCGCCGGGCCACGCTCGCCCGGATGCGCGCCAGCGCCACTTCGCGACTGCCCTTCAGCGCGCGGTCCAGTGCTCCCTTGAGCGTGAGTTCGGCGGGCGGAGGGGTTTCTTGTGGCTCAGCCTCTCCCCGAGGCGAATGCTGCTGCGCGGCGAGCGGGGCCCCATGCGCACTGAGGAGCAGGAAAAGGAGCGCCATCCCGGCTGGGACTCCGCTGCGGCGCCGGTCCCGCGCCGCCTTCAGCGCGCGACGATTCTCGTTCCTATTCATATCGCAACGATTCCGTCGGCTGCAGCCCCGCCGCCCGATTTGCAGGCAAATAGCCGAACAACACCCCGGTCAGGCAGGTGACCACAAACGCGACGACTACCGATACCCAGGAAACGGAAACCGGAAATTCCCAGGGAAGGAAGAATTTGAGCAGCACGGGAATGCTGACCGCAATCAGTATACCCGCCATGGCTCCCACCCCGCTGATCACGATCGCTTCCAGCAAGAACTGCCAGCGGATCTCCCGCCGCGGCGCTCCCACGGCCATGCGCACGCCGATTTCCCGGGTGCGCTCCGTCACCGTCACCAGCATGATGTTCATGATTCCGATCCCGCTGATCACCAGGGCGATGAACCCCACCAGCAGCAGGATCACGGTGAGGGCCAGCGAGATTTTTCTGGCCGTGTCCAGGATGGCGTTCAGATTGTCCACCTTGTAGACGGCGCCCGGCCGGTGCCGCGACTTCAGGATCTGCGCGACCTGGCGCGTGACCCCGGGAACTTCCTCCAGGCTTCCAGCCTGCGCGTAGATCACGCGGATAAACTCGTTTCCCGAATAATACTTCAGCAGGGAAAGCGGGATGATCACGGTTTCGTCCTGGATCTCGGACAGGCCGAACGTGGACATGCGTTCCCGGAACACTCCCACCACGGTAAATCGCAGCTCCCCCACCCGCAGCAGCCGTCCGACGGGGTCTTCGTGGGGAAACGCCCGGGCCGCCAGCTTCTCGGAAAGCGCGCACACTTTCGCACGCGCGTCCATGTCGTCCGCGTCTAGAAACCGTCCCCGCAGGACCATCAGGTTGCGGATGCGCTGGAATCCCCGGGTCACGCCCGTCAGCGTCACGGCGCGTTCCACACCGGCCACGGTCACCGCCATTCCGATCGGATAGCTCCCGGCCACTTCCCTCAGTCCCGGGATGCTGGCGCGGATCGCCTCCATGTCCTCCTTGGTCAGCTCGTCGCTTTGTACCGCCCTCTGGCCCAGCCCCGTTCGGACCACCTCCGCAGTCACCAGATTCGATCCCACCGCCTCGATCGCGGAAAGAATGTACTCCTTCCCAGTGGTCGCCACCGTGGCCACCAGCACAATACACGCGCTCCCGATAACCACGCCGAGCATGGTGAGCGCGGCCTTCATCTTGTTGGCCCGCAACGCGTCGAGCGCGACCGTCAGTGTTTCGGTCTTCAGATTCCCCTCCGCCGAGCTCAGCTTTAAGATGTTTCCGCGGCGCCGCTGGTCTCTTCAGACAGGACTGGCACCCGGTCCGATTATTTCTTCCGGGAGAGTAAGCCGAGCACCCAGCTCGCAAAATCGTCGGAGAGCCCGAACGCTTCCTTCACCCGCGAATAGAGGTTCTGGACCTTGCTCTGGGCTTAATCCGCGCTCGGCCCCCGGGTGGTAGTTTTGTCTCCCTGCTGCCCCTTCGGGCCGGCCCCTGGCCGGACAGGCTCCACATCGCAATCATAATCGAGACCTGGGAATTTCAGAACCAGGAATGCGAGATTCACTCCCCGGCCAGCTGCCCTGGACCGAACGAGGTTGACCTGAGTTTGTCGTGACAAAGCGGAGTTGGTCCAATCGCGATTCTCAGCATTCGCAGACCAGGGCTGGCGACGGCGGGGCCGCGGTGTGGACGGAGGTCCGACCAGGTAAGCCTTCTCCGGAATCCTTTCCGCTTCAGCCAGCCATGCCCTGGATGTCCAGGCGGAAGCTTTAGAAACAGTCTTCAGAATACTCCGTCAGCCTAGCCTCTGAAGTAGCCCGCTGCCGCTTCACTGTTCCCCGGTAGATGCGAACGGCTTCGGGGAGCCCTGCCTTTCCGGTTTCTGGGACGCGTCCAGAGGACAGTCTGCGCCGCGCATGCCCACATTCTGGTCCTGCAGGCAACCCACCAGGGCCGCAGATAGGGCTTCTCCGGCGGGCGTGGCCACCAGATCGTGCAAGTTTTCGGGGTCCCCCGGCCACTCGAAGAGAGCGGGGCCATGCGTGCTGTGGTCAATCAGGAGCCAGCGAGGTGTGACGATGGCTGAGAGGGACCCGGAATAGTTGGGCATCTTCTCGAGTCCGGGATAGGCCATTTGCGCCAATTCGGAGATGGGGAACGGCCAAGCCGAAACCTCCTCGCCTGCCCTCCACAATTGCGCCAGGGAAGGAGCAGGAAATCCGCTGGGTTCTTTCTGCCCGGCGATCTCGAGGAGTGTGGCGGGCAGCGACACCAGCGAGACGGGCCGCTCGAGGCGCAATCCGCGGGTCAGCGCCGGGCGCCCCCAGAAAATCAGCGGGACGTGGACCAATTCCCAGTAGAGAGCGTTGCGATGACCGTGCAACCCGTGCTCGCCCAACAGTTCGCCATGATCCGCAGTGACCACGACCACTAGGTTTTCCGCCAGCCCGCGCTTCTCCAGGCCTTCGACCAGTTCGCGCACGCAGTTATCCATGTACACCAGGGCGCCGTCGTATGCGTTGCTGCGGGATTTGTTGATCTCCGCGGGAGTGAATTCCGCGGCGCTCCGCGCAGGAGGCGGCAGCGGCACGGACGAAAACAGATTGCTGTAAGCCTGCTCCGGCATCGCGCCGCCGGCGTTGGCATCGTAATAGTTGAGCACCAGGAAGAACGGCTTTTTCGGCACTTCGTCCAGCCAGCGAAGAGCAGTCCGGTTTACATCCCCGGCGCGTTTGTATCCCAGCACCAACCGATCGTCGGTAACCCACGCAAGCCCGCTGCTCAGCAACCGGCCATAGCCGGTTTCTGCGAACCTGGCACTCACGGACCAGAATCCGTCTTCAAAGTGCTGGAAGCCACGGGCCATGCCCCGCGCGCTCGCAAACCAGTCCATGTTTCCGGAAAAGCCGCCGGTGACGTAGCCCAGCCGGTCGAAGGCTGCGGCCACCGTCGCGTAGCGCCCATCGTATCCGTTCAGGACTGCGTGGTGTTCGCGCGGGTAGCGCCCGGTGAGTATGGAGACGTGTGAAGGAAGCGTCCAGGACGAGGGAGCCACTGCATTGTCGAAGGTAATTCCTCCGGCCGCGAGGCTTTCCAGGTACGGCGAGGTTTTCCGCTCATAGCCGTACACGGACAAATGGTCCGCTCGCACCGTGTCCAGTATGACCAACACGATGTTGGGAGCGCCGGCCGGCGGGGAAGGTAGGGCACCCCAGGCCGCGGTTTCCTGCCGCCAGGTGATGAAGTTCACTCCCAGTGCCGCTACACAGATGTAAGCAACGGACGCTGCAAACATTCGGGGCGAAAGCTCCAGCGCCCTTTGCCAATGCCTCCGGAACCAGCGTCCTGCGGCGGACGCGAGGCCCAGCGCCAGGATTACGGCACTGTAGAGAGCAAAGTATTCCGTGAGCCATATCCAATCAAAAAATGCAAGGAAGGAGAGCACGCCAAAAACCAGGCGCACACGCATCTCCCCCGTTGTGCCAAATGCCATAAAGAAAAGCTGGAGCAACAGCGCCACACCGGCAAACACCAGCAGCGTAAACAGCGGGGAGAGGTACAGCACACACGGTTCCGCGGTGGATCCGAACAATCCTTGGCCGACCCATCGGCCGGCCTGAGCCCCATAGAACCCGGCGCCCTCGAGGAGTCCTGTGAGCGCGCCCATCGAGAGCGCGAGGAAAAACAGGTCGCGGGAGCGGAACTCTCCTCGCGGCTTGCCGCCATGCAGGTCACCCGCCACGGTCACTTGCTCCTTCTCCCCTCGTCCGAATCGGAGTGAGTCCGGCGGGCCGCTCCTTTGGAACAGGAGCACGCCCCCGGCCTACGCGGATGCGGCGAAAGGAACCATCTTGGTTATTTAGGGAAAGGCGTTCACATGAGGACAAAGCATCGCCGGGCCAAGAGTGGCCTTCTGCCATGAAACACTGCCTCCTGGAAGGGCGCACGTCATTATCGAGCGTGCAAGCGGTCTCTGTAAAGTGGGATGTGCGTTCCCCTTGCCGACCCAAGGTCTCTACCCTCTTCTCTATTACACGCCGAGGGGAAAAATGTTGCGCAATGTTGTCCTCAAATGCGGTCCGGTGTGGAATTCGGAAACTCAGGACCCGGACGAAGCGGCCCTAGCTCCGGCCGCTACCTGGCTGGCCGCTTCTGAGGCTTCCATCCGCGACTTCCGCTAGGAGATCACCGCATAGGCCGCCAGCACCATCCAGATGCAGGTGCGTAGATTCGATCCAGATTGGTTTTGCGATCGTTGCTCCCTGAAGTTCAGAACCGAATCCCCGAGGCTCGCCGGCACCGAGAAAACGTTGTAGGCGTGCCAGGTCTCATTCCAGGCGGCACACCTGGACGCTCCGGTTCTGGTAGGGGCACACAAGTCCGGGCACTCCGGGCTGTTCGAGCACTGCCCAATTTACGGCGAACCGTCTCCTGAGTTTCAGAAAATCATCAGCCTGAAATCCCTGCCACCCTCGGAGCGCGCTCACCTGCTCCCACCATTCCTCGGCCAGCGGTGGGAACATGACAGCTGCTCCGCTGTCCTTCACCATGTCCGCCAGCATGCTGCGCTCGGCGATGGCCCTGAAGCCGTGCTCATCCTCTCCGGGAAGCTCCATGTGTAATGGATCCAAAGTGAAGTAGGCGTCGGTGGGGGTGTTCTGCCGAATCCACTCGAAGGCCTGCACCCATTCGTTCTGGTTCCGAACCCCTGGCCACTCGATGTGCGCTGTGTCCGGGAACAGCCGGAATTGTACGTAGGCCATCCCCGCGCACAGCGGGACGAACAGCAACACCCATCGCGCCACGCTGCGCTTCAGCAGAAACTGGCCGGCCATTCCCCCCATCAACAGGACCAACAGCACATAGGCCAGATGGAGGCTCCGCAAAGGCTGGAATCTGGCCAGCGCTTCAAAGCGCCGCGGAATATCCAAAATCAGCGCGCCCAGCAGGAAGATAAGAACAAACGGTGCCAGGCTCCGGCACAGCAGCTCCACGTTGGGCATTCGCCGCGCCCGCGCAACCCTTCCGAAACCGTAAAACGCCCCGGCCGGCGCCAGAATCCCCACCCAGCCGTACCACGGCCAGTGAATCACGTAGTGAGCCGCGTGCCGCAGCGCCGCCTGGTGATACGCCTCGCTGGGTGCCGCGAGTGAAATCCCGAACGCCAGGAGCGCTCCCGCCGCAGTGACCTTCGGCTCGAGGTAGCGAATCCCCGCCAGCAGCAGTACCAGGAAAATCCCGTACACGGGCATCAGGGGATGCACCAACCCGGCGGCCAAAAGCCACACGAGGGCTCTCCCGTACCGCTTTTCCAGCGCGCGGGCCACCGCAAACATCGCCGCAAACGAGGAGAAGGACCGCGGATTTACATACTGGTCCACGAGGAACAGCGCTGTTTCCGACACCGGCAGCGTCAGCAACGCCGCCACCAGGACCACGGCGCACCATCGCGCCGGCTCATCCTCGAAACACAAACAACTCACCTTCCAGCATCCCATCAGGAACAGAAAGATGCAGAGCAGGTGCCAGGCGAGCAGCACCGTGTCCAGCGGCAGATGCAGCATGCGGGCGCTTCCCGCGATCAGATTCGGGAACAACGTCAGCGACGCGTGGGACTCGAAGAACTGTGCTCCGTAGGGATACAGCGCGGGGTTCAACAGCTTCTTCACGGCAGGAACATAGATCTCCGCATCCTCCACGTAGGGGTGATAGCCATGGATGAGGAAAGCGCCGGCGGTCAGCAGCAAAAGGCAGAAAGCCGTTTTGGCTTTCAAACGCAATCTCCGGAGATTGGGAGAGCGCACGGACCGCGCTCGTTAAAAGAGGAACACAAGCAAAAATACGCGCCCGCCGCGTCCCGCCCGGCGCGCGCCCGGCTCACTATTTCGCTGCCGCCCGGGCCTGCAGCACCGCTTTCTCCTCAACCGGGGCGGAGTAATAGCCCAAGTCGAGCTTCCTGCCCCGCTCGCTGAACATGCGGTAGTGCGCCAGCCCCAGTTTCTGCAAAGCGAATTTCGCCGTCGTCGCCAGCACCCCGATGCCGTACCGCACGCTTCTCCGGAAATTGATGGACGAAGCTTCTTTGAAGTATTTCGTCGGGCAGGAAACCTCGCCGATCTTCTGGCCGAAATAGACAGCCTGGGCCAGCACCTCGTTGTCGAACACAAAATCGTCCGAGTTCTCCAGCAGCGGCAGCTTCAGGAGCGCCTCGCGGGTGAATCCCCGGTAGCCGGTGTGATATTCGGAGAGCTTCGCGCCCAGAATCAGGTTCTGGAACGCCGTCAGCAGCCGGTTGGCCACGTATTTGTACAGCGGCATGCCGCCTTTGAGCGCGCCCCCGCCGATGATTCGCGAGCCCAGCACGATGTCGTACACGCCGTAGGCGATCATGCTGGCAATCGCCGTGACCAGCAGCGGTGAGTATTGATAGTCGGGGTGCACCATGATGACTACGTCGGCCCCCGCGTTCAGCGCCTCGCGGTAGCAGGTTTGCTGGTTGCGCCCATAGCCGTAATTCGCGTCATGGCGGAAGATTCTGAGCCCCAGCCGCGATGCCACGCGCACCGTCTCGTCCGTGCTGCAGTCGTCCACGAGGATGCGCAGATCCACCATCGCCGGCAGTTCCCGCACGGTTGCTTCCAGTGTCTTTTCCGCGTTGTACGCGGGCAGGACCACCGCCACTCGTTTCCCGTTGATCATTCCCCGTCTTCTTCTCTGCCCTGGGGCCAATTCGGCGTTGCGCCGTGATTCGCTCCCCGACATTTTGAATGCCTGGCGCGGGAAAGACAAGCGAACACTCCTGCAGGTGTCGGCTTAGCATTCGTCTCGCTGTGCGGCCCGATGCCCCCTGGGGGCTGCGCCCTTGACCCCGGCACAGCCGCCGGATAGCATGGCTCGCTCCTATGAACCAGGACTCTCTGCTCAATCAGTCGCTCTCCCACTACAAAATCCTTCGAAAGTTGGGCTCGGGGGGCATGGGCGTGGTTTACGAGGCTCTGGACAGTCAGCTCGGGCGCCGCGTGGCGTTGAAATTCCTCCCGCCGGAAATGGCCCAGGACACGCAGTTGCTTGAACGCTTCCAGGGGGAAGCGCGCGCCGCATCAGCCTTGAATCACCCGGGCATCTGCACGATCCACGCCATCGAACAGCACGGGCGCCAGCACTTCATCGTTATGGAACTCCTCGAGGGAAAGACTCTCGCGGAGAGAATGGACTGCAAGCCGATGGGGATGGACGAACTCCTGCCCATGGCCATCCAGATCGCAGACGCCCTCGAATCGGCCCACGCCAAAGGCATCGTGCACAGGGATATCAAACCCGCGAACATTTTTCTCACCGGGCGCGGCCAGGTGAAAATCCTGGATTTCGGACTCGCCAAAATGAGCCGCCCCGAGATCGCGCTCGAGAAC
>OCOJ01031328.1_pt2 | contig 10370 bp, 8 predicted proteins | sample 1539251 | NCBI WGS metagenome assembly OCOJ01 (sample SAMN01911457, study PRJEB22624) | soil metagenome | biome: Soil | place: Malaysia | collected 2012-04-30 | depth RA_metagenome m
GGCACAACAGCGCTCTCGTTCGTTCTCATGTCAGCGGTTGGTATCTACGCCTTCGGAGCCCACATCGCACTCTCGTGGGGCGTCCTAATCTTCATACTGGTCGGGCCTTTCTTCTTCGTCTCGCTGGGGATGCTGGTCGGGACCGCATCCAACAGCCCAGAGTCTGCCGCGGTGGTGGGGAACTTGGTCACTTTCCCGATGATGTTCCTGTCAGGGACCTTCTTCCCCGTAAGTGGGATGCCGGCTTACCTGCAGACCGTCGCGCACGTGCTCCCTCTGTACTACATGATAGACGGCTTGAACAACGTGATGATCTACGGTAATTACGGTCCCGCGCTCTTCGACGGAGTTCTCCTGCTTGCTCTTGCGGTTATCGTCTTCGGGCTCGCCGTCAGATTCTTCCGCTGGCGTGAAGACTAGGCTTTCGCATCAGGGCTCCGTGAACTCAGGCCGTACTTCTCGGCCAGCTGTGCTTGCAGGCCCCTTATCTCCTTGATGCGCTTCGCCATCTTCCTTTCGAACACCAGGTCTCTTACACCAGCATACGACCAGAGCAGGGAAATGGCGAGACTGGCAACCCCCACCACGATCAGACCCGGGTCGACCAAGTTAACTGTCTGGGTGGTTATCCCAAGGACATACGGAAAGACCACCAGCTGAAGGAAGTAGTTGATTGCGAAGTAGGCGCCAGCAAGCGTTGCGATTACNAAGCGTTGCGATTACGGCCAGGAGCCTGACCTTGCGGCCACCACGTTCCATGTGTTGGATGAATTCTTCTTGCATTTCTATCATGTTGACGCCAGGGTCCATCTCTTCAGTCATGATCTACTCCACAGCTTCTCCGCTTATAACGCATGCTCACAAGTTGTTCATTCCAGCGCTGAGAAGAGCATCTTCAGCCCCGAGTCCAGGTGGTGCAGAACCTCCATTCCCTGAGGGGTTATCGAGTAAATCACGTGTCCTTCAGATTGCTCAACCTTCGCCAGACCGCGTGCCGTTAGCAGCCCTAGATACTCCGGCAGTCTGTCATAAGGAACATTGGCGACACGAGCAAGTCTCGTAGGGTTCTGCTGGCCGGGGGCCATGGCCCTCAGGATTTCCCAACAGATGACCGTCGTGTCCCTGTTCTTCAACCGCCTTCAGCAAAGTAACGGCGTAATATGAACAGGAGGTACTCACAACTTGTGTGCTCAACTTGTGCGTCAGTGCCTTAAGNTAAAAAGCGCACCGACCTTGTCGATGAACGCGACAGAGAGCTCGAGTTGGCTTGGCTATGCCCTTGACAGGTCCCGACCACGGGTCGGGATCCGGCAGCTCGGCGACCGCGTCCTCCTGCTGGGGAGACAGGCCGGGAACCTGGCGACCCTGTTCGCGTATGCAGGCGCCGAGGCAGGCCTGCGGCTCGCCGTACTCGACGTCGATGGCTCAATCTCTCCCGAGGTGCACTGCTACTTCAAGGCCTTCGACTACCGTTCCATGCTTTACGAAGCCTTCTACCTCGAAGGGGAGGACCCGACGCATGGCCAGCTCGTCGCTTCGGCCTACGCCGCCGCCCTCGACCTCACCCCCGAAGAAGAGGCCATACTCTCTGCCGCCATGCAGAAGCTCTCGGAGCAGAACGACCTGGCCGCCCCTTCGGCACTCTACGACGCACTCAACGGCGTCGAAGGGTTCAGGGGCTTCTACGTCGACAAGCTAAAGGGAAGGGTGGGCTCTCTCAGGGCCCTCGATTCGGCGCGGGACGAATCGTTCGACTGGCTGATGACCGGCGGCGCCTTCGTCAACTTCGCCTTCGCCCCGTACCCCCAGGCGGGCGACCTCGCTTCAGCGCTCTTCGTCGCCAAAATCCTCGACCTACTGAGAGCCTCGGCTTCTCGCCCCGACGCTCTTATCATTACGGGCTCGCACCGGCTCTTCAAGAACCTCACTCGCTTCCAGCACTCAGGGAAGCTGATGACGCACCTGCTCGAGGCGCAGGTCCCTCTCATCCTATCCTCCTCCCTCCCCGTCTTACTGAACGACCGTCTTGTCGAATCGTTTCCTGTCAGGGTCTACTCCAGCGAGGCCTGGAACTCCCGGAAGGCCTGGAAGCAGCCGGCCGCCCTGGCATGCTCCTACACCATCTGCGACGACCGTTCGGGAACCTCGATGGGGTTTGTTCCGCGCTTCGTGAGACCGAGGCGCCGCGCCACTGACACGCGCCTGCCTCCCCCGAATCGGGCGAACCCAGAACTCACGCGTACCATCCTCGAGGAGATTACCAGGTTCGACTCGGCCAACAGACAGTCAGTGGTCTCCTACCTCTCTCCCCAATTCCTGGCTGCCGACGTAGGGGCCGAGGTAGACAGGCTGCACTCGAAGGGGTTCCTCACGCTTGAACCGAAGCAGGACGGGAACGGGCCGAAGATCCTCGCGTACACCGTCACCGAGTCGGGGAGGCGCCTCCTCCAGGAGCTGAACAACTGATGGAGCATCTAAGGACAGAATGCTTAGCCGTAGACACCCTTACCGACGGGGGTCTGGCTACCGGGACAGTAACTCAGATCTTCGGCGAAAAGGCGCTGGGGAAGAGCATAATCTCCTTCCAGGCCGCGTGCTCCGTCGCTGCGTCCGGCGGGAGCGCAGTCATCCTCGACACCGAGCAGTCCTACGCTAGCTACCTCGTCCCCTATTGGCGGGAGAGGATGATCAAACGCTTCGGGAAAGAGTTCAACGTGGCAGAGGTGAAGCTCCAGAAGGCGCCGAAGGTCGTCGGTAAGAGGAAGCCGGTCACGCGAGGCCAGCTCATCAACGCCATCGACGGGGCCCTGAGCCAACTAGGGGTGTCGTACGGGGATGCGCACCTCAGCTCGGCCGCCGACATCTTCTCACCGGACTTCCTCGTCGAACTCCCACCGAAGGGCCCCTCTGTCCTGATATTCCAGATCCCTCAGGTGGAGGGCCTGCTCAACCTGCACGGGGTCGACGCAGGAATAGAAGTGAGCAGTGGTGGAAGGGTCGAGCTCAGGATGAAACAGACCCCGACCTACCAGTCTGCCCTCCATCACATCATCCAAGATACTGGAGCCAAGCTCCTAATCTACGACTCCATTTCGGCGCCTTTCAAGTCGTCCTTTCCCAGCACCCAGGACCTCCCGGCACGGAGTGCTGGGTTGGCGATGATCCTGGCCCACGCGCAACGGCTCTGCGTCGAGTTCGGCATCGCAGTCCTCGTGACCAGCCACATGTCCATCGACCCCATCCGCCCCTGGGACAGGATCCCATACGGTGGCGTGATCCTGGGCCACGACGCGAAGTTCTCGCTTGAGCTGACCAAGGCGGACGCCTCTAGGAACAAGGACGGGAAACCGGAACCTCTCAACCCGGAGGAGAGAACCACAAGCACCAAGGCGTTCTGGGCCGCCAGGCACCCGGCGATGGCGGAGTACAGCAGGTTCGCCTTCGCCCGCCAAGACGACGAGGGGTTCCACTAATGAGCTGGGGCACGCGGCTCTTCGCCGTCGTTATCATGTTGGCATCCTTCGCCCTAGGGGCCTGGCCGCTCGGCCTGTTCGCTTTGCTTTACCTCGTCTACACCCTCAGGCGGCCCGGAGCGAAGTCCGTCCAAGGGCAGAGGCAGGAGGTCTTTCAGAAGACGGAGCGCCCTTGGAGGCGATACGCATTGGGCGCCGTCCTATTCCTCCTCTCGTCCGTCGCTGCCGGGTCAGGCGGGACCTACTCCCCAGCTGTGTTCTTCGCGACTGGCTTGGCGGTTTTCTTCTGGCCGACCTTCGGCCGGCTGGGGCATTTCGCCAGGGTCGTCACGGTGAAGGACTCGATCCTACTACGCAGCAGCCTATCCCCGGTTACGTGGCACGCACTGGCAGAGGTCAAGCTTGAGTCTCCGGAACAGGCGAGGGGCATCGCCGCCATGGGAGGGAAGCTACTGCTTTTCTCGGGTAAGACACCAGCCGTGTTCCAGGTCGTCAGCGTCAGAGCCCTCTCCTACAGGCATGCGGAGGAGAGCGTCCTCAGGAAGCTAAGAAGGGAGACTCGGATGCTCTCCCAAAGGGGAGCACACCTGCTTCCTGTGGACAGCTCCGAAGCCGCTGTAAGGCTCTCCCTCGAGTTGGAGCGATTGAGCATAGACGCCAACGACTTCGAGGCCGTTTCGTCTCTCCCGTTTGACGCCATCGCGTTCCAAGTCAAAGATGGCCGACTGGTCTCGCATCGGGCGTTTAGCGTTCTGGAGCGCGACGGGGTCGCCGCGATTCCTGTCGCCGACCTCAGACACGCCAGGGAGCCGCTCTTCGCAGAGGTGGTCCAGGAGATAGGCGAGAAGCACGGCTGGCCAGGCCCCGACGAGTACTCTCCTTTCCTCGCCTCTCTCGATGCCTCAAGATCTGAGCCTCTGGTGGACAGGCTCCGGATGAAGGAGGAGGTGGAAGGGAGGGTGACGGTTGAGACCCCTGGCGGTGCGCAGGTGAGACTCACGAGAGCGCAGGTGAGGGCCCTGGCGAGAATCTATGCCTGAACCTCACGGCGACAGTTCATTGGCGCCCTAGAATGAAAGCAAGCGAGCGCGCACAGGTTTTGGGAAACGTCCCCGGAGTCAAGGAAAGCTTCATAACCTGTTCCCGAAGGGTCGCTTCAAGGATCGTCGCAAGTTATGCCGCGTTTCAAGACGACTGCTGAAGCTCTCAAAATAGTCCACAACAAGGACCAGATACGGAACCTCGGGATCATCGCCCATGTGGACCATGGAAAGACCACCACGTCGGACAGCCTCTTGGCGGCGTGTGGAATGCTCTCGCCATCGGTGGCAGGGCAGGCGCTTGCCTTGGATTACATGGAGCTAGAGCAGCAACGGCAGATGACAATCAAGGCGGCCAACGTCACGCTGTACTATGAGCGGGAAGGCAAGCCCTACGTCATCAATCTCATCGACACGCCAGGGCACATTGACTTCACGGGTCGGGTCACCAGGAGTTTGCGAGCTGTTGATGGCGCCATTGTTGTGGTAGACTCGGTGGAGGGTGTGATGGTGCAAACGTCCACAGTCACCCGTCAGGCGCTCGAGGAGCGCGTTCGCCCAGTCCTGTATATCAACAAAATCGACCGTCTGATCAAAGAGCTCCGCCTTAGCCCCGACAAGATGCAGCAATGGCTCTCAAGAATCGTTCAAGACTTCAACAATCTGATAGACCAGTACGCCGAGCCCGAGTACAAGAAATGGAAGGTATCAATCCAGGACGCCCAAGTGGCCTTCGGCTCAAGCAAAGACAGGTGGGGCTTCAACGCCGACATGCTGAAGGCAACCGGAATGAGTTTCAAAGACGTATTCAATGCCTACAGCGCCTCCACGCCCGAGAAGCTCGGCGAGAAGCTCCCTCTGCACGAAGCACTCCTCGGGATGGTTGTCAAGCACCACCCGCCTCCCCACGTTGCCCAGGCCTACCGTATCCCGAAAATCTGGCCCCAGGGTGACCTGACCAGCGATATCGGGAAGGCGCTCATTGCCTGCGACGAAAACGGCCCCACCGTCATGATGGTTACCAACGTCGTAGTGGACCCGGCAGCGGGGCTTGTCGCCACCGGCAGGCTCTTTTCTGGCAGTGTGACGAACGGTGACCCCATCTATCTCATCAACTCGAAGAGAGAAGGGAAGATCCAGTCCGTCCAGATATTCATGGGCTTCCAAAGAGAGATTGTCGACGCGCTGCCCGCGGGCAACATACCCGCCCTCCTTGGCCTCGACATCCGTGCTGGCGAGACCATATCTAATCGGAAGGACGTTGCTCCCTTCGAGTCAATCCACTACGTGAGCGAACCTGTGGTCACGGTTGCAGTAGAGGCAAAGCACCCTCGCGACCTCCCGAAGCTGGTCGAAGTCATGAGGAGGTTGAACATAGAGGATCCGAACCTCGTAGTCACGATAAACCAGGAGTCGGGAGAAACCTTGCTGTCGGGGATGGGGGTGCTTCACCTGGAGATAGCGACCACCCTTATCCAACAGGCGGGGCTGGAGATCATCACCTCTCCTCCGATAATCAACTACAGGGAGACTATCAGGTCAAGGGCTGGCCCCATAATGGCCAGGTCGCCCAATAGGCACAACAAAATCTTCATCGAGGTGGAGCCGCTGGAGCCTGACGTAATCGAGCTGATACGAAACGGGACCATCAGCGAGACCGTTGAGAAGAAGACAGTCATCAAGACGCTGCGCGACCACGGCTGGGACCCGGACCAGGCCAGGAACTTCCAAGGCATCGACGACCGCGGAAACATCCTCACCGAGGTCACCAAGGGTGTCCAGTTCCTACAAGAGTCCATGGACTCGATTCGTGCGGGCTTCGACGACATAATGAAGAACGGGCCGCTCGCCTACGAGTTCACGAGGGGGGTCAAGGTCGCTCTCACGAACTACGTCCCACACGAGGACCCTGCTCACAGGACATATGCCCAATTGATGCCTGCCTCAAGACGTGCCATACTTGCTGCCATGCTTTCTGCCAACCCGACACTTCTGGAGCCCATACTCGGAATAGAAGTCAAGGGCCCCGCAGACCTCATCGGTGCCATCACCGGTGTAATCAGCGCCAAGCGAGGGAAGCTCGTCAGTATCGACCAAAAGGAGGTCATCACGGTCGTGGAGGGTGAAATTCCTGCTTCTGAGACATTCGACCTCAGCGAGAAGATGAGAGGAGCAACGGCAGGAGCAGCTGTGTGGAACACTCACTTCAAGACATGGCAGGCGGTCCCTCAGAACATGCTATGGGGCCTGGTCACCGAAATCAGGAAGCGCAAGGGACTCCCGCCCGAGCCGCCGAAGGCCGAAGAGTTCATCGACAAAGAGTAGACCAGAGATCGCTCACAGGTCAAGCTCCATCTCGTTGGAGCTCTTCCAACCCATCTTGACATAAAGCGGCCTCCCCATCCTGCTCGCGTGCAGCGTAATTGAGGAGTATCCGTGCTTCCTGCTCCAGGCGATGGCGCTCTTCACCACAATTGTGCCTACGCCCTTCCCGCGGTGACTCGGCTCGGTGTACATAGACATGAGATAGGGAACCTTCCCCCCAGGGAAGCCTGGGTACGGCTGCACTTCTCTGAGCCAGAGGGAGCCTCCTCCCACGACCTTCCCGTCTTCCTCAACGAGGAAACACACGAACCTCCCTGCCTTCATCTCCCTTCTTACCCAGCGCGGGAATGTCCGGTCATGCAGCCTGATCCCACCGGCCGTCGCGTGTCCCATATCCTCGAACATTCTGTGACGATGGCGGGTCATTTCGGCGACATCGCGCGTGGTGCCCAACCTTACCTTGAGGGTCCTCACCCGCGCAAGTGAAGCACCCGTTCTTATAGCCCGAACGGAAAATCGCGAACTGCATGATCGCCGGGGAAAGGTATGTTTCCCACGTGGAGCGCAAGTCAGAAAAGAGCTGTCATCCGAAGAGTCATCGGGGGATTCTGAGAGCAATGACGGTCATGCTCGCCCTTTTCCTTCTTGTGTTTCCTTCAAATGCACCCACTGTCTCCTCCAGTACTCTGCGGGAGGCATCTTCGGGTCACCACCCAATCCTCCCCCTCAGGGGATCCCAGCTACAGACGACATCTCCGAGCACGCCTAACTACGACGAGCAGATCGGGCTCACTTTCACAGACACCTTCTCCTCCCTCGCCTACAACGTGACTGCCATCTCGCAGCAGAACAGCGACGGCTACGGCCCGGCCTACCTGCTCAACGGCTTGACCGACCGCGGGTACTGGTACCAGGTGGGCCTTTCGTGGAACTGGAACCCTGGGTCATCACCTGGCGCGGGGTTCAGCATGAACTACGAGGTGTGGGACACCAACGGCTACTCAATCTTCCCGACAGACGGCGGTGGAGGTCTGGCATCCCTCTCCGGGGTGGTCGACAACGGAGATAACGTCCGGCTCTCACTCAACTTCACTGGTGTAACGGTCGTGATGTACGTGGCAGACCTGAACACTGGAGCGGCTGCCTCCGTCAGGTTCAGCTCCGAGGGTGCCTCGAGTTTCGTTGGCTTGATCAACCCGTCCAACACCAACGGCTACTTCTCGGGCCTGATGACCGAGGAGTACTACAACTCCCCATATTTCGGGAACGTGCAGGCAGTGAACTACACTAGCTCGACCCCTCTCTCCAACGGGTTCCTCTGGGTGGACGAGTTCACCGTCTCTCCTCGCAGCACCCTCTTCTATGGGCAGAAGTTCGTCTCCTTCGCAGACCCGGTGCTCGTCCAGACCTTCGCAAGGAACGGTACGACCTCCTACGCCGACGCGTGGAGCTTCATCACTGGCGCATTGAACGAGCAAATCCTGACCTTGAGCTACTCCGTAGTGGGAGCCGGGACAGGTTATGCAGCTCCCGTGCTTACCTATGTGCTGAATGGGGTACAGCGTCTGGTGAACCTGACCGAAACGACGACTACCTTCTTCGCCGACACAGGGAGCACCTGGCAGGCTAGTTTGACGCTCCCCGGGAGCACGGCCAGCGAGAGGTGGAGGACTGCGCGGCAGTCTGGCGGGGTCCTCTCGTCGTCCGTTGACGAACAACTGGTCTACTACCATCAATATCGCTGCTATTTCGGGTTCAACGTAGTCGGAGGCGGCCAGGGGTACGCCCCTCCCGTCGTAGACCTCACAATGTTCGGCACGACGGGCGTTTCCACTGCGGGGCAGTTTCTGTGGGTCGATGCGGGCTCGAGTTACTCATACGCGAGCTCGCTCATTGGCTCCACCCCTTCGGAGAGGTGGTCGGGCCGGACGATGCTCCCGGCCTCCATTGGTCCCGGCAACTTCACCTGGGACTACTTCCATCAGTACTCCCTCACCTTGGGGCTGAATGTCACAGGTGGGGGCTCGCCGACCGTGACGATCACAGCTGTGGAGTTCGGCCAGACCGTGGTCTCCGCCCTGAACAGCAGTCAGACACACTACGTCGACGCCGGGACGGTCTGGACCGTGCCCTCGACGGTCGCAGGGTCCACCAGCCAAGAGCGGTGGATTACGGCCCAGTCCACGAATGGGACTCTTTCAGCCCCGTCGTCCATCCTCTTCATCTACAAACACCAGTACACCTTGAAGGTCTATGCGTCTCCGACCAACGCAGGCACAGTTACACAACCCGACCTCTGGCAGAACAACGGTTCGACGGTCCGCCTTTCCGTAAATGCTAGCAGCGGCTGGAGATTCTGGTACTGGTTTGGCGTCAACACAGGCCCGACGACGAACGAAACGACAATACAGGTCGGCGGACCGGTAGTCGCCATCGCCGTCTTCATTCCGGGGCTGCAGATAATCGCCGGAAGCAACGGTGCGGTGACTTACGCCTTCGGGAGCGAAACAGGAATTGTCGCCGCAGGAACCTCGAAGACGGTCTTCGCGGGCCAGGGGACCACTTTTCTGCTGCACGCATCCCCCTCTTCATTCCTCTACGCCTTCTCGGGATGGTCCGGGAACGTGACGGGAAACAACGGCACAACCACCGTGCTGGTTGAGACTCCCAAGTCTGTAAGCGCGAGCTTCGTTCTCAACCTGCCCGCCGTGGGTGGGATCACGGCCGTCGTGATGATTGCCGTTGGCGTGGCCGCGCTGGCCCTCTTGCGGCGAGGTCGACCCCGACAATCGACATAAAGAGGCCTGCAAGCCTCGCAGCCCAAGTTGCTCTCCAAAGACGACATGGCCTACAGGAAGAGCGTTCGGAACATGTCTCTGGTGCTGGCGGCAATAGTGGTGACGGTCTTCGCCAGCCTCTTCGTGCCACCATACTTGTTCCCTTCTCACAACGCGTACCAGGCGTCGGTCACGACTGGTTCTCCCTACGGCTTCACACTTCACCTTGCCCTGAACACCACTTCTCTGGCCGGCGGCGGAAGCCTGTTGCTTACCGGATGGCTCAACAGCACGTCCTCGCTCGATAATGTGACAGTGGCCGACAACTGGGCGCTGCCCCAGGCTGACCTATTGCCGCTCTGCAGCAGCGGATGGCCCTTGGGGATTGGCGTGATGCAGGGGCACTACACCCAGGACAACTATACCCTGGGCTCTCTGAAACATCTCCGCGCGGAGTCCCTCTGCAGCAGGCAGCCCTCTCCCAACTACTTCGTCACCGAAGACCACTCCTCCACGGTGCTGGTCAACATAATCGGGTCGCCGACCCAATGGACCCTCGTAAGCTCCTTCGCCTTCTCCCCTGCCTTGGTCGGTCCCATGCCCCCCGGCGTCTACACTGCGGTCCTTGCCGACGAATGGGGGGACGTCCTGACTGCGATCTTCCAGGTGAAGTAGCGACGACTTATCTAACTGGACTTCGTTCTCTTTTCCGATGAAGGTCGACCCAACTCTCCTCCACCGTCTCTTCTACCCTC
>OCOJ01037579.1_pt1 | contig 10370 bp, 15 predicted proteins | sample 1539251 | NCBI WGS metagenome assembly OCOJ01 (sample SAMN01911457, study PRJEB22624) | soil metagenome | biome: Soil | place: Malaysia | collected 2012-04-30 | depth RA_metagenome m
AATCGGAAATCGTCAATCGAAAATCTTCTTCCAGTACGCCCGCCGCGTCAGCGTCGTCGTCGCCTGCGCCGCCCAGCCTTGCTTTCGCAAAGCGCTCGCGGCCTTCGCCGCAGCCAGCCGCGAGCCAAACAGACCGTACAGCGCCGAGCCCGAACCCGACAGGGACGCATACCTCGTCCCCGCGCGCTCCAGCGCACGCTTCCCTTCACCTAGCTCGGGATACTCAGGAAAGACGACCTGTTCGAAGTCGTTCTCGATCCCAGCCCGGACAAGCGCGAGAAGCGGATTCTCGGCCCGGCCCCTTCCTTTCCAAGAACTCGAAGGAGCACCAGAGTGCGACTGACCTAAAAAAGCCTCGCTCAGCCACGCCGACAACCCGCGGCCAAGCTCATTCATTCTATCGGACGCCCCGGACACCGTCAATTTCCTGCTTGCCAGGGCAGTGGCGAGCTCTAATGTCATTCCGAGCAAGCGTCTTTTGCGCAGCGAGGAACCTGGGCGAGCCGCGCGATCCGACGGAGCCGGCCCTGAGAGAGCGCGAGCGACCGAATCCCGCGTCTGGCTCGCTTCCTTTTCAAGCTGCGCCTCTCGCCACTCCCGCTCGGTTTGGGTGGCGCAGCGCTTCAGCGCTGTGGTCTCGTCGCCACTGAGAGTGGCGGCTTTAGCCGCCGAGGACGTCCACTCCGCTCCACTCATCCTCCGATCCCACGCCGCAAACGCCTTGGGTGTCGAAACTCCCACCTCTGGCGTCACCACCACACACGCCATCGCCGGCAAATCCTCCAGCGGATACACCTGCTCTCCTCGCCCCACTCCCAGCACCGTCCCCCCGATCAGGAACAGCGGCAAATCCGACCCAACCTCCGCCGCAAGCCGCAGCTTCTCAGTCAGCGGCAAAGGCTTCTTCACCGCCCGCTCCAGCCCCAGCAGCGCCGCCACCGCATTCGACGAGGCCCCACCCAGTCCGCCCTGCACCGGCAGCCTCTTCTCAATCTCGACGACCACGCGTCCTTTCGCTCGCAGCGCCTCCATCGCCTTCCGCACCATGCGAAAGCACGTATTCGACTCATCCCGCGGCACTCGCGGATCTTCGCACCGAATGTCAATCCCGCTCCCACGCTCCACACTGACGCGGACGAAATCATGCAACGCAATCGTCTGATACACGGTCAGCAGATCGTGAAACCCATCTTCCCGCGCTGCGCCAATGCGCAACCCGAGATTGATCTTCGCGAACGATGGGACAGCAACGGTCATGGGTGGATGATTGTAATGTCCCATCCCCAAGTTTACGATGGACAGCAGGCCGCTTGCGCCGAACCGGAAAAACCATGCGTCACCTCGACCCTTGGGATCTGTGGCCCATCCTGAAGGACATACTTCTCCTCCTCGTGCCGTCCGCGGCTGCAGCCTGGGCGTGGTTCCGAACGCGCCAAGCTGATACCTGGCCCTCCGCCCAAGGGACCGTCATGAGCACGCAGGTGCGATCCAGTTCCGACTCGTATGTTCAGCCCTGGGTCGCCGATCTTAGCTACACCTATATCGTGAATGGGGAGTATTTCTCCGGCCATTGCCGGCTGCGGGCGCGCTCCGAACGTCGCGCAGAAGAGAAGATAGCCGGGTGGAAGGGCAGAATGGTCGTTGTGCGGTATTCGCCAGATAAGCACGACCTCTCCGCGCTGCTGAGGAGCGACCAGCCGGGCGGACAACTTGGGAACTGATCTGCTTGTATCCGCGTGCATCCGCGGCGAAGAAGTTGATCCCACCGCCGCTCACTGAGNCCCTTCACGCCCGCCATATACAATGGTCCGGTCGCCATGCCTCACGACTCCCAACGCGGCGTATCACCCGAACTTCAGTTCATCGCGGGAACCGTCTACAGCACCGTTGTCGCCGTCCTCTGGCTTCCCGCGTTCGCCGTGCGGCGTGCGGCTCGTTTCGCGAAAGAAATCGGCACCGGGACCTGGCCGCGGGCCAACGGAACAATCACCGCGGGCGACGTCAAGGTCTTCCACGGATGGGCCGTCGACTACGCCGTTGGCCGCCTGGACTACAGCTACCGGGTGGCTGGCGAATATTACGCGGGCAGCATCACCCGCCAATTTCCCGACGAACACGCCGCGTGGGATTTCATCAATGCCCGTCGCGACAAACCGGTAGTAGTGCGCTACAAAGACGACAACGCTCCGTCATCTGCCTTGCGCGATCAAGACCAGGAGATTTCTTGGAGAACTGTCACCCCGGGTCGCGGCTTCTTAATAACCGTCTGGCGCCACTGGTGCGACGAATTCTGGGGCGGGGAACGAAACTCGGCCCCGCGCTGACGATTCCCTCGCGGCGGCGCAGTTTGGCTGTCATCCTGAGCAAGCGTTCCTTGCGCAGCGAAGGACCTGGGCGAGCCGCGCGAAGCAAGCCTGCCCTGAGCAACCCTGAGTGTAACGAAGGGGCGTCGAATGGGCGTTGTTTGCGACGCATCATCGCGCGTCCGGCTCGCTTCCTTACCAAACTGCACCACTACCAACCGTGCGCTGCAAGATCCCAACTTGCTGGGCGGGCCTGTGACCTTCTCGACTCTGATTGGTCGTGTGAATCCGCGACGAAGAGAAGTTTTATCCCAGCGGATCATCCGCGGNCAAACTGAAGCTGGCTATCCCCGCCGCTTGTACAGCACGGCGAACTCAAATCCCGTGTTCGGCGGAAACAACTCCGCCACCTTCCTCAGCCGCTCGGCCAGCGCCGACGGCGCCAGCAGAGGATAATCCCGCTCCCGCAGATCGTAGTAATCCACGTCGAGATACAGCGACAGCAGGTAAATTGAAATCGTGTCGGAAAACGTCGCCTCGAAATATTCGTTCTTATAGCGCTCGGCATCCGGGCCATTCGCCGTAGNCCTCCCAGGCATCGAGCGACGTCTCCCCCCGCGCGCCCGCCTGCACCTGGCTCCACGCCAGATCACAGAATTCGTGCGAGACTCCCGCCCGTTCCACCAGCGCGTGCCCCACATTGATGTAGAACTCGAACGCCACCGAAAACTTGTCGTCCATCAGCCGCGTCGAAATAAAAACGCACTGCGAATCGCCAAGGTTCAGGTTGCGATGGCAAACCGCGTTGTCGCTGAGCGCCACGTCATAACGGTCGGCGATCAGCGTCTCCTCGCCGTGGCTGACCGTGAGCGGCACGAAATAGTAAGCCTTGCGCTCGAGGGCCGTCGCAATCTTGGTCGGCACGGCGGCAATCATGCGCTCCAGGNAAACGAGTTCAGCGCGATCTCGCCCGCCACGGCATAGCAGATCCCGTTTCCCGCCTGCGACACCGGCGTCAGCCGCACCACCTCCGCCGGACTCCGCGTAATTGCTGGTGCCGCCTGCGACATGCTTCCTATCTTATACACTAGCCTGGATTGAATTCGGCGAAGTGCCGTGCTTACACTCAACATCGTGTTGGGACGGCGTCATCCCGAGCGTAGCTTGAGGCGATGGCGCGGCGTTCGAGCCGCGCGCCGAAATCCCGAGCCTAGCGAGGGACCCAAGGCGGAGTGAGAACCTGCCCTGAGACGTAGGCCGAAGGGGATCTCGCGCGCAGGGGCACACATAAATCCCACCGTCACCCCACATGAGGACCTTTGCCACGATGAACGACTTCCCAGACTTCATGAAGCAACCGGCCAACCGCATCGCCGCCAGTGCCCAGGCGACTCCCGGCGTCGAGGGCTACGTCTTCGACGGAGCCGACGGCAGCCAGATGGCTTTCTGGACCTGCCACGAAACCGCGAAATCGTCCCCGCACTCCCACGACTACGACGAATACATGCTCGTCGTCCAGGGTTGTTACACCCTGATCATCGACGGCAGACGCATCGCCGTGAATGCCGGAGAGGAATTCTTCATCCCGCGTGGCACTCCTCACGGCGGCGAAGTCGTCGCCGGAACCAGAACCATTCACGCATTCGGCGGCCCCCGCGCCAACCGTGTCGGGCGCATTGGCCCTTAAACCTCCGCGGAACGCTACCGCCCTTCCGCCATTCTGTGCGAGGCGCGAGCGCACGCGAGCGCGAGTCGAAGNGAGTCGAAGAATCCCTACCCCCTAGCAGGCTGCGGAACAACTAATCCCAGAGCTGTTTTGAAGGGGCGCGGCTTCGAGCCGCGCCGTAAGTCTCGTCGAATCGATAGGGGCTTTAGCCGCCGAGGGACAATTTCAACGCGAAAAGGAGTTTTCCCGCAACCCCCTAGACGATCTGCCACAGCTAAACCCAACACTCCCCGACCCCGCAACATGATTTACTGTTACATACGATGTCATCTCACCGCCCTCGCTGGTACACCATCCCCGTGCGCGTCGTCCTCGTCACGTTCATCGGGACTCTACTCAGCTTCGCCGTCAGCCTCTTCCTTGCCATCCTCGGCACAGTGATCGTCGCCCGCATCCGCAGCCTGCATCCTGACATGACCATTGCTTACCGCCACATCGCACTCCCCATGACGCTGGTCGCAGGCGGGATTATTTTTGTCCTCGCCCTGGTAATGGAAGTTCGCCATTACCGCCAGACCAGAGCACTATCGCAGATCGAAAGAATCAGCTAGGAAAGCTTATGCGGGGACAGCCGCCCTCGGCTGTCCGGCAGAGCGCAGCTCGGCAGTCCTAATACATCACCCGGGGGATAAGCCTCCGCCTGGACGAAGCTTGTCCGCTACAATCTCCTCATGCCTCGCATCGCCATCCCCATGCCGCACTCCGCCGACCCCGAATATGCCGAGCGCGCCATTCCCCAGTACGAGCGTGCTGTCCAGCTCGCCGGAGGCGAACCCATCCGCATCCCTCTCGACCAGACTTCCGCCCAAGTTACTGATCTCATCGCCCGCTGCGATGCCGTGCTCCTGCCCGGCAGCAAGGCCGACGTCGATCCGGCGCGCTTCGGCACCCCCCGCTCTGCGCACACTGCCACTGCCGACCCCCGCCGCGACGCCGTCGACAACCTCCTCCTCGAAGATGCCTACCGCCTGCGCAAGCCCGTCCTCGGCATCTGCTACGGACTGCAAAGTCTCAACGTTTTCTGCCGCGGATCGCTCATCCAGCACATCCCCGATTTCCTGCCTCCGGACCTGCGCGCAAAGGTCGACCACGCCGCGGGAGGAAAAGTCGCCGTCGCCCACAAGGTCGAGATCCAGCTGGACTCTGAGCTCGCGGAGATTCTTCGCGGGGACGGCCTCCCTCAACCTTGCAATGTCCATGTGGGGACAGCCCCCCAAGCCCGCCCTGAGCGTACCCCGGCGGTTCCAGATACTTGTGGGGACAGCCGCCCGGATTCCACGGCCCATGTGAGGACAGCCGCCCTCGGCTGTCCGGCCGAACGCAAGCTCGGCGAACACGACGTCAGCCGGAACGGAAACCTTGCTGATCATGAAGACAGGGAAGAGCACGGCTTTAGTCGTGCCGACAATGGGCGTGGAAAACGAGGGGCTTTAGCCCCCGGGGGAGACAGTCTCATCCTGCCTGTCAATTCTTCTCACCATCAATCCGCCGACGCAATCGGCGACGGCCTTCGCATTGTCGCCCGCTGTCCCGACGACGGCATCATCGAAGCCCTCGAAGGCACTTCTCCGGATCACTTCGTGCTCGCCGTGCAATGGCATCCCGAGCGCTCGGTCGACGAAGACGCCGCCTCCCGCGCCATCTTCCGCGCGCTAATCGAAGCGGCTCGAGTCCAGCACACAAGAATCACCGGAGAAATGGCTTGAAGTATAAAATCTGAAGTCCGAGGTCTGACACCCGAAGTCAGAGGTCCGACGCCCGAAGTTTACTTCTTCCCGCGACGCGCTTTCGTTACCTTCTCCAGCAGCACCACTACGTGCGCGATCGCCGCGTTCTCTAGATTCAATCCCTCGGGCGTCTTGGCCTTCAGCCCCACCGAGTCGCAGTGCACGCCCAACAATTCCGCGACGCGCGCTCGAATCGCCGTCGCATGCGGCGCGATCTTCGGTGCGGCCAAAATCAAACTGGCATCGACATTCGCCACGCAATATCCCGCATCCCGCACCCGTTTCAGCGCCTCGCGCAGAAAGATCACCGAGTCCGCGTCTTTCCACTTCGCATCTGACGGAGGGAACAGCGTCCCAATGTCCGGCGCCGCGATCGCTCCCAGCAGCGCGTCCGTGATGGCGTGGAGCAGCACATCGCCATCCGAATGCCCGCCGAGACCCTTGTCGTGCGCCAGCACGATGCCGCCAATCTTCAGCGGAATCCCCGCGCGGAATTCGTGCGAATCAAACCCGTAGCCAATGCGGGTCGCCGGTCGTTGGTCGTTGGCCGTCGGCATCAGTCTGGATCAACCCTTTTCAGCCGCTCCCGCGCTGGTTTTCAGGTAAAACTCGGCGAGGGCCATATCCCCCGGCGTCGTAATCTTGATATTTCGCGGCGAGCCCATCACCACCGCGACCTCGTGTCCGGATCGTTCTGCCAGCGACGCCTCATCCGTCCCCAGAAATCCATCGGCCGCCGCCTCGTCGAACACTTTCTTGATCACACCGTAGCGGAATCCCTGCGGCGTCTGCGCCAGCACCACGCTCGCCCGCGGGATCGTCGCCTTGATCACCGCGCCCTCCGCCGTGCGCTCCACCTGCTTCACCGTATCCACCGCGGGCAGTCCGGCGATCGCCGCCCCGTACTTCTTCGCCGCTTCAATCACTTCCTCAACGATGTCCGCCGTGACCAGGGGCCGCACCGCGTCATGCACCAGCACAATGTCGTCGTCTGCCGCCGCAATCGCGTTGAGCGCGTTCGCCACCGACTGCTGCCGATGCTCTCCTCCCGCCACCAGCTCGACCCTCTTTTTCAGGACGTCCTTGGCTTCGCTCTCCAGCCGCGCCCGGAATCCCTCGATCTCGCTCTCCCGCAGCGCTACCCAGATCTCGCGGACCGCTTCCATCGCGGCGAACGTGCGCAGCGTGTGAATGAGGATCGGCGTCCCCGCAAGCTCGGTGAACTGCTTCGACGGAGCCGCTGTCTTCGGCTTTCCCTTGGCCCCGCCGGGCACGGGAGCCATGCGCGTCCCCAGCCCCGCCGCCGGAATGATTACCACCACCTTCATAGCGGGCAGTAAGTATACGAGCCGACTGCAGGGAGTTCAAATCTGGCTGGACGTGCGCTGCGCTGGCGCATAGACTGCTCACCGAGTTCAACCGTTACGCCGGGCTGGCGGGCGATAGGTATTGCCCATGAGGACGTCCCTCGTTCCTGCTGCGATCGTGCTTGTTATCGCCCTCGCTGGCGGAATCGTTTTCTGGCACATGCGCCGTCCCGGCGCCTTCGAGTCTGAGATTGCCGCGTACGAGCAGCAGGACCGCATCCATCCCCCAGAACCTGGTGGCATCGTTTTCACGGGGAGTTCCAGCATTCGCTTCTGGGAGTCTCTCGCTGACGACATGAAGCCGCTCCATGCCATCAACCGCGGTTTCGGTGGCTCCCAGCTCTTCCAGGTGAACCAATACGCTTCCCGCATCGTGATTCCCTACCGTCCCCGGGCCATCGTACTCTACGCGGGCGAGAACGACATGTCGTGGCCGGCGAACAAGTCTGGCGAGACCGTGCTGGCAGACTTCCAGCAATTCGTGAAACTCATCCACACGGCGCTTCCCGGCACCTGGATCTTATACATTTCGATGAAACCGGATCCTCTGCGGTGGGGAAACTGGCCAGCACTCGCCAGGGCCAATAAGATGATCGAGGACTTCTGCCGTACTCAGGACGGCGTTCTGTTCATCGATGTCAGCGCTGCCATGCTCGACGCGCAGGGCAAGCCTCGGCGCGAACTCTTCCGCTCGGATGGACTGCACATGAACGCGCAGGGATACGCCCTCTGGACGTCGTTCATTAAACCAGTATTGCTGAGTCGGCTGGCATCCGAGAAAGCGAAGTCCCCGCTTACGCCGGTCCCGGCTTCATCTCCACTGCACTGCTCGACCCCGCCGCTGGCAGCAAACTTGGTGGCCGTGGCGGGATTTTCCTGGCCCGGGCACCGGTCCTCTGCCCCGGAATTTCTTTCGCGCTCTATATCCTTTCGGCCACCATCCCCAGTCGGAGGTCCAGCTACGGTCGTTGTCCCATCAACAACTTAGACCTGCGCACTTCTGTCTGGCAACCGAGTTGCAAGCTCTTCTCTGCCACTCCTCAAGCGCCCGCCGCGAAATCCATTTGCCCTCTGCGGAAAGCAGGTCTCGCATGAGAAGCATCCCGAGAACCGACCGTATCTGGATTGAGATCCTCGCCCTCGGCACCGCGATCGCGTGCGCTATCGCCTTGCTGATCGCCGCTCTGAGTACCGCCTCCGGAGTTGCGCTCGGAGCCCTGGCGCCGCCGCAGGCTTCCGCGACCTCCACCACCTCCGGCGCCAGAACCTACGAAGGGATGGTGACCTGCTCCCGCTGCGGCGCCCGGCACTCTGCCGACTTCGGTAAAACCGCCGCCGATTGCGCTCGCATCTGCGTCCGCGGCGGAGCCGCGTTTGCGCTGATCGACGGCGACAGGACCTACGTTCTCGATGGTGATTTAGCGGAGCTGAAGAGATTTGCCGGACGCCGCGCCCGCATCATCGGCATAGCGAATGGAAAGACGATCAAAGTGTCATCCATAGCCGCAGCCTGATTGACGGCCGCGACGGGCATGCCCTTTGCGCTGAGGTTTAATCAGCAATCAGCAATCAAGAATCTCGCTACGAGGGTCCCGGCTTGGTCTCGACCGCCGCGCTGCTCGCGACAGCCGCTGGCGGCACACTCGGCGGCGCCGCTGCCGCTTGTCCGCTTGTGCGGGCATAGGCCGCCCGTTCATCCCACTTGCCGAAGATCATCTTTCCCGCCGTCGTCTGCAGCACCGACGTCACCGACACTTCAATCGTCTTGCCGATCATCTTTCGCGCGTTGTCCACCACCACCATCGTTCCGTCGTCCAGATACGCCACGCCTTGGTTGTACTCTTTTCCTTCCTTCAGGATGAACACGCGCATGCTCTCGCCCGGCAGCACGATCGGCTTCAGTGAATTCGCCAGCTCGTTGATGTTGAGTACCTCAACGCCCTGCAGTTGCGCCACTTTGTTGAGGTTGAAGTCGTTGGTGATGATCTTGCCCTCATACAGCTTGGCCAGTTCGATCAGCTTCAGGTCAACCTCGCGGATCGCGGGAAAATCATCCTCCACAATCTGAATCTGCAGATTGGCCACCTTCTGCAGCCGCTGCAGAATGTCGAGCCCGCGCCGCCCGCGATTGCGCTTCAGCGAATCGGCCGAGTCCGCCACCAGTTGCAGCTCGCGCAAGACGAACTGCGGCGTCACGATGATCCCATCCAGAAACCCCGTCTCCGCGATGTCGGCAATGCGCCCGTCAATAATCACGCTGGTGTCGAGAATCTTGTAGCTTTTCTTCCCTTGCTTCTCACCGCCAAAGATTCCCCCCAGCGCCGCCAGGTTCAGCAGGTCGCCCTTGTTGGCGCCAACGATCAGCCCCACGTACGCCATCAGCAGCATCACAAGAATCTGCAGAAAGCTCTGGGTGTTGCCGGCAGGCACACTGCTCCGGATCACCAGCGCAAACAGGTAGGCTCCGCAGATGCCGAGGATGCTTCCGATCGCTGCGCCAATCAGCCGCTTCAGGCTGACCGTGCGCAGCTTCCATTCGAAGAGGACGATCCCCGCCCCCACCAACGCGCCCACACCCGCATCAATCGGCCGGGACAGTCCAAAGGGGGCAATGACGAAGCAGGTGACCGCAACAACGACAACAAAAAGAAGACGTACCAGAATAATTTCCACAGCCAACCTCCCCGGATGCCTCGCCTCACCGTCGCCCAAGCACCCGTGCCGCTCTCGCCGCCCCTGGCGGGAATCGGCCGTGCGTCATGCAGGGCGCAGAAGATAGAGGAATAAATGTGCGCCCCGTCCCGGTCTCAGGGGGAGGCCGGGAGAATGTAACCGACGCCCAAAGTATATACCTCCCAGTAAACCCCGGCGAAAAAACTAAGCTAGGGATCAGAGGCCAGGGACTTGGGATCAGGGACTAGGGATAAGACGTTAGGGTATCCAGCTTTTCAAAAACCTCGGACTTAACTTTCTGACTGCTGACCCCTACCGGGGTGCCCCGTCCTTGTCGCGTTCTGTGCGACAGGGCGGGGACTTGGATCTTGATGTTGACTCTGATTGGATCAGGACCTTGACCTGACTACCAAACCCCTACTTGGCTGCCCCGTCCCGACCGCTGACCTCTTGCCTCTGACCACTGACCACTAACCACCAACCACTAGAAGCCATCTCATAATGAACCAAGAAAGTAAAATTCACTTTCCTCAGGGGCTAAAGCCCGCATTCTTGGCGCCCCTGAACGGCTCGG
>OCOJ01051359.1_pt1 | contig 10369 bp, 10 predicted proteins | sample 1539251 | NCBI WGS metagenome assembly OCOJ01 (sample SAMN01911457, study PRJEB22624) | soil metagenome | biome: Soil | place: Malaysia | collected 2012-04-30 | depth RA_metagenome m
CCATGCGACGGCCACCACCCTACCCCGGCTCGAATCCATTTTCATCCTTCGTTGTGGGCCTGAAAGGACCATGAGCTACTCGTAACGGATTGCAGAGAGGGGGTCCACGCGCGTGGCGCGGCGCGCAGGCAGATAGCAAGCGGCGAAGGCGACGACGGCGAGCAGTGCGGCAGTACCCGCCAGGACCATCGGATCCGTGCCGCTCAGCCCGTACAGCATCGCCGAGAGCACGCGGCGCAGCAGGAAAATCGCTCCGGCCATTCCCAGGGCGATGCCGGTGAGTGCCAGCCGCATCCCCTGCCGCACCACCAGGCGAAGCACGTCCTGCGGCTGCGCTCCCAGCGCCATGCGGATTCCCAGGTCGTGGGTTTGTTGCGTCACGGAGTAGGACATCACCCCGTAAATGCCCACTCCGGCGAGCGCTGTGGCCAGCACCGCGAAGAAGGCCACCAGGGCCATGTTCATGCGGCGGCGTGAAGCGACGGCGGAGACGAGTTCGTCCATGGTTCTTATTTCCGACACCGGCTGGTCTTTATCCACGGTGGCGACGGCTCGGCGCACGGCGGTGGCCAGGCTCATGGCGTCGCCCTCCGTGCGCACCACCAGGCGCATCAGCGGCGATGGGTTCTGAAGATACGAAAGGTACAGGATCGGCGTTTTCGCTTCGCCGAATTCCATCTGCGTGGTGTCTCCCACCACTCCCGCGATGACCAGCCAGGAATCCCGCAGCACGGGCGCGTAGGGCGCCCGCCCCTCTTCCACCAGGCGGATTTGCTTCCCCACCGGGTCTTCTCCGGGAAAGAAGCGCGCCGCCAGCGCCGCGTTAATCAGCGCCACGCCCTGGGACTGTCCGGCATCTGTGGCCTCGAGACCGCGGCCTTTCAGCACCGGCATGCCCATCGCCGCCAGATAGCCGGAATCCATCACCCGGTACTCAGCGGTGAATTCTTCTCCGCGTGCGCGCGGCGCCTTGCCGTCGATTTCAAAATTCGAGTAGGCGGACCATCCAGTGAGCGGCAGGGCATTGATCATTCCCGCAGCACGCACTCCGGGCAGAGCGCGCACGCGCTCGTTCACTTGCTGGAAGAAGTTGCGGAACTGCGCCGGATCCTGGTAGCGGTAGCCGGGCAGCCGGATCTGCATGGTCAGCAGGTTTTTCGGATCATAGCCCAGGCGTTCGGACATCACGTTCAGAAAGCTGCGCGCCAGAAGCCCGGCGCCGGTGAGCAGCAGCAGCGACACGGCCATCTCCGCCACCACCAGCAGGCCGCGCAAGCGCAGTCCGCGCCGCCCCCCGCTCCCGCCGCGGCCGCCCTCCTTGAGCGCTTCGCTGAGCTCCGTCTGGGATATTTGCAGCGCGGGCGCCAGCCCAAAGAGCACGCCCGTCAGCGCGGATATCGCCATCGCGAAAAGCAGCACCTCGGCGTCGATGCGAATGGCGCGTGCGTAAGGAATTTCATACAGGCTGCCCACTGCGGGCAAAAAGAGCGGAAGCAGGCGCAGAGCGCCCGCGGCCAGCAGCACGCCAAAAGCGCCGCCCAGCATGGCCAGCAGCACGCTCTCCGTCAACAATTGCACCAGCAGCCGCCGCCTCCCCGCGCCGAGGGAGGCGCGCACGGCCATCTCGCGCTCGCGGCCGGTGGCGCGCGAAAGCAGCAGATTGGCCATATTCACGCAGGCGATCAGCAGGACAATGCCGGCCGCGCCAAGCAGAATTTCCAGCGCCGGGCGCAGGTTGCGTGTGCGCTCTTCGTGCATCTGGGCCACGCGCACCCCGGATTCGGGATCAATGCCCGGATTTTCCTTCTTGATTTGCTCCACCAGCGTGCGCATTTCCGCATTCGCCTGTTCGAGCGATACGCCGCGCTTCAGCCGGCCGAAAACGATGAACAGGTGCTGGTCGCGATCCAGGCGCGAGCGGTCGATGGCGAATGGCATCCACACGTCGTATTGCCACCCGGCGTTGCCCCAGAGGCTGAAGTCCTGCGGAAGCACACCGACGATGGTGAACGGCTTGTCATCCACGGTGATGCTGCGCCCCAGCGCGCCCCTGTCGCCGCCGAAATGTTCCTGCCAGAAGCGATAGCTGAGCATGGCCACCTGATCATGTCCGGGTTGCTCTTCTTCGGGAAGAAAGCCGCGGCCCATGGCCGGCTTCACCTGGAAAACGTCGAAGAAGTTGGCGGTGATCCGCGCGCCCCACACCTGTTCCGGCTCCGCGGCTCCGGCCAGGTTGTAGAACCCGGCCACCCAGCCGGCCAATTGCTCGAAGGAGCGATTGCGCTCTTTCCAGTCCAGGTATTCCGCCGGAGCGGTGACCCCGCGGGCCAGGTTGCGCCGTGGCTCCGTTTTCCACACGAGCGCGATGCGTTTGGAATCGGGATAAGGGAGCGGGCGCAGCAGCACGGCGTTGACTACGCTGAAGACCGCGGCATTCGCCCCGATGCCCAATCCCAGGGTGACCAAGGCCACCACGGCAAAGGCGCGGTTGCGCACCAGCCCGCGGAGCCCGAACTTCACGTCTCGCCAGAATATCTCTGCATTCATGCCCCAGCCTGCCCAAGCGCGCACCACGGCCTCAGAGGGCCCAGGTGCGGTGCCGCCGATACTACTACAATTTGGGGTCGGGGTTGAGCCAGAACTAATTGAATCCCCTGCTAATGCCCCTGGCCTTCGCCATGAGCTGGAGGCCCCAGCGTCCTTGGGCCTGGTGGCCGGTGTGCCGGCACCGCTCTAAGGGATCGCGCGGCTTTGACGATGAATCTCGAGAGAGCTTGTCTGCACCGAGAAGGGGAGCGGCGCGCTTGCGGTCTGCATTGTCTGAACAGGCCCGGCAGGTCCCTATCGAGATTGCCAAACGAATGGGAAGGCGCGAAAATCCCTGCTCAAGACACGATGAGTCCGCGGACGGGTGGCGCGGGAGGCGGGCAGCCGATGGCGAGCATCCTGGTGATTGACGATGACGCGGACGTGCGCGGATTGATCCGCGCGTTTCTCGAGCCGGACGGCCACACCATCTCCGAGGCCGGCAATGGCGAGGAGGGCTTGCGCCAGCACAGTCAGAGCCCGGCAGACATCATCATCTCCGACATATTTATGCCCGGAAAAGACGGTCTGCAGCTCATCCGCACGCTGGCCAAATCCGGCGTGCGCATGATCGCCATCAGCGGGGGGATGCAGTTTGGCAACGCGGATTTTCTGAACCTGGCGCGCAAGCTGGGCGCCGCGCAAGTGCTTTACAAGCCCTTCGATCAGCAGCAGCTGCGGGCCGCCGTGGCTGCGGCCCTGGCCAAGCCGCGCACCGCCTGAGTTGGCGGCCGCTTGCTGGGTTCACGGCTGGGGAGTCCCCCAGCCGGCGCTACCTGACCAGATTTGCCCGTGCGCTGGCCGCTTGCTGGGCGAGGCGGCGAATGGCCTGTGCGTCGCCAGCATTGGCTTCATGGACCGTCTGCGCGTGCGTTTCCGACAATTCCTGTTGGGGCGTTTGTGCGGCTGGACTGAGGGTTACGGTGTCCTTTGGCACGGGGTGTCCGGTAGCCTGCTTCGCTTTGCGGCTCGCGGTGGCTGCGTTGAGTTGCGATTGATCCGCAGGCTGGGTTTGGGAGACGTTGGTGACAGGTGTAGACATCTCAGGCTCCTCCTGGAATCTCCAATCGGCTTGTTTCCCCTCAGGATTAGCGCGCCTCCAAAATTTCTGACGACAGGCGCAGCAATCCGCGCCAATGTTTTTCGATTCTGTTACTTGCTTCTTGGTGGAGGTGTCCAGGCTCGCCCCGTTTCAACCCGGAACACATTGGCGAACTGTGGACTTCGGCGGCCGTCTGTTTCACGCCGAATCATTGGCTTTGGATCCCGGGTCACCGCCGTGCGTCCACACGGACCGGTCCGGTTTGTCGAAGCGCGGGCGCGTTCGATGTCCTCGGTGACGCTTTGGCGACACCCCGCGATTCCTCCCCACCCGGAGGCCTCAGCACGCTAGACTGGGTACAACCCGGTCCACCACTTTTCCCCAAGCTTGAAGAAAATGGGCTATGCTGGATAAAGGGCAGACATCTGTGAGGCCCGCCAGGGAAGCAACCTTCTTGCGTAGAAAGTGACTCTCTATGGGAACAACGATGCGTTGGACCAGGGATAGCACCAGCAGGAAGTCTCCGGGCGGCACACGCCAAAGCGTGGCGCTTGCCGCTGGCGGCTGCGTCTGGCTCTGCCTGAGCATCCTGGTTTGCGGCGTTCCGGCGCTTGCTCAGTCGTCGCAGTCTTCCGGCGCGGTGCCAGCAGAGCGCGGCCTGCCGGAGGCACCGGGGATGCGGGCATCCTCTACCGTGCCCTTCCAGGACTCCGGGTCGCTGGCGAGCATCAGCGGAAAGATTGTGGATCCGGCCGGGGCGGTCCTGGCAGGAGCCCGCGTGGAGCTGACGCGCAAGGACCAATCTCCCAGCCAGGTGGTCTTCTCCGGCGAGGATGGGCAATTCGCATTTGCGCAACTCGCTCCCGGCCCCTATGAGCTCACCATCGGCTCGGAAGNGCTTTGCGACGCAATCCATTTCCGGAACGCTTCATCCGGGCGAGGCCTGCGTTGTGCCGGACATGGCGCTGGCCATCGCCGTCAATTTTTCGGTGATGCGCGTGGCGCTCACGCGGGTGGATATGGCGGAAGCGGAAGTGAAGGAAGAAGAGAAGCAGCGCGTGCTCGGCTTCATCCCCAACTTTTACGTCAGCTACGACCCGAATCCGGTTCCGCTCGACACCCGGCAGAAGTTCGAGCTCGCCTGGAGGGCCACGGTCGATCCCGTCAACTTTGGAATCGTGGCCGCGATTGCCGGGGTGGAGCAGGCGCAAAACGAGTTTGGCGGCTACGGACAAGGCGGGCGCGGCTACGGAAAGCGGTACGGCGCCGCGTTTGCGGATTCCGTCACCAGCACGTTCATCGGCAGCGCGATTCTCCCTTCTCTCTTGAAGCAGGATCCCCGCTATTTCTACAAAGGGACGGGAAGCAGACGCTCGCGGCTGCTCTATGCCCTCGCCAACGCTGTGATCTGCAAGAGCGACCGGGGACGCTGGCAGGCCAACTATTCCGGAATCCTCGGCAGCCTGGCCTCCGGCGGCATCTCCAATCTTTACTATCCGGCGGGAGATCGCGGCGCGCAGTTGGTGGTTGAAAATACGCTGGTGGGCATCGGCGCCAGCGCCGCCGCCAACGTCTTTCAGGAATTCGTCGTTCGCAGGCTCACGCCAAAGCTCCCTCCGCGCGCGCCCGCCAACCCTTAGCGCAACTTGCGTAATCGCGCCCTGCGCGAACGCGGCAAGCCAGCCAGCCGGCGGGGCGGCGTGCCCGCTGCGCCGCACAACGGCGTTCGCCGCAGTCCTTTGCCCGTCAGGAAACGAGGCTCGGAGCGCAGCTCTGTTTCCACTCTCGAAGAGGGAGTTGACTCGCGGCGTGAGCCGTCATATATTTCCACTGTTTTGGAACTATGAATCTATCGGATGCAATCGATGCGCTGGCGGGGCTGGCGCAAGAAACCCGGCTCAACATCTTCCGTCTGCTGGTGCGGCATGCGCCGGGAGGTCTGCCGGCGGGAGCCATCGCTCGCCGACTTCGGCTGCCGGGTCCCACGCTTTCCTTTCATCTCAACGTGCTGGCGGCGACCGGCCTCGTGCGTCCGCACAAGAATGGGCGCTCGATTTCGTACTCGGCAAATCTTGAAAGCGTAGTCCGCCTCACAAATTTCTTGATGGAGAACTGTTGCGGTGGCCGGGGTGGTTGTATCCCTCCGCAAGATATCCACAAGACCTTGCAGCCCCGCTCGGCCGTGCGGAACAGACGCAAGCCTGCTTAGCCGGAGGTAATTCCATGAAGGGTCGCTACAACGTTTTGTTCTTATGTACAGGTAACTCAGCCCGTTCCATCATGGCCGAGGCCATCATGAACCGAAAAGGGTTTCCGACTTTCACCGCGTACAGCGCCGGAAGCCATCCGAAGAAAGCGGTACACCCGGCCGCGCTGCGCCAACTCGAAATATCCAAGCTGCCCACGAAGGGCATACGCGCGAAAGATTGGAACGAATTCGCGAAGCCCGGAGCCCCGGAAATGGATTTTGTCTTTACGGTGTGCGACAACGCGGCGAGGGAGGTATGCCCTGTGTGGCCGGGCCAGCCGATGACGGCGCATTGGGGCGTGCCCGATCCGGCCGCCATAGAGGGAACAACAGAGCAGATTGAGAAGGCGTTCCGCGACGCCTTTATGATTCTGGAACGCAGGATTAGCTTGTTCCTCTGCCTGCCCCTCACGAAGCTCGACTCGCTGGCGATCAAGAGAGAGATCGATCGGATCGGCCGCCAATGAGACAAGAGCCGGAGTGTGTCCGGTTACATCAGGCGTTCCACCGCCCTGCCTCGCCAGGCCCGGCTGACGGGTGGGCGGAGTCACCTCGTGTTGTGACCAGAGTCACGGTGTTGTCTATTCCGCCGTGAAATCATATGCCCATTCGCCTAGGCGAATGTGAGGATGCCATGACTGCGGATCTCGCCCACCTGTTCAAAGCGGCCAGCGAACCCGTGAGGCTGGATATTCTGCAACTCTTGAGGGGCGGCACGCTCTGCGTGTGCGAATTGCAGGCCCGTCTGGGCCTCCCGCAGCCCACGGTCTCCAGGCACCTCGCGGCCCTGCGCCACGCCGGCCTGGTTCGTGACCAGCGCGCGGGTCCTCGCATACTCTATTCGCTGGCGGCAGGGCAAACGGATCTGCGCAAAGCTTTCCTGCATTTTCTAGCGCGCACCTCTCGACTGGATTCGTCAGTCCAGCGAAATCGGAGACGCGGGAGAGGAAGACGCCCGCACGCCTGATGCCTCGCGATAACGAGCCGGGTAACTTCTCGGAATCCAGAGATCCCATGGAGGAGCTGAACCCATGACGGAAGCAGTGGCAGCCACAGAACCGAAACGGCTGAACTTTTTCGAGCGCTTCCTAAGCCTCTGGGTGGTGGCGTGCATGGTCGTCGGCGTTGCAGCCGGCAGACTGCTGCCTTCGGTCACGGGCGCTCTCCGCGGGCTCGAATTCGGCCGGGGCAGCCAGATCAATCTGCCCATCGCCGTGCTCATCTGGTTGATGATCATTCCCATGATGATGCGGGTGGACTTCGCCGCCATCGGGAAAGTCGGGCAAAAGCCCAGGGGTTTGCTGATCACCCTGTTCGTGAACTGGATGGTCAAGCCTTTCTCAATGGCCTTAATTGCCTGGCTTTTCTTCCGGCACGTGTTCTCCGCCTGGATCGCGCCCGCCGAGGCCAGTCAGTACATCGCCGGGGCGATTATCCTGGCGGCCGCGCCGTGCACGGCCATGGTGTTCGTGTGGAGCTACCTGACCGAAGGTGACCCGGCCTATACGCTCGTCCAGGTATCTCTGAATGACCTGATCATGCTGGTGCTATTCGCGCCCATCGTGCGGTTCCTGGTCAGCGGCGCTTCCACTCTCTCCGTGCCGTTCCGGGTCCTGCTGTATTCCGTGGTGGCCTTCATCGTGATTCCTCTGAGCGTCGGGACGATATTGCGCGCCTGGCTTATCCATCGCTATGGCAGGGAGTGGCTGGAAGGCACGTTGCTTCCTCGGTTTGCTCCGGTCACGATCACCGCACTTTTGGCCACGCTCGTACTGATCTTCGCCTTTCAGGCTGACAACCTGACCGGAAAGTTCTTTCACGTGTTGCTGATAGCCGTGCCCATTCTGCTTCAGGTCTATTTCAATGCTTCGCTCTCCTATGGGCTGATGCGCGTGCTTCGAGTGGAGTATGCAGTGGCTGCACCTGGAGCCCTCATCGGAGCGAGCAACTTTTTCGAGCTGGCCGTGGCCACGGCGATTGCGCTGTTCGGACCTGGTTCCGGCGCGGCCCTGGCCACGGTGGTCGGTGTGCTGATTGAAGTGCCGGTGATGCTGTCGGTTTGTTCGGTGTGCAACCGGACCCGCCATTGGTTTCCCCGTCCGCAGCGGGCGCCATACCGAGATCTCGGGGACGTGGCAGGTGCGGACACCAGGAGCGCAGGAGAGGAAACGATTCCAGAATCTTATGGAGAATGAGTCATGAACATCAAAATTCTGTTGTGCAACTGCAAGGGGCTCTGCGCGTCGTTCAAAGACAGCGATTTCAACACGTTGCCCTTCCAGGTGGAGTCGGAGTTTGACGTGAAATATGCCGTGGCGCACCCGCAACTCTGCGGGCAGGGGGGCAACGAAGCGCTCGCGGACATCCTCCGCGAATCAGCGAAGGACCCGGAGACATTTGTCGTTAGCGGCGCGTGCGCGCCGGAAGCGCAAGAGAAGCTGTTTCTGAAGCTGCTGCGCAAGACCGGCTTCGATCCCAAGCGCTTTGTGGCGGTGGACATCCGCGGCACGAACAACGACGGCATACTCGCGGCCATCGGCGAGAGGGTCGTAGCCCTCATGTGCGAGTACCAGGGCCCGGTGGCAGCCCCGGCACCGAGGGAGTGACCTGGGCCTGGTTCGAGGGTGGATGGCGATGAATCCGATTTTGCTGACATGTCCCGGTTGCAATTCGGCCAAATAGCGGCGGGCAAAATCTTCCGCGTACGAATTAACACCCCCGGAGGCGGGCACCGCGATCGGCGCGTTGGGGCTGACCTTCGGCAGTGGCAAGAATGCCAAGAACGCGAGGCCTTCAGGAGTTGTTTCGACCTTTCAACAGCCAAACTGACACTACAGCACGCGTTGTCCGGCATTTGAGCGGACGAGACAGGAAAATGGGCGCCGAGCGGCTAAGAGACAGTTGCGCCGGTTAGGTGACCGTAAAGATAGATACTGCTAGTGGCTTTCAGCGCGCGCCGGAGTTCGACGAGACGTGGGGCCATCACCGATTCTCTTGGTTCTCATCTTGCAAATATATAATCCTATATATATTATAGATATAGTAATTCGAATTCTACACATTCGGGAAATTGCGAGATAGAATCAAAAGCGGAGGAGTGGCGGAGTGAGGAACGGCAGGTTTAAAGTCAAATCTTGGGATCCAGGGTTGCCGGCCTAGTGCCTTTGCCAGTCGTCAGATACCGCAAATTTCAGTTTTTCGAAATTGCGCAATCCCTCCTGGTGTTGTGCCGCCTGGAGTCGCAATCTGGCAACAGTCGCCCTGAACCCGTCTCTCGCGTGTGAGGCACGACCGCGCATGCACCCCGGTTTTGAGCCCCGGCTGCAGGGTCACGCCGTCTGGGAAGAGCGGCGGAGCGGGCGCTCGAAATCCCGGATCGATCCCCGTGGCTCCCGTGGGTCACCCACACGGACCCCGGAAAGAAACCTTCGAATCGATTCTCCTGATTTCTGTGTCCCCTCGCGCCGCTCAGGGCGTTTTCCATTTGCGTCCCGAACGGAAGGAACTCCCCGGGCATTGCTTCCGTATACTTCCTCAGGGAGTGCCAGGAATGGGATCCTCGCCCGTCTTGATATTTCACATCCTGACCGGCACGCTGGGCGTTCTGGCGGGCGCAGCCGCGGTCTCATTCCGCAAAGGGTCACGCGGACATGGTCTCGCCGGGAATGCCTTTGTCCTCTTCATGCTGGGATTGAGCGTGAGCGGGATCGGACTGGCGGTCGTGCGAAATAAGCCCGGTGACATTCTGGGGGGCGCACTCACGTTCTATCTGGTGGCCACGGCATGGAGGACCGCCCGGCGAAGAAATCGGGAGACCGGTGTTTTAGACTGGATCGCGCTTGTGCTGGTGTTGGGCCTTCTGACCGTGGTCGCTATCTTCGCGCTGGAAGCGGCGTACAGCCCGATCGGCGTAAAGTACGGATACTCGGTAGGACCGTACCTCTTTCTCGGTTCCGTGGCCTTGAGCGCAAGTGCCGGAGATATTCGCATGCTCATCCAGGGAGGCATATCTGGAACGCAACGCATCGCGCGGCACCTGTGGCGGATGTGTTTTGCTTTTTTTATCGCCAGTGCGTCCATCTTCCTGGCGCGGCAGCATCTCTTCCCGGCGCTGTTGCGCAAATCCGGCGCGTTGATGCTGCTCAGTGTGCTGCCACTGATGCTCATGATCTTCTGGTTGATTCGAGTCCGTCTGACCAGGGCATTTCAGGAGAGACCCCGCGCGGCCACCGGCGCCTACGCCTTCACCAAATAGCGCCAATGGCTCAGGGCTTCTGCGCGCCTGGGCCGGGCGCGAAGGCCGGCTACAGCGTTTGTCCCCCGGGCTGCGCGCCTGGCAATTGGCGGCCCGTCCGGCTTCGGATTCGCAGGATTCGGGAGCTACAATTGGAACTGGAGGAGTGGCCGAGTGGCTTAAGGCGGCGGTCTTGAAAACCGCTGGGCTCGAAAGGGCCTCGGGGGTTCGAATCCCTCCTCCTCCGCCACGTACCATG
>OCOJ01033976.1_pt10 | contig 10368 bp, 6 predicted proteins | sample 1539251 | NCBI WGS metagenome assembly OCOJ01 (sample SAMN01911457, study PRJEB22624) | soil metagenome | biome: Soil | place: Malaysia | collected 2012-04-30 | depth RA_metagenome m
TCGGGAACGTTGCCGACGACCATGGTGACGGCCATGGTTTCGCCGAGGGCGCGGGCCATGGCCAGGAAGATGGAGCCCAACACACCGGGCAGCGCGTACGGCACAACGACTTTCCAGGTGGACTCCCAGCGCGTGGAGCCCATGGCCAGAGCGGCTTCGCGCTGGTCGGTGGGCACGGCCAGCAAGACTTCACGCGAGACGCTGACGATGAAGGGCACGATCATGATGGCCAGCACGATTCCCGCAGCTAGAAAACTCACGCCGTAGCACGGCCCTTTGAACAGAGGGAGGAATCCCAGTGTGTGCATCAGCTTGGGAGCGAGCTGGGTGCGCACGAAGGGCACCACGACGAAGATTCCCAGCAGGCCGTAAATGACGCTGGGAACAGCGGCGAGAAGCTCGATGACAAACGTGAGCCCGTCGGAGATCTTAGGCGGGGCCAGCTCGGCCAGAAAAATGGCCGCTCCCAATCCGAGCGGCACGCCGAGCACAAGGGAGACGGCGGTGGTGACCAGGGTCCCATAGACGAAGGCAGCGGCCCCGAACTGCTCGGCAACGGGGTCCCAGATCCTGCCCGCGAAGAAGGACAGTCCGAACTTGGCCCGCGGGAGCGCGGAGTTGTCCCACAGCACGATGACCAGCATGGTGGTGATCAGGAGAATCGAGCCGGCGGCGACGAACGTAATCGCGTGGGCGATCCTGTCGCCATCCAGCAGCCGGGCGGAAAAAGGGCGCGAGGCCGCCTTCGGCCCCCTGCCCATTCCCGCGCTGGATAGAGTGGCCAATTCCGGGACTTACTTGATTCTGCTGATGGCCTTCTCCTCCTGCCTAACCACTTCCTTCGGCAGAGGAGCGTAGCCGAGACCTTCGGCGAACGTCTGGCCGTCGGTCAGCATCCACTTGACAAAGTCCTTGAGCGTGTCGCGCTTTGTGGCATCGGGAATGGTAGCGGGAATCAGCAACCAGGTGAAGCTGGAAATGGGATAGGCGGTCTTGCCCGGGGAGTTGGTAATGGAAACGCGGAAGTCCTCCGGCATGGTCTTCGCGGCGCCGGCGGCGGCGGCAGTGGTGGTGGCGAGATCCGCCTTCACGAACACGCCGTCTTTGTTTTGCACCTTGCCATAGGAAAGTTTGTTTTGCAGGGCGTAAATCAGTTCGACGTAGCCGATCGCGTAGGGAGTTTGCTTGACCAGACCGGAGACGCCTTCGTTCCCTTTGCCACCCAAACCCACCGGCCATTTGACCGAGGTATCGCGCCCCACGCTGGTCTCCCATTCCTTACTGACCTTGCAGAGAAAATCGACCCAGATGTAGGTGGTGCCGCTCCCGTCGGAGCGGTGCACGACTACGATGTCTTCGGCCGGCAGCTTCACGCCCGAGTTGGCTTTGGCAATTTCCGGATCGTTCCATTTCGTGATTTTGCCGAGGTAAATTCCGGCGAGCGCGGACTGGGAAAAGTTGAGCTCGGCGGTAACGCCGGGAATGTTGTAGATGGGGACCACGCTTCCCAGAACGGTAGGAAAATGAAGCACTCCGCCCTTGACCTGGGTCATTTGCTCATCCTTCATGGGCCCGTCGGTGGCGCCGAAGTCCACGGTGCCGGCAATGATCTGGCGGATGCCGGCCCCGGAGCCGAGGGACTGGTAATTGATCTGGACGCTGGCATGCTTCTGCTTATACACGTCAAACCATTTGGAATAGATAGGGTAAGGAAATGTAGCGCCCGCGCCGTTCAGCAGGATGTTTCCCGACTGCGCCGCTGCCCCCAGTCCCAAGGCCAGGCAGAGCGCTCCGGCCAGAATAAGTCTCTTCATTGAGTTGCGACCCTCCTCGCGGGGGGGATTCTGGAGGCAGATTGTTACATCTCTGTTACAGCGCCGGGAAATTGGGATGAACGAGGTACAATGGGCTTCTGAGGCGGTTCTAGAGTGAAGTCAGGGTGAGCCCAGCGAGCCCCGTGCTCGGCACTGTGCGCGTAAGGGAGATGAGACCCGGGAACTTGCAGCGCGCGGACCACGACGAGGCGTGGCGGTCCTCGAAGGACTGGTGAGGAAGGCGCGCGCTACCAAGACCTTTGTTATCAGTTGGGACGGCGCGTCTTGATTTCAACTGCGCGCCAACGCTAAGATGCAGAATTAATGGCAACCTTGAGGCCCTCTATTTGCCTCTTATCATGCAGGGGACGCCGGAAGGCTCATTCGAACTCCGCGATGGGTATCTCTCTGCTTCTACGGAATTCTTCCGTGTCCGGCAGGCCGGCTTGGCGGCCGGGGGCCTTCGTTGCCTTGGCAGCGATCGTGGTGTTCGGGGCGGCATGGGCAAAAGTTTCTCGCTACGATCAGCGCGCCCTGCCTTCGCCGCACTTTTCGGCTTCCGTCAAGATGGCGCGGGTGCTTTTCTACACTGGTCCGGAAGACGGACCTCAGGCGCTGATTGTTGCGGATACGCGCTTGCCCGAACCGGACTGGAATGGTCCCGCGCCCCTTCCCGCACCCGAAGTTGCCTGCGGGAAGCCTCCTCTTCCCTTCCAAGCTCTCCGCGCGCCTCCCGCACTCGCCTAGGCCCTGCCCATCTGCTTCGCTGGGANGATTTTTCCTATGGCGCGCAGAAAGTCTTAGGGGCTTCAGGGGCCATCGGAACACCGGCCCGGTCGGAGGCGAAAGAAGAACTCGTCGGCACTCTTCCCATCCGCCCGCGGCAGGCGCTGCTTTTCCGAGACCGGGACGTTACGGGGAGTCCGCTCCCGCGCCGGAAGACTTGAGAGGAGGCAAGCCATGGACGCAACCCACGCGGCGCAATGCCGGTCTCGAAGTTCGAGAATTTCTTTCTCGCCGTACTGGAGGGGAAACCCTCCGAAGGAGATGCTCATGAGAGCCGAGACATGCAGGAACAGGGGCGGTCTGGTGATTATGATCTCTCTTCTCATCCTATGGCTCGCCGCACCCGTCTATGCGGGCGGGCAATACAGCACCGAAGGCGCCGAAGAGCACGTGAAAGTGGTGGCCCACATCGAGCTGCCCGAAATGCACGTGAACGGGATGTTTGTGCAACATCGCGACAAGAAGGACTTCCTCTACCTCCACCGGCCAACGAAACAGGCTTTTGCCGTGGTGGACGTGACCAAGCCGGAAAAACCGGCGTTAGTGGAACGGGCCACGCTGTCGGAGCCGCCGCATGCGCATGTGGAGGTGAATCCGACCGAACCGTTGCTGGCCATCTCCGTGACCCCCGAAGACAATCCCGCTGGCAGAACCGCGAGCGCGACTTCGGGAGGCGCTCCGTCGTCCCTCGTGCTGCCGACCGAAACGGTGAAGCTGCTGAACCTGACGGATCCGAAGCATCCCAAAACCTTGAAAACATTTACGGGAGTCACCAGCTACCTTCCGGACGACAGCCGGAGGCTGATTTACATTGTGAATCAAGAGGGGCTGTGGGTTGTGAGTCACCGGCAGACGCGGCCAATGCCTTTCTGCACCTCCGCGGATGCGCTGACTCAGGAGCCCAACTGCCAGTAAGGCGAGTACGCAAGACGGCGGCTGCGCCAGCGGCGTGCGCGGCCCGAAACCGATCCCGCTGACCATCGCGGGGTTCGCCGAAGCAAGAGAAAGTGAGTTGTGGCCTCCGCTGCGGGGGAGGCAGAGGAGAGGCGGGGGTTTCCTTGGCCAGGGGAGGATGGCAATCCCTGCACCACCGGGGGAATTGCCGTTGCGCGAAGCAGAGGGTTCGGCGTATTTGGGGGAAAAGAGATGTTGCCGCCCGGAGGGAGATCTATGGTCCACCAAACCGTGTCGCCAACGGTGCTCGAGCAGTTACGGCGCCTGAGCACCTGCGTGGTGGCCAGTTCGGTAGAGAGCTTTGGGGTCCGCCTGCCCAACGTGGGCTTTACGGATTCCAGCGTGCAATGCATTTTTCGCGAGTTCCCTTCCGCGATCGGTCACGCAGTAACAGCGAAGATCAAGAGCACAGCGCCGCCTATGGGCGGCGCCTACTACTATTGGCGCACCGATTGGTNGGAAAGCGATCCTTGCCGTTCCGGCACCGCGGATCGTGGTGGTGGAAGATATGGACGATCCGCCGGGTCTGGGAGCGTTCGTGGGCGAGGTGCACGCCAACATCCTGCGGGCGCTGGGCTGCGAGGCGCTGGTGACCAACGGAGCCGTGCGCGATCTGCCGGAAGTGCGCGCCAGCGGCCTGCAATTGTTTGCGGGCAATATATCCGTCTCCCACGCGTACGCGCACATCTTCAACTTTGGCGAGACGGTGCGAGTGGGAAATATGAACATCAGACCGGGCGAATTGCTGCTCGGCGACCGCCACGGCGTGGTCTCCATCCCCATGGAGGTTGCTGCGAAGGTGCCCGCAGCGGCCCAGGGAATCTTGGAGCGGCGCCAGCATGTAATCGGGATCTGCCGGGCAGAAGACTTCACCATCGAAAAGCTGGACCAGGCGAGCAAGGAACTGGGACTCATGGAAGTCCAGGAGCGAGCCAGGCTGAACGAAAGACCGAAGCGAGGAGGATTATGAGCAGGCCAAGGGCAGGGTGGGGCCAATTTCAGAAGGGGACCGTAGCGGGACTGCTGCTGGCCGCGCTCGCGGGTGCCGCGGCGGCCGGCTGCGGGCGCACCCGGCCGGTCAGCGCGGACAATCCGGAGAATGCGCCTTCGGCATCCGTGGCGCCGGTCGTTCAGCAAAACATCACCGACCGGTTGGAGATCGCTTCGGAGTTCCAGCCATTCCAGGAAATCAACGTGTACGCCAAGGTGTCTGGTTACGTGCAGAAGCTGAACATTGACTGGGGCACGCACGTGCGGCAGGGCCAGGTGATGGCCATCCTGGAAATCCCGGAACTGGAGCAGCAGCTCCAACTGGATGAAGCCACGCTGCGGCGCAGCCAGCACGACCTGAAGCGCGCGCACGAGGAATTGAACCGCTCGCAGTCCGCCTACGCCGTGGCGCACATCACCTATACGCGCCTGGCCGACGTGCAGAAGGAACGCCCTGAACTGGTCGCGCAGCAGGATATTGACGTGGCCCAGGGGAAGGACCAGGAGGCGGATGCCGCGCTCTCCGCCGCCAAGGCGGCTCTTTCCGCTGCCGAGCAGGCCGTGGTGGCGTCGCAAGCGGCGCTGGACAAGGATAAGGCTCTCTACGCGTACTCGCGGATTACCGCGCCGTTCGACGGCGTGGTCACGGAGATGGACGCGTTCACCGGGGCGCTGCTGCCGGCGGGAACGTCTTCCAACAAAGGCGACCTGGCGCTGTGCAAGCTCTCGCAGAACAACATCCTCCGGCTGGTCATCCCCGTGCCGGAACGCGCCGTGCCGGACGTGAAGATCGGGCAGACCGTGGACCTGAAAGTGACCACGCTGAGCAAGACACTGCAGGGAAAAATCGTGCGCGTCTCCGGTCTGATTGATCTGGGAACGCGCACGATGCACACGGAAATCCAGGTTCCCAATCCCGATTACGCGCTGGTGCCGGGAATGTACGCTTCCGTGGAACTGCCGCTGCACACGGCGGAAAACGCCCTGACCGTGCCCATCCAGGCGTTCCAGTCCGCCGGGGAAGGGCGCGGCACCGTGCTGGTGGTGGATCCCGCGAACAAGATCGAGCTGCGCTCAGTGACCGTGGGGCTGCAGACCGCCAACCTCGTCCAGTTGCTCACCGGTGTGAAAGCGGGCGAGCGCGTGGTGATCGGAGACCAGAGCCAGTATCGCAGCGGCGAGCTGGTGAAACCGGTTCCGATGGCGTCCTCAAAGGCGGAGTGAGCTAAGCCATGCCACGCTTTTCGCTCAAACATCCTCACTTCGTCATTGTGGTGTGCATGTTCATCATGGTGCTGGGCATCACCAGCGTGGTGCAGATGCCGGTGGACATGTTCCCGCCCATCAACATCCCGGTGGTGCTGGTGGCCACCTTCTACAGCGGGATGCCGCCGGAGCAGATCGAAGCGGACATCACCGACACCTTCGAACGCTTTTTCACCCTGGGTAGCGGCGTCGATCACATCGAATCCCGGTCGCTGACCGGGGTGAGCCTGATCAAGCTGTACTTCCAGCCCGGCTCGGATGCCAACGCGGACGTGACGCAAATCTCGAACCTGGCCATGGCCGACCTGCGGCGGCTGCCGGAGGGGACGCTTCCTCCCGTCGTGCTGAGCACGGGCGCGTCGAACCTGCCGGTGTGCCTGCTAACCGTGGAGGGCAAGGGGCTGACGGAGACGCAGCTCCACGACTACCTGCAATTCCAGATCCGCAACCAGGTTGCCGGCGTGCCCGGAGCCACCGTGCCGCCCCCCTACGGGGGCCGGTACCGGCAGCTCATGGTGTACGTGGACCCATTGAAGTTGCAGGCCCACCAGTTGAGCCCCATGGACGTGGTGCGGGCTACGAACGAGTCGAACCTGATTCTCCCCGCGGGCGACGTGCGCATTGGCCCGAGGGACTACAACATTTACACCAATGCCCAGGTGGTCGATGGCAGGGCACTGAACGAAATTCCGCTGAAGACCGAAGGCGAGAAGACCGTATTCATTTCCGATGTGGGCCACGCGGAGGATGGCTCGTTCTTCCAATACAACATTGTGCGCGTGAACGGGCAGAGGTCGGTGTACGTGCCGGTGCAAAAGCAGGGCGGGAATACGAACACGATCGCCGTGGTGGACGGGATCCGCAGCACCATCAAGAACCTGCGGGACATTCCCGAGCAATTGAAGACCCACGTGGCGCTGGACCAATCCGTGTTCGTCAAAGACGCGATCAAAACGGNTGATGCGGGAAGGGGCCATGGGCCTTACCCTGACCGGGCTGATGATCCTTCTGTTCCTGGGAGACCGGCGCGCCACCTTCGCGGTGTTTCTGAACATTCCCATCGCGGTGATGATCACCTTTTTTATTCTCCACCTGATGGGCCGTTCGATTGACAGCATGGTGCTCAGCGGTCTGGCCCTGGCCTTTTCCCGGCTTATTGACGACTCCGTGGTGAGCCTGGAAAACATCTTCCGCCACTTGGAAATGGGCGAGGAGCCGGAGAAGGCGGCGCTGGAGGGTGCGAACGAAGTGGCGCTGGCCGTGCTGGCCATCATGCTCGTGGCCGTGGTGGTGTTCTTCCCAGTGACGCTGCTGTACGGAGTGAGCTCCTATCTGTTCGGGGCGCTGGCGCTGGCCGTGGCCCTGGCGCTGGGGGCTTCCTACTTCTGCGCCATGACCATCGTTCCCCTGTATTGCGCGCACGTGCTCAAGCCCGTCCACGGGCACGGCGAGGGCGAAGGGCACGAGGCCAAATCCTGGGGCGCGAGGTTTCATGCCGCGTTCAACCGCAAGTTTGACCGCATGCTGGATGTGTATGAACGGGGCGTGCGCTTCGTGCTGGACCGTCCCTGGCAGACCGTGTTTGCGTTCGGCGGGCTGCTGGGCGCCTGTTTCCTGCTTATCCCGCTGGTGGGCGTGTCGTTTTTCCCGCGAACGGATGCCGGCCAGTTTGTGATCAACATGAAGGCGCCGAGCGGCACGCGCATTGAGCTGACCAATGATTACGTGAAGCGCGTGGAAGAGGTGATCCGCAACACCGTGACCAAGGAGGATCTGGACACGGTCATCTCCAACATCGGCGTTTTCCCGGACCTTTCGGCCCTGTTCACGCCCAACCAGGCCATGCACACCGCTTACGTGCAGGTGGGGTTGAAAGAGGACCACAAGGGCGACAGCTACGTGTATATGGACAAAGTGCGCAAGCGCATCTCCGCGGAGATGCCGGAACTGCGCACCTACTTCCAGTCCGGCGGACTGGTGGATTCCGTTCTGAACCAGGGCGTGCCCGCGCCCATTGACGTCCAGGTAAGCGGCATGAACCTGGAAGTGTGCCACAACATCGCGAGTCATCTTGCCGGAGAGTTTCGCGGCCTGCCCGGCATTTCCGACGTGTACATCCCGCAGGACCTAGACTATCCGGGCCTGCAGGTGAATGTGGACCGCGTGCGCGCTCAGCAGCTAGGGCTTTCCCCGAAGGAAGTAATCAGCGACGTGATCACCGCGCTGACCTCCGACGTGATGATCGCGCCAAGCTACTGGGTGGATCCCCACAGCGGAAACAACTACTTCGTGACCGTCCAATATCCCGAAAACCGCGTGAGATCGTTTAGAGACCTGGAGGCCATGCCGCTGCGGTCGCCCCACCTGAAGGAGCCCACCTATCTGGGCCAGGTGGCCAGCATTACGCCCACGCTCACCCCCACCGTCGTGGATCACTACCAATTGCAGCGGACCATTGACATCTATGTGGCGCCCTCCGGCGAAGACCTGGGCGGACCGGCCAAGCAGGTCAGCAAACTGGTGGACAAGCTGCAACTGCCGCCGAACATCCGCGTGGACATCCGCGGCGTGGTGAAAACGATGGAGTCGTCGTTCAAGAGCTTCGGGCTCGGCCTGCTGCTGGCGGTGCTGCTGGTTTATCTGATCATGGTGGCGCAGTTCCGCTCGTTTGTGGACCCCTTCCTGATCGTGGTGGCGGTGCCCACCGGGCTGGTAGGGGTGCTGCTGGTGCTGGCGCTTCCGGGCACCACGCTGAACATTCAATCGCTGATGGGCATCATCATGCTGCAGGGCATGGTGGTCTCGAACAGCATCCTGATCGTGGACTTTTCCAACGTGCTGCGCGCCGAAGGCCACGCGCTCAAGGAGGCGGTGACGCGCGCCTGCCGGATCCGGCTGCGCCCCATCCTGATGACCTCGCTGGCCACGGTGGCCGGCCTGCTGCCCATGGCCTTCAAACTGGAAACGGGGAGCGAAGCCTATACGCCGCTGGCCCGGGTGATTATCGGCGGATTGCTGACCTCCATCATCCTTTCCATTTTCGTGGTTCCCGTGGCCTACCTGCTGATGTACCGGGGGCGTGAAGCGGCGCACACGGGCGCACTCCAGGAGGCAAAATGAGCGGACGGCACTCGATCCTATTCCTCGCAGCCGCGGCTGTTCTGGGGGCGGCTCCGTGCCGCGCGCAAGTCTTTGATGCGCCGCCCGCGGCTCCGCAGGCTCCAGCGCCCGCCGCTGCCGCTCCGGCCGAGACGCAAGTTGTGGCGCTCCCGTACGCGGCGCTCCACGCGAGGCAGGCCCCGGCTGCCACGGCTCCCGCCGGACAGACGGCTCCGGGACAGACCGCAACGCCGCCCCAGGTGCAGAGCCTGACGCTCGTCGAAGCCGAGAAAATTGCGTTGCAAAATCATCCGCAAATCCAGATTGCGGAGCACCGTGCAGCCTTTGCCGCGGCGCAGGTGGTGGAAGCGCAGTCCGCGTACTATCCGCAACTCTCCGGAGACGTGACCGGAGTGGATTCCCAGGAGAACAGCCGTATCACCGGCGGGCCCTTGAACGCCCCTCACACGTTCACGAAGTTCGGCACCGGGGCTTTTCTGAACCAACTGATCACCGACTTCGGCCGCACGCCAGCGCTGGTGCGGAGCTTTAACGAGCACGCGCGCGCGCAACAGTCCGGAGTGCTCGCGTCGCGGGCGGACATCCTGCTGCAGCTCCACGAGACATTTTTCGCCACGCTGAAGTCCAAGGCGCTGCTGATTGTGGCGCAAGAAACCGTGCGGGACCGGCAGCTCATCGCGGATCAAGTGGGCGTGATGGCCCAGAACAAGCTGAAGTCGGGCCTCGACGTAGCCTTCGCGGGCGTGGAACTCTCGCAGGCTCAGTTGCTGCTCATCCAGTCGCAAAACGATTTGCAGGCGTCCTATGCGCGGCTGTCCACCGCGCTGGGATTCCGCGAGCCGCGCGAATTCCAACTGACGGAACCTCCGGCAATGCCGCCACCGCCGGCGGATTTCTCCCAGGTGCTGCAGGAAGCCTTCGCGAACCGCCCGGAACTCGCCGGTCAGCACTTTGAGGTGAACTCGGCAAAAAGCTATTCAACCGCTGAGCGCGACCTGTGGTTCCCCACGCTGGGGGCCATGGGCGCCGCGGGCCTCACCCCATACCGCGAGGACGCCTTGAACAGCACGCGGTATGCCGCGATAGGCTTCAACCTGAACATCCCCATCTTCAACGGGCACCTGTTCGGCTCGCTGCAAACGCAGGCCCGGGAAGAGTACCGGGTGCAGCAGCAGTACCTGCGCGACCTGGAGGACCGCATCGCGCGCGACGTGCGCACCGCCTGGCTCAACGCCAATTCCGCTTTCCAGAGACTGGCGGTCACCGAGGAGCTTCTGAATGAAGCGAAACTCGCCGAGGACCTGGCGGCGTCGCGTTACCGCATGGGGCTCAGTTCCATCGTGGAGCTGACCCAGGCGCAGTTGAATCTGACCCAAGCGGAGATTGCCGAGGCCAGCGCCAAGTACGATTACCAGACGAGCTTTTCCGTGCTGCTCTA
>OCOJ01033917.1_pt10 | contig 10363 bp, 10 predicted proteins | sample 1539251 | NCBI WGS metagenome assembly OCOJ01 (sample SAMN01911457, study PRJEB22624) | soil metagenome | biome: Soil | place: Malaysia | collected 2012-04-30 | depth RA_metagenome m
GAAGTGGGGTTTCGCTGCGGACAACTGGTGGCAAACAGAGACGGGAGGTCCGTGCCTGGGCACTCCGCCAGTGCTCCCCGCCAGGTCGGCAAAGGTGGGAAAACCGCTGCCGGGTGTCGTCGCGGAAGTGGTGGACCGCCAGGGAAATCGCATGACACCGAACAAAGGCGGCCTGCTGGTGCTGCGGCGGCCGTTCCCGCACTTGTTCCGCACCGTGTTCGGTGACCCGCAACGGTATGCGAGGGATTGGGGAATCGTGCCCAACGCTTACACCACAGGTGACGTCGCCATCTGTGACCAGGATGGTTACTTCACCGTGGTGGGCCGCGCCGACGATGTGCTCAACGTGGCCGGCCATCGCATTGGGACCGCGGACGTGGAAAGCGCACTGGTGAGCCATCCCGCTGTCGCTGAGGCGGCGGTAATCGGCCGGCCGGACCCGATCAAGGGAGAAAACATAAAGGCCTTCGTGATTCTGCGCGTGGGCCATTCGGCGTCCGCGGAGCTCGACGCCACACTGAAAGACCACGGCAGAAACACCCTCGGCGCCATTGGCGTGCCCGCTGAAATTTCCGTAGTGGAACGCCTGTCGAAGACGCGCAGCGGGAAAATCATGCGCCGCCTCCTGAAAGCCCAGGAGTTGGGCCAGGAAGTGGGCGACATTTCCACGCTCGAAGAATAAGCGCCACACCCAATTTCCAAGGGCTTTTTGCAGGTAAAGGTACGGCATGCCGTGCCCCTGATAGCGGCGCAGTTGACTCGCCTTTCGGCCGGAGTAACATCTGGCCATATTTGTCGGCTTCTCCAGGGGCTGTCGAGCGCCCGGGGTTGCCGCTGAAACGAGGGCAGGCGTGAAGCTACTTTTGAAGTTCAACCTCATCCTGGTTCTGCTGTTCGGTTCAGGAATGCTTCTGATTTCGCGGCTGGCTTACAACTTTCTGATGCAGAACGCCCGGGACCACGTGCTCCAACAGGCGCAACTGATGGCCCAGAGCGCCCAGGCGATGCGAGACTACACCTCAGACGAACTGGAACCGCTCCTTGAGGACAGCACGGATGCATCCGAAAAGTTTCTGCCCCAGACCATCCCAAACTACGCGGCAAACACAATTTTCAAAGGGCTGCGCAAGCGTTATCCTGACTACACATACAGAGAAGCTGCTCTGAATCCCATTAATCTCGAATACCGGGCGGTGGATTGGGAAGCGGACGTCATTAACCATTTCCGGAATCATCCTGGCGAGAAAGAGCTGATTGGAGAGCGTGATACGCCCACGGGCAGGTCGCTCTACCTCGCCCATCCGATTGCCGCGGAAGACCTCTGTCTTGGTTGCCATGGCCTCGTGGACCAGGCCATGCCCATGGTGGTGAAAACGTACGGCTCTGTGAACGGCTTTGGCTGGAAGGACAAAGAGATCATTGGCGCGCAGATCGTCTCCATTCCCATGACTGTTCCCATCCGCATTGCCGACGGGGCCTTCCGTAGTCTGATGCTGAATTTAGCAGGGATTTTCGTGGCCACGCTCGCGGCTATCAACCTTTCGTTGTATTTCATCGTGGTCCGCCCGGTGGGGAAGCTGGCCGCGATGGCGGACCGCATCAGCCGCGGCGAACTCGATCTCTCGGAATTGCCCGTGAAAGGGAGGGACGAAATCGCCGGGCTGACACAATCCTTCAACCGCATGTTCGTGAGTCTGGTGAAGGCTTTCAAAATGCTGAAGGGCTGACCGCAGCCCCGCTCAGGATCACTTTTTCGGCCGGGAGGCCAGGAACTTGGAACGGTCCTGCGCCGACTCAATCTCCAGCGCCACTGCCGAGTACAGCTCATCCACGTTTCTGCAACGGCCCGCCGTACGTTCGACGATGATGTGAGCGATGGGACCGATATACTCGGCGAGCAGTTTAGCAACTTCTTTCACAACGGGAGGAGTGATCCAAGCCTCGCTCTTCTCGGCGTGGGCGGGCTTTGGCTGCGGCGTGGGGATCCCGGGAGAGGGCAGTGGAGTGGTCGCCACACCTAGCTCGGCCCCTGGGGCACGGGCGCCGCTCTCGGCAAGATACGCCTCGATAACCCGCAGGAATTCAGCCGCACTCTGGTATCGCGCCCCGGGGTCCTTCACCAGGGCCTTGAGGATGATTCCGGCCAGCCGGGGTGACACAGTGGGATTGAGTTCCGTCGGCGGGGCAGGCTGCTGGCGAAGATGGCCGTCGAGAATCTCATATTGGCTGCGGCCTTCAAATGGGCGCCGCCCTGAGACAAGTTCGTAGAAAGTGACACCGAGGGAATAAAGGTCCGACCGCGCGTCCACGCGCTCGCCGCGCACCTGCTCGGGTGACATGTAGTAGAGAGAACCCATGATGGTGCCGGAGGCGGTGAAAGAGGGGTCATGGCCGCTGACCGCCAGACCGAAATCCAGCAGCTTGGCCGTCGGGATTGGCTGGCCAATGATGACAATGTTTGAGGGCTTGATGTCGCGGTGGATGACTCCGCGTTCGTGCGCGTAGACGAGGGCGAGCAGGATCTGGCGGATGTACTCGACAGCCTGGGGAATGGTCAAGCCCCCGGCGGCGCACTGGCTGCTCAAAGGCTCGCCCTCAACGTATTCCATGACCATGACCAGGCGATCCTCGTGGCGAAAGGCGGTATGTAGCGCCGCAATGTTGGGATGGTTCAGGCTGGCCAGGACGCGGATTTCCCGCACAAAACGCTCCACCATCGCCGGTGTGCCCACCTGGTCCTGCTGAAGGACTTTGATCGCCTCGATCCGCTGCGAAATGATGTGGCGAGCTTTGTAAACCTTGCCGATTCCGCCCGCGCCTAACTCTCCTAGGATCTCGTATTCGCCTAATCCCGAGCCAAAATTCAATACGGGGATCAGCTGCGGTTGAGTCGGGGCCGCGGAGTCTTCCGTCAGGGCACGCGAGAGTTCGCCTTCTGCAGCAGCAGCCGGCGACCGCGGTGTGGGGGTCGTGTCGGTTCCGGTGAACTCTCCGGCTCGAGGAAAGAGGCCGCCGCGTGCCAAGCGCACGGTGCGAGGGACGTCGGCGATGCCGGCCTCTTCGTTCTTGAAATTATAGAGGCGGATGGGGGCGCCCTGCTGCAAAGCGATCTTGCCCAGATCCGTAAGTAGAGGCTTCCACCGTGTGTGCTCCGCGAGCACTTCGGCGATAGCCGCGGAAAGCAGAATGTGAGCTGCCTCGCCGCACTCCATGACCCGCCGGGCCATAGTGACGCCCCCGCCTGCCACGCTTTCCCTTCCTTGGATGTCGCGGACGCGAAATACTGGACCGCTGTGAATTCCCATGCGCAGCCGCAGATGAGTGTGTTGTTTCGATGCGGCGGTAATCGCGATCGCGGCACGCAGCGGGGCCTCGGGGCTCCCGAAGAAGGCAAGAGACATTCCGTCGCCTGCGGGCAGGCTAATCAGTTGCTGATTACGCTGGGCGGCCTGAATCGCGGAAGCCCCGTTGACGGCAGAAGCCAAGTCTTGGAGCGTCCGAGTCTGCTCGTTGATGGGAAGAGAAGCGAACTCTACAATTTGGACGCAAAGGATGTGCGCAATTTCCATTTCCTGGTCTGGCTCGGTCATGCGCAACTCCTTTCCCCTGCTCGAGCAAGTTCGGGCAGCCTCAACCAACGGCGGCCGGAGCAACGTCGGCCGTTAATCGGATGGCGAAATCATACGATAGCGAGCAGGGATTGCCCACAGCGCGGGCCTCCAGCGGCGGCGAGGCCGCCAACCCGCCTGCGCTGAAAGATATTCTTTGGCTGGTGGCGCATTTTTCGCGTGCCGCACGCAGATTGACGGTCCGCGAACCATCCGATAGAATGACTTTGGCGCGGGGTGGAGCAGCCTGGTAGCTCGTCGGGCTCATAACCCGGAGGTCGCTGGTTCAAATCCAGCCCCCNAAATCCAGCCCCCGCAACCAAGCTATCCTGCCTAGTTGACTGCGACTTGTGCCGGCCCTCGCTCTGCTGGGGCCGGTGCCATTTTTTGGGGTAGTTTCCCTTTTAGTGTCTGCAGGTTTCCCGTCCAGCGTATTGACCAGCCCAGCCAGGTTCGGCATGTTCTGGTCGCAAGCTCACACAACTCTTAAGATTGAAGCCAACCAGGAGTGGGGCTGATCCCAGATGCAAATTGACATGCCGCCGAGGGCTGGTGGTAGAGTGGCCACGCTAGACTGCCGATTAATTGACCCTGATCGTCCGGTCCGCAGACTGCCCACGGGAGAGAATCATGGCCATCGCAACCATCAATCCTGCCACCGGAGAATTGCTGAAATCGTTCCAGCCCCTCTCAGCCTCGGCGATTGAGGATAAGCTCCGGCGCGCCGCGGAGGTCTTCTCGGCTTATCGCCGTATGTCGTTCGCGGAGCGGGCACGCCCCATGCTCAAGGCCGCGGATATCCTGGAGCAAGAAAAGGATTCTTTCGCTGCGTTGATGACCACGGAGATGGGCAAACCGGTCCAGGCAGCTGCAGATGAAGCTGCGAAATGTGCCTGGGCCTGCCGCTACTACGCGGAAAATGCGGAGCGGTTCCTGGCGGACCAGGTTGTCGAGACCGCGGCCACCTCGAGCTACATCCGATACCAGCCCCTCGGTCCCATCCTGGCCGTGATGCCCTGGAATTTCCCCTTCTGGCAGGTAATTCGCTTCGCCGCGCCGGCAATGATGGCGGGAAACGTCTGCCTGCTGAAGCATGCTTCGAATGTCCCTCAGTGCGCATTGAAGATTGAAGAGATCTTTTCCCGGGCCGGATTTCCGGAGGGCGTTTTTCAGACGCTTCTGATCGGTTCCGACCAGGTGGACGCGGTCTTGGCGGACCGGCGCGTGGNCAGCCTGACGGGCAGCGAAGGCGCCGGGATCCAGGTAGGCGTAGCGGCTGCGAAGCGAATCAAGAAGGTCGTATTGGAACTCGGCGGAAGCGATCCCTTCATCGTTATGCCGAGCTGCGATCTCGAAGAGGCCGTCCCCGCTGCGGTCAAGGCCCGGATTCAGAACAACGGCCAGTCGTGCATCGCCGCAAAACGGTTCATTGTTGCCGAGTCCATTGCCGGCGTTTTCGAGCGCGAATTCGTGCGCAAGATGGAGTCTCTGAGAATCGGCGACCCCTTTGATCCCAAGACGGAACTCGGTCCGCTGGCCACCGCGAGTGGCGTGACCGATTTGCAAGAGGCGGTGCGCAAGTCGGTTGAGGCCGGCGCGCGAATCCTCACCGGCGGGAAGCCCCTCGACCGCCCGGGATACTTCTACGCGCCCACCGTGCTGACGGACATTCCGGAGAATTCGCCCGCTTACCGCGATGAATTATTCGGCCCGGTAGCCTGCCTGTTCCGGGCCAAGAATCTGGACGATGCCATTCGCATCGCCAACGACAGCCGGTTCGGGCTGGGCGCCAGCGCGTGGACCAACGATGAACGCGAGCGTGACCGCCTCATCAACGAAATCGAGACGGGCATGGTGTTCATCAATAAGATGGTGGTCTCCGATCCGCGCCTGCCGTTCGGTGGCGTGAAGCAATCAGGGCACGGACGCGAACTGGGCGTCGAGGGCATCCGCGAATTCGTGGACATCAAGACGGTTTGGATCCAGGAGAGCCTGGGCAAGTCGGCCGGGATCAAGGCTGCGTCGCGCTGATGCAGGCCGGCCGCTTCAGTAAAGGAACATGAGCGTTTAAGGTCATCAAACCTCCCGGATTTATGAGCAGATCGTTCAGCACATTGACCCGGGCGCCTTCATCGAATCAGGCCTCGATCTTCACCTCTCCTTGGCTGAGGCCGTCGACAACCCATCGTCCTCTCACTGATTGATTCCATTGTGAGACTTCTCCGCGAACAGCGCATGAAGATCTTTTGTGTCGAGGGCGGCCCGGCACGCGGCCAATATCACCAGACACGCATTTTCAAGTCGATCGAGCGGGACGACCCGGATGTCGCGCACGAGGCCATGCGCGCCCATTTGCAGCAGGTGAACGCAGACTCCCAGTCTTCCGAGCAGACAGCGCACTCAAGGAGCGGCTCTTGAAAGGGCGGGCAGGTGAGGTCGAGGGCCTTGCGGGCCCCCGCAACCATCTCATACGGTCGGTCGCCAAGCCAACCGTTTGAGTCCCGACTCCCGAAATAATTAAACGCGCCTGAAGGGATCGAGTGGCGCCCCTCCTCCTCGTCTACTCGTTGCATGACGGGGTAACCGACCGTGGCTGCGTAGTTTTTGCCGGACTGTTTCCATTACGATAGTAAGCAGCGCACGGGCATCGGCCGGACTCCCGTGGGTATGACCTCAGCCGGCCCGATGCGCGGCGATCATGGCTTGGCCCAAGCTAAGGCCACCATCCCCTGCCGGAACCTCAGCATGTGTGAAAACTTCGAAGCCTCTGACTTCCAGACTCCTGGTGAGGTGTTCCAGCAGATACAGGTTCTGAAACGTTCCACCGCTTAAACAGACGCGGTTGAGTTTTGTGAGTTCACGGAGAAGAGTCGCCATGCGGACAAAGACGTCCACGAGCCCGTCGTGGAATCGCCGGCTGATCGTGCCCACCGATGTTCCTTCCTTGATGTCATGCAGTAATGCCTCAAAGAGAGGAAGCGTGCTGATTTCCCAACCGGATTGCGTTTCCGTTAGAGCTAGGGGATATGCGGAACCGTCTTCTGAGGCATCGATGGCCATTTCGAGTTCTATGGCGGCCTGGGCCTCGTAGTTCACTTGTTCTCGTACACCCGCTAGCGCAGCAACGGCATCGAAGAGCCGCCCGCAGCTTGACGTTAGCGGCGCGCTCACGCCGCGTTCCGACATTCGCAGCAGCGTTGCCACTCTACGGTGGTCGAGATGCCTGACAAACGGAATGTCGAAGTCCAGAAAGGCCCCGCCAAAGTGATGCGCCAGGTAGCTGACAGCCATGCGCGACGGCTCGCGGATGGCCTTGGCGCCACCGGGCATTGAAACGTAATTGAAATGAGCAGCGCGTTCGAACTCGGCGTAGGAGGCAAGCAGCACCTCGCCGCCCCAGATGTGTCCGTCCGTGCCGAATCCGGTGCCATCTAGGGCGATCCCAATGACCCGGCCGTCCACGTGATTCTCCGCCATGCACGCGGCGACGTGGGCATGGTGGTGCTGCACGCCCACCAGCTCAACACCCGTCTGGCAAAGGGCCCAGCGCGTCGAGAAGTAATCCGGGTGCAGGTCGTAGGCCACCACGCGCGGCGCAATCTCCAGGATGCGCTTGAGGTGAGAGACCACCTCTTCGAAGAAGCGGTAACTCTCCAAATTCTCCAGGTCTCCGATGTGCTGGCTGAGGAAGGCGTGGGAGCCGCGCGTGAGACAGATGGTGTTCTTTAACTCCCCTCCTGCGGCGAGAATCGGCGGGACTTCCTTGTGGAGAAACACCGGCGCGGGCACGTAACCACNGCGACCGGCGCAACTGGCGGATTCGTCCTTTCGCGACGCGCACAACCGAGTCATCCGAACGCAGCAGGATTTCCCGGTTATGCAGCAGGAAGAAATCCGCCAACCCGCGGAGACGTTCGAGCGCTTCGTCGTTCCCGATGGCGATGGGTTCTTCGCTCAGGTTTCCGCTGGTCATCACCAAAGCCGGAGAATGAGCCGCAGCCAGTAGCAGATGATGTACCGGTGTGTACGGCAGGAAAACACCAAGGTAGCGATTGAACGGCGCGACAGCGCCGGTGATCGGGCAGGGCGTCCTCCTGCGCAACAGCACAACGGGACGCTCGGGCCGCAGCAGCAACTCGCGCGACCCTTCGTCCAGTTCGCAGAACGCCTCGACGGCCTGGAGGTTGGGCAGCATGACCGCAAACGGCTTCTCGACGCGCCGTTTTCGCTCGCGCAGGCGCGCCACGGCCTGCGCATTTGTCGCGTCGCAGGCAAGGTGAAAGCCGCCCAGCCCCTTGACGGCGATGCTAGCGCCAGCCTGGAGTTCCGCTGCCGCCGCCGCGAAGGGATCGGCTGTTTCGATGTGCTCGCCGGCGTTCGCCCGGAGTTCCACCTGCGGCCCGCATTCCCAACAGGCGTTGGGCTGCGCGTGGAAACGCCGGTTGACGGGGTCATCGTACTCGGCCTGGCACGCGCTGCACATCGGAAAGACGTTCATTGACGTGAGTGCCCGGTCATAGGGAATACCCCGCAAGATGGTGTACCGCGGGCCACAGTTCGTGCAGTTAATGAAGGGATACCGGTAACGGCGGTCGGCCGGGTCAAACAGTTCGCGCAAGCAGTCGTCGCAAATGGCCACGTCTGGGGATATCAAAACCCGGGGTTCGGCGCCCGGCTGGCTGGCCACGATGCGGAAGTTCTCCTCGCGGCCGCAAGCCAGAGGGCGCACCGCGAGATCCGTAATGCGCGCCAGCGGCGGCGCTTCCTGCGGCAGGCGTTCCAAAAAGTCGACGACGGCGTCCGCTTCGCCTTGTACTTCGATTTCAACGCCGGACACCGTGTTTCTGATCAAGCCGCTCAAGTGGCGCTCAGTGGCCAGGCGATAGACGTAGGGACGGAAGCCCACGCCTTGGACAATCCCCGTGACCTCGATTCCCCGGCGGATCGTTCGACTTTGTTCCCCGGAGCTTTGCATGACTTATCAGGCGGCTCCCTCCGTGCACACTTTTCGTCCGCGCCGCGCGATCCAATCGCGCCAATCCGCCAGGCCCGCCCCGCTCAAGCAGGAAAGCTCCAGGACTTCAATCCCGGGATTGACCCGCCGGGCGTTCTCCTTTGCGTGGGAGATGTCGAAAGGCACGTGGGGGAGCAGATCGATTTTCGTCAGCACGAGCAACTCAGACTTGAAGAAGATGGAGGGGTACTTGAGCGGCTTGTCGTCGCCCTCGGTAACACTCAACAGCACGATCTTGGCGTCTTCTCCAAGGTCGTAGCTCGACGGGCAGACGAGATTGCCGACATTCTCGATGAACAACAGGTCCAGCGCGTCCAGATTCCACTGCGCCAAAGCCTTGTTGATCATCTGCGCGTTCAGGTGGCACGTGCCGCCGGTGGTGATCTGCTGAACAGGAAAACCGAAGCCCGCCAGCCGCCTGGCATCGTTGTCCGTCTGGATGTCGCCGGTGAGCACGGCCACTCGCGACTGCTTGTCCATCTTCTGCAAGGTTCGCTCCAGCAGAGACGTCTTCCCGGCGCCGGGTGAACTGATCAAGTTGAGGCAGAGGATGCCGCGCGCATGGAATCGCGCGCGCAACTCCATCGCGATGCGATCATTTTCATTGAGCACCTTGCGCTCCACGGGCATGCGGATGGTCATGATTCCTCCAGCTCGAGATAGCTCAGTTCCAGCTCGGTGCCGCCGGTACATTCCGTAGCGTCCCTCCCGCAAGAAGGGCAGACCGTGTTGTAGTCCACCACCGAGAAGGTGCGACGGCAGGCCGGGCAGGTCTGGCGCCGCGGGCAAAACTGGATCTCAAGAGGCAGCGGCTCGAACGGCGAGTCTTTTACCAGGCACTCGAAGCAGAACCGCAGGGATTCCGGATCCACACCCGACAGCTCGCCGATCCGCAACCCGACTCTTCGGACGCGCGCGCCGGCGTGCCGCAGTGACTCGGCGTGGACGGCCTCCAGAAGCGAAGTGGCGATACTGAGTTCGTGCATGGAATCTCTCAACAGATGCGCGGCAACTGGTCTCCCGACAGCATATCCACAATCCGCGTGGTCCCGAGTACGGTGCGCATCGTCACCATGCCGGGTTGCGCCTCGCTAACTGCGCCGATGATCCGCGCCTCGCGGCCCAGCGGATGCCCTTGCATCGCAGCNCAGAATCTCTTCGGCGCCTTCGGGCGCGACGATGGCCACGAGCTTGCCCTCGTTCGCCACGTACAGAGGGTCGAGGCCGAGAAGCTCGCAAGCGCCCATCACCTCTTCGCGGACAGGAATCGAGTGCTCTTCGAGAGTAATGCCGATGCGGGACTGCGCGGCAATTTCGTTCATTGTGCTGGAGAGCCCGCCGCGGGTCGGGTCGCGCAAGCAGCGGATGGCCTGCCCCGTTTGCAGCATGGCCTGCACCAGGGTGTGAAGCGGAGCCGAGTCGCTCCGGATAGGGCTTTCAAACTCCAATCCCTCTCGCTGGGCCAGGATAGCCATACCGTGGTCGCCCAGGGAGCCGCTGAGCAAAACGCGGTCCCCCGGCCGAGCCCGGTCGGCAGAGAGCTGAAGGCCTTGTGGAACTACGCCAATACCGGAGGTGTTGATGAACAGTCCGTCGCCACTTCCTTTTTCGACCACCTTCGTGTCGCCCGTGACCACTTCCACGCCCGCTTCGCGTGCCGCAGTGCGGAGTGACTCGACCACGCGCCGCAGAGATTCCATGGGAAACCCTTCTTCGATGATGAACGCCGCACTGAGGAAAA
>OCOJ01040484.1_pt1 | contig 10354 bp, 12 predicted proteins | sample 1539251 | NCBI WGS metagenome assembly OCOJ01 (sample SAMN01911457, study PRJEB22624) | soil metagenome | biome: Soil | place: Malaysia | collected 2012-04-30 | depth RA_metagenome m
CCAGCCGGCCCTCGATGCGACCGTAGCCGGTGACGAAGCCGTCGCCGTAAACCTTCTGCTGCTCCATGCCGAAATCGACGCAGCGGTGGGTGAGCAGCTTGTCGGTTTCTTCGAAAGTGCCTTCGTCGAGCAGGAAGGCAATACGCTCGCGCGCCGACATCTTGCCTTCTTTGTGCTGGCGTTCGTGTCGCTCTTTTCCACCGCCAGCTTCGGCCAGCCCGTCGCGCTTCTTCAGCTCTTCCAGCTTCTGTTCCAGAGTCATGCGCGGGATTATACGGAAGGCGGGGAGCGGCTACTAGCTTCCAGCTACTGTCTGTTCGGCTTTTGCCTCTTGGTTCGCGAGCTGCGACGGCCCTACAGCCCGCTGCTGGTATCGGACCAGCGGTACTTCTTGCCGTCCCAAAAAACGGCCGAGCTCAATTCCTGCTCGTCCTCGATCAGGCTGAGGGCAGTGACGGGACGTTTGCGAAGCGAGACCTCGCCGAGGGAAAGACTATCGAAGGGCAGATTGATGATGACGAACTTGGCCTTGGGCGTGGCAGCGCGCCACGCTTCTTTTCCGGCCCCATGGATCACCAGGACCAGGTTTTGGCGATAGGGATCGGAGCTGTTGAATTGCGACGTGATCTTGGGGTCACCGTACCCGTAATTGGTATAGTAGGGATCGATCACCTTGTAATTGTGGCTGACTTCATCGGCGAGCGGCGTCTTGCAGCGAGCGACGATAACGGCGTCCTCCACCCCATCGCCATCCAAGTCAGCGGTCAGGAAAGTCACCCAGGGCCGCCCATCCTTGTGGGGATGCAGATAGTTGACTTTGACCGCGGAACGTTCGGTGGCCAGTTCAAAGCAGGGGCCGAACTGCTTCTTCACGACGTCGGCGAGATCGGCAGGCGGCTGCGGATGGTCCTCTGCCTGGCCTTTGGGCGCCTTCCATAAGATCCAACCCCAGGTTACGAAAAAGAGAGCAATGAAGAGCCAGGCAAGCCTAACCAGACGCATATTGAGAGTTTAATCCCGTTCTGCCTCATTGCGATGGTTACGAACTGGGCACACCGCGTGGAAATCGGCCACTGGCATTCCGTCATCGGGTCAGTCCCTGAAGGGGCTCCCAGGAAATCAGCCACTCGCGACAGCAACCCCTGGATTGCGGGCCTGCTTCTAAACTTGTGTGTGATCGCCTGCAGTTAGGGACCTGTCCGGGAGCTGGCGCCACCGCCGTGAGCACGATGGACGAATTCCTCGTTAGCAAGAAAAACTACAGGCCTGTCGCTCTCTCGGCAATGAGCTTGCAGACCCTGGCCACGAATTCCACCGCGGGCATGTCGTCGGTCTTCTCTTTGCCGCGCGTGCGGACGTTCACCGAGTCAGCCTGCACTTCTTTGTCCCCGACCACCACGATGTAAGGCGCCTTTTGCAGGGCGTGCTCGCGGATTTTGGCATTCATCTTCTCGTTGCGGCTGTCCACGTGCACGCGTGCCCCGGCCTCGCGCAACTGCGCCCCCACCTTCTCCGCATACTGATGGTGCTTTTCGCTGATGGGCACCACCACCACCTGCACCGGCGAGAGCCACAGCGGGAACGCGCCCGCGTAGTGCTCGATGAGCACGCCGAAGAAGCGCTCGACGGACCCCCACAGGGCGCGATGCACCATCAGCGGCTGGTGGCGCTGACCGTCTTCGCCGACGTACTCCAGGTCAAACCGCTGCGGCAGGTTGAAGTCGAACTGAATGGTCGAGAGCTGCCACAGCCGGCCGATCGCGTCCACCAGCTTCACGTCGATCTTCGGCCCATAGAACGCTGCTTCCCCGGGGATGACCTTGTACGGAATCCCGCGGGCCTTCAGAACCTTCTCCAACGAACCGGCGGCCGCCTCCCACTGCTCCTCGCTGCCCACGAAGTTCTTGCGGTCTTTAGGATCCCAGGTGGAGAGCTCGACCTGGTACTCCTTGAATCCGAAAGTGTTCAGCACGGCGAAGGCGAAATCGATGCAGCCTACAATCTCTCCCTCCATCTGCTCGGGCGTGCAAAAGATGTGGGCATCATCCTGGGTAAAGCCGCGCACACGCAGCAGGCCGTGCATCACCCCCGAGCGCTCGTAGCGATAGACCGTACCCAGCTCTCCCAGCCGCACCGGCAGATCGCGATAAGACCGAAGCTGGTCTTTATATATAAGGATGTGGAACGGACAGTTCATTGCCTTCACGCGGTAATCCGCGTCGTCCAGCTTCATGGGCGTGAACATGTTCTCGGCGTAGTAGCCCTCGTGCCCCGAGACCTTCCACAAANTCGACGCGCGCCACATGCGGGGTGTAGACCAGCGAATACCCGCGATTCAGATACTCGTCGCGCAGCCAGTCTTCCATGGTCTTGCGCATGATGCCGCCCTTGGGATGCCAGAAGATCAGCCCCGGCCCGGCCAACTCCTGGATCGAAAACAGGTCGAGCTGCTTCCCCAGAACGCGATGGTCGCGTCGCTTGGCTTCTTCCAACTGGTGCAGGTAATCGTCCAGCTCTTTCTTCGAGTAGAACGACGTGCCATAGATACGCTGGAGCTGCGGGTTTTTCTCGTCGCCCAGCCAGTAAGCGCCGGCGATGTTCAGCAGCTTGAATGCCTTGATCTTGCCCGTGGACGGAATGTGCGGTCCGCGGCAGAAGTCCACGAACTTGCCGGTGCGGTAGAGCGAGATTTTTTCATCGGGCGCGGTGAACTGTTCGATGAAGTGGCACTTCATGAAGTCGCCTTCCGCCTTGAAGCGCTCCAGACCCNTGTTGGCGCGGCAGGAAATCCTGCGCGTAGGGGATGTCCTTCTCCACCAGCTCCTGCATCTTCTTCTCGATCCTCTCCAGGTCCTCGGGGGTGAATGGCGTTGGCCGGTAGAAGTCGTAGAAGAAGCCAGTGTCAGTCGGCGGACCATGCCCCAATTTGGTCTCGGGGAAAAGTTCGAGCACGGCCGCGGCCATCAAATGCGCGGACGAGTGTCGGAAAACCTGCAGCGCTTCTGGGTCGCGGTTGGTCAGGATGCGCAGCTCGGTGTTTTTATCCAGCGGGCGCGCCAAGTCAATGAGCATGCCGTTCGATTTGGCGACCAGCGCAGCGTCGGCCAAACGCGGTGAGATCTCGCGTGCGATTTCCAACGCCGTCGTGCCCCTGGGAACCTCCTTCATGCTCCCGTCAGGGAGCTTCACCTGGATGGTCTGAGCGCTTTGCGCAGTCTCCGCCATGACGTTCGAGTTTAGCAGAATCGATACGCGCGCAGGCCCAGCCTCAGTGGCATCAGGACGATCTTGATCGCACCACCAAGAAAAGGCCCCGCCAAGGCGGGGCCCCGCTCAATACGGGTGGAACTTAGAACAGCNGTCTCTCCGAGTGGCGCGTCCTGAGTGCTTGCAGTCGGAGCCACCCCGCCTTGGTTGACCGATCCGTGGCTGAAGTCCGCCTGGCCAATCACCAAAGACGCGGCCGTCCCGTTGCTGAACGGTGGCGCAAACACCAGAGTGCGGTTGTTGCGCTCATCAGCCAAGATAAGTCTTCCTGTGCTGTCGAATGCCAAGCCATGAGCACCCCATGAGGTGGAATCTGTCGGGGCGGCAAGGCCTTGATTGATTGCTCCGTGTGTAAAGTCCACCTGCCCCAGGACCAGGCTGGCAGCCATGCCGTTGCTGAACGGCGGCGTGAACTCCAGGACGCGGTTGTTACCGAACTCTCCGACCCACAGATTGCCTTCAGCGTCGAACGCCAGGCCGGCGGGATTGCTCATGCCGGTTGCGGTGGTAGCGGCTGTGTTCGAAACAAAGTCAGGCTGGCCAAGCACCACGCTGGCGGCCATGCCGGTCGCAAAGGGCGGCTTGAATTCCGTCACGCGGTTGTTATCGTATTCCGCTACCCAAAGATTGCCTTCCCAATCGAAGGCCAGGCTGCGCGTACCGCAAAGGCTGCTCGCGGTTGGGGCTGCCGCCCCTTGATTACACGAACCATGCGTCAGGTCTGCCTGGCCAATGGCGAGGGTGGCGGCCATGCCGTTACTGAAGGGTGGTGTGAACTCCACGACGCGGTTGTTTCCGGTATCGCTGACCCACAGTTTGCCGAAGAGGCCGATTTTTACACCGGTTCCGCCCGCCAGACCGGTCGCACTCGTGGCGCAAGCTGCGGTCGTGAAATCGGGCTCACCCAGCACTAGAGTTGCGCTCATGCCGTTGGTAAAGGGGGCTTTGAACTGAATCANCACGGCAGTTATTCCAGTCGGCCACAAAAAGATTACCGTCAGCATCCACGACAACTTCTGCGGGGAAACGCATGCCGGTGGCCGTGGTTGCGGCGGTCCCGGTGTTGAAGTCGGCCTGCCCCAGGACGACACTGGCGGCCTGGCCTGTGCTGAACGGAGCGTCGTAGATGAGAACCCGGTTGTTGCCGGCGTCCAGCGTAGCCAGAAAACGGGTAGGACTGACGAAGAAGCCGCTGCTTCCGCAACCCAGCAACAGCACCGCGATGGACAACAAGACCCCAAGGCGAACGCAGGCGAATGCCCACTTCGTTTTCATTGCTCTCCTCCCTGTTTGTTGTGTGTGGCGGCGCGCGTAGGACGACCGGAGGTTAGTAGGCGAGGCGAAATGGTAGCCGTGTCCTTTGCGGACGTCATCGCGACGATTAGGTTCCGGGGTGAAAAGACTCCAGATTTTTACTTCAGAGGATTGTGAATATCAGTGGCGGACTTCACGCCCCTGCATGAGTCGCAGGTCCCGAAATTCATCAGTACCAAATACGGAAAACGACTTAGCCATCCGAACAGGAAGTACCCCGGGTGGAGGCGGCAACGGGCGAGTTTCGCTCGTCTGCCAAGCCGTTCGTTCTCAGTGGGTGGTGGCCACCATCTGAGGACAGGCGGTGATGTTATTGCTGGTCAGCGCACCGAGGCCGGTCAGGCTCCCATCGCCGTTGATGTCGTAAACGGACAGATCGCCGTCCTGACAGTTGGCCACCATTACGACCTTATTGGCAGCGTCTACCGCAAGACCTTCAGGAAAGTTGCCGGTCGCCAGGGCCGTGCCACGCTGCGCGCCGGTGGTGGTGTAGGCGGTCACAGTATTGTTTCCCACGTTGACTACATAGAGAAACGTCCCAGTCTGGTCGGTCGTCAGGTACTGCGGCGAGGAGAACCCTGTGCTGAACGGCGAGCCGGCATTTTGAGTGAGCGAGCCGTCGCCGTTCACCGTAAACGCGGAAACATTGTTGCTGGTCATGTTGGCAGTGAACAGGAGGTTTCCGGCGGGATCGACCGCCAACGACTCCGGCTGTGGGTTCAAGGCCGGAGCGAGTGTGAAGGGTGACGTCGCCAACTGCGTCAGTTTTCCGGTGTTATCGAAGCTGAAGACGCTCACGTTGTTCGTCGCAATGTTGCTCACATAGACAAACCCTGCGGTCACAGCGATGCCCTGCTGCGGCGTGAGCGCCGGGTTGGTGGTAAACGGCGAACCCGACACTGCGGTCAGCGATCCATTGGCATTGATCTTGTACCCGGAGATACTTCCGGCGATGGAGCTGCTGCCGTCATTGGCCACATAGAGGAACGTCCCCGAGGGGTCCACCGCAGCCGCGGCAGGACCGATTCCTGACGGGAACGGCGACCCAGGCACTACTCCGATTTTCCCAGTCCCAGTATCGAGGGTGAAGGCTGACACCGTGTTGTCGGCAAAATTGGTGACGTACACGAAATGGTTGGTCGGATCGACGGTCGCCCAAACTGGCTCGTTGCCGGTCTGTACCAGTGCAACCGGGCCATTGTTGAACGTGGTACCGTTGAGCACCAGCACCGACATGACATTGTTCGCGACGCCCGGCGCGCACAAGGCGTTTGGGACGAAGACAAATTCCGACCCGGCGGCAGGCGTCGGTCCCGGGACGGCGTTTCCGGCAAAGCCGCATCCCAGGGTGTTCGCGAAGTTGTTGCCATAACCGCACCCCGCGATCCCCAATCCCAACAGCATCGTCACCAAGGTCGCGCTTGCGGCCGAGGCCCAGTTCTTCCCGCCGGCTGCTTTCATAACCCAATCTCCTCGCCAAGAATCGGATACACTGAACCTGTAACCAGCAACAAACCCGGGAGTTGGATGGAAGTTGCTGGTGCCGTTTTGGACAACCTTTGCCGGGCAGTCTGCCCTCTTGTCATAGACGCAGAAAAAGCCAAAACGGATACAGAGAAGCAAACATCCCAGGTGGGAGTCATGCAAGCCCAGGTAAAGCTCGGGCGAGTGTTCGGCATCCGTATCGGCCTGCACTACAGTTGGATCATTATCGCGATCCTCATCGTCTTTTCTCTCTCGGGCCTGTTTCACCAGGCGAATCATGAATGGACGCCAGGAGTGGTTTGGGGCACGGCAGTCCTCACCGCCATCCTGTTCTTCGTCTGTATCCTGTTGCACGAGTTGGGACACTCGGTGGTTGCGCAGAGCCGGGGAATCCGCGTGCCCTCAATCGTGCTGTTCGCTTTGGGCGGCGTCTCGCAGATGGAGCGCGAGAGCCCCGATGCCAAGACCGAATTCTGGATGGCCCTGGCAGGGCCCGCGGTGAGTTTCATCATCGGGTTTACGTGTTTGGGGATCGCTCGCAGCCTTGGCTGGATAGGAATACTGGCTCCCGCGCCCTCGCCGCTTGTGGCTATGGTGGGATACCTTGGCTACATCAATTTCATACTTGGGGCCTTCAACCTGATCCCCGCGTACCCACTCGACGGCGGACGCGTCTTTCGCGCTGCCGCCTGGTGGGGAACGCACAGCATGGAACGCGCTACCCGCATCGCCTCTGCAGTAGGCCAGGTGTTCGCGTTCCTCTTCATCCTGGCCGGTTTGTGGCAGTTTTTCCACGGGCAGGGGTTCGGAGGGCTCTGGATCACGTTCATCGGATGGTTCCTCCTCGACGCCGCTCGCTCCAGCCGGGTGCAGGTGGAGATCATGCACGCCCTGGCCGGCATCAAGGTGGGCGACGTGATGGAGCGCAACTGTGCCACCGTGGAGGCCACCACCAACCTGCAAAACCTGGTGGATGAACACCTGTTGCGCACCGGACAGCGGTGCTTCATAGTGCAGAAGGACGGACGCCTTACCGGCCTGATCACGCCGGCGGACATCAGCCGCGTCGAGCGCCGCATGTGGCCCCTGACCACGGTCGAACAGGCCATGCGCCCGGCGGCCGAGCTGCGCGTGGTATCGCCGGAAACGCCGGTTGTCCAGGCGCTGGAGACCATGGCGCGCGAAGACATCAATCAGTTGCCGGTTGCCTCCAACGGCCATCTGGAAGGCATCCTCTCCCGCGCGCACCTGCTGGAGATCCTTCGCACTCGGGCTGAGCTCAAGGTGTGAGAAGGCCGTTTCCAGTTCCTTGTTTCCCGAAAAAATCATCGATGCTTCTGTCGAGAAAATGAAAATGGGAAACTAGAAACGCCGCGCTGGACGATCTGTCATGTGCATGAATCCCTGCTTGAAGTACGCAAACGCCATGCGGAACACCCATACCATGAATGCGGCCGCAGCGACACCGGCCGCAACAAACGTAGCCCGGTTGATGTGCCCGGTGACCAGCCGGCTCAGGAACGCCAGCACGAACCATAGCGGGACGAACAACATCGTCCCCAGCGGCACGGCAAATACCGCCGCGACCAACCCCGCCTTTACAGCTGCCAGTCTGTTGCTCATCCTCAGACGAAACAAGCCACGGACATTCACAGACCTATTCGGAAGAAATCCGTGTTCTATCTGTGCAAATCCATGGCTGCTCCTTCAGATTTTCTCAGCCGCCACAGCGCCAACACGAACGCAACCACCAACACAGCTGCGCTCGCCGGTAATCCCACGTGGCGCACGAAAAGGTTGGGTTCGAAGCCAGCCCGCGGGTCGACTCCGCCCAACCGCGCTCGCACATAGAAGACGACGCTGCCCACGAACAGCGACAGCGGGGCGGTGAGCGCCGCCGTCACCACCGCCAGGAATCCGCTTCTCGCCACTGTGCGCGCCCAACCTGTCTTGGCCACGCCCTAAGCTACAATACTTCTCGTGGCGCAGACAGCCCAGNACCATAACCAAGCCCGCTTCTGAGGTGGTCAGCCAGACCCAGGTGTCGCAGGCGCCCAATGGCATCTGCTTCGCCAGCACGGGCCAGATCTCGATCGCGCCCAACGACCTGGAGCGCATGGTGGCGGCCGTGCCTCGCCCCATCGCCGCCGCGCTCGAGCGCAAGGCTTACTACTTTGTACCGCTCACCGTCAGCCAGGGAGACGAGACCCTTATCGCCGATCGCTACGACGTGGCGTTGAGCGACCAGGCGGTCTGCCATCGCAACTTCGGAGTCGGCGACTCGCAGTGCGTGTTCATTTCCACCCGCCTCACTGAAGACAAGTTTTCTGTCTCGTTCGAGTTCTACATCAATGTGGGACACGCTTTCGTGGAGCGTGCCGGCGTCGCGCAATCATTCGCCGATTTGGTATGGCGCCAGGCGCATGAGAAGGCCCGCGGCGAGACCTCCTTCGACGCCCACGAGCTGCGCAAGCTGGCGATCGGCGACGGCCGCGAAGCCGAAAAAGCGCGCAACGATTATTTCTCCGCCACCTTCGCCGACTCTATCGCCATCTACCTGCTCACCCTCTCGCTCGACGTGGACTACTTCGAGCTGCGCGAGCGCGAGTATCCGCTGCTTGCCCCGGCGGCGCTGGCCGAACGCCTGCGCGCCGTCGCCGAACTCTTTCCGCCGAATCCAGGCTTCGAATTTGCGATTTACTATCGCCGCAGGCCGTGACGATAGCTAGTGCGGAGCAGATTCAAAGAGCTGAGGATGGGTCTTCCTGATATCGATCCCGATCTCGGACCAATCGGGACACCTGGGCCTCCGAAAATCAAAGGTCAGACTCAACAGGCCTCTAGCGAGGTCCCAGTCTACTCCAGTGTCAATAACGGGCGACGCGTCGCGCGGCAACAGACTGTGATTTCTTATAAAGAAACGCTCTACCAAATCACTACTGTAAGGCATACCTATCTGCTGTTCCCAAAACTTCTCGACTTTATGTCGCTCCCGTGGAGCAAGTCCGAGGACATTAACTGACGCAAGCCAAAACCGCTTCCCTTCGTCCAGCTCAAACTTGAGCCTGATGGTCCGGTCCTCATCGTTAATCTCAGTGTCCGGCACAGGGGTGAAGTTAACGTACCCCTGTCCGCCGTACACGCGGTGCAATTCTTTAATGCCTTGCCTGACCCTCGACGTGCGGAATACGTCACCGTCGTTGATTGGAAACAACGACCGTAGGCGTGCTGTTGGGAAGACGGTCCCGCCAGTAAAGGTAATGTCCTTCACGCGATACCGCGCGCCCTCTTCTATCCGCACGACTACTGCAAAATGGTTTCCATCAGACCGCCAAAGTAGTTCCTTTGCCTCAGCCTTGGCTAACGCCTTGAAGTACCCATACTGCTGCCATGCTTCTCTGATCCCTTCGCTGACTTGATCAAGCCAATCTTCGCCCCTGTAATCCCCAGCTTTGACCTTTGCACTGATGCGACGCTGGATGGTCATCGGCAGCGCGCTAGCGTCCTTGATTGTCAATCTGTCGATGTGGACCTTCGAGCTAGTCGGTTCCAAGTCGCGAATTTCTTCCGCCAACGTGGGATAAGGCAGTGGACACCCCAAGAACCTACGGTATTGCTGTGCAGCGAACGGCTGCGCAACGGTGTGTAAAAGAAGGACGACCAATAGGGTGCGGGCGTACATGCCTGTGAATTTTACCTCTTATGGCGATGCCCTGACGTCGGCAAGGCTGAGGCCCGGCGCCGATGTTGGGAGGAGTATAGGCACCCAACGTCACGCTGTCCCCATGTATTCCTCATTTGAGGTTTTGAATTTGTTTTTATCTGCGGTAACCTGCGCTCAATGATTGCCCATCTTCGCGGACGGCTCATCTCCAAGCATCCCAATCAGGCCGTGGTCGAGGCCGCCGGCGTTGGCTACGACGTCACCATCAGTATCCCGACGTTTTCCGATCTCCCCGCCAATGGCAGCGAGGTCGCACTGCACATTCACACGCACGTGCGCGAGGACGCCATCGCCCTCTTCGGCTTCCTGCGAGCTGAAGAAAAACAACTTTTCGAGAAGCTTATCCAGGTGAGCGGTATCGGACCCAAGCTGGCCATCACCATCCTGAGCGGGATGCCGGCGCCGGAGATGGTGGCCGCCATCCGCTCGGGCGATATCGCGCGCCTCACGCGCATCCCCGGCATCGGCAAGAAGACCGCCGAGCGCATGGTGCTGGAGCTGCGCGACAAGCTGGAGGGCTTCGGCGAAGCCCCGCCGCCCAAGCTGGCCACGCCAGTGGAGGAA
>OCOJ01007208.1_pt3 | contig 10351 bp, 11 predicted proteins | sample 1539251 | NCBI WGS metagenome assembly OCOJ01 (sample SAMN01911457, study PRJEB22624) | soil metagenome | biome: Soil | place: Malaysia | collected 2012-04-30 | depth RA_metagenome m
TCTAGGCGCGCAGGAAATCCGCCTGCCAGTTCTGAATCAGCTTCTTGATCACCTTCCGGTCGGTAAGCTTTTCGTCGAGGACTTTGTGGGCGAGCGCGGGCAATTCAGCGTCGCTCGCAAATCGGAGGGACACCAACTGGTCCACCGTGAAATCGGAGATGCGCGGGCGCAACTCCTGCGGCAGCAACTGCTGCATTCGCAAGCGCATTTCCAGGCGGATAACGCGGTCCTGCACGGTGAGAGCAAAAATCCGTGCAAGAAAGGCGAGCAATAGAAAAGCCAGCGCCAGCAAAACGGAAAATGCCGACTCGATGGAAAACGAACGGACGGCACGCACGATGGACCAAATCAGATTGATGAGAAAAACCGGAAGAACAAAGAAATGGAAGGCAGGGACAAGTTTGACGTGATTTTCGAAATTTTGAGCCATAGGCAACGCTCCGATTCACTGCGATTGGATTCCGGGCGCAGAGATTTTAGCAAACTCTCTGGCTCGCAGTTAAAGGCGGCTGGTCCTCAGTCGGCCGCAGCCGCTGCACGGACTCTCGTGGCTCGCGGATTGAACCCGAGTCCCATGCCGCTCAGAATCTCGTAGATTTGATCGCGATCGTTTCTCGCTGCGGCATTCATGAGCCGCGCCAGATTTTCTTCGAAAGCGGCCCTGTCAATGGGCTGCGGCTCGATCATCCGCAGTTTCTCAAATTGAGTGCGGAGAAGGGTTTCCGAAGAGGCAGTCAATTCCTCGGAGAGTTTCTCGCCCGGGCGAAGGCCGGTGAAAGTGGTTTCGATATCCTTTCCCGGCTCCAAGCCCGACAGAGAAATCATTCCTTCGGCCAGCTCAAGAATGTTGCGCGGGCGGCCCATATCGAGAACAAAAATCTCTCCGTTCTGAGCCAAAGTCCCGGCGCAAAGAATGAGCTCGACCGCTTCCTCGATGGTCATGAAATACCGCTCCGCGCGCGGATGCGTCACCGTAACCGGCCCGCCCCGGGCGATCTGCTTTCTGAAAAGCGGCAGAACGCTTCCGCGGCTCCCGAGCACATTGCCAAATCGAACGCATGTAGACCGAATGCCGTGCCCCTTCCCAGATGTTTGCAGAAGCAATTCTCCGATGCGTTTGGTCGCGCCCATCACGCTGCCGGGATTTACGGCCTTGTCCGAGGAAATAAAAACAAACTGCTCCACTTCAAATTCAGCCGCCACCGCGAGCATCTTTTGCGTCCCGCCAACATTATTCAAGACCGCTTCGCAAGGATGCTTTTCCATCAGCGGGACATGTTTGTGAGCCGCCGCATGGAAAATAACCTGAGGACGAACTTCGGAAAAGATGGCGCGCAAGCGGCCGACATCGCGGATATCCGCGATTTCGGGCTCGGTGGCCACGGGAAATTTGCGCAGATCCAGTTCCTGCTCGAGTTCATAGATGGAATTTTCATCTTTGTCGAGATAAGCGATTCGTGAAGGACCCAGGCAGATGAGTTGCCGCACCAACTCGCTCCCGATCGAGCCGCCCGCACCGGTCACAAGAATGCGCTTGCCCCGGTAGGAATCAGCCGCAGCCTCCCGGAGTTTTAGGGCTTCTACATTTTTGCGATCGCGCATTTTTTCCCCGACCGTTTCGTGGAGGCGGGCGCGAAGCGCCGCCACTGCCGATTGATTGCGCGGGCCGAAAAGTTTTGTGCCCGTCTTGACGATGATTTTCAAATCCTCGAGCAATCGAAAATTTTCGCAGTACGCCAAGTCCAGTCGAATCTTATCCGGCAGGATGACCTCCCTGTAGAAAGTTTCCTTGTCGGGCTGCGTCGCCAGGAGCTGCTCTTCGTGGAAGTACGCAATCGCAGCTGGCCCGGTAACTCCAGGGCGCGTTCGGAGAATGACCCCGTACGATTGAGCAAACGCCGCCGCACAATCCGGCGCGTACCGGGGGCTGTACTCGGGAATTTCAGGCCGGGGACCCACTAGGCTCATCTCGCCCCGCAGCACATTGAGGAGCTGCGGAAGTTCGTCCAGCTTAGTTTTCCGCAGCCATCTTCCGACGACAGTGATCCTTGGATCAGAAGCCGCGGTCAGCAAAGGCCGCTGAGCGGCTTTGTCTTGAATCATCGTTCGGAATTTGAATATGCGGAAAAGCTTCCCCTGCCGACCCACACGCAGTTGAAGGAAAAAAATTGGTCCGCGGCTCGTGAGCTTGACTGTCAGAGCAACGAGAAGCAGCAAGGGCGACAAAACAACGAGGCTCGCGACAGAAGTGGTTACGTCCAGCCAGCGCTTTCCAATTCGAGAATAGAATGTGGCGTTCATAATGAACGGCACCCCCTGGCGAGATTTCTCATTTGTGCAATCTGTTCATCGGCGGAACTCTCGAGCGATCACGCGCAGCGCTTCCCCAACGCGGTCCGCGTCTTCGTCGCTCATCGCTGGGTAAATCGGCAGAGAGATGGCGCGTTCGAAGCACCGCTCGGCAACCGGAAATTGGCCGCGGCGATACCCGAGCTGGTTTTGGTAGAGCGTGTGCAGATGCAGCGGAATGAAATGCACCGAGGTTTCGACGCCGCGCTGCCTTAACTCTTCGATGACCCGATCGCGAGAAATTCGCAGGGCGTCGCGGTTCACTTGGACAACATAAAGGTGCCAGGCGTGCTGGCAATCAAGGGGCTCGGCAGGCGGCGAGAAAGCATCGAGCGATGTGAGAGCGTGGCTGTAACGCGCGGCGAGAGCAGCGCGGCGGGCACGACGGGCATCGCATTTCGCGAGTTGCGCGAGGCCAAGCGCCGCCTGAATGTCCGTCAAATTGTATTTGTGCCCGGCTTCGACGATATCGTACTTCCAGGAGGGTCCCGCGGCGTCGCCCCTGCCGAGAATCCTGCGGATGCCGTGCAGACAAAGGAGTCGCATTCGCTCGGCATATGCCTCGCTCCCGGTCGTCGCCATTCCGCCTTCGCCGGTCGTAAGAGTCTTCGTTGCGTAGAAAGAGAAACAGGTGATGTCGCCGAGTGTGCCCACCATTCTGTTTTTGTGGCGGGCGGGCAAGGCGTGGGCCGCATCCTCGATCACATGCAAGCTGTGCCTCCGAGCGATGTCGAGAATGCGGTCCATGTCGCAAGGGCATCCGGCATAATGGACAGGAAGGATGGCCCGCGTGCGGCTCGTGATGGCGCGCTCGATTTGTGCGGGATCGCAATGAAACGTTCCTTCTCCGCAATCCACGAGCACGGGCCGGGCCTTGAAATAGAGCACCGCCTCGCCGGAAGCGGCGAAGGTCATGGTTGGAAGGATTACCTCGTCGCCTTCCGAGATTCCAACGGCCGCGAATGCAAGATGCAGAGCCGCGGTGCCGGAATTGACGGCAAGGGCGTGATTCGCACCAGTGAAGCGGGCAAATGCCTTCTCGAATTCCAGCGCGCGAGGGCCCGTCGTGAGCCATCCACTCCGCAGCACTTCGACGACCGCCTGGATTTCCTCTTCTTCAATCGAAACCTGATGGAATGGCAGGAACTTCGCTGCCGTCGCAGGCATTTCTATGACCTCCGCTCGAAAACTGTGTCGCGACGCACGCGCAGAGAGCCGGTGCTTGATTCCGCCTGCGCTTGCATTAGTTGGATTAGCCAATCGCCGATCAATTTCGGCCATTGGAAATTCTCTTCGACGAACCGGCGACCATTTTTCCCGAGCTCGTTCACGAGTCCAGAGTTCCCAAGAAGCATGCGGACCGCATCGGCGAACCCCTGCCGGTCATCAGGCGCAACCACGATACCGGCGCGAACCCGTTCGACGAGCCTTGCAGCCTCCCCCTGCCCCACAAAAATGAGAGGTTTTCCTGAAGCAAAGATTGGAAACATTTTCGCGGGCCGCGTGCCATCGAACACCGGACTTGCTCGCAGCGAAGCAAGTCCGCATTCGGCGATTGAAAGATACGGCGGCAGCTCCTCGATCGTGACCGGATCATGAAAAGTAAGATTGCGAAGCCCTAGAGTCTTCTGGAGCCGCTCGAGATGCGCCCGATCCGAGCCGTCACCGAGAAGCAAGAAATGAATTTCGGGATAGGGCTCAAGAATCTTGGCGGCGTGCAATACCAGATCCAGTCCGTGAGCATGGCCAAGCGTGCCCGGATAAAGAATGATCTTTTTTCCCGCGAGCCCCAGTTTTTCCTTCAGAGCGGCATTCGCAGGCCACGGTTGAAAACGCTTCGTATCCACGCCGTTCGGAAGGAACAGAATTTTTTCCGGACGAACCCCCTTTTCCCGAAGGAGCGACTTTTGGGCTCCCTCGGTCAGTACGGTGACAAAGCTTGCCTCTCGATAGCTCCAGCGTTCGAGAGCCTGAAGAATGCGCATCGTGGCGGGAGATTTCACGAGGCCCATTTCGATCCCGCAGTCCGGCCAGAGGTCTGCCACATTCAAAATGACCGGCACACGCGAAAGGCGGGCAAAAATGATGCCGGGCACCGCGAGCGAGAGCGGAGGGGATTCCACAAAGATGTAGTCAGGCTTTTTCGCGCGCAACAGGCCGAAGAGGGACGTGATCGCGAACGATCCATAATTCAAAATGCGCTGGAAACCGGCGCTCATGGCCGGGTAGAGCCACAGGCGCTGGATGTCAATCCCTTCCTCCAACTCGCGGCGATAGAAAGAACGCTCGTATCCAGGCAGAAAGCGGCCGTACGGATAATTCGGCAGCGCGGTGACAACTTCCACGTCGTGGCCCAGACGTTTCAATTCCGAGGTCATCGCCTGAAGCCGCGTCTGTGGCGCACCCACCTCCGGCGGATAATATTGCGTCAGGNACAAGCAGCTTCATCGAGAAGCCCTATCGGAAAAGCAAGCATCCCTCCTGAAGCTGGGCGGGCCAAATTCCAACGGCTCTTCGCAGGGCATGCTCATTTCCGCGTGGGACAATATCACAGGATTTAGGCGCTCTTGGGAGCTTCCATCCACGCCGGCAACGGAATTGATGTCGAGCCAAGAGGCCAGCCACATTTATCCGCGGGCTCTGCTGGTGCCTCGATGGTAGTATTTGCGCCTTGGGAACAGAGGGCGAGCGGCCCCGCGCTCGAATCTTCACATTTCGGCCACGGCGACGCGGTGCAGTATATAAAAAGGAGTTTCGGTCGGATGGGTTCGTGATCGCTCCGGGCATATCTATGGAGGCTATCCGCGCGCTGAGCGCCAATAAGCTACGTGCTCTCCTCTCCACGCTTGGGGTCGCGATCGGCAGCGCCTGCGTAGTCCTCGTCGTAACGGTTGCCCTGAGCGCGAAAAGCTACATCACCGGGCTCATTGAAGCGATTGGCTCGAATCTGGTTTACGCGCAATTCGTGCCCGGACTGGCGAAGCCTCCGTTTTCCGATTACATTTCCTTCGACGACGTTCAGACCATAAAGCCAAGCATCCCTCAGATAGTCAATGCCGCAGGTTCTCGGGGAATCCCAAAGGACGTGTCCGTCGGTGGAGTAGGGCTTCCCATCACCCTCCTGGGTGTCACTGATGGCTATCAGGATATCCGCCGTCTTGTAATCCTCAGCGGCCGGTATCTGGATCCGGACGAAATGGAATCACACAGCAAGGTGTGTCTCCTGACCGAAGATCTGGCGAAGCGGTTTTTTCCCGCGGATGATCCGCTTGGCAGGACGATTCGAGTGGGTGAATTAAGTTTCACGGTGATCGGAGTCTTTCGGGAGCGCGGGGCAACCTTTGGTGAATCCGATATTCAGAGGTACACGGTTCTTATGCCGTACTCGCTGATCAAATACTACACCGGAGATAGCATCATCACGACGCTTTACGCTCAGGCGGACCGAGCGGAGGATGTCCCCCTGGTGACGCGCGAGGTGACGGACGTCTTGCGCAGCCGGCATCGCGAAGGAGTTGTTTACAATGTGCAGAACCTGTCATCGCTTCTCGACGCGGCACGCAAAATTGCGCTCGCGCTCTCGGTCGTCTTGATAGTGATTGGCTTCATCACGCTCACCATCGGCGGCGTCAACATCATGAACATCATGCTCGTCACCGTGACGGAGCGAACACACGAAATCGGCCTTCGGCGAGCCGTCGGAGCCCGCCGTGAAGACATTCGTACGCAATTCTTGATGGAAGCGGTGATGATCAGCGGGATCGGAGCCCTGGCGGGCATCCTGGTTGGAGTGATTATCCCGGCCGTTGTCCAGCCATTTCTGCCCGGGACTCTGACCGTGCGTTTCGCCTGGCTCTCCGTGCTCATCGCTTTCGGTGTTTCCTGCGCTGTCGGAATCGTTTTTGGATTCTTGCCAGCGGACATCGCTGCCAAACTTGATCCTTCCGAGGCGCTGCGGCATGAATAAGGGAGGGTATTTGGCGGCGCAAGTGCGCAAACCAGTCCGGAGTGTTTTACTTTCAACCTTGCAGAGCCTCTACAAGGGCTGCCGGCTCTCTCTTCTTTTTGTTGGAAATCAGGCCAAGAACTCCGTAGCTAGCCAGCGCGATGATCTGCGGATCGATGGGATGCCGGTAGGGCATTTGCGAAAAGGTGATGTAGTAAACCAGCGGAAATACGGCCAGAACGAACGCGTAAGGCAAGGCCGCCGCGTTCTTCTCACGAAACCCCCGGCAAAGTCCCCAGAGCGCCAGGAGAGTCAAGGGTGTGCACATTAAGATATTCGCCGGATCAAGGGGCTCCTTCGCAAGATACTGCCGTGAAAAGCTCCAAGAGCCAGTCCAAGTGAAAACAATTCGGCGCAAGGTTACCCCAACGAACCAGGCGGGATGGGTGTGGATAAACTCGACGGATTCGCGCCGCTTTTCGGACATATATTTCAATTCAGCCAAGGTGTTGAATTGCTCCTCCTCGCTCACGTTCCAGGAGGGGTGAGCGCCATCAGGGGCCCAGTGAGATGTGTCTCCGTTGTTGCCCACGTGTAGCTGCAGCCAGAAATTATCGCGAAACGGAATGAATTGCTGGAATGTCCGGTAGTTCCTGACGAACCAAGGAGCCACCATGACGCACAGTCCCAAGACCAGCATGCCAGCCTGCCTCCTCCAGCGATGCCCTTGCTTGTGCAAACGGTAGCAGGCCCATCCCACCAGAAACGGCAGCAGCGAGAGGACCGTCGGGTCACACTGCGCGGTAAAACCCCACAACAAGCCGAATCCGGCCCAGGCCGTCAGGCGCGTCGAACGCTCAAGACGAAGCGTGAGCAAAAACAAAACGCTGAGGAGCAAAGTGGTGAGGCAGGTCTCCCAGATCCGCATAGCCGAGAGAAAGATGGCATAAGGAAACAGAGCCCAGGCCCAAGCGGCCCACATGCCGGCCTTGTTCCCAAACGATTCCCGAGCCATGAAAAAAACAGGCACGCAAGTGAAGGCGGAGAACAAACTGTTGAGCGAGAGAAGAAGCACAGCCGAGGTAGGCGTGTAGATGCCAGAGAGTTTGAAGACACCGGCCATAAGCTAGGGATAAACGGGTGTCATCCAGGCAATCGGGCCTGTCTTCTGATATAGGGGATTGGCAAATCCTTCGCCACAAACGATAGACCGCGCAATGCGGCCGGTCTCATAACCAAACGCCCAAAAGCCGCGATACGGATTCATTTGGTCATGCCAGAGAAATGCCACGGCAAGGAAGCGAAGTGCGAGCGCTACGAGAACGATCAGAAGAAGTGATGACCTGCGGGGTTTGCCGGGAGCGCTTAACGATTCTTTGTTTCGCGGCATGAGGGGTGGAAACTAATTTGCAGCCTCCGTAACGCGTGAGTCTAAGGAATGTTTCCCGGCCCTGCAAGCGAGGAGTTCCAGTGGGTAGTGGTGCCGTTTGATTTTCACAAGGATTCCGCTCCTGTCGCCCGATGAGTTAGACTCGGCTCATGCGAAAACGCAAACTGCGGATTGTCAAACAAGGGCCAATGACTGGCGTATGCGAACGGTGCAATCTGCAATTTAAAGGCGACTCCGAGCGGGCCCTTAAGTCTGCATTCGACGCCCACAAATGCAAACCTACCGATAGCAGTCAGAATGCTCTGCGGATTGTGCGCGAAGCAACCGAAGATAAGTAGCCTACTCTTCATCCGCCATCTTTTCCTGCATCGCCAAAAAATTCTCGTACTTCAATAAAACGGCTATGGGTTTGTCGTTGTCCTGAATCACCCACATCTTATCGAGTGCTCGCAATTGAGCCACGTTTAGAGCACGTAGCTTGCTGATCCCTACGTGCTGGACGTTTGGGTCAAGATAGGGGATTGAAACCTGATTCGGTTTCGCCATAAGTCCTCTCATCAGTCGTGGTAGAGTTTTTGCGATTCGTCTTCTTCTTAGGGAGCAGCTCACACAATTCTTCCAGCGACCAGACATGGTCGGTAAGGCCCGCTTCCATCGCTGGAGTAACTCGCAAAGTCTTGTGGATTCGGCAAAAGTTGTAATGGAAAAAGTACAGTGCTACTTGATGTCCATGATTCTCGATCTTTTTGCTAAAAGCGTTTGTGAGGCGGGTGAATCTACGCATTCCCATCCGCATTGATAGGTTCTGGCGCTCAATGTAACTCGTGCTGACGTGCTTCGGATTGGGGTCGCCGTTCACAACTTTCATGTCGCAGCCGATACAAGTTGCCGGACTGTACCTTGATTCGTCTGGTGTAGATGCACCGTAGAGCTTGTGCAGCACCGCATAATCAACGTTTGCGCCGAATGCATCCTCGATGGCTGGAAGATAGTGGCGCAAGGCATCAGTGGTAATTTGCGGCCGCCCAATAATGCGCTCCGCACAATCGGCTATAAACGCATGAGCGGCTCTCTTGCCACGGTCAGCGATCAAATAGGTAACAATCAGCTTGGTATCCGCATCAATTGCCGTCCAGGTCCAAACGTCTCCCCATCCTTCTGCTTCCTTTTCTGGACTGACATTCTTTCGCTTTGCGCCGACAAAGGCCCAAATTTCATCGCACTGCAAGCGACGAACGCGCAATCCGCGCACATGACGGTGGTGATAAGCCGCACAGGCGCATCCTGCATCTTCTAACAGTCTCAACACTGTATGCTTCCCAACCCCGAGCATTCTGCACGTCGCATTAATCGAATTTCCCTCAACCAAGGCTGATATGATTTGCGCTCGTTTCGCCGTTCCGAGTTGATTCATTGCCGTCCTTTATCGCCTAATGTTAGGCAATATAACGGCGAATGTCAAGCGTTATTTTACCTTTATATTGTCTTTATATCGCTTTTCGTGTATAAGTTCAATAAGTGCCCGAACAACTGACGCGAGGACAACAATGGGAAACGCCAAAAGTATCATCCAAATTTTGACATTGGCTAGCAGTTGCGCCGTTCGATGGTCATTGGCTACATCTCCATCATCTCCGTTCGTCCGATTTTGGAATAGCCTGGGCGAGCTCCAAGCGGCGGCGGTTATTTCTGCCCTAGTTCTGACCATAGGAGCAGTCGTTGAATACCGCGACAAGCTGAACCATCTTGCGCGCTTGGCGCTGAAATGGATTTGCAGAAAATCGACTCCATATGAACGGTGTGTATTCAAAAAACTGATGATCCACTCTGTCGGGCCACTTTTAGTGGTATTCGGAATTGCTGGGGAGTTAGTATTCGAAAGTAGAACATTCATAGTAGAAGACAAGCAGGAAGAAGAAGCGAGGCAGACGGTTGGCTCACTAAGACAAGAAGCTGATGAAGCCGACCAAAAAGCAAAAGCCGCAATATCCGATTCATCCATCGCGCTTACCAAAGCCGAAGGCGCTCTATCGAAAAGTGAAGCGGCAGAAGCATCTCTTGGTAAAGCAGAAGCCGAGGCTAAAGGTGCACAGATAGCGGCATCCAACGCCTTAACTCTTGCGAGTAGTGCAAGGAAAGAAGCTGATTCGTTTGAGCGTGCCCGAGTAAGACTAGAACGCAAGATAGCTGACAGGATTCTTTCAGGAGAACAACAAACGCGAATAAAAAGTGCACTAGAGGCTGCATCGCTTGGAGGACAGCACGCAACCGTTGTCTGGTATAGCGAAAACTTCGAGGCCGCCCGCTTCGCAAGCCAAATTGAATCGGCTATCGGAGCAGCGCACTGGGTAACGCGGCTTGGTCCAACGAATCCAGGTGTTAATGTTGGAGTACTCCCCGTAGTCTCTGGTGTACTGATAATGACTGAACCGCCAGATCGAAGCAAAAAGGCGGGAGACGTGCTATTCAAGGCCCTGCGAAACGAAGATGTAGCAGTCAATGTAATGCCATTTGAACGGGGCACGGTTACGCCGATGTACTTAAAATCGACGGACCCAGAAGACAGTCGAATTCTGGTAATTGTTGGCAGCCATCCTTGAGCAGAACCGCAAGAGAGTCCGACTGCCAGAATTACTCCAAGCACATGCCAAACCGCACCACTACCG
>OCOJ01036992.1_pt2 | contig 10351 bp, 11 predicted proteins | sample 1539251 | NCBI WGS metagenome assembly OCOJ01 (sample SAMN01911457, study PRJEB22624) | soil metagenome | biome: Soil | place: Malaysia | collected 2012-04-30 | depth RA_metagenome m
CTTCTTCTGTTCGGGGGAGTTGGCTTCGTGCTGTTGATCGCTTGCGCAAACGTCGCCAATCTGTTGATGGCGCGCGCCACGAAGCGCCTGAGGGAGACCACCGTGCGCGCCGCGCTCGGTGCCTCGCGTGGGCGCCTTATCCGCCAGCTTTTGACCGAGAATCTTTTGCTCGCTGGCATCGGCGCTGTGGTTGCGCTCGGGGTTGGCTGGTTCGCGGTACGCGCAATTCTTGCCGCTCGTCCCCCTTCGCTTTCGAATTTCAACGAGGTCACACCCGACTTTGCAGTTTTTGCGTTTACCTTTGTCGTGGCTGTCCTTGCCAGCGCTCTCTTTGGGCTTGCCCCCATGTTTACCGCCGGTCGTTTGGACCTGGCACAAACCCTAAAGGAAGGAGGTCGCTCCACGGCCGCGACACGGCGCCATTGGACCGGTTTTCTTGTCTCCGCTGAAGTCGCCCTGGGTTTTGTTCTTCTGGCTGGAACGGGTCTGCTGATGCGTACCTTCGTGAACGTACTGCGCGTCGATCCGGGATTCCGCGCTGAAAACGTCCTTAGCTTTCAAATCTCCACGCCTAAGTACGAGATGCTGCACCAGTTGCAGCAAAACATTGCGGCTCTCCCTGGCGTTCGTTCCGTGTCAGCCGTCTCCCATCTTCCCCTCGTGGACGCTGCCAATTGGTACGCCAACTACTGGAAAGAAGGCGCGTCACTGGAGGAACAGCACACGGTCATGGCGGATCACCGCTCCATTCTGCCCGGGTATTTCAGCACCATTGGTGCGACTCTGCTCGAAGGCCGTGATTTCACCGAAGCGGATGACGACGCGCACCAGCATGTCGCCATTATTGACGACGCGCTGGCACGGGAGCTGTGGCCGAACGAGGACGCGCTTGGAAAGAAGCTGAACGTTTCGGACTCTCCGAAAGGGCCCTATCAGTTCGAGCGCGATTGGGCAGTGGTCGTAGGTATTGTTAAGCACATCCAGTGCCACTCCTTAACGGTAATGGTCCGGCCGCAAATCTATGTGCCTTTTCAACTCGCGCCACGCCCCGTCTCGATTGTGGTTCTCACCGCTGGCGCCGTTCCGAATCTCGCCGCTTCTATGCGCGCACAGGTCGCTCTCCTGAACAAGGACACGCCCGTGTCGCAAGTGGCTCCCTTCACGGATTACCTTGCGCGGGCGCGTTCGCAGAGCCGCTTTGCTTCTTTACTCGCTGTGTCTCTCGCGGCGATCGCGCTCCTCCTAGCCTGCATTGGCATTTATGGGGTTCTGTCTTATTCCGTCGCGCAGCGCACCAATGAAATTGGCGTTCGCATGGCGATTGGCGCGCGGCGCTCGGACGTTCTGGGCATGGTGCTCGGCCAAGGTCTCACTTCCACCGCGCTGGGCCTGGCTGGAGGTTTCTTGCTGTCCCTGATCCTCATGCCGCTGCTCGCAGGGCTGCTATTCGGCGTGACCCCGGGCGATCCGGCGAACTACATCCTCATCTCGGCTGTCGTGATAGCCGTGAGCGCCCTCGCCGCTTTTCTTCCGGCTCGGCGCGCCACGCAAATTGATCCCCTCGTTGCATTGCGCCACGAATGAATTGCAAGGCCGTGGCAGGCGCTTGACAGCTAGTGCGCGGCTGACTAGAGTTCCACATACAAGGCGCCGTCCACGAGGCCCACGCGAATGCAGATCCCTCATGACCTGGAATTTCAAACACTGTCTAACGCGCTTAGAATCAATCGATTACGGAGCTCTTAGAATTCACGGGAAGGAGGCCTGGTCGGCACTTCTCCGTTGAAAGCGGAGTCAACAAACAAATGGCAAGTTCGCACGTTGTTGGAGAAAAGGAACTCGTTAAGTACCGCGTGGAAGATGGCGTGGCAGTCTTCGAATTGGACGATCCGCCCGCGAACACTTATACCTACGAAATGATGCAACAGCTTGACGCCGCGATTCTCCAGGCGCGCCTGGATGAAAAGGTCTACGTCATTGTCATTCGCGGAGCGGGCGAAAAGTTCTTTTGCGCTGGCGCCAGCATTCCGATGCTCACAAAGGCTGATCCCACTTTTAAGTATTACTTTTGCCTGCATGCGAATGAAACTCTCTGCCGCCTAGAGCAAACACCTAAGCTGGTGATCGCGGCGTTAAACGGCCACACGGTGGGTGGGGGTCTCGAGATTGCGCTGGCCTGCGACATTCGCATTGCCAAGAAGGAGGGAGGCAAAATTGGGATGCCTGAAGTGAATCTGGGTGTCTTGCCGGGAACGGGAGGCACGCAGCGCTTTTCGCGAGCCATCGGGCGGGCGAAGGCGCTCGAGTTGATGGCACGCGGTCAAACTTTTAGTTTCGAAGAAGCCCTCGAAATGGGCCTCATCCAGCATATCTACGACGGAGGAACATTCTGGAACAACGTGATGGCGTATGCGAAGCAATTTTGTCCCCCGAATAAAGCCGCGGGAGCGGTAGGACGCATCAAACGAGCCGTGGTCACCGGCTCGGAAGTGAGTTTCGGCGAATCGCTGGCTCTCGAACGTGAGCTGCAGCAGTTGCTGTTTGTCAGCGAAGATGCAAAAGAAGGCCTGGCGGCTTACGTCGAGAAGCGGTCCCCCAATTTCAAGGGCAAGTGACGGAGACGCCCGTTCCAAGTTGACCGACATGGCGATCCGGCTGCTCTGGGCAACGCGAGCGGAGAAGCCCGCTACTGATTGGAGCACCGGAAATGGAACTTTTGGTTAGCGGAACAGGAATAGTAAAAAACTAGGAAAATGCGAACATTGCCGGATCATCTCCGAAAAGGCATGAAACTGGTGATTGTGGGCTGCAATCCCAGCGAATCCTCCGTGCGCGTGGGGCACTACTATGCCGGGCGGAACAATCAGTTCTGGCCGATACTGTACGAAAGCGGTATCGTGCCTGAGCCGTTCGACTATCACGACGACAAGCGCGTGATCGAGTTCAGCATCGGGCTGACGGACTTAGTCAAGCGCCCCACCAAGGGAGTGGAAGAGCTAACGCGGGAAGATTTCGCGGAAGGCCGCGTTGTGCTTTCGCAAAAGCTCGAAGAGTTTGCTCCGCACGTCGTGGCGTTCAACGGCAAAATCGCATATGAGCAGTTTTCGCAACGCAAGTGCAAGTTTGGAATCCAGAAAGAGCTGCTGTATGGCGCCCTGGTGTACGTGCTGCCATCCACGAGCAGCCAGAATGCTCAAGACAGAAAAGAGAAGTTGCAGCACTTCCGGAAACTAGCGCAACTTGTTGCGCGCACTAAAAAGGAACGCGAGGCAAAGCTCCACGGGCAAGGAGAAAAACATGAGTAACGCGGCTCAACCGGCGACAGCCGGCCCAGTGGTTCTTGAAACGAAGCAGGATGGCGTCGCCACATTGGTGATGAACCGCCCGGAAAAGCTGAATGCTCTTAACAGCGAGCTATCTACGGCTTTGAATGATGCGCTCGCCCGGCTTGCAAGCGACGAGACTGTTCGCGTTGTCGTGCTGACCGGAGCGGGGCGGGCGTTTTGCGCCGGAGGCGACCTCGGCGCGATTGGAAGAGGACGCGAGCGAAATGAAATCGACCAGCTTGAACCCATACTGCGTTCGGGCATGCAAGCGGTCCTAAAGATGCGCACGATGCCGCAGCCAGTGGTAGCTGCGGTGAACGGCGCGGCCGCAGGCGCGGGCATGAACCTGGCGTTGGCGGCCGATATTCGCATCGCAACCGAAGAAGCGATGTTCGGGCAGAATTTTTCTCGGGTCGGCCTGTTTCCGGACTATGGCGGGATTTATTTCCTTCCTCAACTCGTGGGACCGTCAAAAGCCGCAGAAATGTTTTATACGGGCGACATGATTGATGCGCAGACGGCGTTGCGGCTTGGGCTCGTGAATCGCGTGGTTCCAGCTTCGCAACTGGAGGCTGCAGTGAAAGAAATTGCGCACAAAATCGCGGAGGGCCCGCCGATTGCCATCCGCGCGGTCAAGCAAGCCTTGTTCGGAAGCGAGAAGGAGCAGTTGGTAAAGGCGTTGGAGCATGAGGTTCGGCAGCAAATCCAGTGCTTCCGTTCCGAGGATTGCGGAGAAGGCGTTCGGGCATTTTTCGAAAAGCGGAAGCCGAAGTTTCAGGGCCGCTGACGTAGCTGCGAGACGCCGACCGCTCGTTGCGCGGCTAATTGCGCTTTCTTTCAGCGAGGCAAGTGGCACCGCACTCGTACCACTTTGGGAGGCAGCTTGACCAAGACGAGGATTGAATTTATACAGAAGCCGACCTGAACGACCTGCCGCAAAGCAAGAAGTTTCTTGCTCCAGCAAGGCGCAGAACTCGAATCGCGCGACTTGGATAAAAACCGGCTGAGCGAGGCGGAACTCGACAAACTGATTGGCGAACGCGATTACGCGCAGTTTCTCAATCCTCGCAATGAGTTGTATCGGACCAGAAACATGAAAGAAAATCCGCCGTCGAGAGCGGAGGCCATCAAGTTGATGGCCAAAGAGCCGAATCTTATCCGCAGGCCAGTGGTGCTTCGGGGAGCGCGTATAGTCCTGGGTTACGACGAAACCGCCTTCGTGAAGTTGCTCAAGTAGTTCCTGGTTTCAGACAGGCTCACCAAGCTGCTTGCCGCGCCAGTAGAAAGTTCAAGATTCAGCGCTTAGGCCGAATGCGGATAGAAATGAATGTGAAGACGATTGCAGTGATTGGAGCGGGCAGTACCGGTCGAAGCATAGCTTGCGCGGCGGCTCTGGCAGGGTATCGGACTGTCCTCGAAGACGCCTGGCCGGCAAATTTGGATGACGGAATTAGCTGGATCAAACAGAGGCTGGGCGAGGAGGTATCGCAACGCAGAATTGATCCGAAGACCCGCGACTTGGCCCTTTCAAGCCTCGCAACGGCAAATACTCCTGAGGATGCCTCGCGCGAAGCCGATTTGATCATCGAGACGCTTCCGGACGAAATGGAGATGAAGATTGAACTCTTCACGATCTTCGACAAATTTGCCAAGCCTGGAGCGATTCTCGCGACCACCACCTTTTCCCTTTCCGTGACGGAGATCGCCGAAGTGACGTTTTGCCCAGAGCGCTGCATCGGCATGCACTTCTTGAATCAGGCAGCGAAAAGCCCGGTGCTGGAATTGGTGCGAGGCCGTGACACGTCCGAAGAGACCGTCACAACTTGCCGGGAAGTTGGCCAGCGCCTGGGCCGGGAAATTGTCGTAGTATTTGAGAACGCACAATTCGCGCCTAACGATGATTTTCCCGAGACCAAACAGCGGAGGGCAGTTGGCGCCGAAGAATAGCGCGCAAGAAAAGCGAGTGGACCGATGACCAAGCCGGTGGCCGAAAGAATCGTGATTCAGCAGGGCGACCNTGACGGAGATGGATACCGACGCGATCGTCAACGCCGCCAACAATGATTTGGTGCTAGGAGCGGGCGTGGCCGGGGCCATCCGGCGCAAGGGCGGCGAAGAGATTCAACGGGAATGCGACGCGATTGGAAGCATCCCGGTTGGGTACGCGGCGATCACCGGCGGTGGCAAGCTGAAGGCGCGGCACGTCATTCACGCCGCGAGCATGCAGCTTGGCGGCCGAACAACGGCAGCAGCGCTGCGAACTTCAACTTCGCACGCGCTGCGAATCGCAGCGGAGCACGGCATGAGGACGATCGCCTTTCCTGCAGTGGGCACAGGAGTCGCGGGGTTTCCCATGGACGAATGCGCCTCGATCATGTTGCGGGAGGCAGCGGAGCATCTAAAAGGCGAAAATTCGCTGGAGACGATTTACTTTGTGCTCTTCGATGAACGAGCGTGCGACGTCTTCAAGCGCGAATGGAAGAAATTACAGACAGAACCCGCTGCGGGCGCAAAGGGCGCATAGAGGCCCTTGCAAGAGAGGGGAAAAGTGCCGCCCAAATGGGGAATCACCGGCTTTAAGGATTCGGCTTTTTCAGAACGGGCTTGTCGCTTGGAGGAGGAGGGGGTGCATTGGCGGCTGCTGCGGGCGTGCCACCTGCTGGCAGGGCATTGGTCCCGGGCTCAGAGTAAGGCTTCTTAATAAGTTTCTCGATCAACTGCTGAGCCCCGCCGGTGTTGTCGTTGGTTTGCCTGGCCTTGCTGTATTCGTTCACCGCGCGCTCGCGTTGCCCTAGCAAGTCGAAAATTTCGCCAAGATAGATGTGCGCCCAGACTTCGGTCCACTTTTCTGAAGGCTCAGGGACGGTTTGCAGCGCCTCGCGGAAGGCGTTTGCCGCCGCCTGATAGTTTTTCTGATAGAAGAACGCCTCGCCCATGCGGAAGTTGGCGAGGGCGCGATTCGGCTGAATCGAAAGCGCCCGTTGATACTGCCCGATGGCATCGTAGTAGCGGCCTTGCTCGGCCAACTCTTCTCCGCGGGCAATCGCGGCGCGAGCGCGAAGCGAGGTGCTGCCTTTGAGAATGAGGTTGTTCGGGTCGATCTTGATTCCCTCGGGCTTCGGGCGTCCGAAAGTTTCGACCGTGAAAGGTGATTCCGTGCCAATCACATCCACGATTTTCGTCTCTGGATTGCCCTCGGTATCGATGCGCAGCTCAACGGGCATGCTGAAGGTGTCCAGCGGCTGCTTGATCTTGCCGACGATGCGGAAACCCTTTGCCGTGCGATATACGACGAAATCCAGGGTGAAATCGGGAACTCCAGTCGAGCTTAGCCACTGGGCAAAGAAGCCGCGCAAATTCGGCGGAGTTTGGCCAGGCTTAACGGCGGCCTGGGCGTGCTGATCCGCTAGATTGATGAAATCATCGATGCGCGCAGTTTTTCCCGCGTACCGGGTGGCGAAATCGTGCAGGAGCGACTTGAACGCAAAATCGCCCATCTGCGCGCGGAGCATGTGAAAAACCATCGCGCCCTTGTTCATCACCACGGAACGATAGTCGCTCGAATACGGCGCGAGGCGCGCGGCCTGCGAAATCGGGGCGGCATCTTCATACATTAGAGCCCCAACTGCAAATTCATCGATGGCTCTTAGACCGGCCTCTTTTCCCAAGCTTTCTTCGGCGAAGATCTCCTCTGAATATCGGGCCAAGCCGTCGCTGATCCACACGTCGCCTGGCGTCGCGGGAAGCACGGAATTGCCCCACCATTGCGAGGCCACCAGGCGCGCAATGGTGCGTTCGCTGGCCTTGGGATCCCAGGTGTGGCGGCTCAGGAGCAGGAGGCCGGGACCGGCGAAGTCACGCAGGGTTCCGTCGGGCAGCTGAATGACCGTCATATCCGGATCGGGAAGCGGGCCGAGCATGTCGGAAAAAACTGTGAGCGCGTGCGCGACGTCATCCGCAAATGCCTGGGCGTTGGAGGAATCTTCCCGAGGCGCATATACCGCGACATTGATTCCTTCAGATTGCTTCAGATTGAGCTGCAGGTTTCCAGCGACGAAGGTTCCGTGAGGCGCGGGCGTCTTGCATTCAAAGGTGTAGAGGAGGCGGCCACCTCCGGTGCCAGCCTTGCCCGCCATGGGCGTTGGTGTTGCGGTTTTGCCGGAGCCCGCGACGGCGAAAGTGTCGGGAACGTTCAGATGAAAAGTGGCAGTGTAGCGATTGGAAGGGTAATTGGTCAGCGGAAACCAGCGCGCGGGGAGCAACAGAAAGGCTCCATTCCTGTCCAGAACAGCGGCGCGCACGCCGGGAACGGGGCTATTCTCCTCGTTGGCCAAGAGTCCGGCGTAGGTAAAGATCAAAGTGACGTGCCCGTTTACGGCCACCGGCGTGGGAAGTGTGACACTCAGGAACAACGGATTTTGATTGTCACGGACGAAGCCAAGCGTTTTGCCTTCGGCGGACTTTACGTCTGTGACGAGCAAATTGGGATGCAACTCGACGCGCACGTTGCTGGAAACCTCTGTTGCGCGGAAGTCGACTTTCGCAACTGCACTCAACGATTGCCCGATAACGTCCAACGTGGCTGAGATATCGTAGTGCTCGGCCAGGAAGCCGACAGGCTGGGGCGCTTGGGCAAGGGCGGGCGCATCGAGACAAAGGAGCGCCGCGACGAACACAAACCCGATTTTGGGAGGTAAGTTACGCAACAGGGTCATCGGACCCCTTTCAAAATAGTATCGGCTCGGGAACCCTTCTATAGGATAGCAGACACCCGCCTAAGTGTTGCCAATGCCGGTTTCCAAGAGCGAGGCAATCGCATCCGCGGCTCGATCAACGGCCCCGGGCGGACCGAGGCGGCGGCGAACTTCGGCAAGACCGGAACGGAGTTGCTCGCGGGCGTTCGAATCGCGGAGCAGGCGAAGGACTTCGTCGGCAAGGTGCTGCGGAGTGAGGTCGTTTTGAATGAGCTCGGGAACAACTCGCCGCTCGGCAATGAGATTCACCATACTGAAGTAAGACGTACGAACGAGGGGCCTGGCGAGCAAGGCCGTGAACGGAGTGACGCGGTAGATGACCACGATGGGCGCATCCAGGAGCGCGGCTTCCACCGTGGCTGTTCCGCTGGAAACGATCGCGGCATCTGCAGCGGCGAGAGCGGTATAAGTCTGACCTTCGACAACGCGAATCTTCAGGGCAGGGTTCCATCGTTTGTTCAAATCATTTGAAACGCCACCCGGAGCTGCCGCGATGACGAATTGTGCCGGATATTGGCTGTGAATTCGCTCGCAAGCCTCCCGGATCATCGGCAGGTGCTGTGCGATTTCAGCGGGACGGCTGCCCGGCAGAACGGCCACGATTGGCTGAGCAGCATCGAGACTTTGCTGGCGGCAGAAGTCCTGCCGGTTTTGCGCGGGCTGCACCATATCGACAAGCGGATGGCCGATGAACTTCGTGGGCACACCGGCTTCGCTGTAGAACTTCTCCTCAAATGGAAAGATGCAAAGCGCCTGAGCAAAACGTCTGCGCACCACGCGCACGCGCCACGGGCGCCAGGCCCAGAACTGCGGGCAAATATAGTAGATGTTTCGAACGCCCAGAGGCCTGAGCTTGCGCGCAAGTCGAAGATGAAAGCCGGGGAAATCCGTAAGAATGGCAAAGACCGGTCGGCGGCGTGCCGCCTCGGCAACCAAACGACGCATAGCGCGGACCAAAGAAGGCAGATGACTGAGAATTTCCGTGATCCCGACAACCGAAACTTCGGAATAATCGGTGACCACATCGACGCCCGCCGCGCGCATTTGCGGGCCGCCCATTCCAAACAAAGATACATCGAGCCTTTTTTGCAGAGCTGTGGCAAGACGAGCGGCGTACATGTCCCCAGAAGCTTCGCCTGCGGAAAGAAGGAGCGGAATAGAGGGCATGCGTGCTCGGGCGAGGGGTCAGTCCGTCGCGGGCTGAGGAGCAGACAAGGGGCCGCGCACCTGTTGCGGCGCAGCTCCGCCTAGGCCGCTCGTTTCGACGGGCCGTTCCAACTCCTGTTCCTTGTACTGGAGCTGGTAGAGGCGGTAGTAGATGCCACGTTGGGCCAGCAACTCCTGATGGTCCCCCTGCTCGCGCAGGCGCCCCTTGTGAAAAACCAGGATGCGGTCGGCGTTTTGGATGGTGCTCAGGCGATGCGCAATGACCAGCGAAGTGCGCCCCGAAAGAAGACGATCGAGGGCATCGCGGATTTGCAGCTCGGTTTTAGTGTCGACGCTGGAGGTAGCTTCATCCAGAATCAGGAATTTAGGATTGTGGGCCAGGGCTCGCGCGAAGCAAATCAATTGACGCTGGCCCACAGACAGCGTGGAGCCGCGCTCGTTTACAGGCGTTTGCACGCCTTCGGAAAGGGCGCGCACAAAATCGCCGAGCCCAATTTCGTCCACGGCCTTCTCGACAGTGGCGCGGGGAATGCCGGAGGAACCAAGCCGCACGTTGGATTCGATGGTTCCCGTGAAAAGGAAAGAATCCTGGAGAACAATGCCGAACAGGCGCCGCAGGTTCTGCAGATCGATGGTGCGGATGTCCACGCCGTCCAGAAGAATTTGACCGCGTTGAATGTCGTAGAAACGCAGAAGCAAAGAGATGAGCGTCGTTTTGCCAGCGCCCGTGTGGCCGACAATGGCGATGTTTTGTCCCGGTGAGACGCGGAAAGAAACATCGCGCAATACCCAGTCCTCATTGGCTGGCTCAGGGACGTTGCGATAACTGAACCAGACATTGCGAAACTCGATTTCGCCGCGGGGCGCTTCGAGACGAAGAGCGTTCTGCTGCGAAGCGATGGTAACGGGCTCGTCGAGGAGCTTGAAAATTCGCTCGGAGGCGGCCATGGCAGACTGCAAAATGTTGAACTTTTCGCTGAGATCCTGAATGGGCCGGAAGAAGCGCGTGGCCCACATGGTGAAGGCCGTCAGAATGCCGAGGGTGAGGCCGCCCGAAAGCACGCGGCCACCCCCGGCCCAGTAGATCAAAGCGATGGTCGCAAC
>OCOJ01043017.1_pt1 | contig 10348 bp, 15 predicted proteins | sample 1539251 | NCBI WGS metagenome assembly OCOJ01 (sample SAMN01911457, study PRJEB22624) | soil metagenome | biome: Soil | place: Malaysia | collected 2012-04-30 | depth RA_metagenome m
ATGGCTGCGGCGCGCGGGATTGACATGTGGCTGGGCGCGCCGCGAGGGATGAGATAGCCGGGCATGCACCTGCCGGAATCATGGACCGACCGGCTGCCTTTTCTCGAAGCGCTCGAGGAACCATGGGAGCCTGTTCCAAGAGTGGCGCTGATCGCGTGGCTGATCTTCTATTCGCTGTTTCTGTATCAAGCCGCCACACACCACGGATTGCTGCTGTTGATGGACGGAGTCTTCGTTCCCATCCACGAGGGCGGCCATCTTGTGTTTCGGATGTTCGGCGAATTCATGATGGTAGCGGGCGGGACGATTCTGCAATTGCTAGCTCCGTTTCTGCTGGCTTCGTATTTCGCGCTGCATCGCCAAGCGCAGGGAGTTGCGTTTTGCCTGTTCTTTATGTTCGAACAGTTGCTGCCGATCGCGACGTATATGGCCGACGCACGCGCGCAGGATTTGCCGCTCTTGAGTTTGGGCAGCGGTGAGGACGTGATCCACGACTGGCATTATCTTTTTGGGAAGCTGGGAGTGCTCGAGCACGACATTCAGATTGCGGGCTTCGTTCGATTCATCGGCTGGATGGGCATGATCGGAGTGATTATCTGGCTCCTTTGGCGGGCGCTGAACGATGTGGCGCCTTCGAGGGATTCAGTGGCGAGGTGACGTATGGCGGACTTGGGAGTGGAGTTCTGCGGCATTCAATCGCCGAATCCGTTTTGGCTCGCGTCCGGGCCGCCCACGAACACCGGCGGACAAGTGATGCGGGCGTTCGATGCGGGGTGGGGAGGCGCGGTTTGGAAAACGATTGGCGAGCCGATCCAGAACACATCGTCGCGCTACGGGGCGATCGATTTGAACGGCGTGAAAATGATGGGGCTGAATAACATCGAGCTGATTAGCGACCGGCCCATCGAGGTCAATTTGCGCGAAATCGCCGAGGTGAAAAAGCGCTACCCGAAGCATCTTGTGATTGCCTCGCTGATGGTGGAATCGAAGCGCGAGGCGTGGCATGAGATTGTGCGCCGCGCGGAAGACGCGGGGTCGGACGCTTTGGAGCTGAATTTCGGTTGCCCGCACGGCATGAGCGAGCGGGGCATGGGCGCGGCGGTCGGTCAAGTGCCGGAGTACACGGAAATGATCACTGGATGGGCAAAGGAAGCGGCGAAGACGCCCGTGATTGCAAAGCTGACGCCGAACGTCACGGATATCACGCGCATCGCGCTGGCGGCCGAGCGCGGCGGCGCGGACGCCGTCAGCCTGATCAACACGATTAATTCGCTGATGGGGGTGAACCTGGAAACCTTTGCGCCGCGCCCCATTGTCGCCGGGAAATCATCTCATGGAGGCTACTGCGGGCCAGCCGTGAAGCCGATTGCTCTGCATTTGGTTTCGTCTGTGGCGAAAAGCGTGAAAATTCCCATCGTCGGCATCGGCGGAATCGGCAATTGGATGGACGCCGCGGAGCACATCGCACTTGGCGCTTCGACTGTGCAGGTGTGCACGGCTGTGATGCATTACGGCTTCCGNGATTGTCGAGGACATGGCCGACGGACTCAGCTCGTACATGGATGCTCATGGCTACCGGACAATTGAGGATTTTCGGGGGCGCGCAGTGCCCAACGTGATGGACTGGGGCGATCTCGATTTGAATTATAAGATCATTGCGCGGATTCACACCGAGCTATGCATCGGCTGCCAGCTTTGTNTACGTCGCTTGCGAAGATGGCGCACATCAATGCATCGAGCGCGCGCCGTTAAAAAACGGAAATGGCAAACGCAATCCGAACGGCATGGAAGTTCACGTCCCGAAAATAATCGACGAGGAATGCGTGGGTTGCAATCTGTGCGCGCTGGTCTGCCCGGTGGAGGGCTGCATCACGATGGAGGAGATTGACACGGGAATGACAGCGATGTCGTGGAAGCAGAAAACGGGCGGCGCGGCGAGCTCCTGCGCGCCGCAGCCATAAGCGGGTTAATAGAATGCGCGCATATCCGGCGGATGGCGCAGGAGGATTTCGAGCTCACGCCCGTAATCCTTCAGAGTGACTTTAACCAATTCGGCCGGCCCGACGTCACGGACAGTCCAGGCATCACTCGGCAGGAGCCGCTCCTTCGTAAACAAATCGCCACTCTCGAAGTCCTGCCCCTTCGCCTCCAGATCCGTGGGGAGGACTTGGTAGGCGAGCTTGGCTTTTATATCGAGGGCGAGGTAGCGGTGCCCGAGCAGTACCAAGACCAAATTATTTTTCTTCTGCGATTTTTCCGGCTGATAAACGCTCCAGTTGAGAGGCGGCTTGCCGTCTAATTTCAGCTGCGCGTCCTCGAGAAGCTTCCAATGAATGCGCGCGTCGCCACCGCCGGCGCGGNGCCGATACGGCAGCTAGGAAGGCAGCGGCAAGGATTAACGCGCCGAGGGCGCGCATCGAGCGATTCAATGGAAAAGTCGCCGCCATGAACTTATCCCGGAGCGTCATTCCCAGTTGACACGCACCTGGCGCGAAGAAAGGACCACGTACCCCTTCTTGCGCCCATGCTGGACAACGTCGCGCAGAATGGCGACGTCCTGCTCGCAATACTCCGCGACGCGGTCCTTCTGTCCGGCCCGCCACCATTCNCGGCCTGCAACCCGTCGCCGCTTTTGGACGTACCGAGAGTTTCTTTCGCGAGCTGGTCCAACTTCACGCGGTGGCCGAGTTGTTGGTAGAGCTTCTCGTGAACGTCAAAGGAACGCTCGTGAAGTCTGTGAATCGGGACATAGGCGCGGAGAACTTCGAGGTCGAAACGGTTGCCGTTGAAGGTGACAATGTGCGTGAATTGCTCGAGCTCGGCGACGAGTTTTTCCACATCCGCCTCGAACCAGCGCCGGAAGCTGTTTTCTTTGTCCCAGGTGACGGCGACGGCGACTCCAAACCCGCGGACATNTCGCCCAGCCGCCTTCCACTTCATGCGAAAGACGCAGAGTTTCAATATCCAGATAGATTTCCCGATCGAATAAACCCGCCGTGTCGGTTTCTCCCAGTTTTCTTGTTGCGCCCGGTTCTAGTAAATAGTCGATTCGCGCTTGCGGCCGGTGTAGTCGAGATACACGATTTTTGTATCCGTGTAGAAATCAATCGCGGCGTGGCCGACTTCGCGCGGGCCGACGCTCGAATCCTTCGCGCCGCCGAAGGGCACATGGGCCTCGCCGCCGACGGTCGGGGAATTGACGTGCGTCATTCCCGTTTCGATTTTATCCACGAATTCGAAAATCTTGTTCGAGTCCGTGGAGTAAATCGAGCTTGAAAGGCCATAGCGGACAGAATTAGCCACTTGCAGCGCTTCCTCGAAATTCTTCACGCGGATCACGCTGAGAACCGGCCCGAAGATTTCTTCCTGGGCGAGCTGGCTATCCCAACGGACCTGATCGAAGATCGTCGGAGAAACGAACCAGCCCTTGTTGTATCTGGACCCGGTCAAGCGTTCGCCGCCGCAAAGCAGCTTGGCTTCTTTTTTGCCGATGTCGATGTACTTGACGACCGTGTTCATTTGCGTCTCGTCAACCGAGGGCCCCATTTCAACGCCGGGCTCGAGACCGTCGCCGACCACATATCTCTTGGCACGCTCGACCAGCATGCTGATGAATTGATCCGCNGACCTTCTCTTCGATGACGACGCGGCTTGTGGCCGTGCAGCGCTGGCCCGTAGAGGCGAAGGCCCCGGCAAGCGTGGATTCCATGGCGAGTTGCAAATCGGCGTCGGCCAGAACGACAACCGGGTTCTTGCCGCCCATTTCGCATTGGATTTTCTTCAGCCGTTGCGCGCCCAAAGCGTAAAGCTGGCAACCCACTTCATTCGATCCGGTGAAAGAGAGCCCATGGACATGGATGTTTTGCACGAGCTCGTCGCCCGCCTCGCGTCCGGAGCCCATGACGAGATTCAGCACGCCGGCAGGGAGGCCTGCCCGTTCGAAGATATCGACGACTTTGATGGCCGTCAGCGGCGTGAACGTCGCAGGCTTGAAAACGACCGTATTTCCGCAGACGAGGGCCGGAGCGATCTTCCACACCGGGATGGCCGCCGGAAAATTCCATGGCGTAATGGCGCCAATGACGCCGAGCGGCTGCCGGATGGTGTAAGCAAAATTCTTGGGCAGCTCGCTCGTGAGTGTTTCGCCGTTCAGGCGGCGCGCCTCGCCGGCCATGAATTCGATGATGTTGATGGCGCGCTGCACTTCGCCGAGGGAATCTTTAAGCGCCTTCCCTTCTTCGCGCGTGAGCAATCGCGCGAGATCTTCCTTTTGATCCTGCATGATTCGCGTGGCCTGGAAAAGAATCTTGCCGCGATTTGGGGCAGGCGTTTCGCGCCAAGCAGGGAAGGCCGCCTTGGCGGCGACGATCGCCGCCTTCATTTCCTCGCGCGTCGAGAGAGGAATGCGCGCCACGACCTCATCGGTGTTTGCGGGATTGCGCCGCTCCACAATTTTCGGCGATTTCGATTCGACCCACTGCCCGTTGATGTAATTCCTGCAAAGCTGCCCAATCAATGTTGCTGTCGCCATGAGTATTATTCCCCCAAGAATTTAGATGTGGACTTCACCAAAACTTTTATCGAGCAAACGAATGGCCTCGTCCACGTCGACCTTCGAGATATTCATGGGCGGAGACATGCGGATGACATTGCCGAAGAGGCCACCTTTTCCGATGAGCAGGCCGTTGCTTCGTGCGCGCTCCATAACCTGCGTCGTTTCCTGAGGGGCGGGCTCTTTGGTCTGGCGGTCTTTGACCAGCTCGAGGGCCTGCATCATGCCCATGCCACGGACGTCGCCGATTAAGGGATACTTCTGCTGAAGCTCTTCGAGTTTCTTGCGGAAGTAGCCGCCGACGACAAAGGTATTCTCGCGCAGGTTTTCTTCTTCGATCACCTCAATCACGGCCCGGACTGCGGCGGACGTTACCGGATTGCCGCCGAAGGTGGAAATCGTCAAGCCCTGGAATTTATCGGCAAGTTCGGCGGTGGTGATCGTCAGTCCGACGGGCACGCCATTGCCCATGCTTTTTGCCGAGGTGATGATGTCGGGCGTCACCTCCCATTGCTCGATGCCCCACCACTTTTTCCCTGTGCGCCCCCAGCCGGTTTGGACTTCGTCGGCAATGAAGAGGCCGCCGTAATTTTTGACGATGCGATAGACGATTTTGAAATATTCGGGCGGAGGCGTAATGAAGCCGCNATGAAGCCGCCGACGCCCTGAATGGGCTCGGCGATGAATGCGGCGATGGAACCGCTGGTGCCCGTCTGAATCAGATTTTCCACATCATTGGCGCAGGCAACGTTGCAATCGGGGTATTTCAAATGCAGCGGGCAACGATAGCAATAAGGATTCACGGCGTGAGTAATGCCCACGCTGATGACGCCCGCCTTGCGCCAGGGCGCCTGAGCCGTCACGGACTTCGCCAGCATCGAGCTGCCCGAATAGGCATGCCGGAGCGCGACGACGTCGTAGCTCGGACCTGCCATGCGCGCGAGCAGGATGGCGGCCTCATTGGCCTCGGTGCCAGAGTTTGTGAAAAAGCTCTTCTGCAATTTGCCGGGAGTGATTTGGGCCAGCTTTTCCGCGAGCGCGACGATTTGCTCGTTGGGGTAAACCGTCGAAGTATGCTGAAGCTTGTCCACCTGGGCCTTGATTTTCGAGGTGACCTTCGGATGGCAGTGGCCCACACCGATGGTGACGATCCCCCCGAAGAAATCGAGATATTTGTTTCCCTCAATGTCCCAGAGGTACTGCATGGAGGCGTGGTCCGCGACGAGCGGCTTCTGGAAATAGTTCGTCACCGCCGGCCAGATGTATTCGTTGTGCTTGCGGACGATTTCGTCGCTGCGGGATTCGGTCATTTTTGCTGTTGTCGTCATCGGCGGGGTCCTTTNCCTTTCAATTGGCGGCGTCGGCGGCGCGGGCGGCTGCTTGTGTCCGCGTGATTTCGCCATAAGATTCGGGGCGACGGTCGCGATAGAACTGCCAGGTCGCACGAACCTGGTCGATTTCCTCCAGATCGAGGTCCGCGACCAGCACTTCATCCTTGTCGCGGCTGGCCTGGGCGAGAATTTTTCCGCGGGGGCTGCAAAAGTAACTCTTGCCGTAGAACTCGCCGATGTTCCAGGGCGCCTCTTTGCCGACGCGATTGATCGCGGCAATGAAGTAGCCGTTGGCGACGGCGTGGGCGGGTTGCTCGAGCTCCCAGAGATATTCGCTGAGCCCGGCCACAGTTGCCGAGGGGTTGAAGACGATTTCGGCGCCGTTCAATCCCAGNGATGCGCGCGCCTTCGGGAAAATGGCGGTCGTAGCAGATATAGACGCCGATGCGCGCGAATTTCGTCCGGAAGGTGATGTAACCCGTGTTCCCGGGCGTGAAATAAAACTTCTCCCAAAAGCCCGGGGCGACCTGCGGAATATGGTGCTTGCGGTATTTGCCGAGATATTTTCCATCGGCATCAATCACGGCGGCGGTGTTGTAGAAAACGCCTGTCATTTCGCGCTCATAAATCGGGACGACCATGGCCATNTTTGGCGATTTTTTTCATGCGTTCGACGGTCGGCCCGTCCGGAATGGGCTCGGTCAGCTCATGCCAGCGAACCTGCTGTTCCGCGCAGAAGTAAGGCCCGTTGAAAAGCTCCTGGAGGCACAGGATCTGGGTCTTTTTCTTGGCGGCGGCTTCGATCAGCTTCTCGTGCTTTTCGACCATTTTCTTGCTGATGTCGCGAATGGAGTATTTTTCGGGCGACCATTCGCAACGTGTTTGGATGAGACCGCAGCGGACCAGGCGAGCCATCGCGCACCTCCCGATATCATTTCCTGAGCAGTTTACCCCGTGCCGCGCAGTGCGGCAAGCGGGGCGCGTAGCCTGCAAGAGCCGATTCAACTTCAAAGAAGCCGAGATTGGCAGAAAGATGGCATGCTGTTTCCCTTTGTTCCCGTATAATTCCGCGGGCGACCGATGGAACGCGTACTCAAGTGTCTATTCCGCGGGCTGGGCCGCATTTTTCCGGATTGCGTGACGCTCAGCCAGGCGATTGCTTTCAACACGTTCCTTGCTTTCTTTCCCATGCTGCTCCTGATTCTGGGCATTTTCGGCGGCACGAATTATTTCCATACAGCTATGAAGGAAGTCCCCGAGCGATTGCGACTGATTCTTCCGCCGGGCAGCGAAGATGTGGTGCTCCAGTACTTTGTACGCCGCGGCGTGCACCCCTGGAGATGGATTTCCCTGGGCTTGGGTGGAACGTTGCTCGCCGGCTCGCAAGTGATGGTGGGATACATCGAAGGGTTTCGCCTCATCGAAGGCGATCTTTTGCGGCCGGGATACTGGCGGCTGCATTTCCGCGCGCTGATTCTGCTATGCCTCACGCTGGTCCCGTCGCTCGTGGTCGTTGTGCTGACCGTGTTCGGGAAACAAGTGCGCACCTGGGTCATCCGCCACATTGGATTGTCTGCCTTGATTCGCGACCTCGGATTCCTATTTTATGGCGCTTTCGTGTTCCTGCTGGGCATGGGCGTGCTGGTATTGGTTTACCGGATTGGGCGTCCGGGGCACAGAGGATTCAGAGACGTGTTCCCTGGTGCCGCGCTGGCAACGATTCTCTGGTGGATTGTGGACATTGTGTTCGGCGTGTACGTACGAAGAATGCCGTATGACGTGGTGTACGGGGGATTGGCGGCTGCGATAGGTTTGCTTTTGTGGATGTACTTGACCGCGTTGATTGTGCTGCTGGGGGCCGCGTACAACGCCGAATCGCGGGAATCGCTGGCTGCGACGAGCCGCTGAGCGATTGGATCACATGGAAATTCACGCCGCGTGACTTTTGGCAATTTTCATCGCGTGCAGAAGCTGTTAAACTGAAATCAAAAGATTGGGTTCTCGGGGGGATGGAAACCCTTTCGAGCTTCGGAGGCATGATGAGCGAAATCCGCGTTGAGTGCTATGCCGGGCATCGTGCCGATGAGCGGCCGCTTCGCTTTGCGTTGCGTGGGCGGCAGTTCGAGGTTAGCGAAGTGGATGACCGCTGGTATTCGCCCGACGCGAGCTATTTTCGGGTTCGCGCCGATGACGGCAATTTTTACGTCCTGCGCCACGATGAGGTGCTGGATTTGTGGACCCTGGATGGTTTTCGCGCGGCACGTTAGACCTCCCCTTCAGAACGCTCCCCCGAATTGATTCCTTCGTGTACTCCTAGGTTTCAGGACGCAACTTGAGGCATTTTGCCGGGTTAAGATAACAGGAGAAGGACAGCGAAACCGGTTGTGCCGGTGCGCGTCCTGTCTTTCAGGGGCAGGCAGATGAAACGCCACACGTCGCGAGGTCCCCATACCCGGTTGGATATTGCCGGAGCAGCTTTTCTCAGCATTGCAGTTGCCGCAATTCTGGGCATGATTTTCGTGGTCGCGGCACAAGATGCCCTCGCTGACAAAAATCAAGAGAAGGGCGCGAATGGTTCCAACCTGCCCGTTCTCGACAAAAAATTTAAGGGCAATTTGCCGATTACAGAGCTGACCGAAGACGAGGCGATCCTCCATGCGCTGAACCGGCTAGGCTATGGACCGCGCCCAGGCGATATTGAGCGCATCCGCAAAATGGGACTCGAAAAATGGATTGACCAGCAGCTCCATCCCGATTCGATTGATGATTCGGCGCTCGATGACCGCCTCGAAAAATATCCTACCCTGGCAATGTCTTCTACAANGGCTGCTCGACGAATATCCGCCCCCCAATCTGGCCGTGAAGAGGGAGGGTCTGACGAAAGAGGAATACAAAGAGCAGCAGCAGGAAAAGCGGCAGGCTGCCATCGCTCAGGTTAAGGAAACGGGCAATGAGAATCTGGATCGAGCGCAGCAGCAATTGGCGAAGATTCAGGGGCCAAACCGCATCACCGCCGAGCTCTCGATGGCCAAGCTCGACCGCGCCGTTTTCAGCCAACGGCAACTCGAAGCCGTGATGGAGGATTTCTGGTNTCAATCATTTCAACGTGTTTGCGGACAAGGGTGCGGACAAGTGGCTGATCACAGCCTACGTCCGTGACACGATCCGTCCACACACGATGGGGAAATTTCAGGATCTGCTGATCGCCACGGCAAAGAGCCCGGCGATGCTCTTCTATCTCGATAACTGGCTGAGCGCGGATCCCGCAGCGTTCCAAAAGATACAGCGTGAAATTGCGCAGCGTCGCACGCGCTATCAGGGAATATTCGGCGGAGGTGCAACGCCGCAGGAGAGGACATTCCCGTCCTCCTCGGGCACGGCCCCGAACGCGACTCCAGGGAGCAAGCAAGAGCGCGGGTTGAATGAGAATTATGGGCGCGAGGTGATGGAACTCCACACGGTGGGGGTGAATGGGGGCTATACGCAGGACGATGTGATCGCCATGGCCGAGTGCCTGACCGGCTGGACAGTCCACGAGCCGCGCAGTGATCCGGAATTTTTCTTCGACGAGCGGATTCACGCGCAAGGAAAAAAGGTCGTCATGGGCCACACGTTCAACTATGGCGGAATCCGGGACGGCGAGGAAGCGCTCAAGTTTCTGGCGAATCACGCGAGCACCGGGGTGTTTGTCTCGACCGAGCTAGCCCGCCATTTCGTCTCGGACAATCCTCCAATCTCGCTGATCAATCGGATGGCTGATAACTTTGCAGCGACCGGCGGCGACATTCGCAGCCTGCTGAAGACCATGATTTACTCGCCGGAGTTCTGGTCGAAGGATGCTTACCGGGCCAAGGTGAAGACTCCATTTGAGCTGGTGGCAAGCACCGCGCGCGCTTTGAACGCGGACGTCTCCGTGCCGCTCCCACTCACCCAGTGGACCGGAAGAATGGGCGAACCACTATTTCTCTGCCAGCCACCCACGGGGTATTCGGACAAGGCCGAAACCTGGGTGAACACAGGCGCACTGTTGAACCGGCTCAATTTCGCGCTGGCGTTCTCGAGCAACAAGATGGCGGGCGCCACCGTGGATTTGAATACGCTGCTCGGAGCGGACTCCCAAGCAGACGCTCACAAAGCCCTGGAACGTTCGCTCGATATATTCCTCGGTGGGCAGGTAACGCCCGCAACCAAGCAGACGCTCGAGGCTCGATTGAACGATCCGCAAGTCCTGCAAGCACGCCTGGATGATCCTGTGAGACAAGTGAACGAGGGCTTGATTGCCGGCTTGGTTTTGGGCGCGCCGGAATTTCAGCGCCGATAAGAGTTTTTCAGTGGAGAGAGCGACCATGAACATTTCTCGACGATATTTTTTGAAAAGCGGCGGAATCGCCATGCTGGGCATGGCGTCCTTGCCAGCGTTCCTTCAGCGCGCCGTGGCGGCAACGGCCGCGCCGAACAAGAAAAA
>OCOJ01053500.1_pt1 | contig 10347 bp, 13 predicted proteins | sample 1539251 | NCBI WGS metagenome assembly OCOJ01 (sample SAMN01911457, study PRJEB22624) | soil metagenome | biome: Soil | place: Malaysia | collected 2012-04-30 | depth RA_metagenome m
TCATCTCGCAGCTTAAGCATGACTACACAATAATCATCGTCACCCACAACATGCAACAGGCCTCTAGGGTTGCCGACTACACGGCATTCTTCTACCTCGGGAAGCTAATCGAATTCGACGAGACCGCCAAGCTGTTCGAAAACCCGAAGGAAGAGCTCACCGAGCGCTATATCACGGGGAAGTTTGGGTGAAAGTCGATGCCTAGACTCATGGACATAGGGCTGGACAAGCTGAACTCCCTTCTCCTCGACATGGCGTCCCTGTCGCAGTCCGCGGTCTCCGCGTCCATCGAGGCGTACACACAAGCGGTCAAGCCGGCAGACGTGAGGGAGATGGCCGACCGTCTCCAGGTACTTCACCGTCAGGTAACCGACCTCGCCATGGAAGTGATCGCCAGGTACCAGCCTGTTGCGACAGACCTGCGCTTCATAAAGGCCTGCATGGAGATATCCTATGGGTTCTTCCGGTACGGGCGCTACGCCCTCGACATCGTCCAGGTGATGGAGATCTTCGGCGACCTCGCGAAGTGCGACCGGTCCCCAGTCGCGGAGACCGCCAAGCTAACCCAAGAGATGATCCGCTCGAGCGCCGACGCCTTCGCGAGGCGAGACGTCGGCCTTGCCAGGCGGATACCAGACATGGACGATGCAGTCGACGAGAACTACAGGAGCAACCTGAAGAGGGTGTTGGCGGCGAAGGGCAACCAGCAGTGCAACCTCTCGGCTGTGCTGATAATGCGCTACCTCGAGCGCATCGCGGACCACGCTACTTACATCGCTGAATCGGTGGACTACATCGTGACCGGCGTAGAACCGCCAGACTGAGCCGTATCTTCGTTCAAAGTACGATCACTTTCGTGACCTTCCTGCCCGGAAGTACAGTTACCGTATCCCCTAATGCAATCCCTACCCCTGACTTGGAATCTGTAGTCCCATAGAGCCTCGCGTCAGATTCGCGAAAGAGTGATAGCTCCACCTCGCACCCCCATTTCACGCTGTACCTCAACGGGTGGCGTGCCTCTCCAGACCTCTCTGTGAACGTCGGATTGATATGACAAATCCCCACTTGATTTCTCCTCAGCGTGGCAAACGCTCCAGGATCCATCCACTCTCCCCTGATCCTGTCAGGGTAAGAGAAGTATCCTGACGACCCCGCCCTAGTTGACACGACCACTCCGTCACCGATGGCCGCCTCCTCTATGGCCACACCCATGCCCGACACCCGTACCCTGTACCGAATGCAATCACTCTGGCTTCCCCGCTGCAGATAGACGTCGGTGAACACTTCGCCTATCCGCTTACCGTTCTTCAGCACCGCGAGGCGCCTATGCTCGTCAATCTTGTAGTCGCCCTTCCTTATCCTTGGAAGGGCCTCGGGGAGCTCATCGAAGTTGGCCTGTGCCAGATGAGCTCTCGAGCCACCCGCTCCCCTCGCCCTTACACCCACGAATAGGAGGGGGATTTCTTCGTTCTTGCCGTACATGCTAAATCTCCCGTCCCCTCCAACAACGACCCCGAAATCGGCCCCCTTCTCAGTGACGGTCATCCCCGCTTTCTCTAGGATGGTCCTGAGGGCGCCTGGAGGCACCTTCGGCCTTCCCCCGTCCAAGAGCATCTTCACCTTCATTCAGCTTCCCTCCTTCCCTACGAACTCGAGGATGTTCCCCTCTCCGTCTGCTCGTTTCCCCGTTTGGAGGAACTTCGTGGCCGTCTCTCCAGCCTGCTGCCTCTGCGGATTCGAGACCCCAAGCTTCTCCATCATCTTCAGCGAGTTCTCCACCGCAAAACCCCTGAAATGATTGTTGAAGTAGCCGAAGGTCTTCTTCACCCTCGTGGTGACCTCCTTCACCTTGGGAACCCAGCCATCGAGTTCCTTGTCGCTGTACCTGTAGTTGTACCAGGGGCGGGTTCCGCNGTCCGTGCCATCTGATGAAGGCGAAATCGGCCGTCACGACCGTATCAGGTGGGAGGAGAGGCTCGTCCACAATCACGTTGGCAACGTTCCTCCCTTTCAGGAATGACCATACGTCCTCCCGCAACCAAGAGGGGTGACGGAACTCTACTGCAAAGTTCACATCCTCAGGCGCCCTGGTCAGGAATGCCTTCAGCTTGTCGTAGTCCGATTGGTATGAGTAACTCGGCGGGAGCTGAACTAGCACAGGCCCGAGCTTCCCGGTGGCGATTAGCGGTTTGAGGAGACTGAGGAACCGAATGAGGTCGGCCTCCACCCCCTTGTTAAGATCAAGTTTCTTCTCGTGGGTGAGGAGCTGCGGAAGCTTCGCCGAGAACACGAAGTTGTCTGGCGTATACCTCGCCCATCCGAGGACCAGACCCTTCGTAGGATAGGCGTAGAACGTGGAGTCTATCTCAACGGTCTCGAAGACCTTCGAGTAGTAGGAGAGCTTGTTGGCGCTCGAGCTGGGATAAAACACCCCCGACCACTCGTTGTAAGACCAGCCCGAAGTCCCGATGAGAAGGTCGGTCAACCGTTTCGGCCCGCGAGCGCTTCTCGATTTAAGTCTGATAGGGCTTCGCGCCTACAGGACGGGCATCCAACCAGGCCTTGATGACCAGGTGGCTATGGCGTCGTGGGCATGAATCGACTCGAAGCACCTTCCGCTCACGAACAGTGCGTTGGGGAACCTTGCCACACACTCCCTAACCAAATCCTCGGCGAACCTCGGGTTGGCCTGTGCCTCCAGGATCTTCTTTGCCTCCTCTAACCTCTTCATGTGTTCCTTGGGCGACGCCGAGAAGCACTCGGAAATCCTTCCCACTATCCCCATCGAGTCAAGGGGCCGTTCGCTCTTCAGAATCAGGGTCATCTGCGCCCTCTGCATGTGACCCACGCCAATCATCTTCTTCGAACACGGGCACGCAGTCATGCCGTCGACCACGAACTTGTAAGTGGTGGCGCCACGCTGGGTCGCCCGCATCGTTATTTTTGCGAATTGGTCGTCGTATGGCAGCTCAAAGTCCGCAGTCACGCTGGAGCCACGTTGTGTCTTATTCACCTCAGCGCAGATCCACCTGAGCCACTGTTCCATCCCCTTGGCCCTGTGGTTCGATGCCGCCCTGACGAGCCTGCTCATGTGAACCCCTCTGTGATATCCGGTGGAAGTCTGAATCGTGAGTTCGATCGGCATCCTGATGTTGCCCGCGCTTCCCAGTACTCTCAGTTTGGTGATGCCAGCGTCTACGGGGAGCTTCGNAGCCCTCGGACTGGACATCGGCCGTCGCGTCTATGAGATCTAGAGCATCTTCTTCTCGGTCAGATCTCGCCAAGAGAGCCCGCTCGCCTTTTCCTCTGCTTAAGTAATTTTCCCTCGCCTGTGAGCTAGGGGGTCGGCCACGCCTGCCTTCCTGAAGGCTTCAATCCTTGACACGCACCCAGGGCAGTCCCAGCAGTGCTCGTCCCCGTCCCTGTGGCAGCTCCAGGTCAACTCCAGAGGGACCTTCAACATGCTGGCAAGGGCCACCACCTGGGCTTTGTTCTTCAACCTCATGGGCCTGACGATGCGCAGTCTGTTCCTTCTGAGAACGGGCGACGCAGCAAGAAACGCTGACTGCAGAGCTGAGAAGAACCGAGCGCTGACGTCGTCGAAGATCTTCTCATCGTCACGTAGGTGTCCTCCGATAATGAGGCCGGCTCCTGTTTCCTCCGCGAGCGACGCCGCGACGGAGTAGAAGATACTGTTCTTCAAGGGTATGTAAGTAGGTGGGAGGGCTCTCAGCCTGAAACCAGGAATTTCTCCCGCCTCCCGGAGGTCAGGGAGCCTGACGAACCTGTGTTCGACCACCCCTGCGCTCTCTCCAATCGCCCGGGCTGATTCGACCTCGCGGCTTGCTATCCCTTGGTACTCAATGGTAAGAGCCCTGATCGGGTGGACCTTTCTGGTCAGGTAAAGTGCGGTCGCAGAATCTATCCCGCCGGAAAGAAGGACTATCGCATCTTTCGTGGACTTCGCGCACCTTCTTGGTGGAGCTTCGCAAGAACGTGGCTCCCTTTGTTGAGCCCTTCATAGACGTAAACCCCAACGGCGGTGACGTTCTTCGGCATCTTCGGGGCAATCCTCCCGAGCACCTCTCTTGCGAGGTTCTCCACTGTCGCCTCCCCGTTCATCATCACTGTCGTTTCCCTAGGTGCCTTTATCGCAAACTCGCCGTGGACTGTGTCGAACTTCAGGGTAACGCTCTTCGGATCGATTTCGGTCACATACTTCTCATTGATGAACAGCTTGTGGTCGAGGCCCCGGACAGCCTCTCTCACAATTGCCTTCGCGACCCCAAAGTCCACCACCATCCCTTCGATGGGGTGGCCGGTGACTTCCACGAGGACGCTCGAGGTGTGACCGTGCATCACCGAGCACTTCTCCGTCTTGGGGAGGATGTGGGCGTAGTCGAAATTGAAGGATGGGTCGTCGAGGAAGATGGTCTGGATTCCTTTCTCCTCGCCAATGCCCAAGATCCTAATCCCATGGTCAGCCCTGTCGCTTCTAATGGAATCTCTCGTGATGACGACCGCCTTCTTCGAACCCATGGACCTACGCTCCTTCTCGCCGAGGTCCTTCTCCACGAAGACCAGGGTCCCGTTGACTAAGAAGTCGGCCAGAAGACCGTCGGTCCCTGGCACTCTGACATTCTCCCGATATCTTATCCCGAGGGAGTCAAACAGGTCGCCTAGGAGCTGGTGGAGGCTCGTTCTTCGGAGCTTCTCCTCTGACCTGAAGGCTCTCTCGTACGCCCCCTCATCCAACCGTTTCAGCCGTGGGGCCAGCTTTGTGAGTAGCTCATCGCTCAAGCGGGGATGGCGCAAGAATGGTTTCGTTTATACTGTGTGTCAGGACTCTAAGTAGCTGGCAAATCTCGGCCGACGCCAGCCCAAGCCTCAACTTTTTCGGTTCGTCTCGACGCTCTCTCAGTATGATGACCTGGTTTCGTTTTATACTCGTGGAATAGGCGGGGCTGTCGGAGCGGCCTTGATCCAGTGGTTAGGATAGTGGCTTCCCATTCTCGAAGAGGAGACAGCCACTCGCCCGGGTCCGAATCCCGGAGGCCGCACCAGATTCGAATCTTTTCAGGTTCGAATCCCGTCGGGCCCCCATACTGCCGAGTTATACCTTCGTCTTCAATCTCGAGTTCAGCAACATGAACGGCGTGAGAAACATAGAACCATAGTCCATATGGCCTAAATGTCCGAACAGCTGGAAAGTCTGTAGCGCTGGTCCTGAGTATGGGAAAAGACGCTGTTCGGGTCGCACAAGAGCCCGTCGGTCGAACCAAAGCCTTGTGGTCGTCGGGGGGATTCCGAGCCTGGCTTGCAAGTTCAGTTGCACTTTCTCTTGCGTTCGCTTTACAGTCCTTCTACGCAACATTCTACGATGCCGTGTGGACGACGTTAGCCGTGGTTTGCGCCGCCTCGGTCTTAGTCAGCGCTTTCCTATGTGCGAAAAGGTATGGCCTAATTCCTCGGACCGGTTTCCAATGGGTATGGCTCGGCTTCACGGCCGGAGCAGGCATGTGGGTGACGGCCGAACTCATCGAAACGGCATACTTCTTTGTCCTCAACGTCCCTGCCCCAGTTCTTACTGCCGCTGACGTGTTCTACTTTGGAGGATATCTTTCGTTCTTTGCGGGATTAATGCTGTACTTCCAAAGCTTCGGCGATGCGGTGGACAAGAAGAGAGTTGCCAAGGTCATGGTTCCGGTTGCTCTTCTCACGATTCTAGTCCTCGTGAGGATCATCCCTGCTGAGGCGTCGACGAGTCTTTCGCTGATTGCCGCCCTTGATGACATGAGTTACCTCCTGCTTGACCTCGTCCTTGTTTCCCTAGCAGTGTTGCCTCTCGCCATATTCGCCGGAGGAACCATCGCTAAATGGTTGGTAGTTCTGTGCGGAGGCGCTGTCGTCTACGCACTCGCAGATGTGAGACTCCTCTTCTTGGGAGCAAAAGGGAACGTCCAAGACGGAGGTGTTGCCGGCCTTCTCTTCCTTCTCGCATACCTGATGTTCGCATTGGCTTTCTACCTGCACAGGCGGGAATGGTAGGATTGGCGGTCCCAATCGGAGGTGCGGTACTTGGGCTGTGGGTTCCTCGGTTAGGTCTGTCCGCTGGGAGCAGAGTCTACCTAAACGCGCAGGCCAGGGCGTTCGTGGAACGAATCGCACGGCTGAGGTTCGGAGGCAACGACTTCGCCGCACTGACCAGAGAGTCGCTGAGGCGAAAATTTGGGGGAGGCGGGGACGTTCTCCTTGACGGAATTGACCAGTCGATACTCGAATCACCCGAAAGGTTCGCGGCGGAGATGTATAGGAGATTCGGAAGTGGTTCCACGCAATTCTACATCACGATTGTCAAGTACGGTGAATCGGGACTTTTCCACCCCGTGCAGCCCTCGGAGTTGGATTCGTTGGTGTTCCCGATGATCCCCTCCGCCGAAGCGAAGCGATTACTTGCTCTCCATGAACACAGAATCAGGGATGAAGAGGGCAACTACGCAGAGCCCTCATTCTGACAAGTTGGCACTGCAAAACAACTGCCGGGTCTCGACATTCGATGCCCTCAATGTGAAATGAAGGAACCCATTCAGGTCGAAATCCCGGAGGCCGCACNTCCCTTCTCATGTAACGAGCCCAAAATCTGATGGACTCTTGGGATTCAGACCTTAGGTGACGTGCACGGCATTGTGCTCATACTGTTGAATGTACTCGGCTTCATGCTCCTTATCAAGACGAGTCGAACAGCGGAGTTCGTTCCTCCTGTTGTCCGCCGTGTTGCTCTTTAGAGTATGAAGGCCAGGGATAGTAGTCCGACTACGTCGGCCATGTAGTGTGTGAACCATGTCACCGCCAGGTTGTGAGTCTTGGCGTAGATTATTCCGAAGAACACGCCGTCGAACGCCACGCCAAGTGCGTCAGTCATCGACAATTGCAAGCTTCCGCCGGTGCCAACCGTGTGCACAAGACCGAAGATGCAGGTTGAGACAAGGATGGCGGCGGGGGTGCCCATGAGGCATCTTAGCCTCTCCTGAATCGTCACACGGAAGACCAGTTCTTCCATCAGAGTCAGTACTGCCGTCAACGCCAGAACGCCGACTATGGCGGACATTCCGCCAACACCGGCGAAATCCGCGGCAAGCCTGCTAGTCATGTGCTGGAGTTCTTCCGGGAGGTATCCGAACGCGACCGCGAAGCCTAATGTTGGCGGCACAATCTGGAAGAGCAAGGCGTCAGCGCCAATGTAGTACCAAACCCGTCGTATGTCCGAGATGAATGCTCGTTTGATACCCATGTCGCTCTTCGTCAGTCGGCCGCGGCGCACTGAGGACAGTGTGTACGAGATTACCATAATGTATCCGAAGACGTAAAGACTCCCGTACTTTGCTCCATCGAGGAGCCCCACAGCTGTCGTGAAGAGCAAGATGGAGAATACAACTGCAAAACCTGGGTTTGGCTTCGTTTGATGGGTGGGCAGGGGATCATGTTGATCTGCTGCTGGGCCGGGGGCATATTCCATGGTTTGAGTAGCCGCATTGGATGAGTTGGAGCCATCATGCCCTTTGATCATGGAACGTAGCTTTGGACAATACTTTCTCATCATCTGTCACCCTCTCTGGCACTGCCCGCCAAATCTTCCTTCGCCAGGTCTACCCTCAGAACACCGTTCGTGCCCGAAATCTCCAAGATGCTGCCTTCGACCAATCTGGCGCGAATGAGGGTGCCGATACTCCCTTCCAGGAGTATCCGTCGATTCCCGTCGGGCACGCTGACCCTCTTCAGGCTGCGACCCGAGTTGAGCTCTACCGTGAAGACTCTTTCCTGTCCAAATTGCCTTCGGCCATTCATTCCCATGCTCCCACGAATCGTTGGAAAGTTGCTGATTCGAGATAATGCTTATTTGACGAAAACCCGAGATGTCACACAAGACTGTGTTGGGTTGACAATTGGAGAAACAGATGCAGCCTGATGATAGGGCGGCGGAACTCCATTTTCAATTGGCAAACGTCGACCGGAGACGCATGATCGCCGAGCTAGAGAAAGAGAACCTTCACCTAAATGAACTGGCCAGGCGGGTTGGCGTCGGCGCCACGGAAGCCTACAGACATGTTCAGAGGATGACCGATGCCAAGGTCTTGGAAAGGTTGCCGGATGGTAAGTACGCCCTGACGCAATATGGCAGACTTGTGCTAGACCTCAATTCTCCAGTGGACTTCGTTTCGAGGTATAGAGACTCATTCATGGAGAATGACGCCTTCCGCCTCCCCAAGGAGTTCCGGGGAAGGTTGGGCGAGTTGTCAGGTGGTGAGCAGGTTACCGATGACACGGAAGTGTACAACAGGGGCGCACATATGCAAAGCACTGCTGAGAAACTGATTGACGCAACCGTTAGCGGCAACAAGCCGCTCCTCGAAATAACTCTTCAGCGTCTTAGGGCCGGAGTGAAGGTCAGATGGCTGATGTCAGAGAGCTTCATCGACGAGGCAAAGAGAATGCTCCGAACGACCAGAACTCGTCCCGAAACGAAGCTTGCTCCTAGCTTCCCGGTCAACATTGTCTTGACTGAGAAGGCAGCATGCGTTGTATTCCTCCCAAGCAGGAGCGGTGTGGCCAGCTGGGCGTTGTTCGGGGAGAGCCCTTCCTTCATGGAATGGACAAGGGATGTTTTCGAACACGAATGGCAGAAGGCGAGGATATGGTACCCGTAGTCTGAAACCGGATTCCATTGTACAACTTGCTCATGCTGTCAAATGAGCTCGACGCTGCGAAGGCGCAACGAACCCCTATGCTTTTTTCAATATGCAAATGTTGTCAATGGACACGTCCTATCACCTCATTGTCCCAATGGCGGAGATTCGAACCTAAAACAGAGCTCACGGAGGCCGCACCACCCGTTCTGCCTATGTCAGGGAGAAGGTCGTGCCTTGAACTCGACTACGCACATGTTGCCCGAAACTGTCTCCCTGGTCGCCTTCCCAAGGAACCTCTCAAAAATCGCCTCAAGGGCTCCTTCATAATAAGCCGACCAGTTTCGTCCCATCTTCTGCCCTATCGTGAAGACGTGCTTCCCGGCTTCTATTGCGTGGTCGAAGGTGAACCTTCCCCCGTAGGTGCCTAGCATCCTCATCATGTTCTCAGCCCTTTCCAGCGTCAGGGTAGGATAGCCGGCCACCATGTTGGGTAGAAAGAGCTCCTTGCCGGCCCACCGTCCAAGCTCGTGGGCCCTCCCCTCGCTCAACTCGGCCATCAGCTTGACCAGGAGCATCGAGGGGACCGAGACCATCCCCCTGGTCGTGGAGGCCCTGTCCCACTCAACGTATTTCTTCAGGGCTCTGTTTGCGATTTGGCTCAGTGAGGTCCTTTCCCCCTTGGCGAGCATTACTATGGCCTCATCCACATCTGCCTCGAGCCTGAAAGTNTCGCGCCCTGCTTTGCTTCAAGTAATCTTCTCCTTGCCCTCGGGAACATCGAACTCGATCGAAAGAAGCTCTTCGGTCGCTGTAGCATTAAAGCCCGGGCCGATTACCTGCGAGAACAGGGGGGTCGCTGCTCCCAGGTAGAAATTCGACCACTTGATTCCCCCCGCATGCCTGATCGTGACCACTCTCTTCGATCCCTCAGTCGAATAGATCAGGTCGAACCTGCCCATGTATCGAGCGATCAGCTCGATAGATTTCAGAACGGACTCCAAGTTGATTTCCCCATATCTGGAGATGATGATGGGCTTCCAGACCTCGTTGCCGACGAACTCACCAATGGCGCTGGCCTGCTCTGGCGTTTGCGAATCCATGAGTCTACCCAATGTCATTGAGCTCACGGCGACCAAGCCGGCACTCTCTGCCAGCCTGTCCCACTCTACCAGCTTCCTTAGCGCCCTCCCGGCAATCGCGTTGACAGACTCTCCTCTCTCCTCCGCCATCTTCTCCAGGCCCGCGTCTACATCGTCGTCGAGCCGGAGTGTCCTAGTCACGCTCTTGGGCAGAGCCTGATAGAGGAAGATTCCGCCGTATATGTGTTCGCTTGTGTTCAATCGTCATTACTTGCAGACCTAGCCTATTTCCGCCTCCGTCTACGGCCGAGTGGTGGCTAGGTATCATGACACAACGAGAAACAGGTCCACGAAAGATGCTGTCCAAGGAACTTCTTGTAGGAAGAATAGAGGCCGGAAAGAGGCTGGCCCAGGTCCTTGTCACCATGAAGGACGAGGTGGGGGCGGTTGCGAGCGTGAACAGTCTCTTTGCTAGCCTCAATGTAGACGTTCGCCAGAGCATGTCGTATTCAGTTACCCAAGACTCCCTCGCAATCTACAATGCGTTCGTCGTGCTAAACGACCCCGGGGTCTCGGTGGTC
>OCOJ01033376.1_pt2 | contig 10346 bp, 7 predicted proteins | sample 1539251 | NCBI WGS metagenome assembly OCOJ01 (sample SAMN01911457, study PRJEB22624) | soil metagenome | biome: Soil | place: Malaysia | collected 2012-04-30 | depth RA_metagenome m
GGCTCGCCGGCAGATGACCACCCCTGACGGGTCCTTCGCGCCGGGCAGCATGCTGTATTTCGAACTGAAGGGCAAGGACGGCAGCGCGAAGGCGGCCGCGGAAGCCGCGGAACGGTTCGTGGATCATGTGGCCGAGAAGTCCTACACGGTCACGCTAGCGGTGAGTCTGGGGCAGATCAAGACGCTGATCGAGAGCCCATATTCCATGACCCATGCGGTAGTGCCGGAAGAGGAGAAGTTGCGAAGTGGAATGCAGCCCGGCGGCATCCGGCTGTCGTTGGGCCTGGAGGACTGGCACGATATCATTGCCGACCTGGAGGATGCCCTGGAGGTGGTCTGACCGAAAGGACAGGTAAGGGACGGCTGCACGATTGGTGGCATAACGAGGATGATTGCTGGCTTTTCGGGCCAAGGAATGTTACCTATCAGGAATCACCAGTTCTTGGCCATGACCGACCTGTGCCACATCTCCGGGTGCAAACATGACGTACCGACCGCCTTGGCCGAGCAGAAGTTGTGCATCCTCCATTTCACGCTGTCCCTGGAAGCGAGCTGCGCCGAAATGCGCCGGGAAACCGCCTTGGGGAACACCCCGCACGAAAGACAGCGGGAAATCATGGGATTCATCACCGAGAATGGCGAACGACTGGCGCGCGTGGCCACGAGTGGACTACATCTGACGGATGATTTGAAGGCGCGCGTCCTGAGCACATTCTTGACCCTGATGAACCTACGGGAAAACCTGGACCGCGCGGCCATGCGCATGCCGACGGGACGCAGCGGCATCTTCCGGTAAAGCGCAGCATCATGCGCCTATATATTTCGCGTACAGAGAGCGAGCCACCGCGGGATCCTTGGTGCCCTTCAGGATGGCGCGGCCATCGCTGAAAACTGTCATTTCGTAAGGCGGGATCTGGAAACGGATCAGGAAGCCATTCTGACGAACATCCGGAAGCGTGGCCATCAACCGTTCCTGAAGAGCTTTGAGGTCCAAGGTGCGCCTGCGCTCGTGAATCTGGACAGAATCGCGGCCGCACATGGTGATGTGCGGCTGCGTTTCTCCCGACAGGTGAGAAAACTCGCGGCGCACACACACGGGACATTGAGGATTCCTTTCCGGCTGCACGGATTGCATGCGTCCGCTCCAAACGTCGCAGGAGAGGAGACGGCCGTGGAGCGCGGAAGTGCGGCCGGAGAGAAGCTTCAAGGCTTCGGCGGCTTCGAGGGAGGCGATCAGATTCACGATGGGGCCAAGANACACCGATGGTGTCGCAAGTTTCCTCCAGTCCCATGTCCGCGGAGGATTCGAGGAAACAGGCAAGGCAGGCAGTTTGGCCAGGGCGGATGATCATGGTAACGCCATAGCTGGCCACTGCCGCGGCATAGATCCAGGGCGTAACGGTCTTGACGGCAAAATCGTTGATCAGGAAGCGCGTCTCAAAGTTGTCTGTGCCGTCCAGGATGAGCGGAAAATCCGCGAGCAACTCCGGTGTGTTCCGCGGGGTCAAATCGGCCACAACGCCCTCAACCTGGACCTCGGAATTGATGGCGCGAAGCTTGCGTTCGGCGGCGACCGCTTTCGGCAGGGCGTCACGGGCATCGGACTCGTCAAAGAGGGTTTGTCGTTGCAGATTGGAGGGCTCGACAAAGTCACGGTCCAGGATGCGGAGGCGGCCGATTCCCGCGCGGACGAGCAGATTCGCAGTTGCGGCGCCGATGGCACCGCAACCAACCAGGACGGCGCTGGCCTGCATAAGGCGCTCCTGGCCGTCGCGGCCGAAAGCCCCAAACAGCATCTGGCGCGAGTATTTCAGGTCGAGGGGGCGGTTCACGTAAAATATTATCCAAGCACTGGATTCATCATCATGATAGCTCGAAAAGCTTCCGAGGGGGCAACGCGCGCGTGCGACCGTTCGTCTGAATAATGGAATGGATGAACCTCTGGTGGGCCAATAAGTTGCGAGGCTTTGTGCTCCTGTTGCTGCTGTGGGGAGCGGCGCCGGCGTGTGCCCAGGAGTCAGCCACAGAAAAGGCCGCAGGCGAGCCGGTGATCCGGGACGTCCGCGTAGTTAAAGAAGACGGGAACGTGCTGGTGACGAAGCTTCGAGGCATCTCCGTGAAGGTCGGCGAGCCATTGGATCGAGAGGAGGTGGCGGCCAGCATTCGGACCCTCTACCAAACGGGGGATTATGCCGATGTGCGAGCGGTGATGACCCGCGGAGCAGACGCCTCCCGACTCGATTTTGTTGTCCGGGAAAATCTATTCATCAACCGCATTGTGATCGAAGGCTTGAAGCCACCACCTTCCGAAGCCACGGCCGCAGGGGCAATGCAACTGAACCTCGGCCAAACCTATCACGCAGGAGATGTCGATGAGGCCGTCTCCCGGCTGAAGGACACGCTGCGAGACGAAGGGCTGTATCAAGCCAAAGTTACCGTCGAAAAGCAACCACACCCGGAAACCCATCAAATGGATGTAATCGCGCATGTTGATGCGGGGCCGCGAGTCCGTCTCGGGAGCATTGAACTGCTGAACAACACGGAATTCAAGGATGCGGAACTGCTGAAACTGCTGAAGCTCAAACCCGCAAGCGCGCTCACGGCAGCCCGAGTCCGTTCAGGCACGAGCCGCATCCGGAAATTCCTGGAGAAGAAAGGGCACTTGAGCGCGCGGGTGTCCCTGCGCCGCGGGAATTATAACGAAGCTGCCAACTCACTTCCGCTCACCCTTGAAGTCACGGCCGGGCCCACGGTTCGACTGACGGTGCAAGGAGCAAAGTTCTCCAATAGTGATTTGAGGAGGATGATTCCGGTCTATCAAGAAGGTTCTGTGGACCCGGACCTGCTGGAAGAGGGGAAACGAAACATGCGTGAGCGGTTGGAAAGAGAAGGCTTTTTTGATGCCAGCGTCGACTATACAGTTACGGCCGCGCCGGCAAAGAACGAAAGCTCGGAACTGAGGACGCAAGCGGAGACGATTACCTACACAGTGAATCGGGGCAATCGTTACAAAGGGCTCCGCATCGAAATCACCGGGAACCACTATTTTGGGACCGATTTGCTGCTCAGCCGGCTTTCCATCATACCAAGCAGCATGCTTGTAAAACCTCGGTTCAGCCGGCGGCTGCTGGACAGCGATGTTCTGTCCATGAAACTGCTGTATGCGGCGAACGGTTTTCTATCCGCCACAGTGACGGGAACTGCACCCAACCAGAATGGGGAGAAGGGCGGAGTGCTACTGGTGCGCTTCGAAATAAACGAAGGGAAGCAAACCCTAGTCTCCAGCCTGACGCTGGAAGGCATGCACGCGCTCACGGAACAAGAATTGCGCGGTGTGCTCGGTTCGCTGCCTGGCCAGCCATATTCGGAAATCAGCATTGCTTCCGACCGCGACAATGTCCTGGCCCTTTATTTCAACGAGGGCTTTCCAAACGCGACTTTTTCATGGACGGCGACGCCGGATACCTCGAAAGAGCAGGGAGCTGGAAATGAGAAAGATGCGCCGACCGATCCGGAGAAAGAAGGGTCCCGGGCCGGCACCAAAGCAAGTGCCATCGCGCGCGCGCAACCAATGAAGCTGGTTTACAAAGTTCACGAAGGACGGCAGGTAATTGTGCGCAATGTGCTGCTGAGCGGCTATTACCACACGCGCCCGAGCATGATCCAACGCCAAGTGAAGCTCAAGGCGGGGCAGCCGTTGAGCGAAGGCGATGTGGTGGTTTCGCAGCAGAAGCTCTACAACCTGGGGGTCTTTAACCGGGTTACGATCGACGCACAAAATGCCAGCGGGACCGATCCGGAAAAGGATGTGGTCGTGCTGGTGGAAGAAGCGAAGCGTTACACAATTGCGTANTCCGGAAAAGGATGTGGTCGTGCTGGTGGAAGAGGCGAAGCGCTACACGATTGCCTATGGCGGGGGCTTCGAAGCACAGCGATTGGCAAGCACTACGGACCCTACGGGTGGGAAAGTGGAAGCATCACCACGGGGCATCCTGGAGATCTCGAAGGAGAACATTACAGGGCGAGCCGATGCACTTTCCCTGAAACTGCGCGGCAGCTCCATCCAGGGCCGTGCGCTACTGGCTTATACCGCACCAGTAGCCCCACGCTTTCCAAAGCTCAGCTTTCAGGCAACGGCCTACGTGGAAAAGACACAAGACATCAATACATTTTCGCAGACAAGATACGAGGGAAACCTGCAGTTGACCGATCAACTTACGACGCGCTCGTCGTTATTGTTTCGCTATGCGTTCCGCAAGGTAACGCTAAGCAACCTGAATATTCCGCCGCAGGAAGTCCCGCTGTTTAATCAGCCGACGCTGGTCTCCGAGTTCAGCACGTCGTGGTTTCGAGATACACGGGACAATCCCGCGGATGCGACCAAGGGGTCGTTCAACACGGCGGATTTCAGCGTGGCAGGGACAGCGATTGGTTCCAGCGCGAGTTTTATTCGCTTGTTTGTCCAGAACTCGACTTACCGGCCAATCTCGCGGAATTGGAGTTTCGCAAGATCCATCCGGCTGGGGATCCTGCAGCCGTATGCGTCCACGGTTTCCTTGACGTTTCCGGCGCAGACCGGACCGCCTGTGCCTGAGGTCATACCACTTCCGGAACGGCTCTACGCAGGAGGTGGAACCTCTCTGCGTGGTTTTGCCCTGAATCAGGCAGGGCCGCGCGATTCCCTGACGGGCTTCCCAGTCGGCGGGCAGGCGATGCTGATTCTGAACCAGGAATTGCGGTTTCCGATGAAGCTCCCGTTTATTGGCACGCGATTTGGCGGGGCGATCTTTTACGATGGAGGCAATGTTTACAGCCGCCTGAGCCGAATGACGTTGCGTTGGACTCCGCCTGAACCAGTGTTTAAAACCGCTTATCCCGGACTACCTCCCGGCCGCTTCAATCCCCAACAGTGCCTGTATAACTGCACGAACGAGCTGAACTATTTCTCGCATACGGTTGGGTTTGGCTTGCGTTACGGAACACCTGTGGGTCCCATTCGCATCGATTTTGGCTATGAGTTGAATCAGCCACATTTCGTAATTCCCTGCCGAAATGCCGCGGTATTCTGCCAGCAGGCAACGCGGCTGCCAAAGTTCCAGGTCTTTTTCAACCTAGGATCGAGCTTCTAATGCGGCGCGTTTCGCACAATTTGATTGCGGTAATTGCTCTTCTGACCATGGCGGCGCTCACGCACGCCCAGGAAGTGATCGACCGGATCGTAGCCCGTGTGGATACAGACATCATCCTCTTGAGTGAGGTGCGCGCGCTCTCCCGCTATCAATTTTTTATGGACGGGAAATCAGAGACCGACGCAGAAATTCTCGACCGGCTGATCGACCAGTGGATCGTCCGGAACGAAGCCAAGGCGGCGCTGTTCCCGCAACCTTCGGATGAGGAGGTGCAACGAAGCCTGGGGCGCCTCAAGCGGTCCTTTTCTTCGCCAGAGGCCTTTGAAGAGAGGAAGAAGCAAAGCGGGCTGACAGACGAGGATGTGGAGCGCATGCTGCGCGCGCAGTTGTATCTGAGCAATTATCTCGACTCCCGATTCCGCGCATCGATCCAAATCGACGAAAAGGAGATCGACGAATTTTACGAAAAGCGCATCGTTCCCCGGGCGGAATCCCGAGGGCAGAAGCCGCCCACTCTGGACGAGGCCCGGGGTTTCATCCAGGAAGCACTGGTACAGCGAGCCATCAACGTGCAGTCTGAACGCTGGCTGAAGGAGAGCCGCGCGAGGCTGAGAGTCGAGAATCTGTTGAACGAGAACACGAAATGACCAAAGAATCGCGCTGGCGGAAGATTCTCTGGCTGGAACACCTGATCTGGGTGTTGAGTACCTGGACCGTGCTGCTGATCGCGCTGTTTGTCATTGCCCTGGGGAGCGGGCTGGCCAATCCGCTGCTGCGCAGGATTCTGGTTCATCGAGTGGAAGTGCTGACGGGCGGACGCGTAGAGATTCGTACCGTGTCGGTAAGCTGGCTTTCCTTGAATGCAACGATTAACGGGCTGGTAGTTCACGGCAAAGAGCCGTGGGACACCGAACCGCTGTTCAGCGTGGAGCAAGCGCGGGTGGGATTGCGGATCGATTCGTTCTGGGGGAGGCGTGTGGGGTTGAACGAGCTCATACTTCAGCAACCCCGATTGCACGTGCGTGTCGAGAAGAATGGAACAAACAACCTGCCCACACTTTCCGGAAGCGGTACGACCGGGCCGTTACAAAAGAAGCTGCTCGACCTGCATGTGCACAGGGTAGAGATTAAGGATGGCTGGGTTCTTTACAACAACATCAAGTCCCTGGTCGCGCTGGAGGGAGGCGATCTCCAGTTGCGCATTGACATGAGCGGAACGCCCGAAGCCCCTTTGTATATAGGAACTATGGACTGGCAATCGATAGAACTGGCCAGACGAAGAGATTTCCCCGCGCCTGCCAACGTCTCCGCGAAATTTTCTTTAGGCCAGGGAGGTTTCGCCGTGGAGCAGGCGGTCATTGACGTTGGGCGAGCCCATGTTGACTTGCAGGCAGAAACCAAAGATCTATCGTCCCCCCAGTGGACGTACAAATACCGAGCGTGGCTTGACCTCCTGGATTTTCGCGAAGCTTTGCGCACTCCCGAAGTTCCGCTCGGCCGGATCGACGTGCGAGGCCAAGGAACGATCGAGAATGGGGCAGTCCTTGGGCAAGGCAGCTTCGCCGCAGATAACATCACGCTGGGCTTCGAGGACTTCCATGCGGCAAATCTGACGAGCCGGTCAAGCTATACGTTGGAAAGCAAAGGGGTGGTGCTGCCGGATTTTACTGTCTATGCGCTGGGAGGAAGCGTGAAAGGGCGCGTGACCATGAGGTATGAGGGATTACAGTTTCGCGCCGAGACGCGGTTGCAGAATATCCGTCTTGCAACTGTGCTGCCCGCGCTTGATCATTCGGGGTTTCCCGTCGATGCGCTGCATTGGGACTCGGTGATTTCCGCAGATACCGTGGAAACATGGCGCGAAAATTTCCAGGACTTTGAGGTTTCCGCGAAAATGCTCTGGGAAAGCCCCGAGGATGTCGCTCCCAGACATATGCCGGTTTCCGGAGCTTGGACCATTCGTTACCGCTACGAACCGAATATCCTCGACATCAGCCAGGGCGAGTTTGAGACGCCCACTTCCCGAGGCTCGTTCGTGGGCAGGCTCGCGCCGCAGAAGACCGCACTTGATGCGCATCTCGAAGTCGGGTCGCTGGCGGCTTGGGGCGATTTCATACACGCCATAGCGGGGGACAAGCCTGGGAGCGCCGAAGCATCGGTACCTATGGATGGTTCCGTGCAATGGAATGGAAAGATCACGGGACTCTCGGAGGGGCCGGAATTCCAGGGGCATTTCCGAGGAGAACACCTCCGCTATTCAGACGTCCTGCTGGATGGGATCGATGGGGATCTCACATACTCTCCGAACCAGCTCGACATAGCACGGGGGCACGCAGTCCGCGGCCAGATGCGGGCGGACATCGACGGTCACATGGACCTGACGGATTGGGAATTTCGGCCCGATAACGAATGGTCCAGCGAGCTCAATCTCGAAAAGGTTCCCATTGGGGCGATCGAGCAACTCGCCGGTTGGCAGTATCCGATTACAGGGCAGATCACCGGCCAATTCCATGGCCGAGGTACGCGCGCCCAGCCCATGTTGACGGGGTTACTGGACGTGGCCGACGCCGAAGCTTATACGGTTCCCTTCAATCGGTTGCGTGGGCAACTAACGATCCTGCCGGATGAGGTACGGCTTGCTAATGCAGAATTGCGGTTCTTCGCGCCTGGTACCGAGAAAACGGGAGGCGCGGGAATCGTGACCGGCACGGTGGCCTACAACTTCGCCGACGGTTCATTAGCGACAGACCTAGTGGGCGCCTCGCTTCCACTGGCCAATTTTCAGAGGATACGAGCCACGAACTTACCTATTGGCGGACAGATTTCTTTCCGGCTGAAATCTAACGGTCCCGCATTGCGGCCGCAGGCGGAAGGCAATTTCCGGGTCGTGGACCTGCAGATGGGAAACGAGGTAATCGGGAGCTTCGAAGCGGATCTGCATTCCGATGGACAAACGGCGCAAGTGAAATTGAGTTCGGCCATGAGCGCGGGGGCCATAGGCGGAGGCCTAACACTGGGACTAATGGACCCCTTGCCAGTCGATGGGACAATCTCGATTAAGAACATCAACCTGGACCCCTACTTGATGACCGCACTGCATATGGAAAAATTCAGCGGGCACGGTGCGGCCGACGGAGACATCAGCGTGAAAGGAGAACTGCAGCACCCGGAGACCCTGGTTGTGGATGGAAATTTCACACGCCTGAATCTGACGTATGGAGGGGTGCAACTGGAAAACGCCGAGCCGATCCACCTCACGTCTTCCCGAGACAGCTTGAAGATTCTGAGCGCCGCACTGAAGGGCACAGCCACAAACGCGGAGCTTTCTGGCTCAGTCCAGTTCACGGGACGACGAACGCTGGCAATGAAACTGAAGGGTTCCGTGGATTTGCGGCTGCTGAGCGGATTTATCCCGGATGTTGACGTCACCGGGCACGCGGATATGGATGCATCCTTCGAAGGAACGCTGGACCGTCCGCGCATCATCGGCCGCGTCAAGCTGAACAACGTTTCCGCGCGCTCCGCGGACTTTCCAACGGGTCTAAGCAATATGAATGGCGATCTCGTGTTCGATGCCAACCGTCTGTTTTTTGAAGGCCTCAAGGGGGAAGCGGGCGGCGGTGTGCTCTCGCTGACAGGAAGTGTGAATTATTCGGACAAGCCGCTGCGTTACGATATTTCTGCGAAGACCGACCGGCTGCGTATCCGTTACCCTGAGGGAATAAGCTGGCTTGCGGGCGGCGCACTGCGGTTGACAGGAACCTTGGACGGCGGACTGCTTACCGGGAAGGTTTTGATTCAGCGCGTGACTTTGAGCGAAGGTTTGGAGTCGGCCGGAGCGCTGATGTCCAGTTCGACCTCGAGCGGATCGAGCACTTCGGCATTTCTGCGGAACCTGCAATTCGACGTCGAAGCAACATCCACGCCCGATTCGCGGATGGAATGGCCGGGGGCGCACCTGGAGGCCGAGGCCAACCTGCGGGTCCGGGGGACCGCAGAACATCCCATCCTATTGGGGCACATCCACGTACTGTCCGGCGAATTGTATTTTCACGGCAGCAAGTATCGCGTCACGCGGGGAGACCTGAATTTTGCAAACCCATTCCGGTTGGACCCGGTGATCAACGTAGAAGCGACAACCACGATTCAACAGTACGAGATCACATTGAACTTCAGCGGGCAGGCCAGCAAGATGAGTCTTTCGTACCGCTCCGATCCGCCACTGCCAGGCAACGACATCATTACGCTATTGGCCATGGGGCAGACGAGTTCAGAAGCAGCCCTGCGGACGGGCTCAACCCAAAGCGGTACGACAGGAGCTTCGGCGTTGCTTTCGGAAGCGATCTCCAGCCAATTGGGCGGGCGAGTCGAAAGGCTTTTTGGGATCACGCGTTTCCGTGTCGATCCAGGATTAGCGGGAGTGGGTACGAGTGGCTCCGGTCAGAACGCCGCCGCACGCGTGACAGTAGAACAGCAGGTGACGCCAAATCTGACGGTCACCTACGTGTCGAACGTAAGCTCCACGCAACAGCAGGTGATTCAGGTGGAGTACAACGTGACCCGCAGCATATCGGTGGTGGCCTTGCGCGATCAGAACGGAACGTTTGGTATCGACATCAAGTTTAAGAAGCGCCTGCCGTAGCGATGCGGAGGGCGGGTGATGTGGGCCGCTACGATTTACTGCTGCTGATCCTGTTGCTGCTGGGCAGACTGTTGGTCTGAATCCTGCTGTTGAGTGCGGCGCTGCTGGGGGAAGCGGCGAGGCCCGTTATTCCCCAGATGTGCGTTCTGCCCGACTCCCGGATTTTGCTGTTTAGCTTCTTGAAGCGCGTCCTTTACGGCTTTGGCAGCTTCGACCCGCGTAGCCTCCTGGATCTCCCGGAAGATTTTGGGGCCCTCTGCGGCGACTTTCTGGCCAAGAGGAGAACCGTAGAACTGCAACAGCCCTTTAATCTCTTCGTCGGTGTAGTGCTTGTTGTAGAGCGCAACCAGCTGATCGGTCACGCGATCCACATCATACTTTTTTTCGTATTCGTTGATGGCGGAGTTGACAAAGGCCTGGCCCTTCTCGTTGTTAGGCACCATGGCCAGCAACCTCTCGCGGTATTGCTCGGCGGTCTGCCGCACAGAATCCTGGACCTGATCGCGAGCGCCCAACAGTTCGAGCAGCGCGCGAATATCGGCGTCTTTGGCTGGGTCCATAGTCGCAGCGGCAGT
>OCOJ01035400.1_pt2 | contig 10335 bp, 8 predicted proteins | sample 1539251 | NCBI WGS metagenome assembly OCOJ01 (sample SAMN01911457, study PRJEB22624) | soil metagenome | biome: Soil | place: Malaysia | collected 2012-04-30 | depth RA_metagenome m
CGGCGCGGAACGGGCGGAATCGGGCGCGTGGATCGAGCGCGGGGGAGACGGCAGGGAAGTGGCGCTGGAGGCGGAAGCGTGCGTGCTCGACGGACGGCGCATCCTGCTGGTCGAGAACCAGCAGGAGCGGTTCGAGGAGACCAGCAGGAGACTTCAGACCGCGCGCGAAGACAAACTGGCGCACGAGCGGCTGCGGCGCGAAATCCAGACGAAAGAAATCCTGCTGCACTGCATCGTGCACGACCTCTCGCAACCGCTGACGGCGCTCCGCGGCTGTCTCTCGCTGCTGACCATGGGCCTGCCGCCGGAAAAAGTGCGCGAGGTGGCGGATATTGCTGACCGGCAGACGCGCAAGCAGGAAGGCATGATCCGCGACGTGCTGAAAGCGTTTTCGAGCGAAATGGCTGCGCTGCAATCGGCAGGCGCGGGGCAGGCGGTGGATCTGGCGCAGGGCGCGCGGGAGGTGGTGAACGAATACACGGCGGCATTCGCGAGTCAGGGCGCGGGGCTGAGGCTCGATCCGCGGCTCGAAGCGCCCGGCGATTGGCGTGTCACAGGTGAACCGGAGCGGCTGCGGCGCATGTTCTCGAATTATCTGGAGAACGCGCTGCGCTACAGCCCGGCCGGGACGGCGGTGAGCGTGGGAGTGGAAGAGGACGGAGGATTCCTGCGCGCCTTTGTGGACGACCAGGGTCCGGGGCTTCCGGAGGGAGTGACGGCGGCGAAACTCTTCCGGCTGTTTGGAAAGGGGAAGGAAAGCACGGGGAAGGCGGGCCTGGGACTGTATTTTTGCAAGATCACCGCGGAGCGATGGGGCGGAGGCGTGGGCTGCGAGAATCGCGCGGCGGGCGGGACACGCTTCTGGTTCCGGTTGCCGCGGGCGCAGGGCGCGGCACGCGAGGTTGAGGCCGTGGCGCAGCAGGCGCCGTTGGAAACTGTGAGCGCACCGCAGCCAGCAGCGCGGCGGTTGCGCATCCTGCTCGCGGACGATCTGGCCATGAACCGGCACGTGACCGCGGAATTGCTCGAGCGCCGTGGGCACGAAGTTGCCGCCGTCGGAGGCGGGCGGGACGCGGTAGCCGCAACGCAAGAGCAGGAGTTCGACGTAATCCTGCTGGACGTAGAGATGCCCGGCATGAATGGCTTGGAGGCGGCCCGCGCGATCCGGGCGGGGGAACTGGCGCGCGGGAGAAAAGTCCCCATTCTCGCGCTCACCGCCCACGACGCGCCGGAAGACCGCGAGCGAATTCGCCATGCGGGAATGGACGGCCACATCCTGAAGCCGTTCGACCGAGCTGGGCTGTACCGGGCAGTGGAAGAGGCGGCGGTAAGCGCTGCGGCGAGCGGCGCAGGCACGGAGTCCGCGGTAAGCGCAGGCCAGCCGGAGCCTGCAGCGGCGCTGACGCGAGAATCCGTGGTGGCGCGGTTCGGTGGGGACGCGCGCCTCGCGGCGGAACTGGCGCGCATGTTCCTGAAGGATTCGCCGCGTTTGCTGGGCGCCGTGCGCCGGGCCGCAAAGCGAGGCGACATGCAGGAGCTGGCCCGTACAGCGCACGCGCTCAAAGGCGCGGTAGGGCATTTTGGCGCGCAGACGGCGCGGGCGGCGGCGGCGCGGCTCGAAGATCTGGGCAGACGCGGAGAACGGAAGGGAGTGCGGGAGGGGTTGGCGGAACTGGAGACTGCGGTTCGCGCGCTGCGCGAGGAATTGGCGGAGATCGCAGGCGCGCGAAAGCCCCGGGCGTCCAAACGGAAAGGCAAGCGCCACACGAAGTAGGGCAGAGGTCTCAATGGTTGCCTGTAGGGGCACGACATGTCGTGCCCCTACGAGCTGCAGAGCGCGCCGTACCTGGAGGAAGCGTGAAAAACATACTGGTGGCGGATGACGATCGCATCCTGCGGACTTTTGTGAGCCGGCTGCTGAAGAAGCAGAAATACGCGGTGGCGACGGCGGCGGATGGTCAGGCCGCGCTAGCGCTGCTGAAGAAAAAAGCCTTCGACCTGGTGCTGCTGGACCTGTGGATGCCGAAGATGAACGGATTCGAGGTGCTGGCGCTGGTGCGGCAGCAGCCGCGGACGCCGCGGGTGGTGGTGATGACCTCGGACGAAACTCCGGAAGCGATGCTGCGCGCGGTGCGCGAGCAGGCCTACCGCTACCTGACCAAACCGGTGGAACCGGCGAGGCTGCTGGAGCTGGTGGAAGACGCGCTGGAAGAGCGGCCGCAAACGCCGCCCATCGAGGTGATTTCCGCGAAGCCCACGTGGGTGGAACTGCTGGTGCCGTGCGATCTGGACTGTGCGCGCCGCATCCACGAGTTCCTGAACCGGCTGGAGCTGGATCTCCCGGAAGACAGGCGGGAACAGGTGGGGCAGGCGTTCCGCGAATTGCTGACCAATGCGGTGGAATGGGGCGGGAAGCTGGATCCGAACCGGAAGGTGCGCGTGTCGTTTGTACGCACGCCCCGCATGCTCATCTACCGCATCGCCGACCCCGGCCCCGGGTTCAAGTTCGAGGGATTGACGCACGCGGCGGTGGGCTATGCGGGCGACGACCCGACGGCCCACATGGAAGAGCGCGAGAAGAAGGGATTGCGCCCCGGCGGGCTAGGCATCTTCATGACCCGGGAGCTCGTGGACGATCTGGTGTACAACGAGGCCCAGAACGAAGTGCTTTTCGTGAAATATCTGTAGTGACCGAAAATCGAAAATCGATTCCTCCTAAAGGCCAGAGTCCGAACTCACAGCTGCGAGGAGCGGCGGCCGCAGCGACCTCCCTTTTGAATTGTTACTGGCGCAATTACGACCGCTAGCGAGGTCCGCCCGCCTATTCCTCAGGAGGGGCGGTGCAGACTGCCAGCGGCTCCGTGGCTGATTTCGGCGGCACCGGAGCGACGGGACGGCCGTAGCGGCCGGAGAGGAGGCGGCCGGCGTTGGGCACGAGCGTTTTCAGGCCGAGTGTTTCGAGGGCTTGGAACACGGTGCAGGTGGCCGCGGAGACGACGGGGAGGCCGCACTGGGCTTCCACGATGGGCACGGCGGCAAGCGAAGGCATCTGGACGCAGGCGGAAAGCACGATGGCGTCTGCGCCCGCGTGTTTCAGGCCATTGAAAACGTCCACGAGCGCGAGCGGATCGCGCGCGCCCACAGCGAGATTGTCCGGAATTTCCAGCGAGATGGCGTCGAGTACCTGGAAGCCTTCGTGTTCGATGTAGTCGCGGACGAGCGCAGTGAGCGGGCGGACGTACGGCGCGATCATGGCGATTTTCTTTGCGCCCAGCGTTTGGAGGCCGTGGACCAGCGCGCCGGCGCTGGTGATCACCGGAGCAGCCGCGCCGTTCTCCACGGTGATGCGGTGCAGGCGTTCCTCGGACGCGCGATGATAGCCGTGGCCCATGCTCATGATGGCCACCAGACAGGCGTAGTTCAGCACGTCCACGCGCGCGTCGGAAAGTTCCAGGGCGCAGCGGCCCGACTCGGCGTCCATTGCCGCCAGCTCTTCCTTGGTCACTTTTTTCATGCGCATACGGCTGGAATGGAAGGTAAAGCGTTCCGGCTCGACGGCCTGCCGCGCGAGCAGCATGGCGGGAATTTCCGTTTCCATGGTGACGTTTGAGCTCGGAACGATTTGTCCGATGCGGTAGGCAGGCTGCGTCATGAAGGCCTCCTGAGGATTCGATGTTAACGCCGTTCGCCGGGCGAGGCCCAGCCATCAGCGCAGCCTTCACCGAACCACCAGGTTATTCCGCGCGCAGCGTGACGGAAGGATCCACCTGCGCCGCGCGCCAGGCTGGGACCCAGCAGGCCAGCGCGGAGACGCACACGAGCAGCGCCACCACGCCGGCATAGGTAGCGGCGTCGAGCGGCCCAACGCCGAAGAGCAAAGTGACCAGGGCCCGGCTGGCGGCCATCGCTCCGGCAAGACCGATGAGCAGCGCAAGCCCGGTAAGAACCATCCCTTGACGCAGGACGAGCGCGACGATGTTCGCGCGCGTGGCGCCCAGGGCCGCGCGCACCCCGATCTCGCGGGTGCGTTCCGTGACGCTTCCGGAGATTACGCCATAAATTCCGGTCGCGGCGAGCACCAGAGCCATGATGGCAAAGGTTTCGAAGAGGACCAGAGCGAAATGCCGCTGAGACTCCGACGCGGCCACCAGTTGATCCATCGTGGCCACGCGCACGATGGGTTGGTCCTTGTCCACCGACCAGATCGCCCGGCGGATCGCGTGCGCGAGCGTGGCCACATCACCCGAGCCGCGAATCACCATGGACATGGGGTTGTCCACCCAGTACCACTGCATGGGCGTGGTGTACACCGCGTCCGTATGGCCCTGCGCCAGCGAACTCTGTCTCACGTTTCCGACCACCCCGACGATGATGGCCCACGGCTCTTTCGGGTTTCCGCTGGCGGGGCCGATGTGAATGCCGCTGCCGATGGGATCCCGGCCTGGAAATTTCCGACTGGCCAGCGATTCGCTGATCACAACCGCCATGGCAGCGCCCGCAGTATCGTGCGCATCGAGCAGGCGGCCTTTGCGCAGCGGGATTCCCATGGTTTCGAAGTAATTCGGGCTTACCGCGTAGCGGAACACGCCTGCATCATCCTGCGCGTTGAACTCGTTCTCGAAGTCGACCCCGTAGCCGTCCAGATCGCCGCTCAGCGGCAACTGGCTGGTGAACGCGACCGCGGTTACGCCGGGCACGCGTTCGACCGCTTCGCGGGCCCGCTCGAAGAACTGGTAGCGGGCCGGATCGGGCTCGTACTTGCGGCCGGCTTGCTGAACCTGCATGGTGAGCAGTTGTGCCGCGCGGAAGCCCGTATCCACCGAGAACAACCGCTCCAGGCTACGCAGCAGCAATCCCGCGCTCACCAGCAGCACCAGCGCGAGCGCAACCTCGGCCACCACGAGCATGCGGCGCGTGAACGGGTGGCCACCCACGGATTGTCGTGCGCTCTGCCGCAGGCCGGACTGCACATCGTCTCGAGTGGCATGCATCGCGGGAACCAGGCCGACCGCCAGGCCAATCACGGTAGTGACGGCGAGAGCGAAGGCAAAGACCGCGCCGTTGACGGCGATGGCTCCGGCTCGCGGCAAATCCGCCGGCGCCAGCGCCACAAGTGTCCGAACGGCAAACTGCGCCACGAGCAGCCCGAGGGCGCCGCCAATTGCGGCGAGCAGCAAGCTCTCGGTCAGAAGCTGACGGACCAGCCGCGCGGGCGCCGCGCCCAGCGCCACGCGCACCGACATTTCGCCCCGCCGCTGGGCGCCACGGGCGAGAAGGAGATTGGTCACGTTGACGCAGGCGATGGCCAGCACCAGCAGCACCGCTCCCAGGATGGCGAGTAGCGCTGGCCGCACTGTGCGCGTGATCTCCCCCTGCAATGCATTGCCGATGAATCCGAATTTCAGATTGGCCCAGGGCGGTCTGGGGAACTGGGGAACGGGAGAGCGCGCGATTTCGTTCAGATCGCGCCGCGCCAGTTCCGGCGAGACTCCATCGCGAAGCCGTCCCACCATCTGGAGGTGATGGCCCCATTCGCGAGTGCCGAACTCGCTCGCGTGTTCGGTGTCGTACTGCATAGGCCGCCAAATCTGCGCGAGAGGCGCGAGGAGGTTTTCAAACGCAGGCGGCATGACGCCGATAACGGTCCACAAATCGCCATCGAGCGTAATCTGCTGGCCGACGATAGACGGGTCGCCCTGAAAACGGCGGCGCCAGAGTGCATCGCTCAGGATCACCACTTTGGGGCCGTTGAGGCGGTCGTCGGAAGGCTGGAAGTCGCGTCCGAGGGCGGGGTGGACGCCCAGCACGCGGAAATAATCTGCGGTCACGCGCTGACCATCGAAGCGCTCCGGCTGCGTTGCGCTGGTCATGGTGGGCTGCCAGAGCGGCGCATCGGCAGCGGCAATCGCTTCAAAGGAATGAGTGCGCTGCGCGACTTCGCGCCAGGTGTGGAAGGTGACGTCGGAGCGTTCGCCCTCGTTCGAGTCCCAGACCATCATGATTCGGCTGGGCTGCGGGTAAGGAAGCGGCGCAAACAGGACTGGGTAGACTGTGCTGAAGATGGCCGTGCACGCGCCGAGACCAAGCGCCAGCGTGAGCACAGCGACGGCCGTAAATCCGGGGCTCTGGCGCAGGCGGCGCGCGGCATAGCGCGCGTCTGAAGAGAGCGATTCGACAAGATTTTCCCAGCCGTAGGATCGGACCTGCTCCTGGAGGGCAGTTACGTTTCCGAACTGGAGCTGCGCGGCGCGCCGCGCTTCCGCGGCAGAGAGTCCCTCGGCCATCAATTCCGCCGTGGCCTGCTCGAGGTAGTGCTGGACCTCGTCGGCCGCTTCCTGGTCCGTTGCGGAACGATTCGCAAGCGCGCGGAGGCCCCGGGTGAGCTGGCGCCAGAGCGACATGACGCTATCCCTCCGCCTTTAAAAGCCGTGCGATAGCGGAGGCGCGCCGGGTCCATTCCGCGGTTTCGACCTCGAGCTGCTTCCGGCCGGCGCGCGTGAGGGAATAAAACTTCGCGCGGCGCGAGTTCTCCGTTTGGCGCCATTCGGAGTCGAGCCATCCGGCCCGCTCCAGGCGCTGGAGTGCGGTGAGGAGAGAACCGGGATTGACTTTGAATACGCCGCGGGAAATCTGCTGGACGCGGCGGGCAATGCCGAAGCCGTGCATGGGCTCGAGGCTCAGGGTTTTCAGGATGAGCATGTCCAGCGTGCCCTGGATGACGTCGGTCGAGGAATCGTCCATAGAGCCTCCCCGGAGTTGCGCCGCAAACCCTAGCACCCTTCCTCTTGATTGTCAAGATGTGATTGTCAAGCGGTGGAGAATGGACGGACGCCAGCGAAACGACGGCGCCGCACCGCGAACAGGCTGCGGCCGCGTGGCCCGTTCCTCCCGTTCCGTTTTACTCCGGCAGGGGTTTGCCGCGCGTTTCGGGCACCAGCCAGCACACGATGAGGCCGAGAATATAGATGGTGCCCAGGCTCATGGCGGCCCGCGGGATGCTCCCAAATTTCTGGATGATGGTGCCGGCGATGAAGGGAAACGCCCAGGCGATCAGCCGCGTGCCGTTGAAGATAAAGCTCGCCGCCGTGGAGCGCACCGAACTGGTGAAGAGTTCCGCCGGGTAGATGGCCATCCAGGAATAGGCCAGCCCCAGGGTGAAGAAGCCGTTGATGGCCGCCATCCACATCATGCTCTCGACGCGATGCGTCCACAGGTAGGTGCCCGCGGTGACGGCCAGCGCCCCGGCGTACGTGAGAAAGAGGAAGTTGCGCCGGCCGATCACGTCAATCAAGAAGCCGGCGGCCAGATACGCGGCCACGGCGCCGCTGGTGTAGAGAATCGCGGCGCGCGTGCCCCACTCCGCGAAATTGGCGTAGCCTTGCGCCTTCGCCAGGCCCTGCGTAAAGGCGGGGAGCCAGCTCGAAATGGCCCACCAGCCCACCATGGTGGCAAGCGACATGAGGAAGGTGAGCAGGATGCGCCTCCGGCTCTCCGCCTCACGGAAGATTTCCGCCAGGGTGAGGGGCCGGCGCGCCGGCTTTGCCGCGGCCTCCCGGCTGCCCACCTCCGTGGCCGCCCAGCGCTGCTCCCGGATGGCGGTGAGCCAGCGCTCGGATTCGTCAATCGCGCGGCGGATATACAGGGTGAAGGCCGCGGGAATGGCGCCCACCACGAACATCAGCCGCCAGGACTGCGTGCCCAGCGGATTGAAACTGCTGATGCCCCACCACACCACCGAGGCCAGCAGCGTGCCCCAGCCGAAGCCGGATTGCAGCAGGCCGCAGCCTTTCGGCCGCGCGTGGTCCGGCCAGGTTTCCGCGACCATGGCGATGCCCGTGCTCCATTCGCTGCCCATGGCCAGCCCGGTTAGAAACCGCAGTCCCGCCAGCATCTGGAAACTCGTGCTGAACGCGGTGATGCCGGTGAAGAGCCCATAGAGGAAAACGGAGTAAATCATCATCCGTTTGCGGCCCAGATAATCGGCCAGCGTGCCCCCCAGAATTCCGCCGATGCCCCAGCCGAGCAGCGTGACGCTGATGGCGATGCCCGCCCAGATCGGTCCGGCCTTCAATTGCTCCGGAGTGAGCAGCGTTTTCAGAGCAAAAGGCAGGACAATGATCAGGGCGTAGGATTCATAGCCGTCGAAGATCCAGCCGAGAAAACTGGCGAACAGGATGCGCCAGTGTTTCGCGGTCAGGCCCGCGTACCAGTGTTCGGCGAAAGTCCCTGTAGCAGCCACGCCGCTCATTCTCCACCTCCGATCCGCGCGCTGCGCGCCCCGATGCGGGGCTCACTCATGGTTTTTCCCGGAAGCGCTCGTCGAGTTGGCGGATCTCTTCGAGACCGACGAGAGTGTTGAATTCCCGGAAACTGAGCATGCAGCCGGAGGCGGAGGCCGGCGTGCCCTCCGCGCGGATGGTAGCCAGCAGGCCGCGCACGGCCTGCGCCGCAGTCAATAGCGCGCCAATGGGGAAGAGAATGATGCGGAAGCCCAGCTCACGCAGGCGCGCGAGGGGTACCGGCGGCGACTTTCCGCCGCCTTCCAGCCAGTTGAAGAGCAACGGCACGCCGGGAAAGGCGCGGGCGATAGCGGCAACCTCGTCGTCGCTCTGCGGCGCCTCCACAAATAGCACGTCGGCTCCCGCTTCGCGATAGGCGCGCGCGCGGCGCAACGCGGGGTCCAGCCCTTCTACGGCGCGGGAATCGGTGCGGGCGATGAGCAGGAAATCGGGGGAGCGGCGCGCCTCCACCGCGGCGCGGATCTTCTCCACCATTTCCCCGGAGGGCACCACGCGTTTTCCCTCCATGTGGCCGCAGCGTTTCGGCGCTACCTGGTCTTCGATGTGAATGGCGGAGACGCCCGCGCGCTCGTATTCACGGACGGTCTGAATCACGTTCAAGGCGCTGCCGTAGCCGGTGTCGGCATCGGCAATCACGGGCAGTTCCACCGCCTGAGCGATGCGCACGGCGTTGTCCACCATTTGGGAAAGAGTGAGCAAACCCACATCCGGCCGTCCGAGCAGCGACGCGGAAGTGCCGAACCCGGTCATATACACGGCCGGGAAGCCGGCCTCTTCCACCAGCCGGGCAGTGAGCGCGTCATAGGCGCCGGGCGCCAGGATGGGCTCCGGACCGGCCAACAACTGCCGGAGCGAGCGGGGCTCCGCCCCTTTCTGTTTGAGCAAGCGGCCCAATGGAGTGCTCCGCGGAGTTTCCCCCTCAGCGGGGGCAACTGCCGCTCGAGGCGGGGCCAGTATGCAACAACCGAGCGTCCGGTGGAAGGCAAGTGCGCTGCGGCAGGCGGGCCACTGCTAGCGAGACGGACGGAGGAAATGGCGCAGGGCGCCAGGGAGTTTCTGAATCAGCCGTGTGGCATAGGTGGCGGCAAGAGGCTGGCCGGCGGGCACTCCGCTTTGTTCGCGGAGATAGGATTGCGAAGGAAACATCATTCTCCAGGCGATGCTGCAGGCCTCGGGACTGCCGAGATAAGCGGCGGCCAGGCTCACGGAAGCTCCCGCAGGACCATCGAGCAGGCTGGTGCGGGATGCGGCATCCGCGGCGCCGGCCCCGAGCGAACGGCGCAACAGGAGATCGCCCAGAGGATTGGGGCGCAAAGCGCGGAGAACGTGCGAAGGAACCCCGGCCGGCGCAAATTCCGCCGCCCAGCCGAGGGCAAAGCCGATGCCTGGGCCCCACGGCAAGCGGCGTGCGGCGTCGAGGAACTCATCCCAGTCCACGGAGGCGCCTTCGCATTCGAGACACGCAGCCACGTCGCAGAGGTAGCGCAGGCGCGCGAAACGATGGGTGATCTGGTTGGCGCACAGATACAGGAGCAGGTTCTCCCGGGTCATGCCGGCGGCGAAGACGCGCGTGGCGAGCGGGTCGCGGCGGACGTAAGGAAGCAGGCGCTGGTGCAGATCGACATAAAAGGCGGGAGTGACGCAGTTACGGACATAAACGAGTTCCTGAGCGCAGGCCAGGGACTCGATTGTTCCTGCAGTCTGGCGGACATAACCGAGACCGGCGAGCAGCGCGTCTGCGCGCGCCAGGTTTGCAGGTTCGACGAGAAGGTCGAGATCGGCAATCTGGCGCACCCCGATGTCGGCGTAGAGGCGCTCGCTGAGGGTGGGGCCTTTCAGAGGCCAATGGCGCAGGCCGGCGGCGGACAGACCCGCGGAGATGCGCGATTCTTCCGCGGCCAGCCGGAGGTTGTGAAGGCTGTTCGACCTGTAAATGGATTCCAGGCGCTCGCGGATGGGAACGGGAAGGCGCAGGTGCCGGGTGCGGACGGCGAGCAGCGCGGCAACACCCTGTTCGACGGCCAGGCGGATGAGT
>OCOJ01013882.1_pt6 | contig 10334 bp, 11 predicted proteins | sample 1539251 | NCBI WGS metagenome assembly OCOJ01 (sample SAMN01911457, study PRJEB22624) | soil metagenome | biome: Soil | place: Malaysia | collected 2012-04-30 | depth RA_metagenome m
CGGTCAAGATGGTGTGGACGAGGGAAGAGTCGGGTGTTACCGGGATAAAGCGGCACCCGATGATCGTTACCACAAAAACAGCGACCGACAAGAACGGCAGGATCACCGCAAACCAAGTAAGAATAGTGGCTGACACGGGCGCGTATGCCTCACTCGGTCCTACGGTACTTGATGTGGCCGTCGAAAACTCATGCGGCCCCTACCGCATTCCCAACATCGCAATTGACGCCTACTCTGTCTACACGAACAATGGCGTAGCAGGTGCGTTCCGGGGCTTCGGATCTCCGCAAGTGAACTTCGCAATTGAATCGAACATCGACATCATCGCAGAAAAGCTTGGGCTAGATAGGTTAGAAATCCGCAAGAGGAACGTACTCCGCGAGGGAGACGTCGGACCGTTTGGACACAAGATCCGCGGTAGCGTCGGAATCTATGAGACTCTTCAGATGGCAGAAAAGTCGGACCTTTGGAAGAACCGCGACGCTTACAAATCCAAAACGTCGACGCCTTGGGCTAAACGAGGAATCGCCGTAACCACGGGAGTCAAGGGTTTCGGTTTTGGTGCTTTACCGGACTTCGCGGCGGCCTCCATACAGATTACTCCAACCGGAAAATTCGTAGTCGGAATCAGTTGCCCAGAAATCGGACAAGGTGGAATAACAGCCTACGCTCAAATAGCCGCCGAGGCCCTCAATTGCGATATCGCGGACGTCTACATCGCTTCCGCGGATTCAGACCTATCACCCGACAGCGGAACATCATCCTCCTCAATGGGCCTAGTAAGAGCCGGCAACGCGATCCTAGCCTCAGCCCCAAAAATGGTTGAGTTACTACTCCAAGCCGCAAGCAAACTAACGAGGGAACAGAGCGCAAACCTAACGTTAGGCCGATCCGCGGTCTCCTCCAAACTCGATTCAAAGAAATCCGTGAGCTACCTAGACATCGCACAGTATCTGCATAGTAAGGGCGAGGAAACAACGGTCGTAGGTGGATTTGAGGTACCTCGGGTTGACAAACCGGTTGAGGGAAGCCTTGAGATTCCACACCTGTCGTACATGTACGCTACGGCAATTGCATTAGTAGAAGTAGACTCCTTGACTGGAGGCACGAAAGTCATCCAATTCTATCTTTCAACCGATTGCGGACGGATCATAAATCCTCAAGCTTACACAGGCCAGTGCGAGGGCGCGATTGTGCAGGGGTTAGGGTTTGCGCTTACTGAAGACACACAGATCGATAATGGACAAGTAAGAACTAACAATTTCACGACATACATTATCCCAACAATTTGCGACATACCTGACATCAAGGTTGAACCGGTACAGACTCATGACACGTTCACTCCCTTGGGTGCCAAAGGCCTAGGGGAGATCGGCATAGTCCCAGTCGGTTCCGTCGTCGCGAACGCAATATACGATGCAACAGGCGCGAGGCTGTTTTCATTACCCGCCACTCCGGAGCGAGTTTACCAAGCCATCAAAGAAAAGGAAGGTACGACCCGCGGCTAAGGTAACGGTTAGGCTATTTCATGAATTGAGATCCGCCCTGGGCCAGAGCGAACTGGAACTTGAAGGCAACACTCTGAACGACGTAATACAGTGGCTAATCTCCCGCGACCAATCGGTGAAAGGATTGTTTTTCGATTCGAATGGGAGTCTGCGCGGCTACACCATGTTCTATATCAACAATACGCCGCAAAATCCTCCGGAATTATCACGGAAACTAAATGACGGGGACCTAATCCTATTAGTTCCAACAGCAGCTGGCGGATGAAGAAAATTGCGTAGATTTGACATGTTCGTTCCTGAGAGCGCAGAGGAACTTCTCGAATTCCTAGACTCACACCAATCCGGGGTCCACCTGATAGCCAACGGCACCGACCTGATCAACAGAATTCAACGAAAACAAATCGCCCCGAAGGTGCTCGTTGACCTCTCTGGACTCAATGAATTCAAGTACGTGAAGAGAGAAGCGGGAATGATCCGCATCGGAGCTTTAACAACGATATCCGAACTGATCACTCCAGAATTCATCAAATCACAGTACAGTGTGTTCAAAGAGGTCGCGGCAAAATTCGGCGGACCATCCATAATCAATATGGCGACCGTCGGGGGAAACATTTGCGCCGCATCATCGNTCCGAGGACCTACTCCCGGTCTTTCTAGTGCTTGACGCAGCCGTTCGTGTTCGAAGCGTCAACCAAGAGCGAACAATCGGAGTTGAGGAGTTCGTAAAGGGAAAGCGAACGACAGGATTGAGATCAAATGAGATACTGATTGAGACAAGCTTTCCCGAATTGCAGGCAGGATCAGCTTGCAGCTTCGAAAAAGTGGGCATGAGAAATTCACTCATAATAGCGTTCGTCAACTGCGCGACATATTTGAAGTTGGACAATAAACGGGAAACGGTCGCAGACGTTCGGATCGCGCTCAATCGCACTAGTGGAAAGATCCCACAACGTGCCAAAGAGACCGAAGGGATGTTGAGAGGCAAAAAGCTGAATGAACAGACGCTCACAGACGCGACTGATGTGTTGAAGGGTGAACTTAAACTGTCCTCGGACTTTAGAGCGTCAGAGGAATATCGCACGGAAGTCGCTTGCACGATCTTCAAGCGAACGGTCCGTAACTGCACCGAGAAACTCTCAGGTGAGAAGATACTTGTCTAAACATCTGCTGAAGTTCACCGTCAACGGCAAGCCCCATGCTCTCGTCGTTCAGTCACATGAACGACTTCTGGATGTGTTGCGCGATAGACTGGAGCTGAAGGGCACGAAGGAAGGGTGCAGTACGGGAGACTGCGGTATATGCGCGGTATTGATGGATGGAAAACTCATCAACTCCTGCCTAGTCTTTGCTATACAAGCTCGGAACAAAGAGATCGTGACGATCGAAGGTGTGGGAACTGCTGAAAAGCTCCACCCCATTCAACGGGCATTCATGAAGTGGAACGCATCACAATGTGGCTATTGCATCCCGGCTATGATCTTGGCCAGCAAAGAACTACTCGACAGAAACCCCAACCCTACGACCGAGGACATAAGAAAAGCGACGAGCGGCATAATTTGTCGCTGCACAGGATACTCAAAAATTTTCGAAGCGATAAAGACAGCGGCAGCGGATATGAAGGCGTCAAATGTTGAGTGAGCAAGCAACCGCCAAATCAGCACCCCGCCAACGAACGCTGATCGTTGGAAAAAGCGTTGAGCGAGTAGATTCACTGGATAAAGTGCTTGGAAAGCCAATTTATACGATGGACATCGTACCGGAGAATACACTATACCTTAAGGTCGTCAGATCCAAGGTTGCCCACGCACTACTCAAAAAAGTGGATCTCTCAAAAGCCCGCAACTATCCAGGCGTTGTAGCGGTGGTCACGGCTCAAGACATACCCGGAATCAACGAATCCACCGCACTCCTGCCCGACAAACCTCTATTCGCAACAGACAGAGTACGTTTTGCAGGAGAACCCATCGCGGCGATAGCGTCCTTCGACCCATCAGTGGCAGAGGAAGCGGTTGACCTCGTAGAAATAGTGTACGAACCGCTGCCTTCGGTATTTTCCCCTACGGACGCACTGGAGTCAAACGCACCTAAAATTCATCCAAACGGAAACGTCGCCAAACACCTCAAGGTTCGGAAAGGCGACGTCGAAAAAGGCTTCAAGGAAGCTGACATAATTGTGGAGGGCACTTACAAAACTCCATTCCAAGAACCGGTACCGTTGGAGCCAGAGGCTGGCTTCGTGGTGCCCGAACCGGATGGGTCTGTAACCTGCGTCGGGTCCATACAGAGTCCCTACCACGTACAAACGGGCATAGCAAAGATTCTCTCGCTCCGACCAGAACAGGTGCGAGTCATCCAAGCGGCAACAGGCGGAGCCTTCGGCCCGAAATCTGATGAAATTCCAGTTGACGTACTCGGTATGGCGGCATTGGTCGCTATCCGAACTGGGAAGCCCGCCGCGCTAGCCTACACGCGTGAGGAATCGATGATAGGCCACACGAAACGACATCCATTCTCCATATCGCTGAAGGTCGGAGTAAAGAAAAACGGAAAGCTTACCGCATGGGAGGCGAAACTAGTCGCCGACACAGGCGCCTACGCTTCGCTGGGACCGCTCGTTGTAATCCGCGCATGCTTCCATGCTACCGGCCCCTACGTCATTCCGAACGTTAAGACCGACGCCTACTGTGTCTACACAAATAACACAATGGCTGGATCCTTCAGAGGCTTCGGTGGACCCCAATCGCACTTCGCAGCCGAATCTCACATGGACGAGATTGCGAAGAAGCTTGGTATGGACCCCTTGCAGTTGCGCCTGATCAATATACTTAGACCGGGCACGCTCACGGCCACCAGTCAAATTGTCGATGAAGGGTGCGGACTGGAAGAGTGCATAACGAGAGCAGTTAAGGAATCAGACTGGCACAACAAACGCGTCCAGTTCAAGAAAGCTAACGGTACGAAGAAGCGCGGCCTAGGCATTGCCGTTCTCTATCACGGCAATAGCCTCGGCCCGGAAGGCAACGATTTCGCCACCGTTCACATCGAGATAGACCGAGACGGCACGACCACACTTAGAACCGCTCTCACGGAATATGGTACAGGAGCGCCATCAGCCCTGCTGCAAATTGCCGCCGAAACAATGCATGTACCCCTAAGTTACTTCAAGCTTGGCGCGTCGGACACAGAGTACTGCGGCGACTCAGGCCCAACTGTCGCCTCAAGAACAATCACGATAGGTGGCCGCGCGACGCAAATGGTGGCCGGAAACCTCGGGCAAAAACTCCGACAGATTGCAGCGGATGTGCTCCGAGGAACCGCGGATGACGTGGAGGTTACTGATGGTGTCTACCGAAGAAAAACGAACGGACATTCAGCAACGTTCCTTGAGGTTGTCGCTCATGCCTACGCGAACGGGACCCCCCTGAAAGAGTCCGGTACCTTCACGGCGCCCAAATGCGACTACAACCCGGAAACGAGCCAAGGAACCGTTTACTTACAGTACACGTACGGTGCCGTCACCGCAGAGGTTGAGGTGGATACGGAGACGGGTAAGGTAGACGTTCTGAAGATGATCACAGCTTACGACGTGGGAAAGGCCATCAACCCAATCTCACTTGAAGGCCAGATCGAGGGAGGAACTATCCAAGGGCTTGGTTACGGAATCATGGAAGAAATGATTCACAAGGACGGCGTCGTAGCAAACCCAAACCTTGGAGACTACTACGTCCCCACCTCGCTGGACATACCTGAAATGAAGTGCATAATCGTCGAATACCCCGGCGCCCTAGGTCCATACGGAGCAAAGGCGGTCGGAGAACCACCAATCGTTCTGCCCGCCGCTGCAATAGTAAACGCGATCGACAACGCCGTCGGCGTCAGAATAGATGAAATTCCCGCGACTCCTAATCGTGTATTACTTGCATTGAGAAAAGCCCGCAAAGCTGGCACGTAGAGGCGAACGATTCTGATGCAGCACATCTCGGTTTCAGGTGAGGCCGCGTTAGTTGATGAAGCGCATAAGCTTGTTCAGTCATCTCAACCATTTGCGTGGGTCACAATTATCAGCCAAGAAGGATCAAGCGCCCGGCATCTAGGCTCTTCAATGATCGTCACATTGGAAGGCAAAGTCATCGGCACGGTTGGCGGAGCCATAGCGGAACTCCAACTNGATCGAGCAGGCAATTCAAGCGATAAAAGAGGGCAAACCACGTACAGTTAGAATGCCGCTGCCTGTATGCGCTGGGGTGATAACTTGTTTCATTAATGTCTTCCAGGCTCCACCTACTCTTGTTCTTGTGGGTGCCGGCCACGTCGCCCAACCTATGTCGAAACTTGCGAAAATGCTTGGATTCCAGATTGTTGTGATGGATGATAGGTCGGACTATGCTACGAAAGAACGCTTCCCGGAAGCCGATCGCGTAGTTGTTGACGATTGGGAGAAAGCCCTCAAAGAATTGTCTATCGATTCGAATACGTACATTGTCATTTTGACCTACGCGGGTGAATCAGATGAGTTAGCCTTGAGGACGGCAGCTGCATCTAACGCTGCGTACATCGGGATGATCTCTAGTCAGTCGAAAGCCAAAGCCATTCTCTCAAGAATGAAGCGGGACGGAATTCCGGAAGAGCAACTAAGAAGAATCATAACGCCAATTGGGCTAGACATCGGCGCTGAGACACCCGCCGAAATCGCCGTCAGCACTATGGCGGAGATCATAATGCACCGAAATAAGAAGACTGGAAAGCCTCTATCGATCGCAGAACGTGAGATAACGAAGAGCTAACCGCAGGGCGGGAATTCCGTAATCAGACCCACTAGGTCTTATCGTCTTTCTTCTGCTTCATCAGGTCTTGGATGCTAGTGACTCCCAAAGGAGGGAAGCCCATGGACACACCGGCCGTAGGTGTATTCGTTGGCACGAGCATCAGAGTTCCTTTGCTTTGCAAGCCTAGTTCGTAGAGGATGTTCATCCAGCGCAGTTCCAAAGCGCGCATGTTCTTCTCGTACATGTTGGCCGCGTCAACCATTTTCTGCGCCGCTTCATACTCTGCCATCGCCAGAGTGACCCTGGCCCTTCGTTCGCGCTCAGCTTGCGCCTGTCTCGACATTGCCTCCTGCAGTGCTTGAGGTATCGCAATGTCCTTAACCTCGACGGAAGAAACTTTAATCCCCCAGTGCTCGGTTTTCTCGTCAATTATGTTCCTAGCCTCTACACCAACCTTCTCACGCTCAGCCAGCAACTCGTCGAAACTACCTTTGCCGATGACTTCGCGTAACGTTGTCTGAGCAGCCCAGGTAGTTGCGTCCAAGAACCTCTCAACGTTCAAGATCACCTTCTCGGGGTCCACGGCTTGGAAGAACATGATTGCGTCAACATTAACCGGGACATTGTCCTTCGTGAGAGTCTGTTCGGTTCTAAACGGTATTGTCTGAACACGCAGTGAGACCAAGCTTGGGATCTTGTCCACAAATGGGATGATGTAAAAGAGCCCCGGGCCTTTCATCCCCATAAAGCGGCCTAAACGGAGAACCGGCGCCCGTTCCCACTCTCTTATCACCCTAATGCCTGATGCAACAATAAAGACAACGAAAAGGAATACGATGAGCCCAACAATGAACCCGGGATCCAGCAGTATGTCCTCAAGAGCCATAGAACAACCTCATACCCGGGATTGCTTCGGCTGCACCTTTAAGATTAGCCCCTCTCGGTTGATGATCTCAACTTGTTCGCCTTCCTTCGCCTCGGCGCCAACGGTTTCAGCCCTCCAAATCTGGCCCTCCACCCTGACTTCTCCTCTCGGCGTGAGAGCGCGAATGACTGTTCCCATCTTACCCATCAATTGTTGAGGGCCAACTTTCACTTTCATCCTTCTCGCCTGTGCGACCTTGTACACTATGACTCCGAATATTCCGGACATGACTACGGCTACCGAGACCAGTGTCTCCCTTGATGATTCGACAGCTTGCGGTGCAAGCAACTCCCAGCCCGGTAGAGGAAATTCCAAGAAACTACCTACTATGATTATTGCGATACCTGCCAAGGCGAAGATACCGTGTTGAGTTTTAATCTCGAGCAACGTTAGGGCTATGCCGATGATGAAGAGAAGCAAGGCCGCAAGGTTGATTCCTATTACTCCAAAGCCTATCAACGCAAAGAGGACCATTAGGGCGCCGGCGATCTCAACTCCATAACCAGGCGTCTTGAAACCAATTATGACCGCATATCCACCTACCAGCAACAGTACGACCGAGAGTATCGGGTTGGAAAGAAATGTTAGGAGCTGCACACCGAAACTGGGGGAGTAATTTGTCGTGGAAGCCTGCGATATTCCCGAGAAATCATAGCGCTTAGAGTAGGCGATGTTGCCCATACTCGAGGTTGGTACAAGCTTCCACACCGAAGTGCCCATGGGCGTAGTTGTGAGTAGAAGGCTGTCAGGCGCTAGCTGTGACAGCAGAGAATCCAGACTGTCAGCGGCGAAGTCGATTAGGTGAAGCCTGAGCGCGTCCTCTGGCCCGAGGTTAACGTTCTGGGTAATGAACTGTTGAGCTGCCGTTTCATTTCTATCATGAAGCCTAGCGTTATCTCGCATTAATCCGGTTAAGGCGTTGATGATTTTCGTTTCGTTAATGGGTTCGCCGGTTGAGGAAACCGGCTGTGCAGATCCTATCGTTGTTCCGGAGGCCATGACGGCGATATCCGCCGCCATTAGAATGTAGGTTCCTCCACTCCAAGCGGCTGCACCGGACGGCGCCACCCATACAACGACGGGCACGGGGGACCCATTTATCGCGTTCATGATCTGTGTAACCGAAGTTAGATCTCCGCCCGGCGTGTTGAGTTCGTACACTAGCAGGCGGGCTCCTCCGGCGCTGGCTTCGTTAATTGAATCCGTGACTAACTGTACGGTTGGCTGGGCAATGTCTGAGCTTATGTCGACAACAAGTACGCTGCCTTGGGCCTTCGCAGCGGGTTGCACAGCCATGACTAACATCAGTGCGAGAACGACGACAAGCACCATGCCCTTCATACAGGACCAGCGTCTACTGATTGACTAGAAATCCGGTTGCCTTTAAACTATATTTGGGCAGAAACAGGCTCTGGCGAAGGAATTGAAAAACCATGCCAGTCCAGAGGAGATCAACGCAGTATCGAATGCTTGAGGTTATCAGCAAGGCCTTTCCCGTGAAGGTCTGGAAGGCTGGCGGCGCTTTTGAGACGCTAGTGCAGACGATACTTTCTCAGAATACGAACGACCGCAATAGCGAGGCCGCCATGAGAAAGCTTAGGAAACGGTACAAGATCACTCCTCGAACTCTGTCCAAGCGTCGAGCCAATGAATTGATCCCATACATCAGGCAAGCAGGGCTCTACAGATCGAAGGCTCCACGGATTATTGAAACGTCACGAATTATCGAAGAACGGTACGGTGGACGGCTCACGAAAATTCTCGACCAACCCTACGAACAGGCCAAAGAGGAGCTCATGACATTCCCTGGGGTCGGTCCTAAGACGGCAGACATTCTTCTCGCATTCGTCGCCAAGAACCCCGTAATCCCTGTAGATACTCACATAGCTAGGGTCACGAAGAGACTTGGAATTGCTCGCTCAAGAGCAAACTATGAGGAAATCCGCACGTCCTTAGAAGCTTTGATCGCGCCCCGCGACCGAATTCGAGTGCATCTATCCATCATCGAGTTCGGNTCGAGTTCGGCCGCGCGATCTGCAGGGCCCCAAAACCTAGATGCGTTGTCTGCCCGGTAAACAAACTATGCCCCAGTAGCACCGCCTAACATGAAACCCTCGCGATTCCTTGTTAACAACTCTTTTTAGTCAACGCTCATTTCCATGATGGCCGGTGAAGCATTGGCGACCGACGGAACGAACGGCGACATACCCTTCTACGCTGAAGTGACGGCAGGCGGAAGAATAACCATACCCGAGGAAATTCGAAAAATTTTCGAAATAAAAGACGGAGACGCTGTTTTTTGCAAATTGGTTATTATTCCAAGAAAGAAGAACAGCACTCCGCCAAAGTGATTCTGAATGATGCTAAGCGAGCTTGGTCGATAGCAACGTTCTCCCCAGCTGCGTCAACTTAATCTGGAGCCTCCCCCGTTTACCGCGTTCGATCTCGACGAGCCCTAAACTTTCTAATCCTCTACTCTCCTGCGAGCCTCGGATGTGGTAGCTCAGAAGAGGTTTGCCGTAGTTCATTATGCCGCTCAGTACTTCAAGACTTTCGACATGACCGCCAGACCGTTCGATCGTACGTAGAATCTCAATCTTCGGTGCCGTCACTGCCTCAGCATAGCTAAATTTCATCACCGGGAACATTTCTGGGTTCTCGCCATTTACATCAAACGCCCGCACGCCATATACGAACGCCGCAGTCACGCCCGCACAAGCCAGCGTCCTTCCGGCGGATCCCACGTTAATTAGGAAGTCGTCGAAATCATTCGTTCCCTTTCTGACCAACTCTCCAATCGTATCGAGAATCGTCTGGTTTGAGCTGTCCTTGACCTCGACAACGTTTACTGCGAGTTTGAGTGCATCTGTAAGTTTCCCTGAAATTGCTGCTGATTGAGCTAGGGCTTCAGGGGGCGTTATCAAAGCTAACCGGTGAGCTGGAAAATTTCGGAGTCCGACGAAAATGGCTTCATCGTTACCGCCGACAAGAGCGATTTGGAGAGTCCTCGACGGCATAAGCTCGAGTTCCATTCTGATCTAATTAAACGCTTACAAATCTACTTATACAGAGGCCTTCGGCTCTTCAGCCAGACTCATTCGGTTAACGATCTTGGAGGAGAGTAAGGATTAGCAT
>OCOJ01004936.1_pt3 | contig 10315 bp, 11 predicted proteins | sample 1539251 | NCBI WGS metagenome assembly OCOJ01 (sample SAMN01911457, study PRJEB22624) | soil metagenome | biome: Soil | place: Malaysia | collected 2012-04-30 | depth RA_metagenome m
GTGGGGGTGCGCCGGGCCACTCCTGCGCAATGGCGTCGCGCAAGGCCGCGTCCCCACAGCAGAGCAGTGATGGCGTGCAGTCTTTCATCATCACAATCAGTTCGGCCGGAGACTGGCGCGAGTACAGCGGAACGACGATGAGTCCCTCGGCCATGAGGGCCAAGTCCAAAGCAACCCAGCGAATGCTGTTCGCCGCCAGCAACCCGCAACGGTCACCCTTTTTCAGTTGCCTGGAAGCAAGGAACGTTCTCGCTTTGCGGATCAGTTCCAGCAATTCACTGCCGGTCACGCCCGTAAGCTTGCCATCGCGGATTTCCTGCAGGAACACAGCGCCCGGCGCGGCTTTGAGCTGAGCGAAGATTTCGCCGACGAAGGGCATGGATGTTGCGAGACCGATCGAATGAAATCAGTTGTACGCTGCCACCAACTGGCGCAGCGACGAACTCATCGGCGGCAGGTAGTCTTCCCAACTCCATTCGCCTGCGCGCGTGGGGAATTCGGGATACCGCCGCTGCACTTCTTCTTCAAAGAAGACCCCCATGCGCGCCATCATTTTCAGATTCTTTACCACCGTGCGAGCGATGCCGTCGGCGATGCGTTCGCCCTCGGTGGCGAGTGTCTGCAACGCAGCCAGCAGCCTCTGCTCCAGGTCTGGATCGTCCACATTCATCAGCAAGTGCCCGTGGCCGCGCTCGTGCATCAGGTTGCGAATGCGTTCGTCCATGGTGATTCCAGCCGAGGGAACGAGCGCGGGCATCGACGTGACGATGCCGTGATAGCGCGACGAAGCCATCATGTGACAAGCACGAAGAATGCTGACGATCTCGTACATGTTGTACTGATCGGAAGTCAGCACCGGCACTTCGCCGAGTTTTTCCGAGATGCGATTCGCCGGGCGCGCATCGAGCCGCTCCGTTGCCACCAGAATCACAAACACGGGGCGCTGCTTGCGGAAGGCGTCGACTGCGTTCGCGATGGCCGTCAAATATCGTTCGTAGGCGGCGTCCGCAGCCGGGCCGGAGTTGTGGAAGTACGGTCCGCGATAGTGACTCTTCTTGTAAGCGCCCACCGTGCTGAACAAAGCGAGTTTGGCCACCGACGCTTTCACCGGCCACTCGAACGGATTGATCGGGCAGACAACCAGCACCGGAGTACGGCCATCCCAGCCCATTTGTCGCAGCACGCTCTGTCCATAGTCGGCGGGACGCGGCTCGAAGGTCCAGGCGGTGTCCGTGCCCAACTCCGTGGGGACGCCCAGTTCACGCAACAAAGCGCGCGATTCTTCATTGCGCGTGATCACGAGAGAGTTCTTGCAATAGCGTCCGCACATCTTCGCGAGCAAAGGATCCATGTGGCCCGCTTCGCCGCCATATCCGACCGAAAGTTTGTTCTGCGCCGCGGCCAGGCCGAGCGAGCCAATCATCATGGTGGTCAGCGCGTTGGCGAACTTGCTTTTGAACATCGAGCCTTCGCAGGCGACGACACCGTGATACTTGGGAATTTCGTTCGCCAGGAATGGCGGGAAAATGTCGGGCAGGCGAACCTGGGTGGTGCTCTCAAAATAGCCGCGGGAACGTTCGAAGTCGAAGGTCATAGCAGTGAAGTCGACGCGGTCAGCGCCCAAAATGTGGCGAATCTGGCGCAACATTTCCTCGACGCGCACGTCCGATCCCATGTTGCGCGTGCCGTTGTATCCAGCGAACAGCAGCTTGAGTTTCTCGCCGGGCTGCCAGCGCTGCCCGGCTCCGAACATCCAGCTCATCTTGGCGCTTTCGATGGAGGCACTGACCCACGCTTCGAGAATCAAGTCCATCATGCGGCGGTACCTCCTGCAGCCGCGGGCCAAGGCTGGTATTTGTACTGGAAGTGATTCTCGCGGCTGAATTTCAGCAAGGGATAACTGTACTGCGAAAAGCGCACTGGCTTGCGTCCTAATTCGGTGGTGACGCGGGTGTTGTCGAACACCGTGTTCCAGACCAGGTAAGGCATGAAAACTTTCAGCAAAGACGCGCCGCGTCCGAGCGATCCTTTGCGGTTCGCAAGGAAGTTTACCGAACCGGTGAATGGCTTCTCCAGAAAGGGCAGGAATATCGGCGAACGCTTGTGCTGCGCGGCCGCCAGCGCCGTGGTCAGCTGGCGAAAGGTCTGCGAATCGGTGCCGGACGAGAGATGATACGTATCGTGCTGCGGCTGTTCCTTCTGGTGGAGGGCGGCGATGGCATCGGCGACAAAGTCCACGTTTACGATGTCGATCTTGTCGCTGGGACGAAATGGGAGCACTGGCAACCCCGCCAGGAAAACGAACGCCCTCACCATGTCGAACTGCGTGGTCTGCGGATAACGGCTGTCGCCGAGCACGATGCTGGGCCGGAACACGGTCTTGGGCGTATCGGGAAGAAGGACTCGCATCATGTGTTCGCAAAATTTTTTCGTGCGCGCATAGGCATCGTAATCCGAGCGATCCCACTCAATCGACTTGTCTTCCGAGACCACTTCGTTGTTTCGCTTGCCCGCGACTGCGACGGTGCTCACCTGGCTGAAGCGACGCAGGCCGTGATAGTGCTCGACCTGACGCGCCAGGGTGAGAACTTCGAGCGTGCCGCGCAGGTTCACGTTCAGGCAGCTCTTTTCCGACTTGCGATTCAGCGAAGCTGCACAATGAATCACCGAGTCAGTGGTATGCACCAGGCGATCGTAAGCGTCACGGTCCAGCCCGAACGATGGAGCGGTCAAGTCGCCACGAAACACGCGCACGCGCGTCTGCAGATATTCGTAGAAGCGCGGAAAATCCAGATGCAGCTGCAACGCCCGCCACAAGCGCAAGTGCGCTTCCTGCGGATCGCTGGCCCGCACCAGCAAGTTCAAGGCAGCGCCGTGACCCTCCAGCAGATTGGCGGCAACGTGCGCGCCAATGTATCCGGTCGAGCCGGTCAAGAATATTGCCACGATGCTCCGTTGGTCCCGGTTTTGACGGCGTCTCCGTTGGCGGGTGCGAGCTGAAAGTTGCGCGGAGGCCGCGCCTCGAGCGGACGACCCTCAATCAAGGGATAGGTCCAGCGCCGCAACGCGGGAATGTGCACGTTGATCCAGTAATCCCACCAGTCGAGCGAGCGCGTGTCATAGCCGAACTTCTCGCGCTCCTCCGCCACGAGCGCGTGAGAGAGCTTTTCCACGTTGTCGGCCGCGAAGTCATGTTCATTCAGCAGAATGAATGGCTCAAACAGCGCGATGANGCTTCTCGACTCGCTCCAGATTGCGCTCCGCCTTGGCCAGGGGAGTTTTCCTCAGCGGCAGGGGCGACATGATCGCCTGGATCGACTTGACGATCGCTTTCTGCGCCGGCGCCGACATGCGATTGTAGCGGGTCTTCGAAACCGGAATCGCGTCGAAACGCAGACGCAGCCACGACTCCAGACCCTCCTGCGCACGGTAGTGTTTGCGATGGGCGAGCGAGGTCAATTCGATCGAGCGTCCCATGTCACAGGGATTGGTCACGGAAGTAGCCAGTTGGTAGAGCGGTTCATGCCTGCGCTCCATGATGGCGGCGGCGATCAACGTCATGCCGCAGCAAACCGAATCCACGGGAATGATGTCGAGCCGCTTGCTCTCGTTCGTAGGCAATTGCCGGAAATATGTTCCCAGCAGGTAGGAAAGCGAGGCGGACGTGTTGATACCTTCATTCCATCCGCGAAAGGGCTTGGCGACGGAGGTTTCGACGATCGCGGGACGCACGACCGCGACCGGCAACCCGGCTCCGCGTTTTGCGATCAAGGATTCCGCAAGGCTCTTGGTCAAAGTGTAAGTATTCGGCCAGCCCAGTTCCTTGGCGCGCCGGGTTCCCGCTTCGGTAAGGTATGTCTTCAGCCAGCGCACTCGATTCTTGCGGATCTGGTTTTCCAGCGCGGCGCCTTGCAGGTTTTTCGCCGCTTTTTCCTTGGCGAGCGCCTGCATCTTCAATCCGGCTGTGACCTCCTCGCTTTCCGCATGCGCCTCCGCCTGCCGGACTAAGTCATGCAGACTGCGCCACTCGCACTCGGCGTCGAAATCGGGAAGGCGCCGTGGCGCGTAGTCAGGCCGCAAGGTTTCGCCGACGCGTCCGTCGTGCTCGCCGGCGACGTAGCAGGTGGAAAGATGCAGCAGGCCTGCGTGGTCAGTAGCCCGCACGAACTCGAGGATGTTGACGGCAGCGTCGGTATTGGTAGTAAGAGCGTCCCGCAGGTCGGGATTGAAGTCGGTTAGCCCTGAGCTATTGATGATGAGATCAAGCTTCTTATGCAGCAGCCGCGCGGTCTCTGCATTCAAGCCCAACCCAGGCTGGGTGACATCGCCCTCGACCACCTCGATCTTCTCTCGGAGAAAACCAGCAAGTCCGGATCCGTAACGCTCAAATAACGGATCGAAAGCCGGGGAGTCCTCGACGATCTTTTCGAACCGCCGCTCGGCCGGATTCGATTTCTGCCGCCGGATCAGTAAATAAATGCGGCCAACTTTGGCCAGATCCAGCAGCGTATTCACCAGCCAGACTTTTCCGATGAAGCCGGTCACGCCGATCAACATGACGTGCTTGCCGGCGAAAGCACGGCGAACAGAGAAACCGTTGGCTTGCCGTTGTCCGCCGAAGTGAACGATCGGACGCTGGGGAATAGTCGATTGCCGTTCCGCCGGAATCACGGCGGCCCGCAGAGTTTCCACCGTGATGTCGAGATGTCGGGCCAAGGTCTTGGGGGCGCGCCGTCCGTCCGGACCCTCCTCTCGGATGCGGGCAAAGGCGCCGCGCGGCCGGATTATCGGCTCCAGCAACCGCCCCGTCGCCGTGCCCTCGCGAAACTCCAGGCGATTCGCCANCCAGGTGTTTGACGCCCAGGTGCTGCGCGAGGGGGCGCATCACGTGGTCCAATCCCTGGCTGACCAGCACTACGTCCGCGCCAGACTCGACCAACTCCCGCACCTTCCCTACGCCCCGCGCTTTCAACTGGGGCTTCAACTTGTATTGGAAATACTCTTCTCCGAGCAGGTCGAGGCGGTCGCGTGTGACCCCGCGAAGCACGGCATACACTGCTCGCGTGGCAAACTTGCGATTCGTGGAATAAAGCATCGGGCGCAGCGCCGCCATGAGGAAGATCAAGCCGCGGCGCCGGAACCGCTCCGTGAAGGTCTGCGCGTTCCAGGTGAAGAAGGCGACCGGCTTGACCGCGGTCAGGTCAAGCAGGCTTCCCTCGACCCGCCAGTACACACACGGGGCGGTGCCGGAATTGGGGTGCGAATCTTCCAAGTTGCTGCTCGTCCTATAGATAAGCTGCCCGCAATGCGGGCGGACGAAGTCACATTTTAAACAATTGTGCCTCAGAAACGAAGCAATTGCTGAGGGCGGGCAGCCAACGGCAATTGGAGGAGGAGAGAGAGGCTGTTATCCTGAGAATCGTGAGGCGCACCCCGAGGAAACCGAATGCCAGTTGCCGAGTCCCAGATGGTTCGCATTGATGCCAGCGAGCGGCTGATCTTCCCACTTGACGTTCCCAGCGACGATGCCGCAAAGGAGTGGATCGCGCGGCTCGACGGGATTGTGTCTTTCTTCAAAATCGGTCTCGAACTCTACGCTGCTTCTGGAACTTCTCTTGTGCCGTATCTTCTCGAGAGGCAGAAGAAGGTTTTTCTCGACTTGAAGTACTTCGATGTGCCAGAAACCGTAAAGGGCGCAGTCAAAAAGGTGGCCGAACTGGGAGTCAGCTTCCTGACGATTCATGGCAACGGGAAAATCATCAAAGCCGCAGTCGAAGGACGGGGCAACAGCAGCTTGAAGCTGTTGTCGGTGACCGTGCTCACCAGCTTAGACAACGACGACATGAAGGAATTGGGGTTTGAATGCTCGGTGGAGGATCTAGTGCTGTATCGGGCAAGGAAGGCGCTGGAAGCGGGATGCGACGGTGTCATCAGCTCGCCCAACGAGGCGGACAGAATACGGGCGTTGATCTGCAAAGAATTCAGCGCAAGGAAAGATAGATTTCTGATTGTCACTCCTGGAATCAGGCCAAGCTCATCCACAAAGGACGACCACAAGCGTTCCAGCACTCCTACGGATGCGATCACGGCTGGTGCCGACTATTTGGTGGTAGGAAGGCCGATTCGAGAATCTGCAAACCCTCGCGAAACCGCAAGACGCGTGATCGAAGAGATGCAAGAAGCTTTCGACAAACGCTATAACCGGGAGGCATAGAAAGGCGAAATACACGGCTCCGCCTAGCTCCCACCCCGGAAACTTGGTTTTTTTGGTGTTCAGCATCCAGCTGGATCGGCACCCCGGCGGCCGTTGTCGACACGTTCTATAGAGGAAACTTGGGAGTGGTTAGGCGCCTTGGTTCGCTTGGCGATAGCGGGGCGGTGATCCTACCGCCACCGCAATTCCGCCACTGACCACCATAGTTGCCCCGATCGCGAGCAAGCCGCCGCGAAAGCCACCATCGGGTGAGCGCACCAGTCCGATGATGTAGGGGCCGAAGAAGCCGCCCAGATTCCCGAGGGAGTTGATGATGGCAATGCTCGCAGCGGCCGCTGTCCCGCTCGTTCGCGATGTAGCCATCGCCCAGAAGGGTCCCGCCATCGATTGCGCGCCCACCATGCCGAGGCTCATTCCGGCGATCACAAGCCAGGATGCGCCGCCATAGGCGGCCAGGCACAAGGATGCCGCTCCAAAGAATGCGGGTACCGCCGTGTGCCATCGCCGTTCGCCCGTGCGGTCCGACCTCACCCCGACGAGCACCATCGCGACAGCGGTTGCCAGATAGGGAATCACGGCCACGACGCTAATCATGAAATAGCTGAGTTGCGACAGGCTCTGGATCGCGGTCGGCAGCCAGAAGGTCATGCCGTACATGCACGCCGGCAGCGCGAAATACACCGCCGATAGCGACAAGATTCGCGCGCTCGCACGGGCCAACGAGACAAAAGCCAGCCGCTGCGTGGGTAAACTCTGATGCTTCTCGCTCTCGAGCGCAGCCACCAGCCATTCACGTTGGTTGTCGGTGAGCCATCGTGCCTGTTCCGGCTTGTCCGTGAGCACCCAGAGAACGACCACGCCCAGGAGAATCGCGGGCAGCCCCTCGAGCAGGAACAGCCATTGCCAGCCCGCGAGCCCGGCCCCGCGCAAGCCAAGAAGCATGCCGGAAATTGGACTGCCGACCACCCCGGCCAGCGGATTGGCGGTCATGAACCAGGCAACTGCGCGGGCCCGCGCATGAGCCGGAAACCAGCGCCTCATGTAGAAGACCACACCGGGAAAGAATCCTGCTTCAGCCGCTCCCAGGAGAAAGCGCAAAATGTAAAAGCTTCGGGGTCCGCGAATGAATACCATGGAACAGGAAACCAGGCCCCATGTGACCATCAGAACGCAGATCCACCGACGCACACCCGCCAACTGCAAAACGAGATTGCTGGGCAGCTGGAAAAGGAGGTAGCCGAGGAAGAACACACCGGCTGCATCGCCGAAGGCGCGGTCGCTAAGGTGGAGCTCTCCGCGCATCATCAGGATTGCGAAACTGACGTTGATGCGGTCGAGATAGGCCACGATGTAGAGCAGGAACAGAAACGGCATCAGCCGCCACATCAGCCGGGAGACGACGGCGGATTCGAGGTTCGGCTCGCGAGGGGCTTCCACGGCAAGGTCGTCCGGTGACATCGGCAAGCGGGCGCGGCTTGCCCGAGGATTCTACGCTAACCCGAGCTTCTGACGGATGCCGGCGACAACTTGCTCAACGGTCTGCTCAATGCTCACGGTCACGGCCGTTTTCGGCTCTTCCAGATCGGCGAACTGGCTGGCGAGAATCTGATCATTGGCAAAGTGGCCGTGGCGTGCGCGCAGGCGCTCGGCGATCAGGTCGGCGCTGCCCTTCAGATACACGAACTGAACCTCCGGTCCGACGCGGAGTTCGGAGCGATAACTGCGCTTCAGCGCCGAGCAGGCCAGCACGACCGAGTGACCCTCAGCCATCCAACCCGCAATCGCCGCTCGCAGCCGTTCGAGCCACGGACGCCGCTCCTCGTCATTCAGCGGNTCAGCGGGATGCCGTGGCGAATCTTCTCAACATTCTCTCGCGGATGGTAATCGTCGGCGTCGGCGAACTCCCAGCCGAGCTGCCCGGCGAGCAAACGGCCCACCGTGGTTTTGCCCGAGCCGACAACTCCCATCAGCACCACAATCATGCCGCGAGGATTCCCCGTCCTCTCTGGACCAGAAGCTACCGCTTTCATATTATTGATTTGCCGGTGTTCCTTCCTATAATCAGCGCACTCGGTGGGGTTCACTAGATCAGTGACGAAAAGGGCAATCAAAGTAGGAGTTGTGCTCGCGGTGGTATGGCTATCCGCCTGCGGCGCGCTGTATGCCATCATGCGCAAACCTCCGGACACGTTCGCACGCGTGATGGCACGAGTTCCGGGGCCCGTTGCCTTTCTTGTTCTTCCTTTCGAAACCTTGTGGACCCATGCCCGTGCGGGCACGCTCCACCGGGGTGATCTTGCTCCGGATTTCTCTCTCACAAAACTGGACAAGAGCGGGCAGGTGCAACTCTCGGCATTGACGGCGCAGAGCCGGCCAGTCGTGCTCATCTTTGGAAGTTACACCTGACCGCCTTTCCGGCGGGAGGTTCCTGCCCTCAATCAGCTTTACGACCAGTACAAGAATCAGGTGGAGTTTCTGGTGGTCTACATCACGGAAGCGCACCCGAGTGACGTTTGGCAGATGGAAAGCAACATGAAAGACAAGGTCGTCTTTGCCAGCCCGAAGAATGAGGAAGAGCGGGCTTTCGTCGCGGGATCGTGCGTGCGCAAGCTGGGAATCAAGATTCCCGCAGTCCTCGACGAATTCGGCAATTCCACGGAAAAGTCCTACACAGCCTGGCCGGATCGTATGTACCTGATCGATGCCACCGGCCACATCGCGTACAAGAGCAAACCTGGACCCTTCGGATTCAAATCGAGCGAATTGCGCGATGCTCTGGCGCACGTCGTGCGCGGCGGCTAAGGGCGAACTGCAGAACTCCCCCGGCTGATTTTTGATCCGCCAGAAAACTTTTGCTGCACAAGGTTCTTCGGCGAGCAAGAAGTGGTAGACTCTTGAGCATACTTCTTTGGCCGAGCCGGTGTGGGGTGCGTTTGCCCTTGACATTCGCCGGTCAGGGGAGTAAGTACGCAATTCTTGAGCACGCAGCAGGCGGTCATGTGGGGATCGCATAGTGTGTCAGTTTGTGTTGTCATCCTGAGCAAGCGTTCTTTGCGCAGCGAAGGATCTGAGCGAGCCGCGCGATGTGTCGCGATTTCTGCGACACAACGATCGCGCGTATGGCTCGCTTCCTTTTCAAACTGAGACACTAGTGGGGACCGCGCGTGTTTGTCGTTTCACTGATAGCAAAATCTCACACGGCCTAATTCATGAGCACGATCACGCTGCCTGTTTCCTCCCTGCGCTTCCGGGCAGGTTCCCTTCTTCGCGACTATGCCGAGCTGACCAAGCTGCGCGTCACCACGCTCATCGTGATGACCGCGTGGTGCGGATACTTCTTTGGCGCCCAGAAGGCCGGCCTTGCGTGGTTTTCCTGGGGGCTATGGCATGCCGTATTCGGCATCGGTCTGGTCTCGAGCGGTACTGCGGCTTTGAACGAAGTCATGGAGCGCGACGTGGACGCGCGCATGCGGCGCACCGCCAACCGTCCCCTGCCCGCGCATCGGATGAGCCTGTTACACGCTGCCCTGATCGGGCTGATCGCCACGATTGGCGGGTCGATCTATCTCGCCGTCTTCGCCAATCCTCTGACCGGTCTTCTAACTTTTTTGACGTCCGTGGTGTACCTGGCTGCGTATACGCCCTTGAAGCGCGTCTCCCCGATCTGCACTTTCGTCGGCGCTTTTCCAGGAGCTATGCCCGGCGTCCTCGGGTGGACCGCGGCCCGCGGCCGGCTGGAGTGGGGCACTCTGATTCTGTTTGCCATTCTTTTTGCCTGGCAGTTTCCGCATTTCTTCTCGATCGCATGGCTCTACCGCGAAGACTATGCTCGGGGCGGGGTTCGAATGTTGCCCGTGGTGGAAGAAGACGGAGGCTCCACGGCACGCCGCATTCTGGGCTATTCCCTCGCGCTGATCCCCATCAGCGTTCTTCCCAGTCTGATGGGAATGGCGGGCCGGATTTATCTACTGGGAGCGGTTTTCCTCGGAACTGGCTTGCTTTACTTCGGTGTTCGTTTGACATTCCTCGACCTGCCCCTGAGCAGCGCTTACTCAAAGAAGCGGGCCCGCCACGTTTTGCAGGCGACCGTGGTGTACCTCC
>OCOJ01067408.1_pt1 | contig 10314 bp, 9 predicted proteins | sample 1539251 | NCBI WGS metagenome assembly OCOJ01 (sample SAMN01911457, study PRJEB22624) | soil metagenome | biome: Soil | place: Malaysia | collected 2012-04-30 | depth RA_metagenome m
TCACCTTCAGGTCGTAAAGGCAGTATAACACCACGTCGAGCCTGTCGTAGTTTGCAGGTATCTCGTCTGTTGCTTTTTGCCCCGGCCATAACTGGGGCGATGCTGGCTTCTCAACCAACCTCTTCGGGAGTCCGAGGAACGAACCGAGCTCCCTGACCTGGGTCTTGTAGAGGTGGGCTATTGGGAGAAAATCGACTCCGCCATCCCCCCATTTGGTATAATACCCCAAAAGCCCCTCGCTTCTGTCTCCTGTTCCAGCGACAAGGTACCCCAGAGTATTGGCACGATAATACAGGAGCACCATCCTCACTCTTGCTTGGACGTTCGCCTTCGCCATCCTGTTTCCTTCGGCCTTGGCCGAACCTATGACATCGTCGACGATTCCTGAGATGGGTATCTCCTCCCACCTCACCCTCCAAATGTCTGCGAGCTTCCGAGCATCGTCTAAGTCTCGTCGGGGGGTGTGGCCCGAGGGCATCAGAAGGACCAAGACCCTGTCTTTCCCCAGCGCATTGACGCAGAGCGCACCTACAACGGCGCTGTCGATCCCGCCGCTTAGCCCTAGAACCACGCCGCCGGCTTGGGCTTCTCCCACGGTTCTCCCGATGAAAGCGGTTATTCTTTCGGCCTCCCTGCTAGCTTGAATCCTGAGGCTCACACTCGCCGACCTTCGGAGAACCGCCGAGCGTCTGTTTTTATCACTTCTCCGAAGCCAGATCACGCCCCTCCGGTCACTGCAACCCGACCCTCCCTTTCCTGAGGGAGATGACTCTGAGGTGTGCGGCCTTTGCTGCACCGGCCAATTCCGCATCCGTTGTTGCCACAAGGGCGCCCTCGTTAGATGCCGCTGAGATTATTTCGTCGTCGACAGAAGCTCCTCCGCAGGAAAGACGGCCGAATTGTTCAGACAGGTCCAGGGCGACACGTGCGGTCCTGGATTTCCCGCCTTTTACCGAAACGAGCCTCTGAAGCTCCTCCCCGACGCAGTCAAGCAAAACAGGCTCGAACTTCCCGACCCGATCTACGATGTCTTCAAACCAGGTGGTGGGCGTCTCGGCTACTGCCATCAGAAAACTGCTGTCGAATATCACTCGGGTCAAGCATTATTTCAGGATGCCCGATCCGATGAGCCTCCATCGCTCGGCGATTCTCCGGCTTATGGCCGCCCTCATCCCGATTTCGACGGCGACGGGTTTCTTCAGGTCCGCTTCGACCACATCTCCCCTTACCGAGGTGGCAATGGCAAGCGTCGACGCAGTCCCTAGGTTCAGCCTCAGCGTCTCCGAGAGCTTCACCTTCTCCACCTTGATGAGTTCCGTGGCCCCCACGGCTGTCTCAAGCAGAGTCACGTCGAGCGTGACGTGTTCCAGGGTCTCCGGCAGTGTCCCCGGCTTGCCTATCACGCTCCCGACCATCTGATCCCCTTTTGTGTAGGTAGGGTCGAGGTGTGTCCCCACTGCCACCAGCCCGCCCGGGCCCACCCTGTCAGCGGCACCAGCGCCAGTCTGCAGGCTGGAGACTTTGGTGATGATCGGGACATACTTCCCGCTCCTATCGTCGATCATGCCCGGCTTCAGTTCTACTTCTTCTCCAACCTTCAGCTCCCCTCGAGTGAGGCTTCCCCCCAGGACTCCCCCTGCAAGTCCGGCGATTTCAGCGCCTGGTCTGTTGACATCGAAGCTCCTTACGACGTACATCAGAGGGTTCGCCGCTGCGTCCCTCTTCGGCGTAGGAATCACCTCCTCAAGCGCTTCGATAAGTGCGTCTATGTTGAGCCTCTGCTGTGCAGAAATGGGGATAATGGGGGCAGACTCAGCGACGGTACCCTGGACAAACTTCACGATTTGGGCCTCGTTCTTCTCCGCTTCGGCGTCCGTGACCAAGTCGACCTTGTTCTGGGCTATCACTATTCGCTTCATGCCTAGCATCTGCAGAGCTTGCAGGTGCTCCCTGGTCTGGGGTTTGGGCACAGGTTCATTGGCTGCTATGACCAACAGAGCGCCGTCCATCAGGAATGCGCCTGCGAGCATGTTGGTCATGAGGCTCTCGTGGCCAGGGCAGTCAACGAAGCTCACGGCCCTGAGGAAGGTCGTCTTTCTGCCGCAGATCGGGCACCTCTCGCTTGTCGAATAGGACCCGACACCGTGATCCTGGGTGCACTTGTAGAACGCAGCGTCGGCATACCCCACCTTAATCGTGATGCCCCGCTTCAGTTCCTCGCTGTGGGCGCTCGCCCAGATTCCCGTAATGGCTTGAGTCAGGGTCGTCTTGCCGTGATCTACATGCCCGGCCGTGCCTACGTTGACCTCGGGTTGCCTCGGAAGGGGAGGCTTCTCTGCGGTTGGCTCGACGAGCTTCTGCTCAGACAAGAAGCAGCGCTGCTCCGCAGGGGCTTTTTAACTGATGCCGATACCTGGGGAAGCAACGCCAGACGGATGGTCCGTTCGAACCAGACTCGCCGCCGATGGTCAGCCTTGTAATTCAAGAGTTCTCCAAAGGAATGTATTTATCACGACATTTTGGGTCCAGACCTCGTTCCCGAGGATACCATTGAGAGCGATAGTACTATCCGGAGGCCTCGGCATGAGACTCCGTCCCCTCACCGACGACAGACCCAAGGCGCTGATTCAGATCAAGGGGCGTCCCATCGCCGAGTACCAAATAGATTGGCTCACAAAGAGCGGAGGAATAGACCAGGTAACGTTCGCCTGCGGCTACAAGTGGGAGAAGCTGCAGGAGCACTTCGGATCGAGCTTCAAGGGAGTAACCATTGACTACTCGGTCGAAGACGAACCTCTGGGAACTGGGGGCGCAGTCAAGAAGGCCCTGTCGAAGCACTCGACTGAAGACATCTGCGTCGTTGCAAACGGGGACATCATTACGGATCTCTCCCTCTCTCGCATGATCGATGCTCATAGGCAGGCCGGGGAGATCTCCGCTTCGATGCTGGTGGTCCCCTACCGCTCAAGATTCGGTGTGGTGAAGATAGACAAGTTGAAGATGGTAAGGGGCTTCGACGAGAAGCCGGCGTTCCCAGACGTCTGGATCAACGGAGGAGTGTACGTCCTCAACGCAAAGAGGGCGAAGAAGTATCTTCCCGACGCTGGGGACATCGAGCGGGAGACATTCCCGAACTTGGTGACCAGAGGCGAGCTCCTGTCGTACCCGCACTACGGCGAATGGATTTTCGTGGACTCGATCAAGGACCTCATGCAGCTTGAGGAGTCCATGAACGAAGTGACCTGAAGAAAGATTTTTGTCAGCCGGCCGAGACGACCTGACCATGGCCGATTTCAAAAAGGCAGTGGAGACCTCTAAAGTGCCCCCCGACACCATGCTCACGGTCGAGGTCGGAGGAGACTCCGTTCTGATTGCCAATGTCGATGGCAAGTACTATGGGATGGGAGCCATCTGCACTCACGAGGGGTGGGACCTTTCCGAAGGGACCCTCGAAGACACGACGGTGACCTGCGCCGGCCACGGCACCGTATGGGATCTGAAGACTGGGAAGGGAGTGTTCGACGAGCCCCTTCCCGACGAGCCCCTTTACGACGTTAAGGAAGAGGGGGGATTCCTCTACGTGAGGAAGCGTTGAAACTGCGCCCTCACCCTCCCCCGTTGCCCTCGTAAGAATATCAAAGAAATTTCTAACGCATAATTACACGATTTCGGGAGCTCCTTCCAGTTGTCAGCGGAGGCTCAAGAGCACAGGCGTTCGACTCCCTTCCAGCGGCTGGGGGGGCTCGTCTACAGGCGGAGGAGGATCATAGTAGTCCTATGGATTCTCGCACTTCTCCTGTTGATTCCAATCATCATGACTGTGACCAACTCCACTTCTCTGAACGAGGGGACAGCATCAGGGAGCCAACTGGAGTCGGTGAAGGCCTCCAACCTGATATCTGTCCAGTTCTCCAAAACTGTCGCCAATAGCACGCTGCTGGTTGTTGTAAAGGGAGCGAACGTCACCTCTCCAACAACGCAGGAATTCGTCAGCCAGCTGGTGCAGTACCTGAAGACGGACTCGGAACTGAAGGGGCTCAATCAGACCATCGACGTGTATTCGCCCCTTTACTCGGCGATCAAGGGGGTCAACGGGGCTACTTATTCAGCGGTAAGGGGAGCAAACGCCACTGCCAGGTTGCTCTTGGGCGTCCCGGGGCTCTACTTCGGAGCGTGGGTGCAGGCCTATACCAAGACTGGCAACATGACCTATGCCGATGAGGCCGCCTTCAGCCATGCCGCCGGTACGCTGTCGAGCGCCAACGCCACTGCCTACGATGATTACTCTTCTCACATCCTCTCGTTGTTCAGTTCAGAGTGGACTTCATCATGGTCGAATAGTCAGCTCTCCAGCCTGAATCTCAGCGCCCGGGCCTCGTACGCTGCCCGTCTTGCAGGCCTAGATTACGTCGACGCCTACATGCCGGCATCGAAGGCTTTCGACTACGCCCTGCTGGGTTCGATTTCCCTGGCGAAGTATGTTGCCGGTTCTGGTGAGGCGAACTCGCGAGTCGTCTCCTTCGCCCAGAACTACATTTCCAACTCATCTGGATTCTCTCTTCAGTTCGTGAGAGCGGCTTACGGACTCGGCAGGACATATGGCAATTCTTCCCTCTATTCGCTGACTGGGAGCATCCTGTGGAAGCCGGGGGAGTACGGCGTTACCAGCGCCGTATCCACGCTGATCTCGTCCCTGGTCTCTCCCGACCGAGACATCACGCTGGTGACCCTCAACCTGGACAAGTCATCGAACGAGAACGTCATCGCACTCAGGTCTGCCGTGTCCACGGTACTGAGCAATGCCAATGCGGGCTCTGGCGTTCAATCGGCGATGGTGACCGGGGGGGACGCCATATCCTACGATTTCGGGCAGTCGGCCCAGTCCGATCTGAGCCTAATACTCCCGGTGACAATTATCCTATTGATCGTCGCCACAGGAATCTTCTTCCGATCCGTCCTCACGCCTTTCGTGACCCTCGGCGCCATTGGCATAGCCCTGGGAATCTCACAGGTATTCATCGTCCTGGTGGCCACCTTCATTTCCAAGGTTGACTTCACGGTCCCCACAATCCTACTTACCGTTCTGATTGGAGTGGGCACGGACTACAGCGTCTTCATCCTTGCCAGGTACAGGGAAGAGAGGGTGAACGGATCCTCGGTCCAGCAGGCGATGGAGACATCTGTCACCTGGGCAGGCGAGAGCATCACGACCAGCGGGGCCACCGTCATTATCTCCTTCCTTGCCCTTGCCTTCACATCCGTCGTCTACCTAAGGACCATAGGATACGTGGTCGGGCTTGGCGTGCTTGTGGCGCTGCTAGTCGCGCTGACCATGGTGCCAGCGGTGGTGAGCATCGTGGGCGGCCGCGTGTTCTGGCCCTACTCCGGAGAACGATTCACCAGGTACTCCCTTTCTGTTCTCGAGAAGCTCAGGATGAGAACGGGCTACTTCTCCAAGAGCGGCGCCTTCGCTGTGAAGAGGGCATGGGTGCTTATCGTTATCGCGCTGCTAGCGACCGGTCCCGCGCTCTACGTCTACGCGACGACGACTCCCACCTTCGACTTCCTTTCGGCGGCGCCCGCCAACCTCGAATCCATTTCAGCTTCGAACCAGCTTACAACCGCCTTCGGCAGCGGGACTCTATTCCCTACCTATGTGGTCATGACATTCTCCCAGCCTGTAATAGATGGCCACACCTTCAACTCCTCTGAAATGGAGGCGGTTCAGCAAGTAACCTCCTACCTGCAAAAGTCCCCTGACGTGAGGAACGTCACCAGCCCAACACTCGTGTATGGCCACCCGGTAGACTACGACCGAATCAATCTCTCCTCCAGCGAAGGCACTAGAACCTTCGCGGGGGTTCTCCAGAGTATCGGGAGGGACAACAAGACGGTTCTCTTCACCATCAACTTCAACATCGATCCGGATTCCGCAAAGGCAATTTCGGATGCCCAGTCGATACGCCAGGCTCTCCACTCGCAGTATGGCTCAACTCAAGGAGTCACAGGAATCTACGTCGGAGGCGAGACGGGGTCCATCCTTGACACGAAGAACGTGTTCGACTCCCAGTTCAACACCGTGGTCCCGATTGTGGCCGTGGGGGTGGCGCTCGTCCTCCTTGTGGTCCTTGGGTCCTTGTTCCTTCCGGTGTTCGCAGTCTTATCTGTTCTCATGAGCATTATCTGGACCTTGGCTGCGACGGAGCTTCTGTTCAAACAGTTCTACAACTTCCCCCTGCTGTTCATCACCCCCTTCTTCCTCTTCGTGACCCTGCTCGGTCTCGGGATGGACTACAACATCTTCATCCTCACAAGGGTGCGCGAAGAGGCCACAAAGGGGAAACAACTCAACGACGCCATAGTCGGGGCCATCGAGCAGACCGGAGCAGTGATAACAGCGGCAGCGATCATCCTTGCGGGTTCCCTTGGCGCCCTCATGATATCAAGCGACCTCCTACTAAGACAACTCGGGTTCTCATTCGCCTATGCTATCCTGATCGACGCCCTGGTGGTCAGGACATACCTGGTTCCCGCTGTAATGTCGAAAATTGGCAGGTGGAACTGGTACAGCCCCATACCTTTCCTTAACCGCTCAAGGCATCTCTTCGAGGAAGAGACGGCGACTTCCAACACGGCTTAAAGCGGAGTTCGGACCAGGCGTACCACTGTGGCCCACGGCGATGCTGAAGTGGACGTCGAGATCCTAGAGGAGGGGTGCTACTACCTCTCTCGCCTCGGCCTCACCGCTGAACAGCTCGCGTCCCACTTCGGCTTGCCGCCAGCGAAGATTAATGAACTCGCGAAATCATATGAAACAAAGATCAAGTCCGGAAAGGTGACCCAGGGCGACTTCGACCGTGTCTTCTGGGAAGACGTGAAAAAGGAGGCAGAGGGAGACGTCAAGCTCACCTTCCTGTCTGAGAAAGGGTTCCATCACGCCTGGAGGTCAGAGGTGGAGAAGCTTGACGGTCCAGTTCTGATGTCTATTTACGAGTCAAGCAAGGACTTCTTGAATGCCGACCCGAACCAGAAGTTCCTAGATTTCCCTCCGCCGAAGGGGTACGACCCGCTGGCCATGGACAGGGAGATACGCAGGGCAATCGGTGTGATCCAAGAGCTCCTCGAAAGCAAGTGGGTTTCGGAGAAACGCTCCGGCAGCCACAGGGCTGCCAAACCTTAAAACTCCCACAAAGTCAGTCAAACTCGAAAAAGGTTGCCGCTGGACTCGGTCGAGAGGGACAAGCTGACCGCTGTCCTCCGCCAGTTCCAAGGAAGGAAGGTCCTTGTGATCGGCGACCTTCTCGTAAGCCGATTCGTTGAGGTTGCAGCCCGCAAGCTTGCCCGGGAGGCACCAGTCCCTGCCGGGGACTTCGTCGGACAGACCCTTCTCCCAGGGGGCGCAGCCAACCTATCGAGGGAATTGGTGTCACTGGGTGCTTCCGTCAGCCTCGTTGGGCTTGTGGCCTCGGACGAGTACGGCAACTGGTTGAAATCGGAGTTCTCGAAGTACGGGCTTGAAGCCGGGGGAGTGATAACGGACCAGAGTAGGCCCACCTCGCTTAGGACCTGGTACATGGTCAACACGTTCCACATGCTTCGCATCGACAAAGAAGACAGGAGGGACGTGCCACTCGCCATGGCAAAGAAGCTCCTCGCAGAGGCCGAGCCTCGGATCAAGGATGTGGACTGCGTCATACTCTCCGACTACGACCGTGGCGTCATCACAAGTTACCTTATCGGCGGGGTGGTCGCAGCCTCCCGCTCTTCCGGCAAGATCGTGGTCGGCCAGCCCAAGATGCACCACTACCTCGACTTCTCTGGCGTAACGTACGTGAAATCTAACCTAGAGGAAGCAGAGCACGCCACGGGGATGGCTATGGTGAACGAGACGAGCCTCAGGAACATGGGCGTGAACCTCCTCAGCCGCCTTGAGGCCAAGGCGATATTGATCACGAGAGGAGATCAGGGGGTTGCACTTTTCGACAAGGACAACGTGACTCTATTCCCACCGATAAGGGGCCGGAAGAACCTCTTCAGCAAGGTTGGCGTTAGGGACGCGATGACTGGGGTCTTCGGCCTGTCCGTGGCGTCGGGCGGGAACCCGTACCAGGCAGCGGTCCTGGCCAACGTTGCAGGGGAGGCACGTAGCGAACTCCCTCGGATAGCATCGCTTTCGCTCCAGGAGCTGGAGGCAAGGATCGAGGGTGTCGAAGAGCTCGTGAAGAGAATCGTGCAGGCCCCGGTGAAGAGATAGTGGAGACAGCGCAGGAAGTAGTCAGGCTGAAAGAGATCGCCAAGAACACCCGCAAGCTGATTCTGGAGGCGCTGGCCGAAGCAGGGTCAGGTCATCCAGGGGGATCGCTCTCGGCCGTGGAGCTGCTTGTCACCCTCTACTTTCACGTGATGCGTCATGACCCAAAGAACCCGAAGTGGGAGGACAGGGACAGGTTCTTTCTCAGTAAGGGACATGCTGCCCCGCTCCTCTACTCGATCCTTGCCCAGGCCGGCTACTTCCCCGTCGAGGAGCTTATGACCCTTAGGAAGACGGGCTCGCGGCTGCAGGGACACCCTTCGATGGGCATCCCCGGCGTGGAGGCGCCGGCGGGCTCGGAAGGAATCGGCCTCTCGCTCGCAGTCGGAACATGCCTTGCGGCGAAGCTCGACGGCAGATCGTTCAGGACCTATGTGCTCATGGGAGACGGGGAACAACAGGAGGGACAGATCTGGGAAGCCGCCATGTCTGCTTCGAAGTACCGCCTCGACAATCTTACGGCCATCATAGACAGGAACGGAATCCAGCAGGACGGCCTTACGGAGCAGGTCATGCCCCTGGAGCCGCTTGCGGCCAAGTGGCGTGCTTTCAACTGGAATGTCATTGAAGTCGACGGCTACGACTTCACGCAGCTGATGGACGGATTCGACCTCGCGGCCAGCACAAGGAACAGGCCAACCATCATGGTAGCGCACACGGTGAAGGGAAAGGGCATCTCTTTCATGGAGTGGTCCCCACACTATCACGGGACGCCCCCGGCAAAGGACAAGCTCTCCGACGTGCTCAGTGAATTGGAGTAATCAATTGAGCGAGATCAAGATTGCGCCATCAATATTGGCGTGGGACCTGGGTGACCTCGAAGGGGCGATCCAAATCTCTGTGAAGGGAGGAGCCGACCAGGTGCATCTCGACGTCATTGACGGCCACTTTGCCCCGAACATTACATTCGGCCCGGGGACCGTGAAAGCACTTCGCGGCAGGTGTGATCTGAAATTCGACACGCATCTGATGATCGATTCCCCGCAGCTCTACGTTGACAAGTTCTTGGAGGCCGGCTCTGACCTTCTGAGCTTCCACGCTGAGGTCCTGAATGGCTCGAAGTTCGATGAGCTCTACCACTCGGTTCACGCGAAGGGGAAGGAGGTTGGCCTGGCGATAAAGCCAAAGACCGAACTCCCCCGCTGGGCCCTAGACCGACTGGACAGGATCTCCACTCTTGTGGTGATGACGGTTCACCCTGGATTCAGCGGCCAATCCATGGACATGTCAGTGATGCCGAAGCTGCGGAAGATAAGCGCCCTAGTGGGTGACAGGGGGCTCCCGACAGACATAGAGGTGGACGGCGGGGTCGAGCCCGAGAACATCCACGAAGTCGTTAAGAGCGGCGGAAACGTGCTGGTAGCTGGTGCGGGCGTTTATGGGAAGAAAGACCCGGTCAATGCAATCTCGGTGCTCAGGGAGCGTGCGCTGCAGGTGAAGAAGGGGCAATGATGCTTTCGAAGCAGGCCGCCATGAGAGACGCCTACGGAGAGGCACTGCTTGAGCTCGGGGAGGCCAATCGGAGTGTGGTCGTCGTCGGTGCCGACACCACTGGGTCCCTGAAGTCGGGCGTGTTCGGTACCAAGTACCCGGAGCGCTTCTTCAACGTTGGGATCGCGGAACAGAACCTCGTCTCAATTGCAGCTGGACTAGCGCTGGCAGGAAAGATTGCCTACGCAGGGACGTACGCCATTTTCGTCCCAGGCAAATGTGTCGATCAGATACGCAACAACATCTGCTACCCCGACCTGAATGTCAAACTTGTCTGTTCCCACGGTGGAATTTCTGTGGGGCCGGACGGCGCATCTCACCAGCAGGTGGAGGATGTTGCGATAATGCGGGCGATCCCGAAGATGAAGGTGATTGTCCCTGCCGACGCCCCTTCGACCAAGGGAGTCGTCGAAGCCATCGCGTCCATCCCTGGGCCATTCTACGTAAGGCTCACGAGGTCGGCCACCCCTATCGTCTACGAAGGGGGGTTCGAATACAGGTTCGGAGAGGCC
>OCOJ01059340.1_pt1 | contig 10309 bp, 10 predicted proteins | sample 1539251 | NCBI WGS metagenome assembly OCOJ01 (sample SAMN01911457, study PRJEB22624) | soil metagenome | biome: Soil | place: Malaysia | collected 2012-04-30 | depth RA_metagenome m
CGGGTGTGTGCACCCCGGCATGCCTCTTGGCCGCAAGCATCTCCGTCGAAACCGTGACGCCCCCACGGGTGGGTTTTGGCCGAAAAGAGCTACTTCCAGAGTAGGTTTCACCCGGCTGGAAGTCAATGACTAGATGACGGGCGCGGGTACACAGTCTCGCGGCAAATTCAGGTCAAGACAAGAGTTTTTGAGCGTTCTGCGAGTGGCGTACGCGTCGTCGACGGCGCAAATAGCGGATCAGAACCCATCCGAGGGCAATCACGATTGCTGCCATCAGAACCGCGAAGCCAGCCAGTATGTGCATGGAGTCGATGAAAACTAGGTTCCCGACCGCGCTGTAGAAACCGTTGAACTGCCGCAACGCCCCAGGCAAAGCGAGTACGTCCTGCCTGGTCATCTGGAGGCTGTGCTCGTGCGGATGATATTGCGACTGCCACGGAAACAAGTTCCCGGTGGCATCCATTTCGATGTGCCCGCCGAGCACAAAGCTGACAGGTCGATCCCGGACGAATTCCGCAAGCCGTTCAGCGCTGGCGGTGTATGCCTTCCTATCGTCGACCAAAAGACGAGCCGGCATCAAGAAGTCGCCGGAAAACAGCAGGCCGGTGTTCCTGTCATAGAACGAAACCTCGGTCTCGTTATGACCGGGCGTTGGAATGACATCCACCGTCCGGGCGCCCAGCAGGATCTCGGCGATGCCATTTGGCCAGTTCGCGAAGTTGTAAAAACGCCGAACGCTGTCAAGATCAAATCCGACCACGCGCACATTTGCCAGGCTGGCGAACTGGGGGTCACCGGCGCGGTGATCGAGGTGACGATGCGTGTGTACGACCAGCAAAGGGAGCCTGGCATCCCCTGCGCCCGGAATCAGATGCATCACCGTGGCCGCGAGTGGCGCCTGGCTGGCATCGGCGACGTCGCCGGTGTCAATGAGCATGGCCTGGGACGAGCCGATCAACAGGTACATGAACGGGGCTTCAAACGTAGCGCACAGGTCTTCCCGCAGAATGTAGGTCTGTGCATTGTATGCTTGCACCTGAAGAGGCGGTTCGGCATGCTTGCTGCAGTCCGCGGCGCCGTCGCTCCAATGCACGTCCATAGAGCCGGGGGTGAGTTGCGACCAGCCGAAGGACGGATTGAGCAGCAGGCCGAGTCCCAACAGCGCAAGCAGCATGGTTTGCTTAGCAAGGGATTGTGTGCAGAGCGGGTTCCTGTAGTTTCGGTCCGGCACCACGACGTTAGTCAGCTTTCTTTTGAGGCAGCATCGCGTTCAAACTCCCCAGCCACAGACCTACGGCCCGGTCCAGGCGGCGACGGTCGTGAGTTGTGCAAAAGTCGAGCATGAAGCCGCGCAGACCCGCCAAGACTACGGTGGCAAAGGCGCGGGCCTCCTCGCGCGGATAACCCTCCTGGCCCAGCGGTTCGGCAATAAAAGGCAGCCATTCCTGAATCGTGTCGTGCAGAAAGACTCGGTAGAGACGCGGCTGGCGAAGGGCGATGCCGTACGCCTCAAAGAAGAGATGGAATAGCGGTTCCGAGTTCGGAGCGCTCATCTTCTTCCAAATGTTCCAGCATGCCTCCGCGAAACTCGGCGCCTGAACTTTGTCATAAGTTGCCCGCTGGCGTCGGCGGACCTCGCCCAGCACCGCAATCACCATCTTTTCCTTGGATCCGAAATGGTAGAGCAGGCCTCGCGGGCTGGAACCGACGGCTTTGGCCAGCGGCCGGAGCGAGAGCCCGGCAAGCCCGTGGTGGCTCAGGTAGCGCACAATGGCGTCGCGCAGTTCTCCCGGGCGCCGCTTGTCCACCCTTCGGCTCACAGAAAGAGCTTACTATAAATGAAACATTCGTTTCAAATAATGTGCAGCAGCGGCGGCTGCCTCGGGAACGCGGCCGGCCACGCAGCGGCTTGCCAATGAGAAGCCGCCACATTTTCGTTTCTGCGGGAACTGAGAAGCTAGCCGCGCAGACGTTCTTCGAGCTTGGCCTTCACCTCCGGCCACTCCGAATCCAGAATGCTGAAATAAACGCTGTCGCGGACGCGGCCGGTCCAGGTCACCACGTGCCGGCGCAGCGTGCCTTCCTCTTTCGCGCCGATGCGCAGGATAGCATTGCGCGACTTCTGATTGAGCGCATCGGTCTTGAGCTCGACCCGGAAACATTGCCACGCTTCGAAAGCGTGCCGCAGCATCAGGTACTTGGCCTCGGTATTGACGGCGGTGCGCTGCCAGGCCGGTGCAAGCCAGGTCGAGCCGATCTCCACCCGCCGGTTCGCCCGGTCGATATTCATGAAGCGCGTGCTGCCGATCACGCGTCCGGAGCCGCGTTCCACGGTGGCGAATGCCACCGACTCGCCCCGTTCCTGTTCCGCCAGAGTCTTGTCCACGAGCCGTTGAAAGTCTTCGGGCGTCCTCATGGGGTAGGGAATCCAGCGAAAGACGTCCTCGAGCGCATCCTTCGCGACGTCCCAGAAAAACTCGGAATGATCGGCGCGGAGAGGTTCAAGGCGAACGACTGAGCCTTCAAGCGTGAGCGGTGTGACAATGTTGAGCGGCGCAACTGCAGCGTGCATCGTGCTAGGTTCCTCCTGGATGTTGAGCCATCCATTATCTTGCATCTTGCTGGTATTTGGGGCATCTGAACTACGACGCACGTCTCGAGGGGAACCAGGCCTGCATCGCCAGCCTGTAAAATGAGCGTTGACCAGCGATGATCTTCTCCGTCCAACTGTGTGTGCACCCCCGATCCAGGGAGAGGTGTCGTTGAAAGCACACTGTTTGCCGTTCTCGCAAATCCCGCACACGACGCGGCTTTTCAGCGATCTGCTGGCGTACTCGCCGCAGGTGCAGCGGTTCTATCCACATTCTCCTTATTTTCGCGAGTGGTTGCAGGAAGAGGCTGGCGTCATCAACTACGATGCCACCCGCCGCGCAGCAGTAACTGCAATCCTTGAGCGCCAGAGCAGATGCTGGGGCGCCTCTCCGCAAACGCTGGCCAATCTCGAGCGCCTGCGCCGGGGAGCGGCCGCCATCGTGACCGGGCAGCAGGTGGGCTTGTTTGGCGGACCGATGTTCGCCATCTATAAAGCCCTGACCGCGGTCAAGCTGGCGGAGGAGGCGACGGCAGCCGGCGTCGATGCGGTCCCGGTCTTCTGGCTGGCCACCTCGGACCACGACCTCGCCGAAGTCAACCACGTTTCCATTCCCGGCCCGGACGGTTTGCTGCAGCCGCTCACGACGCCGAGCCGCGACGTCGACGACGCGCCAGTCAGCTCGGTGCGTCTGGGCGAGGAGATTCTGTCGGTGGTTGAGCAGGCCGCGGCCCTGCTGGGAGAATCAGAAGCGACCGGTCTTCTGCGGCAATCCTATCGGCCGGGAGAAACTCTCGGCACGGCGTTTGCGCGGCTGTACACGCAGCTCTTTGCGGAATGGGGAGTGGTTCTGCTCGGTGCTTCCGACGCGGAACTGCATCGCGTGGCTGCGCCCATCTATCAGGCTGCGATTGAACGTGCCGACGAACTTGCGGCTACGCTTGCCAGCCGCGGAGCAGCTCTCGATGCCGCCGGCTATCACCAGCAGGTAAAGGTCACGCCGTCTTCTACGCTGCTGTTCATGCTGCAGGATGGAGCCCGCGCTCCCGTTTACCGCCGGGGCGAGGGTACAGTTGTGGAGTTTGTGGTGGGAAGTGACGCAGGCGCAGCGAAGTTCTCGCGCAAGGAGTTGCTCGCCCGCATCGCTGACGCTCCCGAGCAGTTCAGTCCCAACGTGCTGCTGCGTCCGGTGGTGCAGGACTATCTTCTGCCCACGCTCGCTTACACCGGCGGTGCGGCCGAGGCCGCATACTTCGCGCAGGCGGGTACTGTTTACGAAGCCTTGCTCGGCCGCGTGACGCCGATTGTGCCGCGTTTCTCGGCAACCATCGTCGAGCCCAAAACACAGCGGCTGCTGGAGCGTCACGGCTTGACGGTCGCCGATGTTTTCGATGGACCTGATGCTCTGAAGCAGCGACTGGCGGTGCGCAATCTGCCACAGGAGTTGAAAACGGCGTTCGACGAGGCGACGAAGTCATTGGAGGGACACCTATCGGCCATCCGCGAAAAACTGGCGACGCTAGATCGCACGCTGGTCGATGCCGCGCAGACCGCGGGCTCGAAGATGCAATATCAGTTGGAGCGGCTCTACACGCAGGCCACGCGCGCGGAGGCCCAGAAGAGCGAACTCGTCGGCCGCCACGCCGAGACTCTCAGTCAAGCGCTGTATCCCGGGAAAGGGTTGCAGGAGCGGGGAATTGCCGGTATCTACTTTCTTGCGCGCTACGGCCGCGAATTCCTGCACCAGCTGCGCGACACCATGCAGCTCGACTGCCAGGATCACCAGATTCTGGAACTGTGAATTGCCTGCGTGGGGCGGGCGCCTCGCCCGCCTGGGACAAGGCTCCACACCGCCGACATCCAAGACTCACTGCTCGAGCCACTCTTCAAGCGCGCTCATCGATTCCACGCGAGGGAACTCGCGCTCGCGATAGGCGCCGGCCACATCGAACAACACGGCGTCCATCCCCGCGTTGCGGGCTCCGAGATAATCGACGGAATAAACATCACCCACGTAGAGGCTTTCTACGGGCTGCGCCTTCATCGACTGCAAGGCGGCCTCGAAGATGGCAGGATGCGGCTTTTCGTGGCCGACGATTCCCGAGTCGGTGATGGTCTCAAAGCAGTCAGCGATTCCGCAGCGGCGCAGCACGTCTGCGATGCGGCCATCGGCGTTGGAGATCACGGCCATCCGGTAATTGCGGCCGATGCGCTTCAGGGCCTCGCGTGTCCCCGGCAAGATCTGGTCCCAGTTGGCGGACTTCTGCGTGTTCTCCACCAGCGCGTCGCACAGTCCGTCGCCAGAGGCGATGCCCTGTTGGGTGAGCAGGCGGGTGTGGAACGTCCGCCAAAAGCCGTAATCGACGCGGCCGCCCATCATGGCCTGGTCAAACTCCTTTTTGATGTGTCGTTCCAGAGCTTGCCACTGCTCCAGCATGGGATGGCGATCTGCGGGCAGAGGTGTGAGCACGCGCGCCCGGTTGGGAAAGAGCAGAGTATTGCCGACATCGAAGAAGATTACGCGCCGGGATGGCATTACTCCATATTAACCAAGCTGCTTCCATTTCTGCACCGATGGGACGCGAATTTCTCAATCATGTCCCTCTCAGCCGTGACCATAGCGGGGAAAACAGGTAATATCCAATTCTCGGCCTGGGGCGCAGGCAGGCTCGTCGGCCTCGACGTGCACCCGTGGCGATCGATACTCCATGATGCTGATCTCGGGCCTCGGCCGCACAACCCGCGTTGCGCTGGCAATCGGTGCGATGACGCGCGGTCAGTTTCCCCTATTGTTTGGCCTTTTCGTGGCGGTGCAGTCCAGCGCCCGCGATAACGTCTACAACATTCTGTGGGCAGTCGTCTTCGGATTCGCGACGCTCAACATTCTCAGCCTTGCCGCCAAGCGGCTGGAGCCGGCCCGGCGCGGCCTCAGCTTCGGCGAGCTACTCGCGGTGCTGGTGGTAGTCCTCTCGGTTTTTCTGCTGGGATGGGAGATGCTGACGTTATTCCATGTACTCCCGATCAAGCTGAAGCGGTAAGACAGGGCTCAGAGCTAGTCTGCCCGCACTTGCGCACTCCTGATCCCTGACTCCTGATCCCTGACTCCTGATCCCCGGCGCCTACCCCCTGATTTTGCGGTATGATTCGCTTGTATGGCGAAGCGTCCACAAAATTTCGAAGTGACGTGCCCGTGCTGCAGCGCGGTCCTGAAAGTTGACGCCGAGACCCGCGCTGTTATCTCCCACGTCGCGCCGGTCAAGCCGAAAACCTTCAATGACATGGAAGCCGCCGCCAAGGCCATGCGCGAGCAGGACAGCCGCCGCGACTCGATTTTTCAGCAGTCGGTGGAAGCGCACAAGCATGCCTCCGACCTGCTGGAAAAGAAATTTCAGGAAGCGCTCAGGAAGGCCAAAGAATCTCCCGACACCGGCAAGCCGATTCGCGACTTCGATCTCGACTGACGCCGAGCGGAAGCGGATCCATGAAAGGTCGTCCTCTTCTCCTCGGACACCGCGGGGCTCGCACCGTCAAATCCATTGCGGAAAACACACTCGCCTCGTTCGACCGCGCGCTGGCCGACGGCTGCGACGGATTCGAGTTCGACGTGCGTCTCGCTGCGGATGGCGTGCCGGTCGTTTGCCACGATCCGAAAACCGGTGGCCGCGTGATCGCGAAAACTCCGGCCTCTCAGCTTTTCGAACTTCCTCAACTCGAAGCCGTTCTCGAACGCTATCAATCCAGCGCCTTCCTGGACATCGAACTCAAAGCGTCAGGGATGGAGAAGGTCGTTTTGCAGTGGTTGCATGGGCACGCCCCGCAGCGCGGATTTGTGGTTTCTTCCTTCCTTCCTGAAGTGTTGCAGGCGATCCACGAGTTGGACTCCGACGTTCCTCTCGGCTTGATCTGCGAAACGAAGCAGCAGTTGAGCCGCTGGCGCAACCTGCCGTTGCAGTACGTAATCCCACATCGCACGCTGGTGCGAAAGAACCTTGTTAAGGAAATTCACGCCGCGAACCGGAAAGTCATGGTGTGGACGGTAAACAATCCGCGAAATATGCAACAGCTAGCACAGTGGGAGGTCGACGGGATCATTTCCGACGACACAGGGCTGCTGACCAAGACATTGATCCGTTTGACTTGAGAGCAACGAGAATGAAGGCCTGTGACATTAGTCCGCGGCCGCTTCAAACGCAATGGTGCGGCGCGCGGGTTTCTTCAGGAAGGCAGTGCGTTCCATTTCGAAGCTTTCAAGGTTCGCGCCCATGGTCTGCTCGTTCCAGCCCAGCACGGCGCCGATGCGCAGCGCGGCCTCGCGGCTGCAAGACTCCGACCAGCAGGGGCCGAGTGCGACTGGCACGCGGCGCAGCAGAACATCGCCCAGAGTGACAGCGCATTCTCTGCGGTAGGCCTCAACCACTTCGGCCACGATATGCGAGGTGTGCGGGCAGATGGGAGCACGCAATTCCACGCTCACCAGCGCCATGCGGGCAATGTCCATGGCGCGCTTGCCGTGCCATTCCATGATCCCGCGGGCCGATTCCTCGCTGATCGAGCCTGCCTGCGCGACATCGAGCACGGCCTCGTCGAGCAAGGGGTCGAGGGAATGTCCGGGACCGACGGCTACAGCGGTGGGCTCGGGCACCGCGAGCCCAATTTTGCGCGCGCACTCACGCGCCAGCGAAGCCGCGGTGGTAAGTTTGCCACCGATCACGGAGATCATGCGCGCCGCTCCTTCGCCGGTGTGGTCGTGGAGGAAATGCCGGCGCGTCACCGCCGACGCGTTCTTGCCCGGCGCGTGCGGCAGCGGACGCACGCCGGCGAATGCGTACTTGATGTCGTGGGCCGCCATCTTCGCCTTGGGAAACGTCTGCGTTGCCGCGCGCAACAGATATTCGACTTCTTCCCCCGACGGGGCCGTCTTTCCGGGATCGCCCGAGTCGGCCACTTCGGTGGTGCCGACCAGAATCTGCTCATTCCACGGCAGAACGAAGATTGGACGGCCGTCGCCGGCCTCGGTGTAAAGCGGAACGCTCGGAGCGCCAGAGAAGCGCGGCAGCACGATGTGCGAGCCGCGCACGCCGCCAATCATAGGGTGTGCCGTTCGCACAGAGGACCGCTGGCAAATGCGGTCGGCCCAGGGACCGGTGCAGTTGAAGATCCACGCGGCGTCGATGCGTTCATCCTTCCCGGTCGTGCGGTCGCGCAACAACACACCGCGAGCGCGGCCATGGGTCACATCGACGGCGAGCACCTCGGAATGATTGCGAACGAGGGCTCCCGCGTCGATAGCCTCCGTCAGCCACTCGGCGACCAGGCGCTCGGGGAACTCGCACTGCGCGTCTTCGTAACTGAAAAACTGCCAGTGCTTTCCGGCATCCAGAACGCGCTCCACGCGCTTCAGCTCCATTTCGCTGAGCGGGTGAGACTTTTTGCTGAGACGCTGATACAGCCACAATCCGGCGCGGACTTTCAAGGCGCTGCGCTGGCTGTTCTCGTTCAACAGCAAAAGGAAATGTACGGGATGCACCAGGTGCGAGCGCTCGCGCAGCAGGCGCTCGCGTTCGCGCACTGACTCGCGCACCAGGCCGAGTTCAAAGTGCTCCAGATAGCGCAATCCGCCATGAATGATGCGAGTGGAGCGGCTGGTCACTCCTGAGGCGATGTCATTCTGCTCAACCAGCAGGGTACGCTTTCCCGCCCGCGCACACTCGCGCGCCACAGCCACGCCGTTGATGCCGCCTCCGATCACCACCACGTGGAAGTGCTGGCCTTCCAGTGGACCCCGTGGCTTGACCTCTAATGCCATGTCTTTTCAATTAGATGCAGCTAGTCTGGGATGTGTCGCTTGAAAGTCAATACGGGCAGAGCGGAGCTTCAGCGACACTTCCACTTTTCTAGTCTGCGCCCTTCGCCCTTAGGGAAGAAGGTCACGTTAGTGCCACAGAAAAGGTTCACTAATGACGCCGGTATGCGCTAAACAAGGGGTTACCCTGCGTGACCAGAGTACCTCGGTGCGAAGTCTCATCGGATCGGGAGTGGTAGGGGCGGATCGGCGCTTGAAGCGATCGCGGTCGATTCGCACTCCAACGGAGTCGCCCAACCTCGACCTAACCCCGGACATCGGCCTTTTTACAATTCTCTGACATTTCCGCGTGAACACTGGCATAAGCTGTCGGTCTTTCTCGGGTCCAATCAAATCATGGAGAACGAAGATCAGATGCCCAAGCACACAACACAGGTCCTTTTGCGCCGTGCCGCAACTCTGATCACGCTGGCGCTTTCGCTCGTCTGGGCAGTTAACGCGTGGGCGGGCAATGTCCCGGTGTCGATTTGGTTCTTTGGAAACAGTACTGGGATTGGAGCCAACATCATCGATGGCAACACTCCTTTCTCGACCCCCATTTTCGATTCGGCTGGCAACCTCTATGGCACCACCGCGGACGGCGGCGCGAACGGATTCGGCATCGTCTTCAAGCTGACCCCGACCAGCAGCGGCCTTTGGAAAGAAACTATCCTGCACTCGTTCAAGGGCAGCCCGGGGGACGGGGCGACCCCCTATTCCACTCTCTTCCGAGATAGTGCGGGCAATCTGTATGGCACAACTTTCACCGGCGGGCTGAAAACGAAAAATCCGGAGTGTTCCGCGGGCTGCGGAGTGGTTTTCAAACTGACGCCAACAGCGAAGGGGCCGTGGAAAGAAACGATCCTTTACCGCTTCAAGGGAGGAGCGGACGGCGCCAGTCCCCACGCCGGTCTGATCCAGGACAAAGCGGGCAACTTTTACGGCACAGCCTCTGGCGGCGGCAACAGCACCGGAACAGGCACAGTTTTCAAGTTAACTCTCACCTCCACCGGTTGGAAGGAGACAATCCTCCACAGCTTTGGAATTGAAGTCGACGGGGCTGTGCCTTTCGCCTCTCTCGTGTTCGACAGTGCTGGCAATCTTTACGGCACGACCGTGCTGGGTGGCGAGCAGAACCTGGGAACTGTGTTCAAGATGACTCCCCAAACCTCGGGGACCTGGACGGAAACCGTTCTGCACAGCTTGCAGGGAGGAAACGACGGATTGGAGCCCTATGCCCCGGTGGTTCTCGACAAAGAAGGGAACGTCTATGCGGCCAGCCAGGCGCTGAATGAGCAACTTCCCTGCGGAGCCGTCTTTAAGTTGACTGCTGCTAACAACTATGCCGAGACCATTCTGCACAGCTTCGAAGGAACCTTCAACAACAACGATGGCTGCATCCCGAATGGGCTGGTTTTTGATACTTCCGGGAACCTGTTCGGCACGTCGGTGTTCGGAGGGACAGATAGTGCGGGCACCATCTTTAAGCTGACTCCCGATTCTGCCGGAGGATTCAGCTACAGTGTGTTGTACAGCTTCCTCGGCGACCAGACCACCAGTACCGACGGGGAATTCCCCTTTGCTCCTATGGCCTTTGGTCCGAATGGCGAACTGTTTGGCACAGCTATCGGAGGACCTGATGGAAATTTCCCCGGCGCCGGCGTGGTCTTTGAGTTCAAACCCTAATGCCGTCGTAGGATAGGGCCGCATTAACGAACTACGGCTCCGACCTTCGGATATAGTCGTTCCGATTCGCGGGAATCCGCGTGCTCACGTTGCCCCTCGCAATGACCCTCATTTAAAGTGGTGGGCGAATGCCCACCACAGGTGAACGATTCGAACGCGCGGTCGCGATCATGGAGCGGCTGCGTGCCCCC
>OCOJ01040057.1_pt2 | contig 10298 bp, 15 predicted proteins | sample 1539251 | NCBI WGS metagenome assembly OCOJ01 (sample SAMN01911457, study PRJEB22624) | soil metagenome | biome: Soil | place: Malaysia | collected 2012-04-30 | depth RA_metagenome m
CCGGCGAAGGTAACGCTCTTCTCCTCCAGAAGCTCATGGTGGACGATTTCAGCCAAGGAGTAGTCCTCCCCTGTAATTTCCACGGTCAGTCCCTTTTCATCCTCGTTGGTGGTCTGAAGCTGCAATTTGTCGGGTCTGCCCTTTAGGTCAGGCTTATAAGCTCATGGCCGAATCGGCGACCTGCCGAAGTCCGCCGCCAGCTTCCTCTCCTCGACGTTCCCGCACTCGTCACACTTCGCCTTGTTGCCCCCCCTGAGAAGGGGTTTGCCGCAGTTGCCGCAGCGGGCGTACAGGACGCCAAGTCCGTCCTCGTTGATTGACAGATGAATTATCCCGTTAAGAAGGCTGAACACCCTGCATCTGACAACGTCGCCCAGCTTCACGGGGGGTCCCCTCGGCCCTCCCCTGCCTGGGTGTCCGCTCCTCAGGGAGAGCGAGCCCGAGAAGTCCTTGTCGGTAGGTTCCCCGTTCAGGTAGTAAATCTTCACGCTTGCCGAGCTAGCTTGGGCCGTCTCCACCTGCCCGACGATGGTGTCCCCCACCTTGATGACGTTCGCATTCACCGCAGGTTTGATGGAAATCTCCATTGTTTTCATGTTCCGCTGCACGCTCCCGACTGCAAGGGATCTGATTAGGCCGGAATCATCATAGGCATGGGCCCCCGGAAGAAACTCTTCTGAGACAGCCAGCTTGTCGCCAGGCAGCGCGACCGGATTCTTCTTCATCCTATTCTCGCGCCCCCACCTGTCCGACGGTCAGTTCTATCCATTTTGGTCTCTGGAGGAATTCTCCGACGTCCCGGCCCTCGAGAAGGGCCACAAGGGCGTCTGCCTGGGGTATTGACAGCACGGGCCTGTCGAAGGTGAAACCATCAATGGAGATTCTCGGGCAGGCAGTCTGTACGAAGGCCTCGATGTCCCTGTGGGGTGCTAGACGGTCTGGGGTGATGTCCCGCAGGGCAATCTGGACCACCTTGCGTCCGTGCATCTCAAGCTTCTTTGATATCCACTTGCTTCTTCCGAGCATCTTCTGCCCTTCCTTCAGGCCAGTTATGACACCGAACACCCTGGCGTCCAAGGCCTTGTAGACGGCGAGGATGGCCCTCTTCTTCCTCTCTTCTGCGGCCTTCCCCATGTCGGTCACTTCGTCCATGTAAGGGTCGAGCATGAATGTGGGCTTCCCTGTGGCTAGGGCCAAACCCACGGCGTGGAATTCGCTCTCTCCTAGGAAACAGAATGCGTCCACCTGGTCGCGCATAGGATAGGCGGTTGAGAAATCACAGCCAAACATCTGACTTCCCATCAGCAGGTTGTTGCCTCTGCCAACGTGAACCTCGAAGCCCTCTTGCTCCAGCTGTGATTTCGCCAGTCCAAGTTGCTGCATGTGCTGGCTAAAGGTGACCAGTCCGAGCCTCCGGTAGGGGCTCAGAATCGGTGCGGCCTTCTCCACCACGCCTGCGAACCCGACGTCGTCCAGAGCGTCAATCAGATAGGTAAAGTCGCCCACCGTCTTGACCGTGGCGTTGTGCCCTATATGGAGCGCCATGTCCGCCTGGAGTCTGCTGACGTCCTCGTCGACGGTGTCGCAGATTCCGAAGCAGCTGTCTCCTGCCAGGATGCAAGTTACGCCGTATTTTTGACGCAGTTTTTCCATCAGCATTCGGGTCTGTTTCAGCAGGCCCCCGGGGGCATTTACGACAACGACAGAAGGCTTCTTCTCTTCAATTAGCTCGAAGACCCGAGCTTCGTCAATCCTGACCGTCATTGAGCCATCGGCTTCTGGAGCTCTACGATTTCGGTGTGCGACTTCATCGGGAGCTTCGTTCCTGCAGCCCACATGGCCTCCTTGGCCTTCTCTAGATTCTCCGCCTTCACGCTCAGTTCCAGGACTATGGTGCCGTGGTCTACTCTCGCAGCAAGTCCGATTGGCTTTCCGAACGCCTTCCTCATGCCTTCCTGAAGCCTGTCTGCGCCCGCCGTGGCTATCATCTTGTTCTCCCTGAGGACCAAATGTGGATAAGTCACCACCTTCAAGAGGAAATTCTCCTCCCCGACCAGCGCCACCTTCTTGCTTGCTGCAACCCTGGCCGCTTCAAGAGAATTGTGCCTAATCTGGACCCTTCCCTCCGATACCAGCCTAAGGAGGAAGTCGTAATCCGGTCTCGATTTCCCTGTCGTGAAACGAGCTACCTTCGTGTTGGGGGCGCCGGGAGCAAACTTCTTGCTGTAGAACTGACCCTTCCACTGCCGGTAGTTTTTTCCGTGGATAATTCCTCACCTAGAGAGACGGCGCTTTTGCCGACCCTTAATTAATCTTCACACCTGCCGTAGCTCTCAAACTTATTACGCGTGTCTGCCTCACGACGGCCACCCGAAATTGCCGTACACTCTTCCACGTTCCATTTCGACTTCGGATCGTACAATCTTCGTTCTCGCTTTCGGTACACTATCTAGCCTAGAGCTGTGTAGCATGTTAGCTGGTAGAATAGCGAAGTTCGAGACCGCCAGCGAAAGGGTAGCAGTCGTTGATTTGGGGCCCCTAGCCATCTCTGCCATCAACCGCCTCGGCGGGGTCCACAAGGTGGGCCCCCTCTTGGACGAGGTTGACGAAGCCGAGCCAGACCCAAAGTCGATTATCGGGCGCATCGCAGAGCATTTCGACGAGCTCCCTGTCCTCTCTGTAAGTGGTTACGACCTCGAGGGGGATGTATACGAAGTGATTGTGAGGGCACTTCTGGACGGACTGAGGGACAGAGGGTACAGGAAGACGCGTCTCCTGAGGCCAAAGGGGAACGAGCTAAGGGCAGACGAGGTGGTCTCAAGGAGGGCTCTTGACGTCATCGCCTTCCCCTACCACCGAGGCTGTGGGTTGGGCCCAACTTCATGGGTTCCCGACATCAAGCCCCTTAGAGAAAGGGGGGTAAACAAGCCCGCTCCCAATTCCGAGATATCATTGTCACCAAGGCTCGCTACCATTCTGCTGAACTTGGCGGGGCTCTCCCCGGGCGGAGTCGTCCTCGACCCGTTCTGCGGCTCCGGTACGATACTTGCCGAAGCTCTCGTTCGAAAGCATCGCTGCCTGGGCTTCGATTCGAGTGAGAGACGAGTCAGGGATGCAAGAAGGAACCTCAGCTGGACTGCCTCCGCCATTTCGGGAGCGAGCTTTAACGTCCAGGTGGGGGACGCAAGGAACCTACCGGAGATTCTGGGGCGCACCAGGGTGAATGCGGTGGTCACCGAGCCTCTCCTGCTCCCGGAGCTCAATGGCAGACCGAGGACCGAAACGGCGACTGTGCTGGTGGACAGGGCCAGCGAGGTATACGCCGATGCACTCGCCTCCATGGCAGAAGTACTTCTGCCCGGAGGCAGAATAGTAGTGGTGGTTCCCATCGTGCTGACGATGGAGGGAGAGACGGTGTCAATTAGTCTCGAGGGGCGGAGTCTAGGACTGAAGCTGCATCAGCCCGGCCCCATCTCTTTCCAGTATCCCGTCAAGCTTTCATTCGAAAGCACTCGCTGGGTGAAAAGGGCCGTTTACGTTTTCGATTCCTGAAGCTCACTTATCCGCTCGCCGGCCTTTCTGAAGACACCACTGAGCATCTGCATCTGTCTGTCGGATAGCCCTGAAGTGACGGCAATCCGTTTCCCAACTTCCCGCAGATTCTTTGTTTTATGTGATTGCAACCTGGACGCGACGCCCAGCTCGTAGAAGCTTTCAGCGAATATCTGTCTGGCCTTCCTACTCTGCAAGGGTCCTTTCCTGGCATAAGGTCGTGTCACCACATAGAGCATGATGGCGACTGCATGTCCCAAGTTAAGCGACCTGTATGAGGACGGAGTGTCGATTGTCGTCGTCACATCACAGGCGGTTATTTCCTCATTCGTGAGCCCGGTGGTGTCTCTTCCAAAGATTATGGAAGACGTGGTCGACGAATCTAAAAGAGCCCGTATACCCTCGGGCTTGACAACCCTTCGAATCACGTTTGACGACTTGGTTGCGCGCACAGCGGTGGTTGCGACGAGCAGTTCGTTCTCCCTTCTAACCCTGCTGAAAGTCGTGACCTCCGCCCCGTCCAGGATGTCAGCCGCATGAGAGGCGTAGACCGCGGCTGCCGACACGTCCACCCTCGGATTGACGAGGCACAGCTTCTTGACGCCAAAGTTCTTCATCAATCTCGCCACATGACCGAGATTCACGGGATAGTGCGGTTCGACCAGGGTCACAGAGAAGCCTTCCGGGAGCATGTCTAGCCGGGCCGCCAGACGGGGATAAATCCCTCGCGCCGACTACTTCGCGCAGATTTCATGAACCTCTCTCGGGGTGAGAGAATAGACCCGTCTTCTTCCATAGCCGCGTCCCTCTCCCAGGCCGAGCCTGGCCAGAGCCGAGGAGACTTCCCGCCTCCTCAGGGAGAAGAGTCTCTTGACCTTCAAAATCTCTTGCTCTGACAGACGGAGTCTGGGCTTGATCGATACGAGCAGGGAAGCGACTCTGGGGGGAGGCTCGAAGGCGTTCGGCAACACACGTTCAATCTCGGTGATTTGGGAGGATAGCTGCGTGAGGACGGACACACCCCTGTAGTCTCTGTTTCCTGGCGACGAGAGAATCTTCCTCACAAAATCCTCTTGGAGTAGGACGACCGCTCTGGTATATTCCATCTGGCAAATCCACTCGACGAAGTCCTGAGACCTCGAATAAGGGAGGCTGGAGACGAGCACATCGAATTCCGGTTTCTCCTGGAAGGCGTCGGCAAGGTGGATTGTGGCGTTCCCTCCTCTCACCTTCTCGAGGGTCTCCCTGTAGTTGCTCGGGTCCACCTCGTACCCTTCAAGGCTTCGGCCGAGGACAACGAGCCTCTCCGTGAGGACACCTTTCCCGGTTCCGACTTCCAAGACCGATTCCGAGGTTTGGATGGCGGCAGCGTCCACCATTCTCTGAATGACGCCGGGGTCGGTCAAGTAGTGCTGGCCCAGGCTGCGTCGCTTCATCTCTATTTCTTCACGAAGAGGGTTATCCTAGAGCCTCCGGAGAGTTCTTCGACAATCCTCCTTGAAATCATCTTTGCCGGCTCGTGTAATCCGACTCTCTGCTGGATGTCGTCGAAGCTCGCGAATGGCTGCTTCTCTCGCATGACTATGATCTCCTTCATGAACGTCTTCCCTATTCCTGGTATCAGCTCCAGACCATGTAGCCTTGGCGTAAGAGGCTGCAACTCGTTGAAGTAAGCAACGTACTTGGTTTCATTAGCCTTTACCAAGTTCTCCACCACCGCTGGGAGCGTGGCCTTGGCCTCCGAGGAGAGTTCTTCATGGGTCAGTTTACCCAGCACGCTGATTATCTTCTCCCGCCCCTCCTTCCCTATCTTGACCTTCTCCCCGACATCGAAGCTTTGGTTCTCCATGGCAAGGAGCTCAAGGAGGGTCAGCCTCTCTTCGCCGATGGCTTGCACCATTGGGCCTTCCCTCCCCTTGATCACGACGGATTTCCCCCTCGGCAGGAAGTCCAACACGTAGGCGAACTCCTCATATTTCTTGTCGGCTGACAGCATTTCCCAGAGTGCACCCCATCTGGCAGCGCTATTGTGAGCGGGACTCCTCCAAGCGCAAAAGCGTCCCATCGCTCATGTGTTTTCCCCTGGCTGCCTCTGAAATCTGAAGGGTGGCTTTGTATTTAATGCTTAGCGGCACTAGCTCGCGTGAAGTATCTTGAGAATCTTCTCAAGGGTATCGGTCGGAAGGAGCTTCCTCCAGCCCGAGGTGAAAGTCCTCAGCTCTTCGATGGATTTGGGCATCACATTGACGAGTTCAACCGCTTCCTCCTCACCGAGGCCGCAGTCTGTCTCCAGCTCCTTTCGCAGCTTCTTCGCCGCTTCAGGGGTCGCCTTCGAGAATTTGGCCGTAAAGTCTAGAGTCCTCTTCTGAATCTGGTCTGCCTTCTCGATATCGATTTTCTGCAGGATCTGGTTCGCTTCCGGGATTGAGAGCACCTTCTTGCCCGACTTTTCGGACATCAGCGTGCCTCCAGCGGAACGACGTGTTCCTTTCGGGCAATCAGCGTTTTCACCTTGTTGCCAACAGGGACGTCCAGGGTGACGACCCTCCTATCGGTCTCCTTTACCACTCCCACGAGTCCATTGAACCTCCTGTGGGGCATCCCCTTTACCTGAGACGGGTCGATCTTGATGACGACCCTATCGTTGGGTGCATACTCGCGCAACAGGCTAGTCAGTCCCCTCTTCTCTGAGGCCTTGAGCAGCGACCTGGTTCTCCTCCTATAGCCGTGTGATTTTGCCAAATCCTAGTTCTCCCGTTTCATGGACCTCGCGGATGTCGAAGGTCCGGCATCTGACCTCAGTTTTTAAGACTTCCGACACAGAAGGTGAGACCAACTCCCCGCTTACGAACCTCTTGACAGGCAATCCTCCGTCGATCATGGCTTCGAGCGTCAGCGTCTTGCCGTGCTTCCAACCCCTGACAAAATAGACCATCTTGGTGGTTGGATTCTCATGGGGCCTCTCGAATCTTACTTGGGTCCTCCTGAAGTNCTCTTCAGTTCAGTCAGAGCTTCTTCTTCGACGGTCTTCGAGGTGACGGCGGTAATCAACGTCCTGAATCTGAATGGAGGGAGTCTAGTGGGTCGAGAAGGGAGCATCCTTCCTCGCGAGACGGAGACGACTCCCCCCTTCACTCGCGTCGTGAACCTCTTCGGGACTTCGCGTTTGACGGGGTTCTTGAGTTCCAATACAAAGGGCCTCCCAGGGGGATATACCCTGCTTTCCCTGTCCTCGCTACCAATCCAGGTAACCCTAATCTTGTCGCTGCCGCAGGTTTTGGCAAACCGCTTTCGTAGTTGCTCCTCCACGCTGGGTCCCTTGCCAAAACCAGTCATCCCGCACTTCTGGCACCCTCGTCCGGAGCACTCTCTGCAGGGTTCTCTCTTCTGGGCCACGCCGGGGGGCTTGGTATACCTCCCGTAGAAGAAGAGAGGCCTGGATGAGACGGCGACTTCGCTTCTGGCCAAATCGACAACGACACTAACATCTGGCCTGATTCTGTCAACCTTCCGTTTCAGGGTTGACGCGACGCCGCCGGCAATGATTCTTGCCGCCTGTGCCCTGATTGTCTCTTTTCCCATCAGTTTAAGGTTGGCCCTGAATTCGTCTTCCCGTTCCTGGACGCCGTCGGGGAGGGAGATGCCGACAGAGAAGGTGTCGAATTCGTATCTCCGGGTGCACCTGATCGCTTCCCTGGTGGCTCGTTCCAGCCCGTCTGTAAGACCCTGGCAGATATAGCATTCCGAGGCCAGTCCGATGGCTGATTGTCCTGCTCCTTCCCTCTGAGCACAGAGGCTGCAGAGCCTGTAGTCCTGCTCCTTCCTCGTGGGAGTCACCTTCCGCCCATGCGTCGCGCCAGTTGCCTGAAATCCCTGCCCTTACTCGTCTTTACGAGAGCCTTCATCTGCTTGTATCTGGAGAGCAGCTCCCGGACATCCTTTTCGCTCCGCCCTGACCCCATCGCTATCCTCCTGAGCCTCGAAGAGTTGATCTTCTCTGGGTTCTCCCTTTCTCCCTTGGTCATGGACTGGATGATCGATTTGTAGACCTTCACTCTGTCTTCGGCCTTGTCGAGCTCCTTTGAGTCCACTGCTCCCGAGAACCCGGGTATGTGCTCCAAGACCTTTTTCAGAGATCCGAATTTCTTCATCTGGTCAAACTGGACCATCAGATCCTCCATGGTGAGCTTCCCCGACATCACCCGCTGTGCCATCTTCTCATCCACCCCGACCTCGGCATCCCGCACCATGTCCATGAGTGCCTTGAGGTCCCCCATGCCCAGCAGCCTTCCGACGAAGCGTGTCGGGGCGAACTCCTCCAAGTCGTCTATCCTTTCACCCGTTCCAATGAAGAAGACCCTGGCTCCCGTCGCCGCCGAAGCCGCCAATGCCCCCCCTCCCTTGGCGGCTCCGTCAAGTTTGGTTACGATGATTCCTCCTACGGGTGCGGCCTGATGAAAGGCCAGGGCTTGGTTGTAGCACTGCTGACCTATAGTTCCATCAATCACTAGAATCGTCGCGTCCGGTTTCACTTCACCGACCACATCTTTCATCTCCTGAAGTAGACCCTTCTCTTCCTTGTGCCTCCCGGCGGTGTCGATGACTACCAGGTTCTTCGAAATCTCGAAGTACTTTCTTCCGGCCTTCGCTATCTTGACGGAGTTCTTCTCCTTGTCATCGCTGTAGACCTCGGCACCAGTCGTTGAAACGAGCGTACGAAGCTGGGTGACCGCGCCGGGCCTGAAGGTGTCTGCAGCCACCACCCCGACCTTGAACCCCCGTTTTGTATAGAAACGTGCCAGTTTCGCAGTGGTGGTTGTCTTCCCCGATCCTTGGACACCAAGCATCACGATGACGTTCGGCCGGTCCTTGGCGAGGTGCAGTCCTCCTTCACCACCAAGCAGTCGCGCCAGCTCTTCATACAATATTGAAACGATCTGGTCCTTCCGGGTCACTCCTCCAAGCGGCTTTTCTTCGAGCGCCCTCTTCTGGACTCGCTCGGTGACCTCCAACGCCATCTTCACATTGACGTCGGCCTGGATCAGAGCGCGTTGCAGGTCACGGATGAACTCCTTCACGGTCTTCTCGTCAACCACGCTCGACCCAACCAGACGCTTGACTGCCGCCTGGAGGCCCTCTCTCAATGAGTCCAGCAACTTGCCGCGCACGCCCAGTTTCGTCTATTTATTGTATTGTCGAGTTCAGTGGTCTGGGAAGTCTTAAACCCGAACTAGGACGCTTCGGCCGCGAGTGATTCGAAATGCGAATCGGCGCTCTGTTTTCCGGTGGCAAAGATTCCACCTACGCCGCCTATCTGGCATCCAAGCAACACGAATTGGTATGTCTTATCACGCTCTTTCCCGAGTCGGAGATGTCCTACATGTTTCACTTCCCGAACCTGAAGTGGACGGCCCTCCAGGCCAAAGCCATGGGGGTCCCTCAGCTCAAGGGGAAGACCCTCGGAGTGAAAGAACGGGAGCTGGAGGACCTGAAGAGGGCCCTTCAGAGGGCGCAGGTTGCCTATCGGCTCGATGGAATCTGTACGGGGGCGCTGGCCAGTGTCTACCAGAAGAGCAGGGTGGAGAGCATCTGCCAAGACCTCGGCCTCGAATGTCAGTCTCCGCTGTGGGGGGTTGACCCCGAGGCTCACCTCAGACGCCTCGTCAGTGATGACTTCTCGGTCGTCGTGGTCAGCGTTTCTGCCCTGGGCCTGACGCGGGATTGGCTGGGGAGGATTCTGGACCAGGAGGCGATAGACGATCTAGTCGCGCTGGGGAAGAAGTACAAGTTCCACGTAGGTCTGGAGGGGGGTGAGGGGGAGACCTTCGTCCTAGACTGCCCCATTTTTTCCGAGAGGGTTGAGATCCGCACGAGGAAGACGCACTGGAAGGGGGATGCAGGATACCTCGAGATCACCGAGGCGGGACTCGTTCCGAAGTCTAGGCCGTAGGGGCCGGCGGCCTTGTCCCAAGGATGAGACTGATGGTCATCGTCTGCCCGTTCCTGATGACTTGCACCTGCAGCATCTGGCCTGCCAGAGCATTCTCAGCGAGATAGGATGACAGGGCGTCGGTGTTGACTATTCTGGTGTTGTTGATGGCGATAATGATGTCTCCACCGATCGAATAGGTGGTCCCCTGCACTACCGCCGTCCGGGTGCCCCCCTGCAACCCTGCCTTCTGCGCAGGTCCTTCCTGGGTGACATTCTGTATGAGCACTCCGTAGGTCACATTGGTGTCCTGGAGCTGAGCGAGCTGGTAGTTCATGTCGGCTCCGGAAATCCCCATGAATGGATGCAGAGTAAAGGTGCCGGTAGTAACCAGCGACGCCAGTTCTTCGATTATCGTGTCCGAAGGGATGGCGAACCCCACACCCTGAGAGCTCTCCACCGTTGCTGTAGTTATGCCCACGACTGCCCCCTCGGCGTTCAAGAGCGGGCCCCCCGAGTTGCCTGGGTTGATGGGCGCGCTGAACTGAACAACATTGGCAATGGCGAAATTCCCCGCCAGCGATTCCGAGATGGTCCTCCCCAACTGGCTGACTATGCCGAATGTCATGGACCCGGAAAGTCCGAATGGGTTCCCGATGGCCACCACGGGTTGTCCCACAACGAGTTGAGAGGAACTGACAATCTGCAACGGGTGGAATTCACTGGCAGGAGCGCTAAGGCTCAGGACTGCCAGGTCGCTGTATCCATCGCTCCCGACGACACTGGCAGCATAGGCGTCCCCGTTCTGAAATGTCAC
>OCOJ01067515.1_pt1 | contig 10278 bp, 14 predicted proteins | sample 1539251 | NCBI WGS metagenome assembly OCOJ01 (sample SAMN01911457, study PRJEB22624) | soil metagenome | biome: Soil | place: Malaysia | collected 2012-04-30 | depth RA_metagenome m
GATTCGGGATGCGCCTGCTCTGGGGGACAGTTTTGCTGGGACCGTCACTGTTCGGAGGTGCAGGAGAGGAGAATAGGAGGCCGAGTTCCGTGTCAAAGCGTTAAGAAGTGCAAGGATCCAGGTGAATGTCCCTGAGGACCGTGTCGACGGAAACGGCGTTGGGAGTTGGCGGAATGGGCAGGCGTAACCGGCGAAGGCGCCAATCAGGCCCAGCCCTATCGTAAAACCTAGTCCCCGCCAGCGATACTTCAAGTGCAGCCCTCTGCTTCGCTATGAGCTACACTTAGCATAGTGATTCCGGGCCACCACGCAACGGACACGGAGCAACCGTGTGGCGGAAGTAAACACAAAAAGCTGGCCAAAGCCGCTCTCGAGTGATCCCTATGCGGATCAGCGCGAGTCCATGGTGGAGATGCAAATTCGCAGGCGGGGTGTGAAGGACGAACGAGTCTTGCGAGTCATGGAGATTGTTCCGCGCCACGAATTTGTGCCGTTGCAATCGAGGGGGTTTGCCTACGCGGACGAGCCGCTGGCAATCGGCGGCGGGCAGACAATTTCGCAACCATATATCGTTGCGTCTATGACGGCGGCACTGCGCTTGTCCGGCTCGGAAAAAGTGCTTGATATCGGCACGGGGTGCGGGTACCAAGCTGCCGTGCTTTCGCTGCTTTCCCGGGAAGTGTATAGCGTGGAGTGCCGTGCGGGGCTAGGAAAATCCGCGGCCGAGCGCCTGGAGCGACTAGGATTTCAGAACGTGCACGTACATTGCGGCGACGGATCACTGGGGTTGAAAGAATTCGCGCCGTATGATGCCATTCTCGTTGCGGCGGCCGCACCTGCTCTCCCGGAGCCGCTGCTGGAACAGTTGAATGAGGGCGGCCGCATGATCGCGCCGATTGGAACAGAGGATCATCAAGACTTGCTGCTGGTAACCCGTCACGGCGCGGAGTATTCCACGGAGCGCCGCGAGCCCTGCCGGTTCGTGCCCTTAGTCGGCCGCCACGGATGGAAGGATTGGGAGCTCTTGTGAGCGCCCTGCCCGAACTTTCCATTATCATTCCTTCCTTCAACGAAGAGCGGCGGCTGCCAGGAACGCTCGAGAAAATCGCGGCATATATCCAAAACAAGCGGCCCAATACGGAAGTCATCGTGGTGAACGACGGTTCGACGGATGGCACCGCCGCGGTCGCTGAATCATGGCGAGACCGTATTCCTCTATTGCGTGTGGTTCCCAACGGCAGGAATCGCGGTAAGGGCTTCAGCGTCCGTCACGGTTCGCTGGAAGCACGCGGAGACATCATTTTGTTCACGGATGCGGACCTTTCTTCGCCGATTGAAGAAGGAGAAAAACTTCTGGCAGCGCTGGGGTCTTACGACGTGGCCATCGGCAGCCGCGCCGTTAACCGAAGCCTGATTGAAGTGCACCAGTCGCCGTTCCGGGAACTCTCCGGGATTATCTTCAACCGCATCGTGCGCGCCATACTGCGACTGCCGTTCGTGGATACGCAGTGCGGGTTCAAGGCTTTCCGCCGGGAACGATGCCAGATCATCTTCGAGCAGCAGACGATCGAGCGTTTTGGCTTCGATCCGGAGCTGCTCTACCTAGCGCGGCACCACGGACTATCGACCGTCGAAGTGCCGGTGCGCTGGGCGCACTCGCCGGCAACGAAGGTGAGCATGCTGCGGGACAGCGTGCAGATGTTTCTGGACGTCTTCGTGATCCGATGGAACGCGGTACGAGGGCGGTACCGGAAAGGGCGAGGGAAGCCTGGCTTTGTATCATAAAGTACTTGACAGAGACTAGGTTTCCCGGTATCTTTCGCGCATGCCTGTATCCCCCTCCCATCGCGCCGTCCGCCACGAGCCCATCCCCATCGACGCTCGCGCCGCCGACCATCTTCGGTATATCCGGGAGACCATGGAACGAGCGGCAGAGTTTACGGCTGTGCCCGGCTGGGGTGGCGTGACTATGGGCATCACGGCTCTGGCTGCCGCCGTACTTGCAGCGCGACAAACCAGCGCCCGAGGCTGGGTTGCCGTTTGGCTGGCGGAGGCATTTGTTGCTGTGGCAATCGCGGCACCGGCCGCTGCAACAAAGGCCCGCCGTGCGAACTCCTCTCTCTTTTCGGGTCCGGGCCGGAAATTCGTATTGAGCTTCGCGCCGCCGATTGTGGTAGGGGGGTTACTCACCCTGGCACTTTTTCAGTCTGGCGCCGTTACGGCGCTGCCGGGGGTCTGGCTTTTGCTCTATGGCACGGCAATCGTGACCGGAGGGGCGTTTTCGGTTCGCGTCGTGCCGATCATGGGATTGTGCCTTATGGCACTCGGTGCCGGGGCACTGTTTGCGCCGGCCTCGTGGGGCAATCTGTTTATGGCGGCAGGGTTCGGGTTGGTGCAGCTTGGTTTTGGATTGTGGATTGCGTTACGTTACGGAGGCTGAGACTCAGGAATTACAACAGAAGGAAACATGGTTAAATCATCTACAGCCCGGCAAGAACGTGCTCAACGTGAAGTGAGCCCCTACCCCGTCCGCGCGGTGACTTCGCAGCCGGTTTCGGCGAACCTGGACCGCCTGATTCACGAACGGGTCCGGCTAGGGATTGTCAGCGCGCTGGCGGTAAACCGTTCCCTGACCTTCAACGAATTGAAGGCTCTTCTGAAGACAACGGACGGGAATCTAAGCGTGCACGCGCGGAGACTGGAAGAGGCCGACTATATCGTGTGCACCAAGTCGTTTGACGGGCGGCTGCCAAAGACGGAATACCGACTGACGGCAGCAGGGCGGCGGGCGCTGGAACGTTACCTGAATCATATGGAGGCGCTGATCCGGGCGACGCGAGAAGGGTAAAAAAATTTTGCGCATGTCCTTTGCTTTGCAAAGTACATTATAAGATGTAGCGGCGGGGAAAGAGCGATTCCATGGAACTCATTACCCTGCAACATACGCGGGAGGCATCTTCGGCTACCGCCCCTTGGCGTCACGTGGCTATCATTTGCGATGGTAACGGCCGCTGGGCCACCTCGCGTGGGCTGCCGCGCTCAGCCGGGCATCGCGCCGGCGCAGAGGCTGCCCGGCGGGTCATCCGTTGCGCGCCACACCTGGGGATTCACACCCTGACTCTGTTCGCGCTTTCATCGGCGAACTGGAAACGCCCGGCGGCGGAAGTGGAGGCAATCCTGAAGGTGCTTCAGGAATATCTGCAGGCAGAAACCACGCATTGCCTGGACGAAGGGATTCGGCTGAACGTCATTGGCCGTCGAGATAGGTTACCGCAAGCGTTGCGAGAAGACGTAGCCCATGCGGAGGCAATCACCGCCAGAGGCACGAGGCTGCATCTTCGATTAGCGGTGGACTACTCCTCGCGGCATTCGTTGTTTCAGGCGGCCAGCAAGTTTTACAAGGCGACCGAGCTTTCTGCGGAGTCCTTTGGGTGCGTCTTGAGTGAGGTATTGCGAGGCGGCTCGACGGATGTTGACCTGCTGATTCGAACTGGGGGAGAGCAGCGGCTATCCGATTTTCTTCTGTGGGAATGCGCGTTTGCGGAATTCGTTTTTCTGGAGAAGCGCTGGCCGGATTTCACGCCCGCGGACTTGCGCAATGCGATTGTGGAATACGAAAAGCGGGAACGGACACGAGGGGCGCTGCCGCGAGAATGCGCGATTTGAACCAGAGACGAGGAGAAGAATGTCAGTCTGCACGCCCCATAGGGCAGCTTTAGTGGCACTGGCCTTTCTGGGCCTCACCTCACAATTGTCCGGAATTTATTTATTTTCAACATGTTGCTGAGTCCCCGGGCCGGACAGACCCCCTGACGTTTGGCCGGGTTCCATCGTCTATACCTCAGGAGAAAGTGATGGGATCCGTGGGACTTACGCTGCCCTGGGAGCATAGAATCTCCCCGGTGGCAGGCCAGGGGGAGCAGCGAGTGGAACCTTCGGAAATCGAAGCGGGACCGAACCGCACAAACAGCGTGCTTCCCGAAGATGCCGCCCTGGCGGCCGGCTGTCTGGCCGGAGACATGCGCGCGTACGAGCGGCTTTACCAGCTCCAAGGTGCGCGGATGAAGAACCTCGCACGCAATCTGCTCGGTTCAACGAGTGACGCGGAAGATGCGGTTCAGGATACGTTCCTGAAGATTCAGCGGGGCGTCCGGAGTTTTCGCGGACAGTCGTCCTTCGTTACTTGGACGTTCCGGATCCTGGTGAACACGTGTTACGACATGAGGCGTAGCCGCTCTCGGCGTAAGGAACAGACACAGAACGACCCGGAAGAGACTCCTCGAGCGCAGGAGCCACGTGCGCCGGGTGGGCATCCCTCGTTGCGCATGGCACTCGAGCGCGCCCTGGCTCTACTGACACAACACCAGCGCGAGGTCTTTCTTCTGTACGAGGTGGAAGGGTTCCGTCACGCGGAAATCGCAGCGCTGCTGGAAATCAGCGAGACCGCGTCCAAGAACACCCTGTTTCAGGCAAAAAAGAATCTCCGGAGCATGTTGGAACCTCCTCGAAGCGCGGAGGCAGGAGGTGCAGGATGAACATTACTTGCCAGGATCGCGAACGGATCTTGCTCGACGGATCAGCGGAAGAATGGGCGCCGCTCGAGCGACATGCCGCGTCCTGCACCGAATGTACGGAGGAACTGCGCGCGTGGAAGGGCCTTAGCCTTGCGGCAGAAGAAATGCGCGACTACCGGGACGACCCTGCGCTGTGGGCCCGCATCGAAAGCTCTCTAAGAGAACACGAGCAGGGCCAGGCCGTGAGATGGAGCATTTGGGAAAAGCTTGCCTTTTGGGGGGGAATTCCTATGGGATGGCAGACAGCGCTTGCGGGAGCGCTGATCCTTGTACTTGCCCTAGCTGGTGGCTACATCATATGGCATCCGAATCCGCCGGAGAGCGGGCAGAGTAAACTGCTGAAAAATTCGGCACTCGCCGAGGTCGAGCGCACGGAGAGCGAGTACATGGGGGCCATCGACAAGCTTGCTGCGGAGGCCAGGCCGCAATTGGATTCGCCGGCATCGCCGCTGATGGCCAGCTATCGCGAGAAGCTGATGGTGTTGGACAGCGCCATCGACGAGTTGCGCGTAGAAGCAGGGCGGAATCCCTCGAACGCCCACCTGCGTTATCAACTCCTGGCGATGTATCAGGAAAAGCAGGAAACACTGCGCGAAGTTTTGGAGACGAAACCATGAAGGGAAGTTTCAGGTCACCTGAGGTTCGAAGGTCCGCGGTTTTGTTGCTATTTGTGTGCTTGGCGGCCATGCCGAGTCTAGGCAAGAGTTTCGGCCAGAACCGCGCCACCAAGGAGTTCCAGAAAACATTGACGCTGGGAGAGAATCAGACCGTCAGCATAGAACACAAGTTCGGTGATGTCCGCATCCACGGCGAAGACGGCCGCGAGGTGAAAATTTCTGCGACCATTCGCGTGCAGGCAAATACGCAATCGGAAGCCGACAAGTACGCTGACCAGGTCCGTATTGAGGTCACGCAAGATGCGCAAGGCATAAGAATCCATACTATGTACCCAGAAGATTCCGCCATTCTCAAGATTCGGATTCACGGCCCGTCATATTCGGTGGATTACGATATCGCTGTGCCTGCTGATGCCAAGCTGTGGATGAGAAACAGCTTTGGAAATGTGGAAGTCGCCAGTGTTCATGGCTGGGCCGACCTGGAGAATGGCCACGGGAGGTTGACTTTTCGCGACGGGGGCTCGGCAAAGCTGACGAACTCGTTTGGGTCGGTGGAACTGACGGGAGCCGACGGCAACGTCACGATCGTGAACAATAACGGGTCTGTGGACGCTTCGAGCGTGAAGGGAACCTTGGATGTCAAGGACAGGTTTGCGTCCATCACCGCAAGCAATGTGCAAGGGGCGGTTACGCTCTCCGGTGGCAATGGCTCCGTAGAGTTGACCGACGCGGGAACGACGAAAATCGATAATTCCTTTGGCTCCGTAAATGCCCGAAATATCCACGGCGACCTGGCGGTGAATAACAACAACGGGGCAATTGACGTCAACACGGTGAGTGGCGGGGCGCAGCTCAACACCAGTTTTGGTTCCATCAATTTTTCGAATATAGCGGGATATGTGAAATGCACTTCTTCTAACGGACGGGTGAAGGGCGGGCCCTCAGGAAATGAAGTTTACGTGAAGACGACATTCGGAGAAGTGTCCCTGGAGCAAATCAACGGACCTGTAGAGGTGGAAGATTCCAACGGAAGTATTAACGTGAGGGAGATTAGAGGAAAGGGGACGTTTAATACTTCCTTCGGTTCCATCGATGCCAGCGGCCTACCGAAAGGCGTTCGCGCCACGACCGGAAACGGGCGTATCAACCTCAACGATGTCGGCGGCGACGTCTATGCCAAGACGAGCTTTGGCTCTATAAACGTGCAGCGGGTGAATGGGAACTTGACGATCGAAAACTCGAACGGCCCGGTAACAGCCAACGCGGTGAAAGGGGATGCCTCTGCGAAAACCAGTTTCGGAGCCGTCTCGTTGGACGGTATTGGGGGCTCGATCACGGTGGAGAACCAGAATGGCGCAGTCTCGGTAACAGGAGCGCGGAATGCACAGGGATGCAAGAATATCTCCCTGAAGACGTCGTTTTCGCCGTTGCAAGTACGCTTACCGGAAGACGCCGGCTATCAAGTGAATGCCCGGACTTCGTTCGGGCACATCACGAGCGAATTACCCGTAACGGCCAGCGGAGTGCTCGGAGGCGATTCGCTGAACGGAAAAATCGGCAGTGGCGGCTGCACGCTCTCGCTTACGAATGCCAACGGCAATATTGAAATCCTGAAACTGGGAAAATGAGTTGTGACGACGCTGTTTCCATCTGAAAATGGAGAAATTCTTGAAGAGACATTCATCGGCCAACTGCGGGCAATTGGCGGCGGTTCTCGCTGCACTGGGAATGACAAGAACAAAAGTGAGCGGTCAAAGTGACTTGCGGCGCTCGCGGTCCATCGCAAATGCTTTGCGCAAGACGCGGGTGGCGATTTCCGTCAGATGGTAATTCTCCAGTTCTTCCTCCTGGGCGAAGGCAACATCAGTGACATCGCTGGCAGCACGCGCTTCGCCGGAGACGCGTTCACATAAATAATCGATGATCACATAGTGAAATTTCGGGCGCTGGGGAGTGCCGCCTCCGCCATCCCCCGGCTGGATGTAAATCCGATCGAAGACCTCGATCAAATCGAGCACCCGCACTTGCAAGCCGGTTTCTTCGAGCAACTCGCGCGCTACACCGGCTTGTAAGGACTCTCCAATCTCCAAGGTGCCGCCAGGGATGGACCATTGCCCACGGAGGGGCTCGCTACCGCGGCGGATCAACAGGGCGCGGCCTTCCTCAATGACCACACCGCCAATTCCGACCACGGGCCGTTCTGGGTATTCTCGCGCCATAGCTGAGACTGTCACTCACGCAACCGGTTGGGTTATTCTGAATGCAGGCAAGAACGGCTGAGGTTGACTTTCCTCGCCCAGGTATATAATACGCCCGATGGTGAGTTCCTTCGCTCCATGGGGCTTGCCACCTAAAGACCAATTCGGAGGATGGCACCGTGCTCCGCTGCCCTGAATGTTCCGCAGAGATTGACGTGGACGAAGACGAGGTTGAGGAGGGAGAGATCCTCAGCTGCCCGGAGTGCGAAACCGAGTTGGAGGTCTCGCAAACTCATCCGGTGGCTTTGAACCCCATCTCCGACGACCTCGAGGACGAAGAAGACCTCGAAGAAGAGGAAGACGAAGAAGAATTTGGCGAAGACGGCGACCTGCCCGACGAGGAAGACCAGGAAGAGGATGAAGAAGAGGAAGAGGAGTAAGCCGCTCCCCTGCCTCGCGGGCATCCTCAGTGAGGTCCTGGCTCATCGAAGCTAGCGGAAACCTTTTCGAACCAGTTGCAACGGGATGAAACGCTGCGCCTCAGCCCTAGTGGCCGTATGCCTAGCTGCCTCCTGCTGGGCCCAGGAACCACCTTCGCCCACACCCTCAATTCCTTCAGCTCCGAGTGTGCCCAACAACCAGACTTCGTCGTTGTCTTCCTCATCATCGAAAAAAAGTAAAGACAAGCCTATACCGAGTTTCCTTATTCTGGGCACCGTCTTTAACGAAAAGGCGCTCTCTTTTCCCGGAGTGCAAGTGCGTGTCCGGCAGGCCGGGGAAAAGAAATTTCGCTGGGAAACCTACACGAACTCCCGGGGTGAGTTTGCGGTGCGCGTGCCGCCTGGCTACGAGTACGAGGTGGTGACGCACGTGAAGAATTACCAAGATCGGAGCAATAACGTGGACAGCAAGGTTGACGTGCAACAGCGACTGTCCATTCAGCTTGAACCGCTAGGCCAGCCTAAAACGGGAGCAAAGCCATGAACATGAAACGCAACGTTTCGGTCGCGGGGATAGCGCTGTTGCTAGTGGCCGGCTTGGCCGCTGCCCAGGGTGGGAAGAAGGAAACACAGCTGCGGAGCGTGCGTGGCGTGGTGACCGATAAATCGGACAAGCCCGTACAGAACAGCACCGTGTTTCTAAAGAATCTGCGCACGAACCTGGTGCTGAGCCACTTCACCGATGAACAAGGCTCTTACCGATTTACAGGGCTTGACCCCAACGTCGATTACGAAATTCACGCCGAGGCCGGGGACGAGAAATCCGCATCGCGCACAGTGACGTCCCTGGACAGCCGGAAGGAGATCACGCTGAATCTGAAGTTGGACCGCAAGAAGAGTTGATTGGGTTGCAGGTTGCCGCCCAGCACAATCAGGCAAAGGAGTTTGGGGTTAGAGCGCATATCGAGTAGACTGAAAGTATCCCGCATAGGTTCGAAATTCTTCGTTCCTCCGGTGAAGCGAGGCATCGCGTACGAATGGCTTTGCGCATGAATTTCTGTGTTTGCCGGGTGGTAGTGTTCACCCTAGTGCTCGCGGGGATGTCTGCATTCGCACAGGAGAAGCCTGATAGCCCGGTTCCCAAGGATCCGGCCGATCCGCCGGCCCAACCCATCCTCGACGCGAAGGACAAACACGCTCGCGACGAGGTTCCCAAACGCATCTTCTGGATCATCCCCAATTTCATGACGGCCAACGATCAGCCAGAAAACAAGGGCCCCTTGACACCCGCGCAGAAATACAACATTGCCTGGCATCAATTCTGGGATATGAGTGCGCACTTCGGGAATGTGATCCAGGCCAGCATATCCCAGGCGGCTAATGGGTTGCCCCACTACGGGCAAGGCTGGGGAGCCTTTGGGGAACGCTATCTGGCTCAGGAAGGTGACCAACTCACGGGGAGCATGCTGATTTATGGGGTGCTTCCAAATATGCTTCACCAGGATCCCCGCTACTTTCGAAGAGGCCGAGGCTCAGCGTGGTCTCGCATTGCGTATGCCGCGTCGCGGGTTGTCATCGCGCGCACCGATTTTGGGCGGCCCACGTTCAATGCTTCCCAGATTTTCGGTCAGTTCGGCCAAGCGAGCATTTCAATGCTGTATTATCCGAAGCAGGATCGCGAGATTGATGGGGTGTTCCAAGGTTGGGCGATCAACCAGGGGTACAACATTGGCTGGAACCAACTGAAGGAATTCACCCCCGACCTGAGCGCTTTCCTCAAGCGGCATTCGAAGAAGAAAAAGGGCGCTCAGGTGCAAGACAGCAGGTCTCCGCTCGCGGCAAACGACTAGCCAACCCTTTTCCGTGGGGCGCGCAAAATCCGGAACGCTGCCGGGACTACCGAAATCTCCACGGGAGTCATTCCTAAAATTTCGCCATCGCCGTGAAAACTGCACGGTCTCCCTGTGTCTATATGCACGCGCTCAACTGTAAAGCGGCGCAGCCGCTTCGTTTTCAACTCGCCGCGCAGCCACAGGGACGGGAGTAACGCCAGAACCTCGGTCAAACGCAACTCGTCCAAAAGGACGAGATCAAGCCTGCCGTCGTCTGTCTTCGCATCCGGGGCCAAGAAGAGTCCGGCACCGTAGCTCGGGGTATTCAGAACTCCCACAAGCAAGGCGGAAGCTTGAAGATCCTGCAGCTCACTCATTTCTGAGCAGATGCGCACCGGAATGGGGTGGAAGCCATACAAAGCACAGAGGGCAGCCAGCAGATAGCGCAAACGCCCGCGCAGGTTACGATATGCGCCGCTTGCATAACGAGCCGCTTCCGCATCCAAGCCAACACCCCCGCCACCCACGTACAGCCGTTCTCGTCCTTCGGCCGTACGCACGTGAACGGCATCCACCCAACAGGTCTCGCCCTTCAAAAGGAGGGCGGCCGCACGCAG